>Ga0181534_10000761_pt1 | contig 22367 bp, 7 predicted proteins | sample PEATcosm2014_Bin_37_FD_119758 | JGI IMG/M metagenome (GOLD analysis project Ga0181534, IMG submission 119758) | Peatland microbial communities from MTU Mesocosm Facility, Houghton, MI, USA - PEATcosm2014_Bin17_10_metaG | ecosystem: Environmental > Terrestrial > Soil > Wetlands > Peat | place...
CGGCCGGTCTCTATGTCGTCTTCAACAACGCACATTTAAGAAACGACTGCCTGCGGGTAGCTCCCCCGCCCCCGGGCCCAATCGCTCCTGTCTACGATTATCCTGGGTCGCCGTTCATGCCCGTTGCGCCCTGCGCTGCCGTGACCAACCTGATCGGGCAACTGATGGCGAACCCGCCGGTTGGCGAAAACTGGAATATTCCCTTAGCCACGCAAATTGACTTGACCGGTTACTTCCGCTATGCCACTTGGTGCTTGAATCTTATCAACCTAACAGCTGCCGGGAACACGCAACTGACCGCGCTGCGAAATCGTGCGCTGCAAACCGTTATCTCCCCGTTTTTTGGGGGAAACGCCGCGACTGCTTTCGGTGGCGGGAGTCCGATGAACGCTGTAGCCGCAACACTTTGGGATTTCGATCAAAACGGGACGCCGCTCAACAAAGCGGCCATTCGCGCCGCGATTGACCAGCACTATAACGGTCTGGGGGCGGGGCTGCCACGCTACAACCAATTGGCTGCAGACGTCTACGCCATGCTCACCTACTCATTGTTCATCGACGAGACTCTCTTCGCCGCCAATATTCTGACGGGCAACTTTCTTTATCAGGGAGCGCAGATTACCGGCGCGGATTTAATGGCGTGGTTGTCGGTTGGCGGGTTCCCGAACTTCGAGGCATGGCTGCCGACCAATACTCTGGTCACGGGGATCAACCTGCGCAGATTCTTCTTTATGGCATTAACGATCATCCTCCTGGACAGTTCCGCCCCCCAGGCAGGAAGGTCAACGGAGGTTACCTGGAATGTTCTCGATTGGGAACAGAACAACTTGCTCGATCCCGACTGGCGTCCGCCAGCGATCGGTCTGGCGCACGAACTGATGCACGCCTACTACAACACTGCCGGCTCCGCCCCCGGCTACGACAACAGCAACTACACTACTACCGCGGCGGAACTGCAGGCGGCCGGCATCATGCCGTTCAACGGCAATGCGGTCGGTGAGAATCAGGTGCGCGCGCAGTGGGTGGGGATTGTCCCGCCTGCTGCCGATCCCACCAACACTCCGGGCGTAGCCATTCCCAGGCGAACCATCTATACGCCGCCGATTCCGCCGCAAACCCCTGTCACCGAGCGGAATAACGGCGCGCAGATCTGATTCAGCGAAAGGATACGGCCGATGTCACTGCAATCCGTATATGACGTTTTGGAGCCTCTTGCCCAGCAAGGCCAACTGACTATTGCGGCTGTCCAGGAACAGGTTCCGCAGGTGAGTTTGCTGGCTTTGAGCCTGCCTTCGCTGAGCGCGATCACGCTTGCCAGCGCCACCGTCAATCTCTCTAGCGGAACCGAGCAGACGCTCACGATCACCGCAACGGCTTCTTGGGGACTGTTCAACAATCTGGCTTCGTCGTTCGAGATTACGTCAGATCCAACCGCGCAAGGGCAGTACCTGGCTTCATTTTCCTGTGAATTGGGCGACAACTCGGGACTCAGCATCCCTGGGGTTCCGTGGTTTTCGCTGAGCGAGGTATCAGTCGGCGGCCAGACAAATCCATCCCAGCTGGCGAATCAGGAGCTAGTGGCCCCGGTTGATGTCTTCATCACGACGACACTACTCATCCAAGGGGACAGCAGCCAGACGCCGATTCCGATCCAGCTTACCTACGATTCCCTGGGGGGGATTCAGACTACGCTGAATGCTGCATCCGTCGATCTGCCCAGCATCAACGACATTCTTGCGGCCTTCGGCAGTGACACCAGTGGAATCAGTCTCCCGGACGGCTTAAATAGCCTGCTCAACTTCTCATTGCTGGAGTTGTCTGTCGGATTTACACCTCCCTCGTCGGTCACGCGAATCGGCGTGACCATAGGAAATTCACCTAAAGATACAACAGGGTGGGCCATTATTCCCGGCGTATTCACGCTGGATAGTTACAAGATCGGTCTTACGATCGCGAATCCGCTGGTCAGTGCGAGTCGTCAGATAGGCGGATTGATCCAGACACAGGTAAGTCTGGGATCGGTCGATATCGGCGTTTCCGCCATTCACCCGACATCAGGAGGGTGGCAGTTCAGCGGTTACATCGGCAAGGAGAATCCTGTACCCATCGGCGAGCTGGTCAGTGGTCTGGCCAGCCAGTTTGGCGTAACGCTGCCGGCGGCGCTCAATGAATTCACGTTGAGCGACTTTGAGTTTCAATTCGACACCCAGACCACCAATGCCAGCGGACAATTCACCCTCAACTTTACGGTCAACCAGGCTGTCATCAATCTCACGGTCACGGCTTCGCTTACCAAAGGCAGTTCATCCTACAGTGTCAGCGTGGGCGGCAAGCTCATCATTGGCACCGCTGAGTTCGATGTCAGCTTTACCAGCCAGACCGACAAGGTCTTCCAAGCCGAGTGGAGCGACCCCGCGAACCCTCTGCAATTTTCAGACATTGCGAATGCCTTCGGCTGGACGAACATGCCATCTGTGCCGTCGAGCCTGGACTTGTCGCTGACCAGCGCCAGCTTTATTTACGACTTCACCTCCGGCAATCTGATCTTTGGGGCGCAGTCGAAGAATTACGGCACGGCAATTTTTGCGGCAATCTCTGTCAGCGGGAGTTACCAATATGATTTCCTGCTCAGCGTAGGTCAGAGTTTCAGCCTTTCGAATCTGCCGCTGGTGGGCCAGCAACTCGCCGCTATTGAAAACATCGAAGTCGGCGATATTGAAATCATCCTCAGCTCGGTGCTTCTGACCGCTCCAGTCATCACACAGATCAACACTCTTATTGCCGCTCTCAACGCGCAAGGAGCTACACAATATCCGTCCTTTCCCACTACCCCGCCTACCGGCGTCTTCATTTTGCAGGCGCAGTTGACCTTCGGCACCCAGGCCATTCCACTCAACCTGCAACTAGGCGGCGGACCAACCTCCAGCCAGACAGCCTTGCCCGCGCCGCAGCGAGTTACTGTGAATGCGCCCGGCGCTCTTGCAACCACCAATGCCGTAGGAGGGGTTGCTACTTCCAGTTCCACTCCCACTACCACGTGGTTCAATGTCCAGAAGAGCTTTGGCCCGGTCTCCTTCCAGCGCATCGGAGCCATGTATCAGTCCGACCAGCAGGTGCTTTGGTTCGAGCTGGACGCCACGCTGGCCTTCGGTCCGATCACCATGGACTTGGTCGGCCTCGGCCTGGGTTCGCCGCTCACCAGCTTCGCGCCGCAGTTCTCGATACAGGGCCTGGGCATCTCCTACTCGGCACCGCCGCTTACCATTGCAGGTTCGCTCACCAACCTCGCGCCGCCGGGAGCCGATTACATCGAGTTTGAAGGCGGAGTAACAATCGGCACCGGCAACTTCACCGTCATGGCCTTTGGCTATTACGGCAACAAGCCCGACCCCATTACCAAGGCCAGGTACAGTTCCTTCTTCATCTTCGGCGACATCGCTTACGATTTCGGCGGTCCGCCGGCCTTCTTCGTCACGGGCATTGCACTCGGCTTTGGCTATAACTCCAGCTTGCGCATTCCCACCATCGATGAGGTTACGACCTTCCCCTTTGTCGAAGTTCTGCCCACTTCGATGGTGCCGAACACGAGCGTCTTCGGCACGAATCCCACTCCGCAAAGCGTGCTTGATGTCATTATGAACACTTCGCCGGCATGGGTTACGCCGCAGCAGGGTTCGCTCTGGTTCGCTGCCGGCATCACCTTCACCAGCTTTGAAATGGTGAACTCGCAGGCGCTTATCCTTGTTCAGGTTGGCCAGGAGTTGATCATCGCGCTGGTCGGCACTTCCAGAGCGCAGTTCCCGCAAGGCGCGGGAAGCGGCACGCCGGTTTACGCCTACATTGAGCTTGACCTTCTGGTTGAATTCGCCCCGTCGCAGGGCGTCTTCTCGGTTCAGGCCGTGCTTGCTAAAAGCTCTTTCCTGCTCGATAAGGCCTGTGTGCTCACAGGCGGCTTTGCATTCTTTGTGTGGTACGGACCCAACCCTCACGCCGGCGATTTCGTTCTCACGCTTGGCGGTTACAATCCCGGCTTTACGCCGCCCTCCTATTACCCCAAAGTCCCCGAGGTCGGCTTCCACTGGTCGCTCGATTCCTCGATCAGCATCACCGGCGGCGCATACTTTGCCTTCACGCCATCGGTGCTGATGGTCGGCGGAGAACTCAACGCCACTTACCAGTCAGGCAATCTCAAGGCCTGGTTTGACGCCCACGCCGACATCATCGTGCAGTGGAATCCATTCTGGTTCGACGCATCCTTCGGCATCAGCATCGGCGCATCCTACAAGGTCGATCTCTGGTTCACCAGCTTTACCGTCACCGCCGAACTCGGTTGCAACCTCGAAGTCTGGGGTCCGCCCACCGGCGGCAGCGTCGGCGTTGACTGGTACATCATCTCCTTCTCGATTCCTTTCGGCTCTTCCAAGAACTCTTCGCAGCCGGTCATCAATCAATGGAGCCAGGTGCAGGCCATGCTGCCTAACTCCGGCACGGCGGCTGCACCCAATGTGGTCACGCTCTCGCCCGCTTCGGGCCTCACGCCGACCGCCACCAGCCCGGCCAAGAGCGTCAATGCGACGCCGATTTTCAAGGCTGCCGATGCCCCGGCAACTCCTGCTCCGTGGATTGTGCGTGGCAGCCAGTTCAGCTTCAACACCTCGTCGTCCATTCCGGCAAGCTCGGCTGCTGTCGGCGGCTTCCATGAGATAGCCGGCAGTCAGTTCAACGTTGTGCCTCTGGGCTGGACCGGTGTCTCTGCCACGCATGTCATCACTATCGTTGACAGCGCCAACAAGGATGTCTCCTTGGCCTTCAGCGTTTCGCCGTCTTTCGGCAACGTCCCTTCGCAGCTCTGGGGCACAAAGTCTGAGTCGACTCCCGACGCTTCATCCCAGTTGGTGCCCAACCAGCTTGTTGGCCTCTCGGTCGTCGTCAACCCGCCGGAGATTGGCGGCTCAGCCGGTGCAGTCAACGTCGCGGTCAATCTGGCCAATATAAACCTGAATATTCCCGACGCTTTGATTGGCCTCAGTACCGCACCTCCTACGGGTGATATCGCCGTCAACAGCGGGACAACCCTGGCTGTGATCGTCGATCCCAATACTGGTATTGCCTCGACATCCACTACTGCAGTGCGTACTGCCATCTTGACCGCTCTCCGCACGCTGCAATACGCACCCAATACCAAGAACGATCCCTTAACCAACTTTGCCAGCCAAGCCGGTGGCTCGTTCTCTGCTGTTCCGCTTCTGGTTGCATAAGACTTTCGGTTGCTTTAGGAGACAGCTGTGGCCGCATCGAATCTCGCGAACCTTCCCTCGCCGCCGCCGGTCGGCAGTATCCAGTTCTTCGACGGATACTTCCCGGCGCTTGACGCGAATACCTACACGATCACGCTCAAGCACACCGTGACCGGAAACTCCGGCGCGCCCGGAGCCTTCCAAGCCATCCAGCAGGTCACGGTGCAGGCTCCAGAGTTCACCATCGACCCCGGCATTATCCAGACCTTCTATCCGCCCAATGGCTCTTCGGATATCTACGCCGAAAAACTGCCTTTCATCGTCCTCACTGATCCCTCGCTGCCCTGGGAGCGCAGCCTTGTTCCCGATCCGAATCAGGGCCAGGGCCTGCCGAATCCGGCAAATCCAACCGCATGGATGGCGCTGCTCATCTTCGCCCAGAGCGAAATGATCTTGCCGCCGCAATCCAACAACCCGGTAACCACGACTACCGTGGATTTGCTGCTGACTCCAGATTCAGAGGGAAAAATTCTCAAGCCGCAACTGCCTATCGGCTGGGTCGGGCCTGACCTGCTCAACTCGCAGTGCCAGACCATCACCATCCCGGGCGCAGTTTTCAATGCAGTGGTTCCCACTACCGCCGACCTTCCGTTCCTCACCCACTGCCGCGGAGTCAACACTCTGGACGAGGGCGAGCAGTTGCTGAGTATCCTGCTGGCCAACCGGCTGCCACAGGCGGCGTCGAGTCCGGCAGCGTCTGTTCAATACTTCGCCCATCTGGTTTCACTCGAAGGCTTCGCGGCGTACGTGGGTCCCAACGCCACACCTATTCCCACTCAGCCAAACTCACAGCAGTTGATGAATGTGCAGATAGTCTCACTCTTCAACTGGAGCTTTACCTCGCTGCCCGAGTCCGGCGAGAGCTTCAGCCAGTTGATGACTGGTCTGGTTCAAAGCCAGCAGGCCACGGCCACGCAGCAAAGCAGCGTTACCCTGCAACTGCCGCTGCCGCTCACTACGACCGCGCCCCAGAACGTGCAGGACCGGCTGAACGAAGGCTTTGTTCCTCTACAGTTCATCACCGGCTCGGGCGAGGAGAGCTTCGCATGGTATCGCGGGCCGTTTACTGCCCAGGCGCCGCAGCCGCTGCCTTCGGTCGGCAACCCGGCTACTCCGGTGCGTGAGGCCAACACCGCCGACGAGTTGATGATCTATCTTGCTGAGCAAGGACTCTTTGACCTCAGCTACGCGGCAGCCTGGAATCTCGGACGCAATCTGGCGTTGGCCGACGCTGTCTTCGCGCGCAATGTGACCACTTATCGCAACGCTGTTGCATCGTCATTCGCTACGCTGGCGCAACGCACAGCCATGCCGCATCTCGCCTCGGTCACCAGCCTCAGCGAGTTGCTCGCGCCGAATGCTTCGCGCCGTGCCTTCACCGCGCGGCTCGCGCAGGGAGCGGGCCACCAATGGACCAGCTCACTGCGAACGACCCGCTTGCGCGGTCTCAAGCTTAAAGCAGAATCAGAGCAAGCGCCCTCGCATCCCGGCCCGTTGGCCCGCCCGCAGCGCCGCTTCGCTGCCCGGCCCGTCGCTCATCCTCGTTTGGCCATTAGCTCACCAGAAGCAGCCGCGGCCGTTTCTACCGATCTCAGCGAGATCATCGAGTCTGTCACCGCGTGGCTTGCCAATTTGAGCCTCCTTTACCCAGTGCCTTTCTCGCATCTGGTTCCCGATCCGCGCATGTTGCCTGTCGAGTCCATCCGCTTCTTTTATCTCGACCCCGGCTGGACCGATGCATTGGTCGCCGGCGCGCTGAGCATCGCGATTCACAGCTCTGCCGACGTGGCTCAACAAGTCGTCATGATGCCTGCCCTGCGTACCTCGATCAACAGCCATCGTGCGCGCAGCTTCCGCCGCATCCGTCCCGATGCCGCTGTCAATCAAGCCAGCTCTCTAGGCAACGTCGTCGCCGGTGCATCCGCCAATGCAAGCGGCAATGGAGTTTCGATAACCGGTGTTCTGATCCGCTCGGCAGTAGTCTCCGGCTGGCCGAATATGGTGGTTACCGCAACCGTTGGTGGAGCGCCCCTGAATACCGTTCGCGACAGCACGCTCTCGCCGACAGTTCGGCTCTGCCTCTTCGACGGCACCCCTGACACCGTTGCTCTCGCACAACCTTATCAGGGCGTGCTTTTCGGCGTGGAGGATAAGGGTGTCTTCCCGCGCTGCGTCACCGCCCCGGCTTATACCGGTTCGCAGATTGCCAACGGAAACCCAGTTCCTGCTGCTTTCCGCACGCCGCCTGGAGGCAGCCTCGGCGGAGTCTTGGAAGTCCAGAGCCTGGCTACCTCACTGATGTCAGCGGTCGGCATCACGCCTTTTGCCGCCGGAGCAACGGTCAACTGGAACGGCGCTCCGTTGGCTACATCTTTTGTCAGCGCCAACCAATTGCAAGCCGCCGTGCCCGCCAACCTCATCGCTTCGCCTGGAACAGCCGCGATCACCGTGACCAGCGGCGGAGCCACCTCTCTGCCGCAGAACTTCATCATCAACGCGCCGCTGGAGATCGACACCATCAACCCGGTACTCATTGCCGTCGGAGTCAACGGTTTTACGCTAACGGTCGATGGAGTCGGCTTCGTCTCCGGGACGGTTGTGCAGTGGAACGGAACCGCGCTGACTACTACGCCCATCAGCGTCAATCAGGTCACCGCGCAGGTTCCGGCGAATCTCGTCGCCTCACCCGTCACCGCGTCCATTACTGTCAAAGCTGGGAACAGCACTTCGAATCAGGTTCCGCTGAGTGTGGTCAGCGCCGACCCGATCATCAACTCCATCGCTCCAAATCTGGCCATGGCTGGCGGCTCTGGCTTCACGCTTACGGTCAATGGGACCGGCTTCGCCACAGGAGCGGCTGTTCAATGGAACGGCGCAACACTGACCACTGCTTTCATCAGCGATCAAGTCCTCAAGGCCACGATTCCCGGCAGCCTGATTGCAACAGTTGGCAGCGCCCAGGTCGCGGTGGTTGTGAACTCGGCTACCTCGAACGCCGTGCCCTTCACCATCACCAATGCCAACCCCACCATCGGCTCGCTTTATCCATCGGTGGCTCTGGCAGGAGCAGGTGGATTCACTCTGGTCGTACATGGTGTCAACTTCGGCGGAAGCCCGGTGGTCAACTGGGGTTCAAACCAACTGGCTTCCAAAACAGCCTCCGGCGACCAAATCACCGTCGACATTCCCGCAAATCTTGTCGCTGCCGGCTCCGTTCCTGTCAGCGTGACCTCCGGCGGGGTGACTTCGAATAGCTTGCCGTTCCTGGTTACTGGTCCGCAGCCGGCAGTCGGCCTGCTCGATCCGCCGGAGGTCATCGCCGGTGATCCGCAGTTCACCACTCTCAACGTTTACGGCGGATTTGGCGCTGGCGATTTCGCGCTGCAGATGGTCGCCGCTCCCGAGTTGCAGTCTTTCCCCACTACCTGATCCCGAAGGATTCCCATGAGCGACCAAAGCCCTCTTCTTGTCCTAATGACCGTCGAAGCCCTGGTGGTGAACGACAGTGTGCGCGCGCCCAAAAATCAGATTGAAACCTTCATGCGCACGCAGATGAGTTACAACGCCATCCAGAATGGCGGCAATGGACAGCCCTTCATCAACGGGAACGACGCCAACTTCACCAAGCAGATCAACGTGCCGCCGCACAATGTCTCCTCTTCGCAGTACTACAATGGGGTCTATCTCAAGTGGCGGTTGCCCAAGGCCTTCACCAGCGGTACGCAGGACAACACATCCGGCATCACGAGCTATCCGCTGGTTCCCAATCGCTGGCTGGTCATTCGCTATAGCGGCCCGCTCACCGCCCGCGTAGCCACTGCATGGATTATCGAAAGCGACTTCACGTATCCGGTTAATGAGGGGCCCTCACCGGCGAATGCCTCGCAAGGTGCATCGCTCTTCGCCCAGCCGACCTCGATCACCAACAACACGCCCATTGGCGTCTACATTGGCCGCAATGTGCAGCTAGGCGGTTGGACTGAGTCCGGCCACTCTATCGGCCTCACAGCGATGGGTCCCGGCAATCCTTCTTTCGCTTTCTATCAGTCCCAAAATAATAATGTCTTCTCATTCATTGACCCGCTTTACGGGCAACCAGCCGAGACCCTCAGCTACCTGGTCCTCGGCTGGTTTTCTTCCGCAGCCAACGATCCATTAAAACCCGGTCCGTCCGTGGCCAGTCCCAACACGCGGAGTGGCTTTGCCAGCACCCTCGCTTACACACCCGCCTCCTCGGTAGAGGTCCAGTGGACCGCCGGAACCCTCACCAACGAGAGCGGAAACGTGCTCAACATTGCCGCCGGGACGACCGGCGCGATGATCGAGACCACTTACATCTATCTCAATCCCGCAGTCTCCACCACCACTCTCCAGATCACTACTACATTGACCATCGCGCAGGCTCCCGGCTGCACGATCATTGCCACTGCCGAGCCTTTCTTCGTTGCTCAGCTAGGCGCTCTCGGCTGGACTCTCCCCGAAGGTACAGATCCCACCCTTACCGCCACATGGACGCTGCTGGCTGGCTCCGTCAACGGCGTGCAGTGGCAAAGTACCCTGCCGCCTCCTAGCAACGCCCCCAACCTGACACAGGATCAGGTTCCGGTCTCTGTCGCCGTCGGCAACACTTCGGTTGAAGCTCTCACCGCGCTGATTACCGCGCAGGCTGCGGCCAGCGGAGCTACCGTCGATGCGGAGCTCCTCGAAGCCTTTCAACTGAATCTCCTTGATGTCTTCGACCAGCCCGACGGCGCAGCCGTACTCACCGAAAAACTGCGCGCCAGTTTCTTCCAGCGCCGTAACGGCGGCTACACCTGGTCGATTGTCGATGCGCCCGACTCGACCGTCACTCAGTCTCAAGAGGAGTTAAACAAGGAAGCTGGCTGGCTGGCCACGCTCAACCAGAACCAGCAGGCCCTCGACGCCGCCGAGCCTCAACTCGCCGCCTTGCAGCGTCAACTCTATGTTCTGTGGTGGAAGTACCAGAGCTATGAATCTGCATGGCAAGGCAGTTCGGCCATTCCCTGCCTAACCGGCGACGACAACCAACCGCCCAGTTCAATCACCAATCAGTTGGACCCCACCATCAACGGCAGCCTTGCCTGGCAAGTGCTGCAACTGCAAAACTCCATCACCACGCTCGCCGCCGCGGTGCCCAGCGGCTCCACGCCCGAGGCTCTGGAGCAGGCTATTGCTGCATATGCTTCAAATCAGCAACTACCCGCAACCCGCCTGCTCAAGCGCGGATTGGCAGAGACCTTCTTCCTGCCCAACAATCCCGTCGTGCTGATTGCCGGCGCGGGCTCCAGCGGCATTGTGCAAAGCCCCAATACGCTGCAATGCCGCTTCCCCTCGCAGGTTGTCACCGGCTTCAACTACGACAGCAAGCCCGTAACCGCGGCAACTCCGGGAATCTCCATTCCCCAGCCAGTGCTCACCGGGGTCAGCGGAGTACCCTGGACAATCCCGCTCATTACCAGCCTGGTAAACGAGTTCTATTTTGTTGACGATAACAATGCAGCCAGCGTCGCCGCGGCCATTGGCGCTACCCTCGCCACGGTGCAGACGCAGATGAGCAACCCGGCTAACGACATCGGCATTTATCCAACCGGCGGCGTTGAAAACTGGACAGCCAATCCCTGGCATCCGCTTCTGCTCTTCTGGCAAACAAACTACTATCCCATCACCTACGGCACACCGTCCGCTCCCAACTGGATCTTCGAGGGAACCCAGTACACCTGGAACCAGTCGATGGCCAGCGTCGCTACACCGTTCATGAGCCAGCAGGGAGTTATTCAGCTCACGCCCAACGCCAGCTTCAACATGGAATCCCGCATCCGGCAATTTCTTGCGACCAACCCCAACCTGTCGCTGCTGGAGGCCCAGGCCCTGAACACGCTGCTCCAGGCCGTTCAGACCGATGACAGTTGGGATCTGCTCTCGCAACAACTCGACGGCTTCAACGAGCAGTTGCTGCTTGGCACAGCGGGTGTATTCCTCAGCCCTGCTGCCAGTACGCTGGTCACCACCCCGTCTTTGGCCTCGCTCATCGGTTCGGCAGGCACGTATCCGCCCATAATGCCGGCCATCCCCATGCAAGGCCAGGCAATCCTCCCCAGCAGCTTTCAGCCTTGGCGCGCCGGGCAATTCGAGTTCTTCAACCTAATTCTGGTCGACGAGTGGGGCCAGGCTCTATGGCCCTTTAGCCAAAATTCCTATACCAAAGAGATTGTCTTCCTGCCGCCCGATCTCACCCCGGTGCTGACCTCGAATGCTCTGCCGCTCACTGTCACCGTTGCTCCCACTATAGCCAGCGTCTCGCCCGATGTTGTTCCCTTAACGGCAGCAGGAGCGGTCCTCACTGTCACCGGCATCAACTTCGACTCCTCCGCGCAGATCACATGGAACTCGACCCCGCTGACAACGACCTTCGTCAACTCCGCGCAGTTGACCGCGCCCTTGCCATCGAGCCTCGCTGCCGGGCAGGCCACTGTTGCTGTCGTCGATAAATCGGTAGCATCCAATAGCCTCCCGGTCCTGGTCACCGGCGCGCTTGGTCTCTCTGCCGTCTCGCCCAGCCTCTATCAGGCGGGCATGGTTCCATCCGACACGCTCACCGTCATCCTCACCGGCTACGGCTTTGCCCCAGGAGCGCTCGTCACCTGGAACGGAACTCCGGTAAACACGGTGGTGGTGAGCGCGACATCGCTCACTGCATCCGTCCCTGCGAGTTATCTTTTTGCTCCCGGCACGGCGAGCGTCGGAGTCACCGTCGGCGCAAGCACCTCCAACACGCTGCCCTTCACCATCGTTGGCGGAGCAGCCATCGGCAGCATTTCGCCAAGCCTGGCAACCACCGCCGGGACAGGCTTTACCCTCACTATCAACGGTGTTGGCTTTGAGTCTAACTCTGTAGTTAACTGGAACGGCGCCGCGCTGGTCACTACTTATGTCTCCGGCCAGCAACTCACCGCCGCCGTCCCTGCTAACCTGCTGGCCAGCGCTATGGTCGCCTCAGTTACTGAGTCCATCGGCAGCAAGGTTCTTCCGCAGGCTCCCGATCCCTTTATCCAACTGCCTCCTTCGCTGCTGCAGCCAGCCCGGCTGGCATTCAATCTGGTCTCTGCCACGAGCGATAGCATCGACTTTGGTCCCGCTAATCCCGCTGCCGATCCTATCTCCGGCTGGGTTCTGCCTAATCACCTCGACAGCTCGCTGATGGCCTACGATGCTCTTGGCAATCTCTTGGGCGAGATGTCGGTCGGCGTCTCGATCTCCGGCAGCCCACAGGTCTTCTGGACCATGGCGCCCTTCAGCCCCTATCTGAGCTTGCAGCAGATCGCTCAGCAGATTCCCCACCTCGGGCCATTCCTACTGGCTCTCTACGGCAAGACGCCTTCCGAGGTCACGGACTTCCTCGACGCGATCGACGAGACGCTATGGACCACGGTGCCCGCCGGCGCCAGCTTCGACCAGAATCTTGCCGTCCTCATTGGCCGCCCGCTGGCCCTGGTACGCGCCCGCCTGCAATTCCTGCTTGAAGGCTCGGTCTTCTCCGATCCCGGTTGGTCCAACACCTTTGCGGGCTCCGACTGTACGCAACTCGCACCGCCAGCGTCTCCCGTCACCAGCTACCAGTTTGGCATTCAACTGGGCAACGTCGCGCAGCTCGACGACGGACTCATCGGCTATTTCGTTGCCGATAACTACGATACCTTCAATGTGGTCACCCAATCTGGCGCGCAGACCGATGGATACATTCAGCCCATCGGCGTAGCGAATAACTATCTCTATCAGCCTTTCGATGGCGTCACCCAGACCTTTGTTTCGATGCTGGTAGATCCACGCGCCCCGGTGCATGCAACTACGGCCATCCTGCCCGACGTTTCAGTAACGCTGCCGCCGAACTTCACCGCGACAGCGCTCAACAGCATGAATGTCACCTTCCGCGTCAACGGCCTGCTCACCGATCAGCAGATGCCTGCGCCCGATCCGGAGCAGACTATCACCCCACCCACCATCCTGACCGCCGTGCCCAAACTGGAGACAGGTACCTGGAGCTGGTTGGAGAATGGCGACGCTGGCTGGAGCATCTACCCCACCGCTCCCAATGACACCACAGCCCGGCTCACTGAGGTTGCTCCGGTGTTGCGCCGCGGATTGCTGCGGCTCTCTTCGGCGCTCGATGTCGCGCAGGCGCGCCGCGCCCTTTTCTCATCCATTCCCAACCTTCCCCACAAGGAGAAATAGAAATGGCAACCATCTCCCGTCCCAACTCTTGGGTATCGCAGGATGCGGCTGTGACCACCCAATTCACCTATGCCTTGCAGTTGAACCCCGCGCCGCTTACGGTCAGCATCTCAGGCAGCGATCCCGTTCTCGGCTCCCTCCAATTTGTCGTCACCAACCCCACCGCCTCGGCAATATCGCTTAACTCGGTGACCTTCACCATTCAGGTTGGAACGGACAGCAGCGATCTGACCACTTCCATAGCCACTGTCGGCACCAGCGTTAACGACACCACCAACTGGCAGATTCAACCTCCCGGCAAAGTTACCAGCGGATCCGCCGTCTACACGCTCGCGCCGATGACCGGCTCTTCCGTCAGCGTGGCTGCCGGCGCTTCCATCATTGTCCAGATCTATAACTTCCCCACTGTCGAAAACCCCGGCAATACCACCATCGGCATCAAAGAGACTGCCGGCGCCATCGGCTTCACTTCTTTTCTGGTCACTACCTTCCCATCAGGCTTCTACTTCAACGGACTCGCCGCCAACGTTCAGAAAGGTAGCCAGTACATTCCAGTTGCGCAGGTAGCCAACCCGGCCACGGTCACACTGACGTGGAACTCTTCGGTCGTCGATCTTGCTTCCTTCACCATCTACTATTCAAACGCTGTCCAGGGTCAGCAGACGGCTACACCCAGCGATACCGGCTTATGGACTTCTGGGCCGCTCTCGGCGGATACGGTCTTCACCATCGTGGTCACGGTCAGCGTGGCTGGCGGATCACCGCTGACGGCCGCACTGTCCACTACCGTAGCTATACAGAATCCAGATTTGATCGCCCATAGCTTGAAAACACAAGACCTCGTGAACGTGGGGGGACAACTCCAGGTTACCGGTTATCTCACCGCTAGCGCAGGCATCAAATCCACCGGTCTTATCAGTGGGCCGGGAATGGCGCCTCGTGGAGCGGTGATCATGTACTACGGCGATATTCATGACATTGCCCACTTCAGTCCCGATGGCAAAGGAGTAGTCGGCACCGACTTTGAGGATTGGCAGGTTTGCAATGGGAACAATGGCTCTCCAGACTTGCGCAATAGGTTTGTTCCTGGCGCCGGTGGCTCCTACATCGTTGGCCAGCAAGGCGGCGCCGACGCGATTACACTCTCAAACGCTCAGATGCCGGCACACTCCCATGGCGGCGCAACTGGCGTCTCTGCCCCTTATCTCAACTATTCGGGAGTGGCATTCAATAGTCAGGGCGTAAGCAACGGCATCATGATCAATCGGGGAACAGATGACCCGAACGGCAACCGGCCAAACCTGATTACTACAGTCGGATGGTCGCAGATTCAAGTCCAGAACCATGTCCATGCGATCGGAAACGATGGCGGCGGCCAGTCGCACGAAAATCGCCCGCAGTTCTTTGCGCTTGCCTATCTTTTCAAGCTCGCCTAGGCATCGCTTACAGGAGCCAGGGCTGGCGAAGGCGTACTGTCGCTCTCATCGCAAGGACATCGTCTGGAAACTGCAAACCTTCACCGCGCCATTCCGCGGGAGCACAATGAGTTGCGGCAAATGGAGTGGCAAGCACGTTCGACGTAGGGGCCTGAATCAAGGGCGTGGCTGAACCATGAAACTCACCTCTGGATCGCCACACCGGAAATTCACACACTTAAACCATGAGGGAGACCAGCGATGAACCCCGTAAGCAGACCCAACTCCTGGGTATCGCAGGACGCGGCTGCGACCACCCAATTCACCTATGGCTTGCAGTTGAATCCCGCGCCGCTCACGGTCAGCATCGCAGGTAGCGATCCGGTTCTCGGCTCGCTCGAGTTTGTCATTACCAACCCTACTGCCTCGGCCATCGCTCTCAACTCGGTGGCCTTCACCATTCAGGTTGGGACAGACAGCAGCGACCTGACCACTTCCACAGCCACGGTCAGCACCAGCGTCAACGACACCACCAACTGGCAGATTCAGTCGCCCGGAACGGTCACCAGCGGACCCGCCGTCTACACGCTTTCGCCGCAGAGCGGCTCTTTCGTCAGCGTGGCCGCCGGCGCTTCCATTGTTGTTCAGATTTATAATTTCTCCACCGTCGAAAACCCCGGCAACACGACTATCACTGTCAAGGAGACTGCAGGCGCCATCAGCTTCACCTCTTTTCAAGTCACTACCTTCCCATCAGGTTTCTACTTCAACGGACTCACCGCCACCGTTCAGAAAGGTAGCCAGTACATTCCCGTTGCACAGGTAGCCAACCCTGCCAATGTCATCCTGATTTGGAACTCCTCGGTCGTCGATCTAGACTCTATCGCTATCTATTACTCGAATGCCGCCCAGGGTCAGCAGCAGGTCACGCCCAGTAATACCGGCATCTCGCCCGCATTTGCGGTTACCTCCGACACCGTCTTCACCGTCGTAGTTACGGTTGATGTCGACGGCGGAGCATCGCTGACAGCCGCGCTTTCCACATCGGTCTCGGTACAGAATCCAGCGCTGATCGCCGCCTCCATCGCCGCTGCCACAGCCACGGTGAACGGCCCGCTCACTGTCACCGGCGCAACGCAGGCGAATGCCATCACCGCGACAGGCGTAACCGTCAATGGCAACGTCTCCGCCAGCGGCACACTCACGGCAGCCAGCGAAAGCCTCATCGGCGCATTGACCGCGGACAACGCGACCCTCGCATCATCGCTACGCATCAATGGGCCGGGGGCTTCAGGGATCACTCTCAGCCTCGGCGGGAGTGGCGTATTCAATGTCGATGCACCCGATATTACCGGCGGACGCTTCACGGTTCAAAATAACGGAAACGTAGGCATCAATCAACCTAATCCAGCTGCGGCACTGGATATCAATGGAGACTTAATAACTCGCGGGAAAGGCGGCAGAACGCATATTTCCACATTAAACAGTGGAAACAATTGGGTGGACTCCACGGTATTTTCCAGGAATAACTATCAATACTACGAACTTATTTTTAATGGTATTACGCCTGTAACTTCGCAAGATCGTTCCTTCGGGGCACAGTTTTTTAGCATTGGAGGGCCATGGCAAATCGGCAACTCATATTCCTATTGCGCCTATGGAAACGACAGTGGCGGGAATGCCGCGGAATCTGGCGGAGGGATAAATTATCTTCGCCTGTGGCCGAGCAATCGATCGGGTCCCCAATCGCCGGGCGTATTCGGGCAGATGAGATTATTTCTTTCAGGGTATTCAGCCTACCATAACACGCAGTTGAATGCGCCCAATGCCTGGACCTCTATAGGATGTCAGGCTTGGATTACAGGCGGGTTCAATCCTACAAATACTTCACAACCTTGCGGCGGCATCTGTTTCCAATTCTTTTCTGCGCAGCCCAGCTCCGGCATCAGTGGAGGGAGCGTTGATATTTATGGCTGGAACTGAGGTGTCGCGGAGCAGCTCGTCTAGCCGGCCTACATCTTCGTGTACTTGGCTCGGAAAAATGTCTACAACTTGATCAGGGCTTTACAGGTTTATCCCGGACATCACACAGCGAGAACAGAAAGCCGTCAAGGAGTATGGCAACGAATCAAAATAAATCGGACCACTTGGAGAGCCGGCCGCCGACCTCGCCGAGGTTGCCCGTGTGCCGCGCGGCACGCGAGTCATGCAAACCAACAGCAGCGTTCGGGCGCATCCCAACCGAGGGTGCGCCCGAAACTTCGCCGCTTCACACGCACTAGACTCAACAGCCAAGGAGAATCGCAGATGGCATTCATCAGCAGGCCGAATTCATGGGTCTCTCAGGAGGCCCCAGCAACCACCCAATTCACCTATGCCTTGCAGTTGAACCCCGCGCCGCTCACGGTCAGCATCGCAGGCAGCGATCCGGTTCTCGGCTCACTCGAGTTTGTCATCACCAACCCCACTGCCTCGGCAATTTCTGTTAACTCCATAGCGTTCACCATTCAGGTTGGTACAGACAGCAGCGACCTGACCACATCCACTGCCACCGTCGGCACCAGCGTTTCTGACACGGTCAATTGGCTGATTCAGTCCCCCGGCACGGTTACCAGCGGACCCGCTGTCTACACGCTCTTGCCACAGACCGGCACGTCAGTCAGTGTTGCTTCCGGCGCTTCGATCATTGTACAGATCTACAATTTCCCCACCGTCGGGAGTCCGGGGAACACGACCATCAACATCAAAGAGACTGCCGGCTCCATTAGCTTCACTTCTTTCCTGGTCACTACCTTCCCGTCAGGCTTCTACTTCAACGGACTCATCGCCACTGTTCAGAGCGGTAGCCAGTATCTTCCCGTCGCGCAGGTCGCCAACCCAGCCACGGTCATCCTGGTGTGGAACTCCTCGGTCGTCGATCTCGGCTCGTTTACCATCTACTACTCAAATGCAGCCCTGGGTCAGCAGCAAGCCACGCCTAGCGATACCGGCATCTCGTCCCCAATTGAAGTCACCTGCGACACCGTTTTCACTCTAGTGGTTACGGTCAGCGTCGCCGGCGGAGCGCCGCTGACCGCCGCTCTCTCTACATCTGTTTCTGTGCAGAATCCCTCGCTGATCGCTGCCTCCGTCACCGCCGCTACAGCCATAGTGAGTGGTCCGTTCGCCGTTGCCGGTCAATCAAATCTTGGCCCACTCAACGTAGATGGTAGTGTCGGGATAGGGACGGCAACTCCAATCGCGACCCTTGATGTGGCGAATGGAGTTCTTCATGTTGGCGGTCAAGTGTATCCGGATACCGCAGGGCAAGGAGCTTATCTGGGCTGGAACGTCTTATCGGGCGGTACAGGTGAAACTGATTTCATCAACAACCAGGGGGATGGGACTGGGGGATTTGCCTTCATGAATACCCCAAAATCCGGAAGCCCAATGTCAACGCTCATGTTTATCGACGGTAACGGCAACGTGGGTATAGGAACAGGAACGGCGTCGCCAAACTCAAAACTGGATATCAACGGCCAGTTGAACGTTGCAAGCGGTGCGACCATCGGCAGCTACATATTGTTACACTCTGCTCAGGATCAATCCCGTAATGTCATGCTGTCGGTGGCCAACACCGTTGCCAACCAATACGGAATCCTGGTGCAATCAAGCGCCCCCCAAGGTTTCATTTGGGCGCTCTATGTACAAGGCGGCGGATGCATCAATACCTCCGGCTCGTGGTCGCAGTTTTCCGATCTGACGCTGAAAGACGGTGTTGAACCCTATACTGATAGCCTCGCGCAGGTACTGAAGATCAATCCTATCCGGTATCACTACAAAGAGGAAACGAAACTCGGAGCAGGAGATCATGTGGGAGTGGCGGCGCAGGATTTGCAGCAAATTGCACCCTACATGGTGGGTGCCAGCAAGCTGAATCCAGATTGCGAAGAAGAGTACCTGACCATCGACAACGGTCCGTTGACTTATATGTTGATCAACGCCGTCAAGGAACTGCACGCGGAGATCGAGGCGCTGAAGGCCAAATCGAAGACTAAGAAAAGTAAATAGTCTTCTGAGTCAAAGTTCGTTTGGCCCTGACGGTCATCGCTGAACGACGCGTAGATCGGGTGGCGCCGCGCTAGTAAGGCAACCCGGCAGAAGTTTCGGGCGCATCCCAATAAGGGTGCGCCTGAAACTTCGCCGCATTACACGCACTAGACTCAATAGTCAAGGAGAATCGCAGATGGCATTTATCAGCAGGCCCAATTCATGGGTCTCCCAAGAAAGCACAGTATCCACCCAACTCACTTATGCCTTGCAGTTGAATCCTGCGCCGCTCACTGTCAGCATCGCCGGCAGCGATCCGGTTCTCGGTTCGCTCGAATTTGTCATCACTAATTCCACTGCCTCGGCAATCGCTCTCCGCTCCGTCAGCTTCGCCATCCAAGTCGGGACAGCCAGCAGCAACCTGACCACCTCCACTGCCACCGTCGGCACCAGCGTTTCTGACACGGTCAATTGGCTGATTCAGTCCCCCGGCACGGTTACCAACGGACCCGCTGTCTACACGCTCTTGCCGCAGACCGGCACGTCAGTCAGTGTTGCTCCCGGCGCTTCGATCATTGTACAGATCTACAATTTCCCCACCGTCGGGAGTCCGGGGAACACCACTATCAACATCAAAGAGACTGCCGGCTCCATTAGCTTCACTTCTTTCCTGGTCACCACCTTCCCGTCAGGCTTCTACTTCAACGGGCTCATCGCTACTGTTCAGAGCGGTAGCCAGTATCTTCCCGTCGCGCAGGTCGCCAACCCAGCCACAGTCACCCTAATCTGGAACTCCTCGGTCGTCAGCCTCACCTCTTTTGTCATTTACTACTCCAGCGCCAGCCAGGGACAACAGACAGCCACACCCTCCGATACGGGAAGCTGGACCTCGCCTCCGCTGACGAGCGACACCATCTTCACCGTCGTGGTGACGGTCAGCCTCAGTGGCGGAGAACCACTGTCGGCCGCTTTGTCCACCGCAGTCTCAGTCCAGAATCCCAGTCTTGTGGCCAGCTCGCTGGCCGCCGTGAACATTACCACCTCCAATTCACTCACGGCGAAGAATATCTCCGCGCAAGGAGTGATCGACGGCTTTGGAACTGTCCCGATTGGCGCGGTCCTCGATTGGTGGGCCCCGGCGGGTTCGAATCTAATACCTCCGGCGAACTTTGCGATCTGCGACGGACACAAGATCTCTGACGTGGCCAGTCCATTCAACGGATACAACACTCCCAATCTTGTGCAGAGATTCGTCTACGGAGCGAGCAACGCCGTGGAGATCGGCAAAGCCGGCGGGAGCAGCACGGCCAACGTCTCAATCACCATGCCGTTGCCGGGGACGACCGGCAACATTACAGGTTCGGCGCCTTCCAGCGCCAATACCAGGGCGGGCACGATCATCCGGAACAATCCCTCGACATCGTTTCGATTCTCAATGTCGGATGAGAATGTCAGCTGGAACGATGGACAGCATATTCACAACTTGGGCGGAAATATTACCGGCAGCACCAATATCCCCACGATTCCACCCTTCGTTTCTTTGCTGAAGATCGTCAGAATCAAATAAACGTATGAGGCGGCGGAGGCCGAAAGCTTTGTCCCCAGAAACCCCTAGATGCGGTAGAGAGAATCCCCGCACCATAAACCGATGTCGTACCCGGGCTGGTGGAGATATTCGAGGCTCTCGCCGAAAAGTCCATGCCTGCGCCACTTCGCAACGACTCGCCGATGTCCTAACCCGCATCACTTCCAGCTGCGATCCTCTCGCGTAGCGAAAAGAATCGCCTGCCTGGAACGGAGAAAAATCATGGCAATTCTCAACCGCCCCAACTCCTGGGTCACCCAGGAATCCGCTGCAAACACCACGCTCAGTTACTCGCTGCAGCTAACTCCTGCGCCGCTTACGGTCAGCGTCAGCGGTCGCGACCCGGTCCTCGGATCGCTGGAGTTTGTGCTCACCAACCCCACCACCGCGCCGGTCGAGGTGAACTCCGTCAGCTTCACCCTGCAAGTGGGTGAGGCCAGCAGCAACATCACCACATCCACTGCTACCGTCGGGGCCAGCGTATCGGACTCCAACCGCTGGCGGATTCAAACCCCTGGCCCAATCACCAGCGGGCCTGCTGTCTATACCCTCGCACCGCAGACCGGCAGCTCCGTTTCCCTCGCCGCCGGCGCATCGGTCGTAGTCGAAATCTATAACTTCCCCACCGTCACCAACCCCGGCAACTCGGTTATCAGCATCAAGGAGAATGCGGGCGGCGCCCACTTCACCACATTCCAGGTGAGTACCTTCCCCACTGGCTTTCACTTCAACAGCCTCGGTGCGACTGTCCAGCAGGGTAGCCAGTTAGTCCCAGTAGCCCAGGTTGGCGCCGGCGCTCCGATCACGCTCATTTGGAATACGTCGGTTGTCGATGTCTCCTCGGTCACCATCCTCTACTCCGATCCCGTGCGCGGACAGCGTTCTTCAACACCCTCCACAATCGGCCACTGGATATCTCCACCGCTCACCGCGGATACCGTTTTCACCGTTGTTGTTACAGTCAGTGTTGTCGGCGGCACGCCACTTACTGCCGCACTCTCTACAACCGTTGCTGTCCAGAACCCTTCGCTCGTCGCGGACTCTCTCGCTGCAGGCTCGGCCACCATCAAGGGTCCATTTATCGTCACCGGAGCAACGCAGGCGAATGCCATCACAGCCACCGGGCTCACAGTCAATGGAGCCACAATCACTGGCAATCTCACCGCCAGCGGCACACTGAGTGTGCCCAACCAGTCCAACTTCGGCACCGTTGCCGTCAGCAATACCGCAAGCGTCACATCATCGCTCCGCATTGAAGGTAGATCCTCGTCTCCGGCTCTGAGTATAGGCGGGGTTGGAACCTTAAGTGTCGATGCGCCCAATGTTGCCGGTGGGCGCTTCATAGTTCAAAATAACGGAACCGTTGGCATCAATCGGCCTAATCCCGGCGCGGCGCTGGATATCAACGGCAATCTGGCGGTATCAAGCGGCGCAAGCATCAGTGGCGGCGCAAGCGTGAACGGCAACGTGAACCTGTGTCCGGCTCCTGATGCTTCCCAAGGCCGCGCAGCCATCGGCGGAACGATGTATTCCAATGTCATGCTCATGGTGACCAACAGCTTGGCCGGCAATTACGGAGTATTTGTAGACTCACGGAACTCACGAGATCCCTACTGGGCGCTCGCAGTACATGGCCCGTGCGTCAATACCTCTGGTTCATGGACACGAATGTCCGACCTGGCCCTGAAGAATCGCATCCACCCCTACGAAGATGGCATGGAGAAGCTGCTCAAGATCAATCCCATCCGCTATCACTACAAGGAGGAGATGGGATTGAGTTCCAGTGAGGAG
>Ga0181534_10000762_pt1 | contig 22354 bp, 16 predicted proteins | sample PEATcosm2014_Bin_37_FD_119758 | JGI IMG/M metagenome (GOLD analysis project Ga0181534, IMG submission 119758) | Peatland microbial communities from MTU Mesocosm Facility, Houghton, MI, USA - PEATcosm2014_Bin17_10_metaG | ecosystem: Environmental > Terrestrial > Soil > Wetlands > Peat | place...
CGCATGTACACCTTCGCGCCGACCAGCAAAGAGCGGCGCTCGGCGCAAACGACGCTTTGGAAGATTACCGAGGCGCTGGTGCGGCTGGTTGCGCCGATTCTGAGCTTTACCGCGGATGAGGTCTGGGAGTATCTGCCAGTTGTCGAGGGGCGCGAGAAGAGCGTGCATCTGGCGCAGTTCCCTGCACCGGCGGAGGTTTTTTCGGAAGACCTGGCCAGCTTGATTGAAGAATGGGAAAAGCTGTTTGAGATTCGAGCTGCGGCGCTCCGCAAGCTGGAACAAGAACGCCAAGCTAAGAACATCGGCAAGGGGCTTGAAGCTGATTTGTTAATTGAGGCATCCGGCGAGGCACTGTCGCTCCTACAGCGTTACTCCCAGTCAGATCTGAAGGAACTCTTTAACGTTTCAGCAGTGGGTGTCAGCGAGTACGAATACACAGATATTGTTCCGCAGGCATGCGAGGCGGAAGTAATACTTCCCTCACTGGGCGGACACATTGAGATTCGTGCCGTTCCAGCCGCCGGCCATAAATGCGCCCGCTGCTGGAATTTCATGCCGGAGGTCAGCAACTACGGCATTTGGGAGAATGTTTGCACACGCTGCCAGTCGGCGCTGCACGAGATGCAGATTGCGCCGCCGCAGGCTGGGGATTCAGCGGAGGCCGCGCAATGAGCTTTCCGCGTCCTCGGCGGTTGCCGTGGCTGCTGCTGATCTCCGCCGTGATCTTCGCCGCCGACCGGCTGAGCAAAATCTGGGTCGGCAAGCATATTTTGCTGGGCGGGGCGATTCCGGTAATTCCACGTGTGCTGCGCATTACGCATTGGGTGAATGACGGCGCGGCATTTTCGATGTTTGCCGACTCTGGCAGGCCGGACTTAGTGCGCTGGGGGTTGGTGGGGTTTACCGTTCTGGCTTCGGTTGCGGTGCTCGTTGCGCTGGTCCGGCTGGGCAGCCAAGTCAGCCTGATTACCGTGGCGCTGGCGCTGATTCTTGGCGGCGCGGCGGGTAATTTGCATGACCGGATTGCCTATGGCTCAGTGGTTGATTTCATTGAGGTTCACATCTTCAGCTATCACTGGCCGGATTTCAATGTGGCCGATTCTTCGGTGGTAACCGGGGCTTGCCTGCTGCTGCTCGATTCCCTGCTCTCAAAGAAAAAGACAGCAGAGTGAGTTGCGCTCGGTGGTGATTTATATCACAGTAAATGGGTGCGCTAAACCCGTAAGGTGATGAAAGATATGGATCTGCTCTGGCTGAGGGTCGCGGCTGTTCTTTATGCGGGTGCAAGTATCGCCGTCTTCCCTGCCGCGCTGCGCAATTCTGTGCGCTGGCGCAGTTGGTGTGTGCATCTGGCCGGGCTGGGTTTCTTCTTTCATTTCGTCTCTGCCGTAGAGATGCTGGTCAAGGCGCATCGCTGGGTTCCGGTGGGCGAGCGCGAGGCGGAGTCTCTGCTGGGTCTGGCAGTAATTGTTCTGTTTTTCCTGGTCTGGTGGATTTACGGAGCCATCTCCTTTGGCATCTTTGCGCTGCCGGCAGTTTTCCTCATGGTCTTTGTGCCTGCGTTGGGTGTTGAACGCTATATATTTCCATCCCAAGGTGTGCGGATGGGCTGGTTGATTGTGCACATTTCAACGCTGCTGGCGGCTTATGCTGCGCTGGGATTCAGCATTCTGGCCTCTGGATTTTATCTGCTGCAAGAGCGACGCCTAAAAAGCAAGCCGCGCGCTGGAGAAGACACCTGGTGGGCGCCGTTGGAGTGGTTGCCGCCTCTCGACACACTGGAACGGATCGCGCATACGACGTTGCTGGTCGGCTTTCCCTGCATGACAGTCGGCTTGCTGATCGGCTCCCTGCTGGCGCAGGAAACATCGCTGGGAGCGGCTTATTTTCGCGACCCAAAGGTGATTGCCTCCTTTGTCATGTGGGCGGTTTACTGCCTGTTGCTGCTGATAAGGCGCTCGGCCGGACTGCGCGGACGCAGGGCTGCGTATCTATCGAGTGCGGTCTTTGTAGTGATGCTGGCGGTGTGGGCGGCCAACGTCGTGAGCCAGGTTCACAGGTACGGTGCGCAATGACTCTGGCGCTGATTGGCGTAAATCACAAGACGGCTCCGATTGAGCTGCGGGAGCGGATCGCGATTGCGCGGGGAGATCTGGGCGAGGCGACGCGGGCGCTGGCCTCGGCGCCAGGGGTGACGGAGTGCATGATCGTCTCCACCTGCAACCGTGTGGAGATGCTGGCCTCGGTTGATTCGCCGGATGCTGATCTGGCCGCGTTTCTGCACCGGCATTTTGCGCTCGACCCGGCGTTGCTGGCCCCCCATGTCTACGAACATCGCGACCGCGATGCGGTGCGGCATCTCTTCCGCGTGGCTGCCAGCCTGGACTCGATGGTGGTGGGCGAATCGCAGATTCTGGGCCAGCTCAAAGAGGCCTTTGCCGTGGCGCGGGAGAGCGGGACGGTGGCCGGGCAGCTCGAGCATCTTCTGCAAGCGGCTTTTGCCGCGGCGAAAAAAGTCCGGTCAGAGACGGAGATTGGCTCGCATTCGGTCTCCATTGCCTCTGTGGCGGTTGATCTGGCCAAGCGTATCTTTGGATCGCTGAATGGGCGGACGGTCTTTCTGGTTGGCGCGGGCAAGATGAGCGAGCTGGCCGCGCGGCATCTGGTGGCGCAGGGGGCGGGCGCAATTCTGGTCACTAACCGCACCCAAGAACGCGCGCGGCGGATGGCAGAGAACTTTCAGGGGCAGGTGATTCCCCGCGTGGTGCCGTTCGATCAGATTCATGAGGCGGCAAGCCAAGCGGACATCGTGATTACCTCGACCGGCGCGCCACATCCGATCTTCAGCAAGGCCGATGGACAAGCCTTCTTGCATAAACGGCGCAACCGGCCGATGTTCTTCATCGATATTGCAGTGCCGCGCGATGTGGACCCGGCAATGGGCAAGCTGGAAGGCATCTTTGTATACGATATAGACGACTTGCAGGCCGTGGCGGCTTCGCACCTGGCGCAGCGTAGCCGCGAGGCGCAGGATGCCGAGACGCTGATCGCCGGCGAGGTGGAGCGCTTCCATCAGCGGCAGCGAGCGGTGAATGCGGCTCCGGCGATTGTGGCGCTACAACGGCAAGCGGAAGAGATTCGGCAAGCGGAGCTGCGGCGGGTACAGGCACGGCTGGGGACGCTGAGCGCCGAACAGGTTGCCGCGGTCGAGGCTCTGACGCGCGGTTTGGTGAATAAATTTCTTCACCCGCCGATGCAGGCTTTGAAGCAGGCCGCGCGGACGGAAGATCAGATCAAGCTGGACGCGCTCTGCGAAACCTGGGCGCTGCCGACAGGGACGGAACCTGAACCAGGCGCGGGCATCGAATCAATGGAAGACCGGAACACGGGAGCATCTGCGCAGACGAAAGAGAAAAAGCCAGAGCTAAAAGCTACAGGCGCGACAGTGGGGGGACGATGAATCTACGCATAGGAAGCCGGGGCTCGCAACTGGCGCTGTGGCAGTCCAATCACATTGCAGCGCTGCTGCGCGGGCAGGGGCACACTGTCGAGATTGAGATCATCAAGACGACCGGCGACCGGCTGCAAGAGGTAACGTTTGCGCAGGTTGGCTCCAAGGGCATGTTTACTAAGGAGATTGAAGAGGCGCTGGCGGATGGACACGTAGATTTAGCGGTACATTCCCTGAAAGATTTGCCGACCGAGCTGGCGGAACTTTTTGTTCTGGCGGCGACGCCACCGCGAGTTGATCCGCGCGACGCGTTTGTTTCGGTTCACTACCCCAATCTGGCTGCCTTGCCGCCAGGGGCGCGCGTGGGAACCAGCAGCCAACGGCGGCGGGCGCAGTTGAAGGCGCTGCGGCCCGATCTGCATCCTGTGGAGTTTCGCGGTAACGTGGACACGCGTCTACGTAAGCTCGGCGAGGGCCAAGTGCAGGCGATTCTGCTGGCCTCAGCTGGGTTGGACCGGCTGGAGAAGACCGAGTGGGTGCGCGAAAGGCTGGAGCCAAAGGATTTTTGTCCTGCCGCCGGGCAGGGATCTTTGGGGATTGAGACGCGGAACGGAGATGAAGCGACGATTGCCGCCCTAGCGTTTCTCGATGACACCGCAACTCGCTTTGCCGTGACCGCCGAGCGGGCGGCGCTGGCCGCGCTGGGTGGCGGCTGCCAGGTGCCGATTGGGATCCATTGCCGTCCTTTGGCAGGGGACTACGAAAGTAAAAACGAGATCTTTGCCGTGGTTGCCGCGCCAGAGACGGGCGAGGCAGTGCGTGTGCATTTGACCCAGGCAGGCTGCACAGCAGAGGAATTGGGCCGGCGGGCGGTTGAGAAACTGCTGGAATGCGGGGCGGGGGCGCTGCTGGCGGCGAATGCCGGAGCAGGTCATTGAGTTCGCTGTCCCTGACCGGCCGGCGCATTCTGGTCACCCGCGCCGCGCATCAGGCAAGCAAGCTCAGCGAGGGATTGCGTGAGCTGGGGGCGACTCCGGTGGAGGTTCCGGTTCTGGAGATTCAGCCGCCAGAGAGCTTCACACTGCTGGACGCCGCCATTCGCCAGCTCCACAGCTACGACTGGTTGATTTTCACCAGCGCCAATACAGTTCGCGCCCTGGCTGCACGGGCCGAGGCTTTGGAGATTCCCGTACAGCAGCCGTTTTCTCTGAAGGTTGCCGCTGTTGGAGAGGCGACTGCCAATGCAGCGATGCAGAAAGGGTTTCTGGTTGCACATGTGCCGGAGACATATGTTGCCGAAAGCCTGCTAGAAGAGCTGAAGGGGCAGGTCAGCGGGAAGCGCATCCTGCTGGCTCGGGCGGCCATTGCGCGGGATTTGATTCCCGAGGCTTTGCTCGCTGCCGGAGCTGTAGTTGATGTTGTTGACGCCTATAGAAATGTGCTTCCGGAAGCAGCCGTCGCGCAACTTCAGCAGGCGATAACCGCCGGAATCGATGCAGCGACCTTTACCAGTTCATCGAGCGTGACTCATCTGGAAGAGGCGGCTCGGCGGGCGGCGATTCCCTTCCCGTTTACTGACGTTCGCGCGATTTCGATTGGTCCCATTACCAGCCAGACATTGCGTAATGCAGGCTGGGAGCCGGCGGCAGAGGCCAACCCATCGGACATTCCGGGGTTGATCGCGGCGCTCACAGCATTGATGAAGAGCAACGGCTGACCGGTTCTGGTTTCCGCTACGAATTACTTCGTTGACTTGCCCTGGCGCTCTTGCGCTTGAATCTGCTTTGCGGTTTGCTCTACTTCACGGAAGACGCGCAGCAGATTGCCGCCGAGAATCTTGCGGCAGTCTTCTGCGGTATAGCCGCGGGCCATCAAAGCCTCGGTGATCTTGGGCAGGTCCGCAGCCGAGTCCATCCCCTCCGGCAATTGCCCAAAGACGCCGTCAAAATCAGAGCCAAGTCCGACGTGGTCTACACCCGCGACCTTGGCGATGTGATCGATGTGGTCGATAAGCATGGAGAGCGGCGGACGCGGAATCCGGTCGTAGATCTGACGATTGAGCTTTTCGATCTCCTGAAAAGGAGCTTCTTTGCCTTCGGCTTTGTATTTGGCCAGTAGCGCGGCAACGGCCTTGTCCGCCTCGGGCTGCGCGGCTTTCAGCGCGTCCCAGTAAGCCTGCGATATAAAGCCGGAGAAGAAGTTGACCTGAACAACGCCGCCCTTTGAATTAGGTCCGCCGGATTTGGCCACGGCGCGCAGCATATCGTCGGTCATATTGCGCGGAGCGTTGCACAAGGCGCGCGCGCCGGAGTGCGAAGCGATGACCGGGGCGCGCGAGACAGCAACTGCGCGATAGAAAGTGCTGTCGGCGACGTGCGAAATATCCACCATCATTCCTAGCCGGTTCATCTCATGCACAACATCCACGCCGAAGTCGGTCAAGCCGTCTTTGGTGTGCGGGACGGTGCTGTCGTTGATGTCCCCGGAGCTGTCGGCCCAGTTGTTGGAGTTAGACCAGGTGAGGGTCATGTAGCGGACGCCGAGAGCATAGTACTGGCGCAGTAGCGGAATCGAGTCCTCGATGGAGTGGCCGCCTTCAATGCCCATCAGCGCGGCGAATTTGTGGCTGCGATGCGCCCACTCGATGCCTGCGGGTGTGGCGACGAACTCAATCTCTGTGGGATGTTTTGCAACCTGCTGCTTGACCGAATCAATCAGCTCCAGCGTGCGGTGCGCGTATTGACCTTTGAACTGCACCGGCTCGACCCAGATGGAAAAGAACTCCGCACCCAGATTGCCCTTGTGGATGGAGTCCAGATTCAGGTTGCCGCCGTTGAGCGGGTCGGAAAGATCGAAATGCTCGTCGAGAAAACGTTGCGGTGTGTCGGCGTGGGTATCGATCACCAGAGCGGAACGGTGAACAGCGGAGACGGAAACAGGCTTGGAAGTCATTTTGGGTGTTGGGGCGTGTGTCTGAGACTGGGAAGCGAGGAGAGGTGAAATCGAAAGGAGCAGAAGTGCGACTTTACTGGGGACGCGCATGGGCATGGAAAGAGTTTATATCCAGAAAGCCCGTGATCGAGAAGGTGAATCCGGTCCGCTACAGGCTGCAGCGGACCGGATTGCCGGTTTATGCGCTGGCCTTGGAGGCGCGCACTTTTTCATTGACCGCTGAAAGGCTGGAGGTGGCCTGCCGATAGAGCGGGAAGTAGTTGCCCGGAGTGAGAACTTCGAGCGATGCTTCGTAGGCCTCGGCGGCCTCTTCCCATTGCTCGGTTTTTTCCAGCGCAGAACCCAAATTGATCTGAACTACGGCCCAATCCAGTGGAACGACCTGACGGCTGTACTCCTGGAGCGCATTGCGATAGGCTGTGGCTGCGTCGTGGAAGTGTTCTGCAACGCCGCTTCGCCGGCCCATGCTGAGCAGCACATTGCCCAGATTTGCGTTGGTGCGGGCCCAGTCAAGAGGCACGGTGGAACGGGTCCGCTCCAAGAGCGCATAGCGATAGGAATCGACCGCGGAGACAAAATCTCCCGCGCCTTCGACGCGTTCGCCGAGCGCATGGTGGGCATTGCCAAGTGCATTCTGAGTCGCGGCCCAAAGGAGAGGAACTTCCTTTTGCGGCTGCTGGCGGAGCGCCTCTTCATAAACTGCGATCGCCTCTTTGATATGCTCGACATTGCCTTCGCGCTCGCCAAGAACCTTGAGCGCATTGCCGAGATTGACCTTGGCCGAGGCCCAATCGAAGGGCAGACGGTCTTCGGTAAACTCCTTCAGCGCTTCCTGATATCCCTGCACAGCGGCGATGAGTTCGTCGGTGCTGCTTCTGCGCAAACCAAGAGCATAGAGTGCAAGGCCGGAATTGTACTGAGTGCGCGCCCACTGCAAGGGAACCTTGGACTCCGATTGCTCCTTGAATGCTTCAAAGCAGGCCGCGACAGCCAATTCCAGGCTTTCCGTGCCGGTTTCAGTTTCACCCAGCACGCGGAGCGCGTTGCCCAGATTATTCTGGGTGACCGCCCAATCCAGCGGAGCCTTCTCTTGCGTGCAAACGGTCAGCACTTCGCGGAATACGGAGATGGCGGCCTCGATATTGGCCGTTCCCTCTGTCCGTTCGCCGAGCCGTAGCAGCGCGCTGCCCAGGTTGTTTTGAGTGATGGCCCAATCCAGCGGGTATCTTTCTGCAGTGAACTCCTTGAGAGCCTCGCGGCAGGCGTCTGCAGCCGCTTCGAGAAGTTCCGTTCCGCTTTCGCGCTCGCCGAGACGAAGCAGAGCGTTGCCGAGATTGTTCTGAGTGACTGCCCAATCGAGCGGCGCTTTAGCGCGTGAGAACTCGAGCAATGCCTGGCGGTATGAATCGATGGCCGCAGTCAGGCTTGTTGTTCCCGATTCGCGCTTGCCGAGGCTCAACAACGCATTGCCCATGCGGTTGAGAGCCTCTGCCCATTCGAGCGGCGCGTTGTCCTGGGTCAATTCCTTGAGCGCCTCGCGGTATGCGTCTACAGCAGCCAGCAGATAGTCGCTGGAGCCGTCGCGATCCCCGAGCGAGTGAAGAGCCGTGGCCAGATTCATCTGAGTGTGCGCCCAATCGAGCGGCACTTCCTTCCAGGCTTCTACCTTAAGGGCTTCGGTATAAGCATTGACGGCGGCTTCAAGATAGCGCGGAGCATCTTCCCTTTCCCCAAGCAGCTTGAGAACATTTCCCAGGCTGCTGTACGTCTTGGCCCAATCGAGCGGAGAGGTAAAGGGGCTGAATTCCTTAAGGGCTTCGGTGTAGGCAAGAACGGCTCCGAGCAATTCTTCGGTCCCGCTCTTGCGTTGGCCCAGAGCATGGAGCGCGCGTCCGAGATTGTTCTGCGCCCTGGACCATTGATACGGCGTCTGCTCGTGGGTCAGCTCCTTGAGGGCTTCGCGGTAGGCCTGGATGGCGGCGTCCAGGCGCTTGGTGCCGCCTTCGATTTCGCTGAGGCCGAGCAGGGCGTGGCCCAGATTGCACTCTGTAAACGCCCATTCCTGCGGCGCTTTGTCATGCGTGAGTTCCTTGAGGGCTTCGCGGTTGGCGGAGACGGAGGCTTCCAGCAACTCAAGAGATCTTTCCCTCTCGCCGAGCCTGAGCAGAGATCTGCCGAGCCGGCTTTGGAGATCGGCCCACTCATAAGGCGAAACCTGCCGGGTCAGTTCGGTAAGAGCCTCGCGATAGGCCTGTGCGGCGGCAGTGAGACTTTCTTTGCCGCTTTCCCGCTCGGAAAGCAGGTGGAAGGCGCTGCCGAGGCTGGCCTGGGTTCTGGCCCACTCGAGCGCTCCCTTGTCCCGGGTGCAGATCGACAGAGCTTCACGGTAAGCGGCAATGGCGCGCGCCAAAGCCTGCCAGTCGCCCTGTTGTTCTGCTGCAGCCCGTTCGGCATCGGCATAATAACGTACCAGAAGGCCGCGGTCATCGGCAGCCAGTGCGGCGGGCGGATGTTCGACCAGCGTTCTGAGCTTCGATATAACCAACTGCGCTTCTTCCGGCGTGCAGGAACCAAGGTTCCGAGCCGGTTGCGCCAGTTGCTCGGCAACGGAGGCAATGGTCGAACTGGCCAGCGGGCCGGAATCCTTGATGTGATCGAATTCGTCGAGGCGGAAGCGTTTTTCCTGCGATGTTCCGTTAATGGGGGTGGTGAAGCGCAGCTTGAGAACCTTGGAAGGAGCAGAGACAGTGCCCCAGATTACCAACTCGCCGCCGTACTGGGCCAGATAATCTTGTGCCTCCAGGGTGGCGGAAGTGGTGTCGTCGTCCGCATCCACGGATTCATCTTCGTGGAGCTCCAGCGGAGAGCGAAGAATCTGCAGAGCCGAGCCGAGATCGTTCTTCAAGGTGCGAAGCATGGTTGTGCGATGCGAACCATCCTGATCGTCGCCACGGAGTTTAGAGACCCAGGCAACCAGTTTGCCGGCGTCAACAGGAGGAGCCTCGACCGGAGCCGGGGGCGCTACATAAACCGGAGCGGGTACAGGCGCCGGGGCTGCGGGCCTCAACTGCTCGACAGGCGGTTGAACCGCAACTGGCGGTGGTGGGGGAGGAGGAGGCGGCGGAGGCGCAATGGCCACCGGCGCTGGCGGAGGGACAGGAGCTGGGGGCCGGGGGATCTCCGTAACCGGAACTGGCGGCGGAGCAGGAACAGGCTGCCTGGGGGCCTCCACAACCGGAGCTGGTGGCTCAACCACCTCAACCGGCTTGAGCCAGTCGGCTTCGATGCGCCCAGCGGGAGGCGGGAGAACCGGAGCCGCGACGGGCGCAGCCTTTTGTGCTGCGGCAGGAACCGAGGTCTTTGCCGTCGGCGAGGATTTTGCGGTTCCCGGCTGAGCCGGCTCATTTTCCTTCGGTTTGGCCTTGCGTCCCGGCCTCCAGATGATCAGCAAAATCAGCATTGCCACAGCCACAGCTATGACTAATGGCAGATACGTCCTGAACTGCTCCGGGCTAAGAAAGTCTTTGAGAGAATCCGGCACATCTGCGGCAACGGTGGAGGCATGAAGGACTGCAGGATGCGCGACCGAAGCGAGGGCCAGCAGGAATGCCAGGACCGTTCTGTGCGCAAAGAAGGATTTGAGCATGTTTCTCTTCGCTGGTTGGGGCTGCACGTGATTCTCCTATTGAACTGCGAGGGGGCACATTTGCACTATTATTCATCATGCCACGGAGAGCCACGGTCTGTAATCGAAATTCCTTAATTCATAGTAATGAGTAACCTTTTAGTGTAACTTTTTTCTCTTGCTGACTCCGCTAGGAGGTGTACCGATGTGCTGGAGCGATCCCGTAGCAGAACAGCAGGTGCCCTTCCTGTTCGTTGAAAAGCGGAGCCAGACCGCCGGCGGTTAGATTGGAAGTATGAGCCAGGGGCAACAGCACGAGGTCTGGAGTGAACTGCGCGCGATGTCGGCATTGGCCGCGCCTGTGGTGCTGGGCGAACTGGGATGGATGGCGCAGAATATCGTGGACACCATCATGGTGGGCAAGCTGGGTCCGGCGGCAATCGGCGCGGTGGCTTTGGGAAACGCTGTCTATTACACGCCTTCGCTCTTCGGCTTTGGGCTGTTGTTAGGCTTGGATACGCTGGTGGCGCAGGCCTATGGCCGCGCCGATCATGACGATTGCCATCGCTGGCTAGCGCAGGGCGTCTATCTGGCCAGTTTTATTACCCCGGCACTTATGTTGTTGATCTGGCTGGCCAGTTTTGGATTCGGACCCTTTGGTATTTCACCGCAGGTCGCTGGCCCAGCAGCCAGTTACCTGCGGATTTTGAACTGGAGTACACTGCCGCTGCTGCTCTACTCCGGGACCAGGCGGTATTTGCAGGCGGTGGGCGATGTTCATGTGATTACAGCTACTTACGTTGCCGCAAACCTGCTGAACTGGTTGGGAAACTGGGTGCTGATCTACGGGAAATGGGGGTTTCCGGCGCTGGGAGTGGACGGTTCAGCGCTGTCCACGCTGATTTCAAGGATCCTGATGGCTGCGGCGCTGCTGGGCTTTGCCTGGCGGTATGAGCGCAAGCGCGGCCATCCTTTGTTCCGGCACTGGGCCGGGCCGAACCTCACGCGGCTCGGGCAACTGATCCGGCTGGGAGCTCCAGCCGCGGGACAGATTCTGCTGGAGGTGGGAGCGTGGAATCTGGCGACGCTCGCAGCGGGCAAACTAACCCCGGTGGCGTTGGCGACGCATCAGATTGCGTTGAACTATGCCAGCCTGACGTACATGGTGCCGCTGGGCGTTGCGTCAGCTGCAGCGGTTAGCGTAGGCCGGGCGGTGGGCGCAGGAGATGCCGCTCGGGCCAGGCGGGCCGGCTGGCTGGCTCTGGGGCTGGGGACCGCGTTCATGTTGCTCGCCGCAGTGGTTTTTCTGGTTGCGCCCGGGCCGCTGATCGCGCTTTATACTCGCGATCCGGCAGTAATGGCGATTGGCCCGAGTCTTTTGGGGCTGGCGGCGGCATTTCAGGTATTTGACGGGATTCAGACGGTCTCGACCGGCGCGCTGCGTGGTCTGGGCGAGACAAAAGTGCCGATGCTGGCCAACCTTGCCGGCTACTGGGCGCTGGGATTGCCGCTCGGCCTGGTGCTTTGTTTCGCTCTGCATTGGGGAATCTACGGGCTGTGGATCGGGTTGACGCTGGCGCTGGTGGTGATTGCGGCGATTTTGATTCTGCGCTGGCGGCGGGATTCTCTCCGGCTGATAAAAAACTCAATAAATAATTAAAATCAAGGGACCGGCCTGTCCCGATTTCGTTTTTCCTTCCTATTCAGGTTCACCAAATGGGACTCAAGAGAGTTACCCCAGTGTCCTGATGGAAGACGCCAGCTTCCATCAGTGACTATAATCACTATCGAGTGTTCGTTAACTCTTAGCAGAATTCACCGGAAGGGAATCCGGCCAAATGGCGACAGGAGACCTGGCCCTGGGTCAAGAACAGGGCCTCTTACAGACGCGTAGCCGCGTCACAAACGACTTCAGCATCAACATCGCGACGGTGAATGGTTCCGGCTCACAATCGGCGAACAGCGTGTTGTTGAAGAGTATCTTTGGAATGGGCGTTCCGGTCAGCGGAAAGAACCTCTTCCCCTCGAATATTGCCGGCCAACCCACCTGGTTCATTATTCGCGCCAGCAAGGACGGATATCTCTCGCGCAAGCGCGGCTCTGAGATCCTGGTGGCGATGAATCCCGAGACCGCGCGGCAGGATGCGCTCGATCTTCCCGTGGGCGGCGTAGCCATCTACGAAGAGAACCTGAAGCTCGAAGCAGTGCGCAGCGATGTCGCGCTCTATCCAGTTCCCTTCGACAAGATCACCGCTGCGATTTGCCCCGAGGCCAAGCTGCGCAAGCTGGTCAGGAACATGGTCTACGTTGGCGTGACGGCGCAGATTCTTTCTATAGATCTTGGCGTGGTAGAGAGCGGCTTGCGCCGCCAGTTTGCCAAGAAGCAGAAGGTTTTTGACTTGAACTTCGGCGCGGTGAAGGCGGGCTACGACTACGCGGCGGAGAAATTCACCAAGCAGGATCCGTACTTCATCGAGAAGATGGATCAGACAGCGGGCAAGATCATCATCGACGGCAATGCGGCGGCCGGCATGGGCGCGGTTTTTGCCGGTGTGTCGGTGGTGGCGTGGTATCCGATTACACCATCGACCTCGGTGATTGAAGCCACTGCCGACCTGCTGAAGAAGTTCCGCGTCACGCCGGAAGGAAAGGCCACTTTTGCGGTAGTGCAGGCAGAAGATGAGCTGGCGGCAATTGGCATGGTGCTCGGCGCAGGATGGGCCGGCGCGCGTTCAATGACGGCAACCTCCGGTCCGGGCATGTCGCTGATGGCGGAGTTCTCTGGGCTGGGCTACTATGCTGAGCTGCCCGGCGTAATTGTCAATGTGCAGCGCTCTGGACCGTCGACAGGAATGCCGACGCGCACGCAGCAATCCGATCTTCTTTCCGCGGCGTTTCTTTCGCATGGCGATACGAAACATATCCTCTTATTGCCCGGCTCGGTGAAAGAATGTTTTGAGCTGACCTATGCGGCCTTTGATCTGGCCGAGCGGCTGCAGACTCCGGTCTTCGTTCTCTCCGATCTCGATCTGGGCATGAACAACTGGATGTCGGATGAGTTCGAGTATCCTTCGACTCCTCTGGATCGCGGGAAGGTCTTAACGGCTGAAGATCTGGAGCGGCTGGGCAGCTTTGCCCGCTATCGCGATGTGGACGGCGACGCCGTGGGCTGGCGTACGCTACCCGGAACCCGCCACCCCAAGGCGGCGTACTTTACCCGCGGCTCGGGACACAACGATGCGGCTGGCTATACCGAGAAGCCCGATGAATACCAGGCAGTAATGGACAGGCTCTCGCGCAAGTTCGAGAGCGCGCGCAAGCTGGTTCCCTCTCCGGTGGTGGTCAAGGACGGAACTTCGAAGATCGGCTTCATCGCCTTCGGGTCAACTGACTTTGCCCTCCGCGAAAGCCTCGACCAGATCAGCAGGCAATACGGTGAGAGCGTGGATTATCTACGTGTGCGGGCATATCCCTTTGCGCACGAGATTCACGATTTTGTGGCATCGCATGAGCGGGTGTATGTGGTCGAGCAGAACCGCGATGCGCAACTGGCCAGTTTGCTCAAGCTCGATCTGCCTGCCGATCAGGTGGCCAAGCTACGCAATATTCTGCATTACAACGGCCTGCCGGTGGACGCGCAATCGATCACCGAGGAGTTTGCCGCCAAGGAGGGCCTGTAAATGGCAACCGCAACTGCAACACCGGGACCCAAGCTTAACCATATCGGCCTTCCCGTCCTTGAATACCGCGGCGGCAAGAGTACGCTCTGCGCCGGCTGCGGCCATAACGCCATCTCCGAGCGCATCATCGATGCGATGTTCGAGATGGGCGTGGAGCCGGAACGGGTGATGAAGATGAGCGGCATCGGCTGCTCGTCGAAAAGCCCGGCTTATTTCATGAGCCGTTCGCACAGCTTCAACAGCGTACAAGGGCGCATGCCGTCGGTTTCAACCGGCGCGATTCTGGCGAACCACACGATGACCATGCTGGGCGTTTCGGGGGACGGCGATACCGCGTCGATCGGCATGGGCCAGTTTGTGCATATGCTGCGCCGCAACCTGCCCATGATCTACATCATTGAGAACAACGGCGTCTATGGGTTGACCAAAGGCCAGTTCTCGGCGACAGCCGATCTCGGCTCCAAGCTGAAGACCGGCGTGATCAACGATCTACCGCCGATTGACACCTGCGCTCTGGCGATCCAACTGGGCGCGACCTTTGTAGCGCGTTCTTTTTCTGGTGACAAGAAGCAGTTGCTGGCAATGCTGAAAGCGGCGATTGCGCACAACGGCACTGTTTTGCTGGATGTGATTAGCCCCTGCGTCACCTTCAACGACCATGAGGGATCGACCAAGAGCTATAAGTTCATGCAGGAGAATGACGAGCCGATCAACGAGATCGGCTTTGTGGCCAGCTTTGAAGAGATCGACGTGGATTACAACACCGGCGAGATTTACGACGTGGAGATGCACGACGGCTCCAGCCTGCGCTTGCGCAAGCTGCATGAAGACTACGATCCGACGGACAAAGCCAAGGCCGTGCAGACTCTGATGGAGTCGAACGGTAACGAGGAGATTCTCACCGGCATTTTCTACATCGACACGCAGAAGCCGACCTTCATCGATCTGCTAAACGTGGTGGACGAGCCGCTGGCAACGCTGCCGGAGTCGCTTTCGAAGCCGCCCAAGTCGGCGCTGGATGGGCTGATGGCGAGTTTGAGATAGCTGCGATTTACCAATGCCATAGAAAAAGCCCCGGCTTTGCGGGGCTTTTTCTATGAAGAGTACTCGGATAACTCAGCATTCAAAACGAGATCAGCCGGCGATTGAATACGGACCATTCACGGTCAGCGGCCTTGCATGGGTCTGCTTCCAGGCGATGCCCATCGCTAAGAAAATAACAACCAAGCGGATGATTCCTCGAATTGGATTTGCAGCAAGCAGGAAAAGAGGCGAAACAACTCCCATCGGGATCAAAAGCAACGGAGAAGTTTCCCTGGCAGCATCCACTGCGCTGCCTGCGTATGCGCTCTGTTCAGCCAGCCAGATCGGCACGGCTGACATCGCGACGGCTAAATAGGTCAAAAGCGCGCCAGTGACCTGATACCGAAGCCCGCCGATCCCCTTCGAACCGAAGATCATTGCCGCACCAATCATCCAGCCTACGGCAAAGGCTCCGTAATAAAAGTGAGTAACGATTGTAAAGCCGGAATAAAGGATCAATCCGACAACCGCTGCTCCGGAACCCAAAAGCACGCTCGCCATGTATGCTGTGTGATTGTCTTTTGCCTGGCCGAGCTTTGCATCGGCTGCACAATTACTGCAAGCAGCCTGGCCACCGACAAGAAAATACTGACCGGCGAAGAGGCTGCTGCAAAACTGGCAGCGCTGGCCCGCGGGGAGCTGTGTTTGCATTCCAGTAGGAGCTTGCGTTACTCCTGTTGCTGCTAGTGGAATGGCTGTTGCGGCTTGTGGAACCGCCCTGCCAAATTGTGGAGACGGATTTACAGATGGAGGCGCGGTAGCGGCTCGCTCCTCGAGTTCTTCAATTCCAGTGATGGACTTCCAGGGTTCCGGCATATTGGAAGAAAGAGTAACACATAAATATTTACAAGAGCAGCAACAAAAATCACATCGATTAATTTCTCAGGATGTGAGCGTCTGTGAATCGCACAAATCGTTGGCGCGGTCCAGCGCGGACTGGATGTTCGGCATGATATTTTCCCGGCCGATGTGGTCGAGGAAGCGGCTTTTGCGGAGTAGTTTGGAAGGCTGCTCCATCGCTCCGCAGAGCAGCAGGATGCGGCTGGATGCGCGCAGGCGCTTGGCGAATGTTTCAATCGCATGAATGCCGGTGGCGTCGATGGCCGTCATGTTGCGCAGGCGCAGAATTACCACTGGCGCAAATGCTTCCAGATTTACTGTAGCTTCGACTAACTTCTCTGTGGTGCCCCAGAGAAACGGTCCATGAATCCTCAACACCGAAACATAGGGTGGAATAATGCGGCCTTGCAGCACATGAGGAAGACCGTCGCGGATGTAATCGTCGGTGACGGGAGCGACGGTGGTGGTGTCGGCAATGCGATAGATGTAGAGCAGCGCCGCGAGAGTAATGCCCACGCCAACAGCTACGGTGAGATCGGCAAAGACGGTGAGTCCGAAGGTGACCAGCCAGACACTGATGGCTGTCGCGTCTAGTTGGAGAATGCCGCCAATCTCGTGCCACTCGCCCATGTTATAGGCAACGACAAAAAGGATCGCGGCCAGCGCGGCCAGTGGAATATAGCTGGCCAGCGGCGCGGCGACCAGCAGGATGAGCAGCAGAGTAATTGCGTGAATCATGCCGGAGACCGGGGAACGCGCGCCGGAGCGAATATTCGTTGCCGTGCGGGCAATGGCTCCGGTAGCGGGAATGCCGCCAAAGAGCGGCGAGACGACGTTGGCAATTCCCTGCGCGACTAACTCGACATTGGAGTTATGCCGGTCGCCGGTCATGCCGTCGGCAACGACCGCGGATAACATGCTTTCCAGAGCCGCCAGCAGTGCGACGGTCAAGGCGGATGGAATCAGCGGCAGTATATTTTCCGAGTGGAAATCAGGGAAGGCGAAGGGCGGCAAGCCGCGCGGAATTCCGCCGAATTTGCTGCCGATGGTTGCAACATTCAGGTGAAAAAGAAGGCTGACGCCTGTGCAGAAAAGCAGCGCAATAATCGAAGCCGGAACACGCTTGGTGAGACGCGGCAGGAAGATCAAAATTGCAAGTGTGCCCAAGCCCAGCGCCAGCGCGGATGGGTTCAATGTAGCAATGTGAGCCGCGAGCAGTTTGATCCGCGGAAGGAACTCGCTGGGAACGGGACCGGTGCTCAAGCCAAAGAAGTCCTTGATCTGCGTGGATGCAATCAAGACGGCGATGCCATTGGTGAAGCCGACGACGACCATTCGAGGAATGAAGCGGACAACAGCTCCAAAGCCTGTAAGTCCCATGGCCAGAAGGATGAGTCCGGCCATCAGCGTGACCATGGCGAGGCCGCTCATGCCGAAGCGGGCAACAATGCCGGCGACAATGACGACGAAGGCCCCGGTGGGTCCACCGATCTGGGTGCGCGATCCGCCCAATGCCGAAATCAGGAACCCGGCGACAACCGCGGTATAGAGGCCGGCTTGCGGGGTGACCCCCGAGGCGATACCGAAGGCCATAGCCAGCGGCAGAGCTACCAGACCGACCGTGATGCCCGCCAAAAGATCATGCAGAAACATCTGCGCAGAGTAGGTGCGGAGCGCCAGAATCGACTTGGGCAGGTTCGGGTTGGAAATAGACATTACTTTGACACCACTTTACGCTCATCGGCAGGATTGCGCAGTGATGCAGCTCACCCGGAATGCTCGCTCGCAAGATCGTTCCGCCGCTCATCGCTTCCCAACGGCTTCTGATAGATCAAGGCGGGCCGGCCCTCAGGATAAAAGTCCTTTTCTCTTCCAGAATGACGATACCCGGCAGCCTCATAAAGCCGGATGGCGCCTGCGTTTGTTTCGTCCACATGCAGCCAGATCACCGTTGCTCCAGCAGCATGGGCGGATTTCTCGATGCGGCGCAGCAGTTCCGCGCCAATTCCCTGCCCTCGCATCTCCGGCAACACTTCAAGAGTCTGGATGTAGGCGACATCGACATTCTTCTGGCGCGACCAGCTAACTGCGGCAAAGCCGGCCATGCGTCCTTCGTACTCGGCAATCCATGTGGCTGCATTGGGCCGGGTCACCAGCCGCTGCATGTAGCGACGGTCGAAGCGCAGCCGATGCTCGAAGCATGCTTCTTCGATGGCATAGAGCTGCGCGAAATCTTCGGAGGTGTAAAGGCGGTAGTGCACAAGGGAAACTCTAATGCAGCGACCGACAAAAACGCCATCCCGCAGTGGGATGGCGTTTTGCCGATCAGGCTGAAGCCGGAACTTTGACTAGACTTTCGCTTCCAGGCTATCGATCACGTCGAAGAAGCGCTTGTCGAGGCGGCGGTTGGTGGCGATGGCTTCCTTGATGGTGATGTCGGTGATGTCCAGGCCCTTGAGGACGGCGATGCGGCCCCACTTGCCTTCGTGGACCATGTCGATGGCGTGCAGGCCGTAGCGCTGGCCCAGGGCGCGGTCGTAAGCCGTGGGAACACCGCCGCGCTGGGTGTGGCCCAGATTCACGCTGCGGGTCTCGTAGCCGGTCTTCTTCTCGATCAGGTCGGCGAGAGCCTCGCCGATGCCCGAAAGGCGCGCATGGCCGAAGGAGTCCACTTCCTTGGAGCCGATCACCTGGCCGACCTCAGGCAGGTGGCAGCCCTCGGCGACTACGACCACGCCGTAGTGCTTGCCGTGGTCGTAGTTGTACTTGAGCAGCGCGCAGACGTGGTCGATGTCGATGTCGCGCTCGGGAACCAGAATCACATGCGCGCCGCCGGCCACGCCCGAGGCATAGGCGATCCAGCCGGCATCGCGGCCCATCACCTCGATGACAACCACGCGGTTGTGTGAGTCGGCAGTGGTGTGGATGCGGTCAACGGCTTCAGTAGCGATAGAGACAGCGGTGTCAAAACCGAAGGTGGTGTCGGTGCCGTTGATGTCGTTGTCGATGGTCTTGGGAACGCCGACGCTGGGCACGCCATGCTCACTCAGGTAGAGCGTCACCGACTGCGTATCGTCGCCGCCGAGGGCGATCAGAGCATCAATCTTGTTGGCCTTCAGAACTTCCTGCACCTTCTCAATGCCGCCGGGGATCTTTTTTACGTTGGTCCGCGAGGAGTGCAGGATCGTTCCACCCTTCAACTGAATGCCGTCGATAGCCTCCAGTGTCAGCGGAATGAACTGATTCTCCAGAACGCCCTTCCAGCCGTTCAGAAAGCCGATGAACTCGTCGCCGTAAGTGTTGATGCCCTTTTTGACAGCCGCATAGATAACCGCATTCAATCCGGGGCAGTCGCCGCCGCCGGTCAACAAAGCTACTCGCATCGTGAATCTCTCCTGAGTCAAAAAATTACGCGGCTCTTGTCACCGGGCCGGGAACAATCCCTGAGATGTACACTGCCAACGGCAAGAACGCGGTTTCGAAGCCATAAATAGAATAACCCCTGCTGTAAAGCGAAATCGTGATAGCGCTCACTCTAAGACAATTTCCTCCGGGATTTGTTGCTCCGTTTCGATTCATTGCTGGATGAGAAGAGCGCGAAGTGCTTCAATAGTCGTATGCCCGGAAGCGGAGCCTTTTTATTGCTGGCCTTTGCCGGCCTGGTCGTCGTCGTATTGCTGGTGTTGTTGCAGTTGACCCGATTGGGCTTTCTGGTCCGCGCCACCATCCCCGACCGGCCGCGACGGCGGATGTTCCTTGCCTCGGTCTCATTTCTGCTGACCTTTGTCGGCGTGCGGCTGCTGGTCCGGAATATTGTTCACCACGAAGGCCCATTCGGATGGGTGATGGTGCGCGGTCACCACATTCATCATCTGGTCTGGGGCATTTTGATTCTGCTGTTGGTGGGCTACGGATGGCTGATGGATCTGGGCCGCTCTCACTCGCCGCTATCGATCTTTTTCAGCCGGCTCATGTCCGTCAGCTACGGCGTGGGCGCGGCGCTTACGCTGGATGAGTTCGTTCTCTGGCTCAATCTTGATCCGAACGACTACTGGTCCAAGGAAGGCCGTCTCAGTATTGACGCGGTCATCCTCTTTGGCAGCTTGCTGGCCGTGGGCGCGTGGGGCGCGCCCTTCTTCAGAGGCATACATCATCTGTGGGACAATCGCGGCGCCTTCGGCAAAGAACTCGGACGCGGGCTTACCTTCCCTATTCGCCGCGTGCGGTTGCTTCGTCCGCGTAAAGCTCGGCGATCAGCGCGGCATACCGTTCCAAAATAACCCGCCGCTTGAGTTTCATCGACGGCGTCAGCTCACCGGTATCAATCGACCACTCATCGGCTACCAGGCGGAAGCGCTTGACGGTCTCAAAGTTGGCCAGCCCCGTATTTACCTCACGCACAATTTCCGAATAAAGCTCCTGCACACGGCTCTCTGCCAATAGTTGCTTGCGTGAGCTGGTGTCGATGCCATTCTGACGCGCCCAATTTTCCAGTGCAGGGAAATTCGGAACCAGCAGCGCCGAGATGAATTTGTGCCGGTCACCGACGAGAGCCGCGAGCGCGACAAGCGGGTTGATTAGGAGCTTGTTCTCAATGGGCTGCGGCGCAACCAACTTGCCGCCGGAGGTCTTGAGCAGCTCTTTCTTGCGGTCGGTGATGTAGAGGAAGCCATCGGCGTCGATGTGGGCAATATCTCCGGTGCGGAACCAGCCTTCTGTGTCAAAACATTCGGCATTGGCTTCCGGTTTTTGCCAATAACCGGCAAAAACCGAGGGACCGCGCACGAGCAGCTCGCCATCCTCGGCAAATTTCAGCTCGACGTTGGTGAGCGGCTTACCGATGGAACCCATGCGCTGCGCGCGGCCTGAGTTGACGCCGATCACCGGCGAGGTTTCGGTGAGTCCGTAGCCCTCCCAGACGGCGATGCCTACTGAGGCAAACCACTTGGCGGTATCGATGCCCAGAGGCGCGCCGCCGGAGACAAAAACGCGAACGCGGCCACCAAAGGCCTCGCGCACCTTGCTGTAGACCAGCTTGTCGGCCAGCTTCCAGAGCGGCGACCCAGGCCGCTTGCCTGCGTAAACCACGTCGCCATGCGTTGCGCCCAGCTTGCGCGCCCAGGCAATCAACCGCTTCTTTACCGGCGAGGCGGAGGATCTCTCCTCCACGGCCTGTCGAATTTTTTCGTAGACGCGGGGGACGCCGACGAAAACCGTTGGATGCACGGTCTTCATCGCCTGCGGCAGGCCGTCAAACTTGGAGCAATAGGCCAGTTGCGCGCCGGAGAAAAACATCACATAGTCCAGCGCGCGGGCGGTAATGTGCGAGAGCGGCAGGAAGGAGATGCAAGCATCGGTCGAGTCAAAACTGAAATCAGCCGCGGCCAGAGTCTGATTGGCAGCGATGTTGCCATGAGTGAGCATCACGCCCTTGGGTTCGCCGGTTGTGCCGGAGGTGTAGATCAGCGTTGCCAGGTCTTTGGGTTCAACGGAGCGCGCCAGAGCGTCAAATACCGGATCGCGCTCGCTTCCGCGCTCATCGGCTCCGGTAATGAGATCACGGAAAGCGATGGCTCCCTTGGGCGGCGCATCGGAGTCCATGATTACCACCCGCTCCAGCCCGGTGGTCCCGCGCACCGCGTCCAGCTTGTCGAATTGCAGGCGGTTGGAGACGACGGCAATCTTGCAGCCGGCATCTCGAATCAGCACGGCGATCTGTTCGCCGGTCAGCGTGGGATAGATCGGCACATCGGCTGCGCCGATGGCCAGCGTGGCGAAGTCCGTGACGGCCCACTCCCAGCGGTTCTCGCCGATCAGGGCGATGCGGTCGCCCTTTTTTGCTCCCCAGCTGAGGAAAGCCTGAGCCAAGGCGCGGGTGCGCTGATAAATCTGGTCAGAGGAGAGAGGCTGCCAGTTGCCAGCCTCATCCTGCCAGAGCACGGCGCGCTGATTGCCGGTGGAGGCCACGCGCAAAAACAGGTCATTGATCGTCGTAATCGGGGTAGTTTGGGTCATTGGGTTCAAAGCGGGCGCGGGCGAACAGAACAAGCGGCCAATCGAGAGTGTATCAGCGCGGAGGGGTGGGTTGTCTCGCGGGCGCGCGGCTCCTCTCCGCCCGCCAGTTGTGGTTGCCAGCCACAGGGCCACAGTTTCACAATAACTGTGCGCTGTTTTTGTTGTTTCTGTAATTCATTGAATCTGAATGCTTTATTTGCACATTCGCCGCTCCACAGAATCACAGGGCCTGTGTTTCTGTGGAGTTTTACCGGCTTAAATATTTGAATTCAAGCTAGTTAGCGAGTCCCACAGTTTCACAGCCCGGATTAGATTTTCCGTTCACGATTTTGGTCCCAGTATTTCCCGACAAGTGTTTATATTTGAAACGTTTGCACGAATCGGCTCCTCTCCAAAGGTGGGTATATATGCAGAGTTTTTTCATCAAAACTGCCCGTTTTTTATCGAAATAACCCGTTTTAAGGCTCAAATTACCTGCGGAAGCGCTGATTTCGGTCAGTTGTCAGTTCCCCGCCGTTGTTGGCTTCCATGGACTGGAAACGGCGCGGGCGAGGACGCCCGCGCGACAGCCGGTCAGGAGACCGGCGCTACTGACTTGCTTCTTTCTGGCTGCGGCGGACAGAGAACAGTGAACAGTGAACAGTGAACAGAGGACAGTAAACAGTGAACAGTGTTTTGTTGTTCTATTTGCTATTTTGCGCCCTTCAC
>Ga0181534_10000764_pt1 | contig 22331 bp, 21 predicted proteins | sample PEATcosm2014_Bin_37_FD_119758 | JGI IMG/M metagenome (GOLD analysis project Ga0181534, IMG submission 119758) | Peatland microbial communities from MTU Mesocosm Facility, Houghton, MI, USA - PEATcosm2014_Bin17_10_metaG | ecosystem: Environmental > Terrestrial > Soil > Wetlands > Peat | place...
CCGCTGCCAGGTGATGGTTTGTCCGGATCGAGTACGTACGCCGATTGCACCATGAGGTGCACCGCATTTGGCCCCAACTTTTTAAATCGACGCAGATCGAACAAGGCGGCGTAACGATCACCGCCACTGTTCACGACCCCAATGCGTGCAATGTTAGATCTAACATCAGAGCCGCATAGGATGTCCTGCCTCGGTGCAAAATTAAACCACATAGTGGAATGATTTTGCGGAGTCTGATCGCACTTGTTGTTGACGAACTGCGGGCGTTGCTCGATCCGCACAGTTCCCGCATAGCGGTCAGCGCTACGCGATCCAACCTGGGTTTTGTGAAGTGTGGAGAGCAACGAGCCGATAGCTGTAGGTGACTCTGCGTCGGTGCCGTGCACGCTGAACCAGCGCGGCGATTTGGACGATGAGGTCATCCATGTTCCGACAGTGCTGTGTTCTGACGGAGTCTGCACGTTGATCGAGCGCCATATGCAATCAAGGGCGACGGTGCGGACTCACCGCGTGATGAACTTGGCGCCGCGACGGAGGCGTCAAACCCCAGCCGAATTTGCCCGCAGCAATCCGGCGAGTATATGGATACCCTCGCGAATCTGTGGTATCGACGCATAACCGAAGTTGAGTCGCATGCAATTGCGATAGCGCATCTGGGCCGAGAAGATGGGGCCCGGCGCGAAACACACTCCGGCCTTGCGCGCGAGCTGGTGAAGCTTCATGGCATCAAACTGCTCGGGCAACTCCACCCAAAGCATATAGCCGCCTGCAGGCCTGGTCATACGACAGGCAGCCGGGAACTCGCTGCTGACAGCGCGCATCATCTCGTCGCAGCGTGTTGACAAACTGCGCCGCAGTCGGCGCAGATGCGGCTCGAATCCCCCCTGACTCAAGAAGCGCACCAGCGTGTTTTGGCAGATTGCGGCGGTCGTCAGCGAGCTCAGAACCTTCAGCTGCCAGACGTCGTGCGAAAACCGCCCGGCGGCCGCCCAGCCAACGCGATAGCCGGGAGCCAGGCATTTTGAGAACGACCCGCAATGCAGCACCCAGCCGGATTTATCGAACGATTTAACGGGTCGCACCCGGTTCCCGCCAAAATACAGCTCGGCGTAGACGTCATCTTCGATGATGGGCACCTGGTAGCGCTCTGCCAAGCCTGCCAGCGTGCGCCTGTGCTCTTCCGATGCGCAGCCTCCCAGCGGATTTTGAAAGGTAGGCATCAGCAGACACGCCTTCACCGTTCCGGTTTTCAAGGCGCGCTCCAAGGCCTCAAGGTCGATGCCGTGACGCGGGTCAGTCGCCAGCTCCAGGGCTCGAAGCCCCATGCATTCGAGTGACTGCAGGAAGGCGTAGAACGACGGGGTCTCAATTACAACTGTATCGCCACGCTGCGTGATGACGCGCAAACACAGTGAAATCGCTTCAAGTGCACCACATGTCACAACAATCTCATTGGGTGACACGACGCACTCGTTGCTCAAATAGCGCAGCGCGATCAGGCGTCGCAGCTCGGCGTTTCCGGGTGTGAGGTCGGCGAATATCCCTGGCGCTTTGAGCCCGCGGGCCGCTGCAGCACTGGCGCGATTCATCGCCGCGATCGGCAGCAACTCAGGATTCAGGAACGGCGTGGAAAATTCAATCATCGGTGATCGCCGCGCATGTCCGTACAGTTCGAAGATCAGATCGAACACGCTGACCAGATGGGATTCCGGACTGGCGAAGGACGTCGCCGGTTCGGCCAGCTTCTGAGGAATGCTGTGCCGCACGAAATAACCCGTTCGCGGGCGTGACTCCAGCACGCCCTGGGCCTCCAGCGAGCGGTAGGCGCGCAGAACAGTGCCCGGACTGGCGTGAAATCGACGTGTGGCATCGCGAATCGAGGGTACCCGGTCCCCGGAACGCAGGATTTGCTTGCGGGTCATGTCGACCAGCTCTTCCGCGATTTGACGGTATCCCGCCATGTGCCACCCGTCACGATTCGCGCTGCTATACCTCGATCTGTTGCATCTGTTTCTTGTTAGGCATGCAACTCACCGCCAATGATACGCCTCAATCAATACCAGCAGGTATTTCATGCGCACAAAGTGCTGTCGTATCCAATGTCCCCAGGCCGGCGGCGTTACGGACGAGCGTACGTCAGCGTGGGCCTGGTGAGCCCCCGGTGCGGGGGAGAACTCAGCTTGGTTGGTACTCAGGACGCGCTGACCGGATTGCCCACGCGAGAATTATTGCGCGATCTACTGGATATTCGAATCCAGTCTGCCGACCCGGCCCGACTCAATCTGGTCGTTCTCGCCGTGGGCATCGAGCGCTTTTCGTTGATCAATGATTCATTGGGGCAGGGTGCAGGCAACCGCGTGCTCATTGAAGTGGCGCGCAGACTCAGAGATTGCGTGGGTGACACTGCCGTCGTTGCCCGACTGGGCTCCGATGAGTTCGCGGTCATTCCTGGCGACCCCACATCTTCAGTACCGCAAGTGACCCGGAAGCTGATGGATTCTCTTGCGCCATCTATGTTGGTCGATGGAGAGGAACTATACGTCGCCTGCAGTATCGGCGCAGCGCGCAGTCGGAGCGCCAGTCTCGCAGCCGACGAGCTCATCAACAACGCGCGGATCGCGCTGTGTGAAGCAAGGCAGCAGGGCGGCCGCTCGGTCCAAACTTTCACTCCGCGGCCCAGGACTCGAAATCTCGAACGCCTGCGGCTGGAGGCCGACCTACACCGCGCGATCGAGCGCGCCGAATTGTCTCTTCACTATCAGCCGCGCGTAGACACGCAGTCGGGCCAAGTGCGTTCCGTAGAGGCGCTGCTACGCTGGCACAGACCCGTCGCGGGCTGGATCTCCCCGGGGCGATTCATTCCCATCGCTGAGGAGACCGGACTGATCAGCCCAATTGGCGCCTGGGCCATGCGCACCGCGATGAGTGAGTCGAAGCGCTGGTCGCTGCACCCCCCTTGTGCTCCCGGGGTGAGCGTCAATCTTTCCGCCCGTCAGTTTGCCAATCAGGATCTACCAGGTTGTGTCGCGCGCATGCTGGAAGAAGTGGACATGGACCCGGCGTGCCTCGAGTTCGAGCTGACTGAGAGCATGTTGTTTGGCGACATGAAGAAAATTGTTCGCCAAATGCGAGCGCTGAAGCAGCTCGGGGTCCGGCTGTCGCTCGACGATTTCGGCACCGGCTATTCCTGCTTCAGCTACATGCACCGCTTTCCAATCGACTCACTCAAGATCGACAAGTCGTTTGTGCATCGAATCGAGGCGAACACGTGCGGCGCCGAAATCGTCGATACGATCATCACCATCGCTCACCGCCTGAATTTGTCCGTTACAGCGGAAGGTGTTGAGACTGAGGCGCAACTCGCCTTTTTGCGCGAGCGAAGTTGCGATGAGGTGCAGGGCTACCTCATTGCCGCTCCCATGCCCAGCGCCGACCTCCGGTCACTGCTCGATCTGGGCCAGCCGTTGCACATGGCAGGCGGGTATAGAGCGATTGACGAGGCCGCACGACGCGGCGCCTCGAGATTGCGGGGTCGCCGCCTTGCACGTTGAGTTTGCAGCAACGCCTGAAAACAGCTCCAGTGATCTCATGCTCATCGTGGAGCGTGAAGCAGTGTCATTGCAAATACTGTGCAGCGTCGCGGATCGCATTGGCTGCGATCGCATTGAGGCCGAGTCGCCCGAAAGTCTTCGCGATGTACTCTCAGTTCGCCGCCCTACGATCGCTGTTGTGGCGATCGATCAGATCGAAGCGGACGGTCTCAAAGTTATGGAACTGCTCGTGCAGCACGGGGCGCGCCCGCTCACTCTGTTGATTGGTTCAGTGAATGCACGGGTACTCGCGAGTGCCCGGCGTACTGCTGAGCGACATGGTCTGAATATCGTCGGCGTATGCATGCGGCCGCTCGATGCCAATCAGATTGAAAACATCCTTTCCGTACATTTGACAGCACTCCCCCCCATGGCGAAGCAGGAGTTGGAGAACGCCATGGCCGAACACGAGTGGTTGCTCCAATACGCGCCCAAAGTGGCGATCGCACCGGATTCGCTGGCGGTTCGAGGTGTCCAGGCGTTGGTTCGGTGGCAGCACCCGCGGCGGGGTTTGCTGTTTCCGCGCCACTTTATGCGCGCCGTCGCGGAGCATGGCCTCATGCTCAGACTCACCGACTTCATAATGACGGAAGCCATTCGTCAGGCCGGACATTGGCACGCGCGGGGTCTATCACTGCAGCTGGCTATCAACTTGAATCCGGGGCTGGTCACGGATCGGGGGTTTCCAGAGCGACTGGCATCGCTGCTGCGCGATCACGACTTGCCAGCGCGACAGCTCGTACTCGACATATCAGCGACCCCCGCCACGAACGACCGCAATCTCATTCTCGATGTGTTCACGCGACTGCGCATTTTGGGAGTAGGCCTGTCGCTCGACAACTTCGGAACGGGATTGTCGCCTCTGACCGAGCTCTACCGCTTACCATTCTCCGAAATCACGGTTGACCGATCCCTGCTTGCGGACGTTCCGCGCGAGTACGACGCGCAGGTCATCGTACGGGCGATTGCCAACCTGGCTCGCTCGCTGGAGCTCACGATCGGCGCCGAAGGCGTAGAGACTCGCGACATGTTGGAATTCGTGCGGGCTGCAGGCTTTGACAGTGCGCAGGGCCGGCTTTTTGGCGGCTCAATGAGTGGCGCAGAAGTTGTAAATCTGGTCGTCGACTGGCCGCGGTCGGCTCCCGCCGCAACCGGGACATGGCGCGCACTTCGAACTGAACCCGCTGTGGAAGCGGGCTTCCCCCGGCGACTTCAATCGCCGAAAGTCGGATCGTAGGACCGCTCATGGACTCGACTGTTCTGCAATCCGCTCTCGATCTCAGGGCACTCGGGACCGAGCTGGATACGCTCCTCGCGGCGCGATGGCAGCCGGCACGAGCAGCGCAAGTTGTGTGCAATCCAGTTGATCTGCCTGTGGTGCTCGAGGAATACACTCAACTCCTGCGTCCCGGTGAGATCTGGCGTGCATACACGGACAGTCTGCGCGTCTGGTTCGTCATCGCTCGGGCTGTGAATGTTCCGTCGAAGGATCCTCCCTCGGTCGCATTGGAAGTGCGCTTTTTCGATCACGACGGGACGATTTGCGCCACCGCTGTCTGGGGGCGCCACGGCGATTGCGACTGGACCGTTTACGATGTACTGGATGTCTCGCCAGAAACGCGTAACCGTAGTTCCAGCCGCGTCAGTTGTGAATCCAACACTTCCGCCGGCTTGATATAGCTGAGACTTCGTCTTCGCATCTGTCCTGTCGGCCGTCATTATCTATGTGCGGCTCCGAACTGACACAGTGCAACCTGAAATGGTTTGATTACGCTGCGTACATTTTCGGCAACGAGCCAAAAGCGGGACACGGATGAATCCAATCACCACATTTCTGACGTTTGTCCTGCTGGTCGCCGGTGTCGCCGCCGGATACAGCGGGTATCTCTTTATGGGAGTCGCCTTGATCGCCGTGGCGCTGATCGTGGCGACCTCCATAAAGGTTGCCAACGTCTGGCAGAAGTTCGTGATCCTGCGGATGGGCAAGCTGCAAAGTGTCAGGGGTGCCGGGATTTTTGCGATCATTCCGGTCCTCGATAGCGTGGTCGCCGTCATCGATGGGCGTATACAGACCACCGCATTCAATGCTGAGCAGGCGCTCACCAAAGACACGGTCCCCGTCAACGTTGACGCCATCATCTTCTGGAACGTCGACAATGCCGAAAAGGCCGCATTAGCCATCACCAACTACCGCGAGGCGATCGATCGTGTCGCGCAGACCTCCTTGCGCGAAATGATCGGCTCATCAATGTTGGCGTCATTATTATCGGACCGCAAGGAAGCCGACGAGCAATTGAAGGTTGAGATCGCTCGAAAAACGGCGCCTTGGGGAATATCAGTGAGCGCGGTGGAAATCCGCGATGTCGCCATCCCGGAGGCGCTGCAGGACGCGATGTCCCGTCAGGCTCAGGCCGAGCGCGAGAAGCAGGCGCGCGTGATCCTCGGCTCAGCCGAAGCGGCGATCGCAGGGAAGTTTGTCGAGGCCGCTTCCATTTACGCCGGCCACCCCTGGGCACTGCAACTGCGGGCGATGAACATAATTTACGAGAGCACCAAGGAGCGGGGGGCAACGATTCTGATGCCGAGCTCCATGGTCGACAGCTTGAATCCTTCAACAGCGACTCTAGCGCTCGCACTCGCAGGCAACGGCGCGCTCGAAAGCGAGCGTTTACCGGCCGCAAACGGTGCGGCAGAGCCGGCCTCCGTGCGGCGTCCGGTCGCGGCTGCGTGATGCTCACTTCCCCGGACGCTTCAACCGACCACGCTCGCGTGATCGCATTCCTGGCCAGGAAGACCACGATGCCGATCGACGAAGTCACGCAGCTCTACGAGCGCGAATGGGCAGCCCTGGAGGCGACCACGCGCCTCCAGGGCTACGTCCCCTCCCTGACATTCGGGCACGTACGCAGGTTGCTGCGAAAAATCAGAAACAAGATACCCACACCCGGCGCACTGCCATCCGCCGTTCCCGCGGCGACGTCAAACTCCAACACGTAGTAACAAGCATGCAGAAAGGCGCAGCAGTGGCGGCTCTGGGCCAGCGGCGACTGATGTTGCCCGGCTGGGTCAAGGCGGCGTTGTCAGCCAATGACCGGATCAAGGTCTACCTGACAGTGCTGCAGACCGCCTGGTCGCACGCGTCGCACCCAACGCGCGATATGCCAGATCTTACCAAGGAGATTGCCGGGGCGAGCCTGGATTCGGCGTGGCTCCACGATTTGGCCGCCAACGCGACCAAGAACGGCGGCGATCTTCTGGTCCCCGATTTACCGCGGATCGTCAAGTGCCTCGAGGATGATCTTCGTACGATGGCACGTCCTGTGCTGGAGGTCGTGACCGTGGGCGCGGAGCCCAATGCTCGTGTCAAACAATGGCTCGACTGGTTAGCCAAGTTACCTGCGAATCATCTGAGCGATCAACAGATGGAGGCGCTTACTCAGGGTCGTCGCGAGGGTCCGGACAGCGTGCACCTGCTCGTGATGGATCTGCATAAGCAAATCAACCAGCTGTCGAGTGACTTGGCGACTGAAGTGATCGACGGAGCCAAAGTATGGGAACTGCAGCCCGCGGATCGCGGGCGGGTCGTCGCCTTTATGCGGGGACTCAACCGTACGGCGTACCTGAAGTTTGATCATCCGGGTCTGGACACAGCCGCCACGCGCGATGGCGATCGACTTCTGATTCAGAACGACATCGGTACCAACGACGCCCATGTGTTGGTGCTCCAGGTGACGATCCATGCGATAAGCCTGACTTACTCCGATCTGCATCGTAAAAGACTCGAGTTTTTCCAGTCGCTTCTGGCGCCCTTTGGGGCTCAGTGGTCGGGATTGGAATCCCGCGTCGATGCCCATCTCAATGCCGGGAATGCCTATTCGGTTGCCACCGCGCAGTTCGACTGTCCCGATGAGCACGCGCTGGAGGTCGCACTCGAGGCAGTTGGTTCACGCATCGTATTTCTGATCGACTGGAACCACGCCCGCAAGCGACTCCAGGCCTTCGTTTCGAAGGACAATGCAATCGGTGTGCTTGCCGAAGCCGCTCGCACCGACATTGGCCATCGGGCGTGGGTACAGGTCGGCGGCGAGCGGCTGATCTATGCCGCGATGCAGGCGGCGGGCGAGGGCGCTTTCCGGATTGGCGACCGACTCGATGAGGTGTTGGGCGCCGCCGATGCACGAGCATTTCTCTTGGCTGTAATGCGCCTGGGTAGAGATGCCCTGCAGGGCGGACAACCAGCGGCGTTGGTGGGCGACGAGACGCGGATGCTGCTCGCGCAACACGTGCGACATCGGACGAGCGAGTTCGATCTGCTGGCTGATCATGCGGCTTACTGCCAGTCGCTTGCACAAGCGATCAGCGATGGTTTGGCGCATGGAGTCGAGGGGGCAGGGAAGGCTGCAAAGGAACTATCAACGCGCGCCAAGGTTTGGGAACGCCAGGCTGACCATTTGGTGATGCGGGCGCGCGAGGCAGCGGTGCGATGGCCGCGTTGGAAGACGATTGCCAGGCTCGCTGAGCAGTCTGACAACGTGGCCGATACGCTCGAGGAAGCCGCCTTTCTCATCAGTCTGATCGCTGACCAGCACTCCAAGGGTTGGAACACGGACTTGCGGGAAGTACTCGGTAGCCTGGCCGCGACCGTGCTCGGGGCGACCCAGGACCAGGTGAAAGCGCTTGCCATTGCTCGCACGCTGGGTTCGCAGAGCGATGCTCTCGACAACGATGCGTTCCTGGCGGCAACTTGGCGGATCCTGAGTGCCGAGCGGCGCTGCGACACTCTGTTGCGCGATGCGCGACGGTTGATCCTCGGAACAATTAGCGATGCCCCGTCCTTGATGCTTGCCAACGATTTCGCGTCCGCGTTGGAATTAACGTCGGACCACCTGCTCACAGCCGCCTATGCCCTGCGGGAAGTTGCCTTCGAAAGCACCGGCGTTGCGGCGTGAAGTCGCTTCCAGCCGAGGTGTACACGATTGGATTTGGCGACCGCCTGGCAAGCGCAGGTCCAGGCTCGGCCCAGGCCATGGGCAACAAAGCCTGGAATCTGCTGCGCATGGCGCAATTGTCCCTGCCTGTGCCGCCCGCATTTGTTATCGGAACGCACTATTGCATCGATCCTGCCGCGCGTCGTCTGGCCACCAGTTCCCTGTTGTGGGCCGCTGCCCTGAAAGAGTTGGAGTTCGCTACAGGTCTCGCCTTGGGCGACACGCGCTGTCCGCTGCTGGTCTCCGTTCGGTCCGGGGCTCCCGTCTCCATGCCTGGAATGATGGAAACGATTCTCAACATCGGCCTGTGCGAGAGCACCGTTGGTGGCCTGTTGCGTGAAACCGGCAATCCGCGCATGGTGTGGGATGCCTACAGGCGGCTCGTGGCGACGTACGGAGAGGTCGTAGCCGGTATTTCGCCGCACCTCTTTGAAGAGGCCATGTTGGAGTTTGCCGGCACCCACGACGAGCGCGACCTGGATTTCGCGCAGTTGAGGGACGCCACACGCCGATTGCTGGATGTTTATTCCCAGGCAGCGGGGCGGCAGTTTCCACAGGACGCAGGTGAGCAACTCGCCGGATCGATCCAGGCAGTCTTCGCGTCCTGGGAATCTCCGAAAGCTCGTACATATCGAAGCCTGAACCGCATCAACGATACGATCGGAACGGCTGTAACTGTGCAACGTATGGTTTTCGGCAATGCGGGCGGGCATTCCGGCGCCGGTGTTGGATTCACGCGCGACCCGGCCACCGGCGAGCCGGCATTGTGGGTAGACTTCCTGTTTAATGCGCAGGGCGAGGACGTTGTGTCGGGGCGGCGCAACGCCCACGGACATGAGGAGTTGGCGGAAGTGCTTCCTTCGGTGTGGCGGTCGCTGACAGACTCCGCTCAACAGCTCGAGCATGCTTTCGCGGATATGCAGGACTTCGAGTTCACCGTCCAGGACAGTGAATTGTTCATGCTGCAGACTCGGGTCGGAAAGCGAACTCCGCAGGCTGCTGCACGCATCGCGCTCGACATGCTGGATAAGGGGCTCATTACCGCAGAGACAGCTCTGGAACGCACTCGCGGGCTCGATCGCGAATTGCTGGGTCAAACTCGCATCGTGGCTGCGAACGGAGTCCCGCCCGTTCCACTCGCTCGGGCAGCGACCGCCAGCAGTGGCGTCGCCGTCGGGGAGATCGCCCTGGATGAAGCGCGCGCAGTTGCTCGACACGCCGCCGGCGCGTGTATTGTGTTGGTGCGTCGAGATGCTCAAACCAGCGACATCGCAGCGCTGGAATCGGCTGTCGGTTTGCTCACACAGCGAGGGGCGCGTACTTCGCACGCGGCGGTCGTTGCGCGACAGTTGGGAAGGGTCTGCCTGGTCGGCTGCGCGGACCTGCAAATTGACGATGTCGCACGCACTGTCAAGGTCGGCGAGACGACTCTCAGGGAGGGCGATATCGTCACGCTCGATGGCAATGAAGGTACGGTGTATGTCGGCACAGTGCAGTCGAAGGTCGAATACCCGGTTGACCTTCTGAAACGACTGGAGGCCCTCAGGTCCCGTTCCATATCGTGACGCTCGGCCAGGCATCAGGCATCGATTGCCACCAAAAAAAAGCCCGCAGGATGTCGATCCGACCGGCAATCATTCGTCGTTTCCACGCAAGACCGGCACCGATGCCCTTCCGGGTTTACGGCGAGCCGGCGCGATTACAGGAGACCGAACATGCGATTCCTCATCACAGCCGCCCCTGATCCGCAGGCACCGGCATCCGATCGCCCCCTCGACGACGAGACCTTCACCGCCTACATGCGGTTCAACGAAGAAATGCAGCGGGCCGGGGTGCTCGTAGCCTCGGAAGGGGTGAATCCTGGCCGCGAAGGTGTACGCGTCGGCATATCGAAGGGAAAGCGCACCGTTCTCGATGGTCCCTTTGTGGAATCCAAGGAACTGGTCGGCGGCATCTACCTCATCGAGGTAGCCTCGCTGGCGGATGCGACCCAGTGGGCGCTTCGCTGCCCGGTCGGTATGGGCGCAGCCGCCGTGCTCACAATTCACCCCATGACGGAGCCCTCCGATATCCCGCCTCGGTACCTCGAGATGATCCGCAAAGCGGCTCCCACGTGGAGTGAAGCTTTTAGAGGGAAACTTTGAACGGCTGCCCCCAGGCAGAGGATTCCGTAAGAGTGTAAGCATCCATGGAGGAGACACCCACTAGAGAGACCATCGAAGCGGTGTGGCGGGTCGAGTCTGCTCGGCTGCTCGGTGGTCTCGTTCGCGTAGTGCGCGACCTGAGCCTTGCCGAGGATCTCGCTCAGGAGGCGCTGCTCACGGCACTCGAGCGTTGGCCACACACCGGTGTTCCAAACAATCCCGGTGCGTGGCTCATGGCGACTGCGAAGAACCGTGCCATCGATCAGCTCCGCCGCCGTCGGATGTTGGATCGGACACATGCGAGCATCCAAAGCGACGCCGCAACCGGCATATCGACAGACCGTCCGGAAATCGAAATGGATATCGACGAGGACGTTGACGACGAGCTCCTGCGCCTCGTTCTGATTACGTGTCATCCGGTGCTTTCGAAAGAAGCGCGAGTGGCACTCACGCTGCGTCTTCTTGGAGGACTCACGACGGATGAGATTGCCCGGGCATTTCTCGTCCCGGAAACGACCATCGCGCAACGAATCGTTCGCGCGAAGCGGACTCTGGCGGAGGCCCGCGTGCCTTTTGAAATTCCGCGCGGAGAGAATCTTGCCGACCGCCTGCCCTCGGTGTTCGAAGTGATCTATCTCATATTCAACGAGGGCTACGCAGCTTCCCGGGGCGAAGACTGGATGCGCGTGGAGCTCTGCGAAGAAGCCTTGCGGTTAGGACGGATTCTCGCCGAGCGGGTACCCGACAATGCCGAGGTTCACGGCCTCGTGGCACTGATGGAGCTACATTCCTCACGCGCTCGCGCGCGCGTCGGTCCGTCGGGGGAGCCGATCCTCCTTCTGGATCAGGATCGCTCCCGCTGGGACCAACTTCTGGTGCATCGGGGGCTCGCCGCGCTCGTTCGTGCCGAAGCGCTCGCCAGTCCGCTTGGCCCCTACACGCTACAGGCGGCGATCGCTGCGTGCCACGCGCAAGCTCGTACGGCGGATGAGACGGACTGGAAAAGAATCGTCGCGCTCTACGACGCGTTAGTCCAGACCACGCAATCGCCTCTTGTCGAGTTAAATCGCGCGGTCGCGGTAAGTATGGCGTTCGGCCCGGCGGCGGCGCTCGAGCTGATAGATGCGCTAACGGACGAGCCGGCTCTAAGACAATATCACCTGTTGCCGAGCGTACGCGGCGATCTGCTGAGCAAACTCGGGCGTGTTGACGAGGCTCAAAAGGAGTTCGGGCGCGCGGCAGCCATGGCGCAGAATGTGCGCGAGCGAGAGTTGCTTCTGGCGCGCGCCAAGGCGTGCGCTGGCGAGAAGGGCGCTGCGTGAACCACGCAGGTTGCTTCGAGCCCGGTGATCGTGGCGCTCAGCGACTTGGACTGACGAAACCGTCCCATCCCAACATCGCTATTCTGGCGACCAGTTCGAGATCTTCGCGGCCGGTCCCGTCGCGAGCCAAAATCGACATTCCGCTTTGAGTGTTCTGCACGAAGCGCGCGAGGCCCGCTACATCGACGGAATCCAGAAGGTCACCCTCCGAAACCGCGCGCTCGAAACGTTCTTTCAGACGATCAAACACGACAGCGCGTGCCGCGCGCAGGAGACGGGCAAGTTCGGGAGCCTCGCCGTCGACAGAAGAGAGCGTCACCATACAGCCGCGCGGAACATCGGCGAAAGACCCGGTCAGCGCAGCCGCGGAATCCATTAGGTAGGCCATTGCTGCGTCCCGTGCCGTTGCAGCGGCTCGAAAGTTGTCCCAGACGAGCCCTTCATAGTTTTCGGCGTAGTGGTGCAGCGCCGCCGCATATAGCTCCTTCTTTGAGCCGAACGCTGCGTAGAGGCTGGGAGCCTCGATGCCGATCGCGTCCGTGAGATCGACGATCGAAGTTCCGTCATAGCCCTTGAGCCAGAACAATCGGGTCGCGAGACCGAGCGCCGCGTCGCGATTGAAGACACGCGGTCGTCCGCGACCGCGCCGAGGCGCAGCCGAAGCCTTTGTCTTCTCGGATTTTTTCATAGCGCACTACATAAATCGATTGACTCGGTTTTGCAATGCACCTTACCATTTATGTAGTGGTTGATAAACAAATGGTGATGGATGAACGAGTTGAACGGAAAACGCGCATTGGTAACCGGCGGTTCGCGCGGGATCGGCGCTGCCATCGCACGAGCGCTTGCAGAAAAAGGCGCGGACGTTGCCATTACCTACGAGCGCTCGGGTGAACGCGCGGCCGCAGTGGTGCGGTCGATGAAGGAGAAAGGTCGGAACGCGCGCGCGATCCAGGCCGACAGCGCTGATCCGGACGCCATCAAGCGCGCAGTAGAAGAGGCAGTGGGAGCACTCGGCGGCCTCGACATTCTTGTTAACAACGCTGCTATCGGTGGCGCAGGGACCGTTGCCGACATCAGCCTGAAAGACATTCAAGCCCTTCTCGACGTCAACATTCGGGCGCCCCTGCTCTTTGCGAAATATGTGATTCCGCAGTTGCAAGAGGAGGGGCGCATTATCTCTATCGGCTCGAGTCTTGCAGAGCGCGTCCCGTTCCCCGGCGTGACAGCCTACGCCATGACGAAGTCGGCACTCCTGGCCTTCACAAGAGGACTGTCTCGCGAACTCGGTCCGCGGAACATCACCGCGAACCTCATCCTGCCGGGAGCAATCGACACTGAGATGAATCCGGCCGATAGCCCGATGGCTGACGTAATCCGGAGCATGTTGCCGCTCGGCCGCTACGGCAAACCCGAGGAAATTGCCGCCGTCGTAACCTTTCTTGCGAGCCCGGCTGCCGGCCTCATCACCGGCGCCATCATTGCCGTTGATGCCGGCGCGAACGCCTGAAGCTGCGGCTTTGAAGCGTTCGTTCGTTGTTCGCGGGCCGTTTTTAGAAGACCGCGCGCGTTCGAAATTGCTCAGGTGGATATGCAGAGCACCCCGCCGGACCGAACTTCTGATACTCGTCCAGGGAGCGGGGATATTCACGCACGCGCGAATAGAGAAAAAGTTGCGCGAACCGGCGGCAGAGATCTTTTTCCCCGGAAATGATCCCGTTGGCTCGGTCTTGCAGCAGGCGCTGCTGCAGTGATTGCTTTGTGACAGCCTGAGTGTCCATGTGCAATGCAGCGTCCTTGCCGCTGTCGAAGATCATGAACTCGCCGCCAGGATGGCTCCAGGCACTCCATTCGGGCAGGTCGCCCTCGCGGCCTCGGCCTGGTCGGCCGTCGTAAGCAAACTGCGCCCAGTAAGACGACATCGCGTGAGCCAGTACGGTGCGGCCTGGGAGGCTGCTGCTACTGTAGAAGGTTCCAACCATCCCGTTGTTGTCGAGTACGTTGAAAACGAAGTTCACCTCCATCCCGTGGGTGGCGCCAAACACTTCGCCCAGATCCAACACAAGCAGGTTCGGCAGATCATGCCAGTCAAACCGGTATCCATACACATCATGGCGGCCCGTCGCAGCCATGTCCGTAAGCGGCTCGTCGGTCCCGGCCGCAATCCAATTGTCCGAGCCGTAACGACTCACTCGATCGAACGTTGCTCTGTCCTTGATGACCGGAAAAATGCCAAACCGCAATCCAGCCAGCTCGGGATCCATCAAGTTGAAAAGCCGCATTTCATCGTGATTGGTTCCGGCGATGAACGGCACCGCGTTATAGCGCTCAGGATGCTTCAACACGTCATTCGGATCATCCCGGGGAATTACAGTGCCGTCCCGGAATATTGCCGGTGTCATGAGAGTCTTGTTATCCGGCTCTGTTACTGTGGCCAGCAGAGCGGCGGCCGATTTCGAGCTCAAGTACTGGCGAATCTGCTCCGGGGTCATGCTCCCCTGGATCTTCTTCGCCTGCTCGCGCTCGCTCGCCTTGCCGTCGCGGATCAACAGCTCATTCACGATCTCCGGTGCACTTCGCTCGTGCCCCGGCTCGCTATCGTCCCGATAGTTCTCCGTGTCGGTGAGCGGGGCGGTACGCGGTGAGCCGCTTTCGGAAATCGCGCCTTGAAAAAGTCCGCGCGCAAGTGGCGACAAAAGCATCGAGTAAACGTCGAACGCGCCCGCCGATTCGCCCACTATCGTCACTCGCTGCGGGTCACCGCCGAAGGCGGAGATGTTCTCATGCACCCAGTGTAGTGCTCGAACAATGTCGAGTGTTCCGTAGTTACCCGATTGATCCTCGGGGGTGCTGGCGTCTGTGTCCAGCGCCCGGTGATGGAACCACCCCAGAATACCGAGTCGATAGTTGACTGACACCATCACCAGGTTGTGTTGGCCAGCCATGTTTCGAATGAAAGGATATAGACTGGACGCGCCGCTGACGTTGGCCCCGCCGTGAATCCAGACCATTACCGGCAGTCGGCGGTCGTCTTTGGGGACTCCGGCTCTACCAAAACGAGGAGTCCAGACATTTAGCGTCAAACAGTCCTCGCTGCCGATGACGGTTCCATAGTCCTGCCGTGCCGCGTTGTTCGCAAACGAACCGATCTGCGGGCACATCGAGCCGAAACGCAGGGCCTGCCGGGTTCCCTTCCACGCCGATGCAGGCTGCGGGGCGCGCCAGCGCAGTTCAGCAACAGGAGGCTGTGCATAGGGAATTCCGCGCCAGGAATAGGTGCTCGCGGCGTCGAGAAAGCCGATGAGCTGGCCCTGTGAGACTTCGCGCAGTGTGATTTCATCTGGAACGACGGCTGCCTCCTGCTGACCTTCCGACATGGAGGCGTTGATACGCCACAAGACGACTCCGGCCAACATCGCCAGGACGGCGAATACGAACAAAGCCTTCTTCCACATGGCGACATACTCCGTCAGTAGCCTGTGTGCATTCCTTTGTAACATGGCTGCTACGGGTTGACACTAAAATCATACTAATCGCGCACACGTAAACACTCGGTGCCATCGGGTGCGTAAACTCTGTTTGGAACTGGTGTGCTACAGCCCGAACCAACGCCGGTTTGAGCAAGATGTCGGGAAACTCGTGCCGGCCGGCATGGCTTTGTCCGCTGCAATGAGCCGCTTATTTTCCCGCGGTTTTGCGGCGCAGGCGACCTGATGGCGGACCCTCGTCGATTCTGCACAAACCGCGGAAAGTAGAGCGATGACCTGTTATCCTGCATTAGGCGATTTAGTGCGACTGTGGCTCCGGGAGGGGTAGCTGACATGTCTCCAACTATCTGCCGACGGGCGTCATTGCTCCTATGGGCCGGGATACTGCTCGCCTTTCAGTCCTCCGCAGCCGTGAAAGACGCGCCTGGCTACACCAAGCCAAAGGTCAGGGCGATCACGGCCTTCGTGCGCGTCGAGCCCGACTCACTCAACCAACAGGTGGGCATGGCGCTCGCAGTGCTGCGGCTGGCGAAGGCCGACTTCGAGAAGCAGGGCTATGAAACCGAGACGCTTCGCATTGTGACGCAACCGCTGGCCCAACTGGTGAGGGGGCAGTCGGAAGCGCAGGCGCTCAGCTTTCTAAAGCGGTTAGACGATCTTTCCGCAAAAGAAGGATTCCTGCCGAGTGTGGGGCCGGCAATGATGCGCGACAACGATGATCCGCGCACCGTACGGCTGGCCGAGAAGGCACTCTCCACACTGTCGAATGTGCAGATCAACACAGTGATTGCTGATGACGATGGGATTCATTGGAACGTCATCAAAGAAACGGCCGCGCTGATTCATTACGTCAGCGAGCATAGCCTGCGCAGCCAGGGCGACTTTCAGTTTACCGCCACGGCAATGTTGAAAGCCTATGGGCCGTTCTATCCTGGCACCTGGCACGACGGGCCCGGCAAGCAGTTGTCGATTGGCTTTGAAGGGGCGAATGTCGTGCAGGAAGTATTTGCCCGTACCCACGGCGAATTTTCACCGTCGGTGGCTGAACTGACGAAGCAACTTACCGTGCACGCAAAAGTAGCTGAGGCCATCGGCGAACGCGTCGCGACCGCCGAAGGCTGGACGTTCATGGGCGTAGATCCGACACCGGCGCCCCTCGGCGACGTTTCGATCGGGGCTGCGATCGAAACTTACACTGGCGCGAAGTTTGGCTCGAGCGGCACACTGACGGCGGCGTTGGCCATCACGTCCGCGGTGAAGGCAGTGCCTGTGAAGCAGGTAGGCTATTCGGGGCTGATGGTTCCTGTAATGGAGGACAAGCTCTTAGCGCAGCGTTGGGGTGAAGGCAGCTATCACACGGACGACCTGCTGGCCTACTCTGCGGTCTGCGGGACGGGACTGGACACCCTCCCGTTGCCTGGTGATGTCAGTGTCGAACAGCTGCGCCGCATCCTGGGTGATGTGGCCGCGCTGGCCTGGAAATGGAAGAAGCCGCTGTCAGCGCGCCTGCAGCCGGTATGGGGTAAGAAGGCGGGCGACACGACCGAGTTCGAAAGCCAGTACCTGTTCAATACGAAACTGCATCCGACTCCATAAGGGGTTCGATCCAAGTCGCTGCCCGTGCTGGCGATCCGTGGCGTATGCACGGGCCTCGATCGGGCGCTATAGGCACACTGGGTCGGATGAAGGAACGCATCCTCAAGCTCTCGGACGGAACCGAAATCCTCTTGGTCCTGGTGGTTGCCTTCGGGATATTCATTCCTGGGAACTTGGCTGCCTTGATCGCGCCGGCCACGCTGGCGCACTCGGACGCCCCGCCGATCACGAACAGCCGCCTGCTGGGATTGGTGGGGTATGAACTCGCGATTCTGGGAATCCTGACCACCTTCTTGCGGGCTCGGGGCTGGAGCTTAGAGCGGCTGGGCGTGCGGCCGTCGATACGGGACACCCTATATGGCGTCGGCCTGTGTGTGGGCTACTACGCTTTCTATTGGGCCCTGGTCGTCGTGCTCGCCTGGCTATGGCCAACATTCGGGTTATTGCTGACCGCCACGCACTTGGTCGGTGCCGACCTTCGGTGGTCGACCGTGCTGCTCGCCAGCGCCGTCAATCCGGTGTTTGAAGAAGTCTTTGTGTGCGGCTATGTGATCAGCGCCATGAAAGAGCGTCTCGGCGTGACGACGGCCGTAAATGTGAGCGCCGGTCTCCGCCTCTTCTATCATTTCTATCAGGGGGCAGTGGGCGTCGTGGGCGTCGCGCCGCTGGCCCTCTTGTTTGCTTACTTGTTTGCCCGCACGGGACGGCTGTGGCCGCTGATTGTGGCGCATGCCCTGACGGACTTCTGGGCGCTCGCCGCCTCTATGTAAATCGCGGGGCGGCATCGACTTGTTCTGGGGCGGCCGAGGAGCCCGACCACCTCTGAAATTCGTGTTGGACTGCTGCGGGGGTAAGCGTCTGCTGTCGGCAACCTCCGGACATACTTTCACTTCGCCCAATTGACCTGTGGGCGGTCATTCAGAGATGCTATGTCGATCCCCCGGCCCGAGAGCCGCTGATAATTGATATGGATCGGACGCGTGTTCTCCCACATCTTTGTAGGCGTGAAGGAATTCGATAGGGCCCTGTCCTTCTACAGGGCACTGATGCCGGTGCTTGGACTCAGCGAACGCTTCTGCGAGCGGGATAGAGCTTGGGCAGGTTGGCAGTCGCATCCAGACCCTCGACCGCTGTTCTTGATTGGTAAGCCCTTCGATGGGCAATCGCACGATGTAGGAAACGGCCAGATGACGGCCTTTCTCGCGGGTCATCGTGACATCGTAGACGAGGCTTACGCCGTTGCTGTCGCAAACGGCGGGCATTCAGAAGGGCCACCTGGATTGAGGCCCGAGTACCATCGACACTACTACGGAGCATATTTCCGAGACACCGAAGGAAACAAACTCTGTGTCGCATGCCATGTGCCGTGTTGAGGGTACCCCGCAACCGGGGTGGCGCCCAGGTTTGGGTTTGAGCCGTTCGTCCCGATGTTGGGCGGACGCCGAGCCGGGCCAAATTGCGCTCGACCGGCTTCGGACGGTCTGACGGTCGTGCCACAGGATGCCAGGGGAAACGCGGCCGCGTTCAGCGCCGCCTCGGATGATGTCTTTGGCAGAATCGCTGCACGTTATGACCTGCTATGTGATCTCTTCAGTCTTTGCATCCATCGGCAATGGAAGGCTCGCGTCGCGGAAGTCATTTCACGAGAGCCTTGGAACGAACTCCTGGATGTTGCGTGCGGCACCGGAGACATCGTGCTGCGAGTTCTCCAGCATGAGCAAAGCCGTAATGCCCACCGGATCGTTGCGTGTGACATCAGTCCGCAGATGCTCGGGGTGGCTCAGCGCCGGCTCTCCCAGTCGCACCCAGCCATTGAGGTGCGCTGCCTGGATGCACACTGCTTGTCAGGTGTTGCGCCGGACAGCTTCGACCTCTACTCCATTTCACTCGGCCTGAAGATTTGCGAGCGGCGTACGGTTCTGCAGGAGGCGCTGCGCGTGCTGAGGCCGGGTGGCAGGTTGATTGTTCTCGAAGCGTCCAACATTCCTGTGCGTTGGCTGCAGAATGCGTACCTGTGCTACATGTCGATATGCATGCCTGTAATCGGGTGGCTGGCCACAGGAGGTGATGCGTCGGCCTATCGGTATTTGCTCCGAGGAGTTCGCGAATTTCCCACAGCCGAATGCCTGGCGCGTGAGATTCGAGAGCTCGGGTTTCAGGATGTCAGCTTCGAGCGCCTGTCCCTTGGAATCGTGGCCATCCACGTCGCACGCAAACCGTCTCGTCCGAATTCGTGAGAGCGGATGCTGGGGTAGGTGGCTTCTGGGTTCAGATTTAGCTTTGCCCCACAAACTGCTCACGGCAGATCCCTCTCAACGACACATTCCAGGCCGACGACTCAGGATGAGGACAAAACGAACTGATTGCCGTCTGGATCCTCAAACATGGCGAACTCGCCCCAGGGCTGCTTCTGCGGCTCCTGAACGAAAGTAACGCCACGCGCCTTGAGCTGTCGATACGTGGCAGGTACGTCATCGCAAGCGAACGAACCATTGAAAAAGGTTCCAATTCGATTCTCATGCCCTTCCGGGGTGAAGAGCACTACGCGGGTAGGAGAATTGGCAATTCGAAGCTCAATCCAACGCTGCTTTTCATTGAACACTTGGTCGGTCGACACTTCGAAGCCCAACTTCTCCGTGTAGAACTCGAGCGCCCGATCCTGGTCAGTTGTCGGAATACCGACAAACTTCATCTGTGTGATCATTGCCGAAACCTCTGAAAGCTTCCTGTGACGAAATGCTAGCTCAGCAGCGCTGGCCACGATGGTGATGAGTACTATAGTATTTACTGCTATGGATAGCATAACTATTGATGCTTATGTCGTTGATGTCCTGATGCCCGATCTAGTGGGGCATGACCGACGGCCGGCGACGTTCATTGTGTATCTGTTCCTGTTGCGGCAAGCAGGGAAGGGTCGACGAGACACCGTTTCGGTCAGCTTGCAGACCATCGCAGCAAAGACCGGACTTTCTAAATCAACGGTACAGACGGCGTTGCGGCATTTGCGCAGACGAAAGCTGATAGATCCGATGGTTGTGGCGACCGTGACATCGCCCATGCGACGAGTGATGCGACCGTGGATCCGCGATTGACCCGCGGCGCGCATCGTCCAAAACAGTCAGATGGTGGGCGGGCTACAGGATGGCGTCAGGGATATCACATCGGTTCGTGTAGTTGGACCACGTGCTCTGCATTTCATACGTGCCATTGCCCATGCTGACATTGGCTGAGGCGCCCTGACCGCTGCTGATCCAGGCACAGAAAAGGCCGGCGCCCGTGTCGAGTCAACTCGGTCGAGGCGGCCTCGGGTTGTTATTGAGAAACGTGAGCAGCCATTGCCTGATGCCACCGTGTATCTACTTTGCGATCTTGGAGCTGCCCGCCTTTCGGCAGCCTTTCACGACCCGATGCAGTATTCAGAAAGCGCGCGCACTGCAACATGATTCGCGTCGAAGGACTTTACAGGTGGAGTGCGCATTCCCGGGCAGCGCGCGCGTAACGACTTGAATATCCAATACTCGATCTGACAGGCATAGGTCTTGCACGTTATGTCACACTAACTTTGATCGATTGCCAACAACTGCAGAAGGGGAGATCCATGGACTACGCACATCGGCGGGTGACCGCCTGGATTGCTGTCGTTTGCACGATGCTAGTCGCGAGTATTGCATCGGCGGCTACGCTGAACGTTTGCACGAACACCTGTGGTTACAAGACGGTTCAGAGTGCTGTCGATGCAGCGGCTCCTGGCGACACCATCCGGATTTACCCTGGGCGGTATGTTGGAAATATTACCATCGAGAATAAAGCTGCGTTGACCATCACCGGGTCGGACCAGACTGCTTCACAGGTGTTGCTCGTCGGCACGGGCGTTGGCCCCGTGTTTACACTCGGTGCCAACAATGGCGGACCGGTGGGGGCAGTCTTCATTTCGTATGTGACCGTAACGGGAGGATCGCATTTCCGGGGCACGGGTGAGGGTGGCGGAATTCAGGTCCGCCAGGGAGCCGCTTTGTTTCTCAGCAATGCAAACGTGGTTGGCAACAGTGCCGCGGCGGGTGGCGGAATCAGCGTGAATACACAAGGCGGGCCGTATTCTGAGATTCAGTCGAGCTGCCTGATCTCATCCAACACTGCTTATGTCGGGGGCGGTGTCTATGTCGCTCCCGATTCGGCCGCGCGAATAGAGGATATGTGCGCGGTTACGGACAACTCAGCTACGGGCAATCCCGCTCAAAGCACGCCCGGTTTGGGAGGGGGCATCTACGCGGGCGAGAACTCGCAGCTATGGGTAACCGACACAGATATTTCGCGCAATAGTGTAACCGCTCCATGTGGTACCGGCTTGGTTGGCGTGCCCAATTGCGTAGCCGCAGGCGGCGGAGCCTATGTGCTGGGGCAGCTGACGATGAGCGATGCCCAAATTACCCAGAATAACGTTTATAACGCGTCAGGCGCCGCGCTGGGTGGCGGTCTGTACGTCGACGTCAACCCGTCACAGTTGATTCAAGGATGTGCCATCGCAAACAATCGCGTCTATTCAATCGCTGAATCCGGCACAGGCGGCGGTATCTTCGCAGCCAGCACTGATCCGACAGTGTCGTGGACGCTCGATAAGGATTTCGTCGTTCTCAATACCGCGGGTGACGCTAATCAGTCTGTGTATCCGTCCGCGGGAGGGGTTCGTAACACGGGCAAGCTGTCCCTTGCCAACGGCAGCACGATCGCAGGCAATGTTCCTGTTCAATGTCTGGGAGGCAAGGGTTGCCCGGCGAACTGATCGCATTTGATTGGTTTTTGCCACGGGAACTGCGCGTCCGCGTTTGGTGAGTAAGTTTGCCGCTCCACGCGATGACAGTGTGTCGGATGTCGAAGATCTCAGGCGGGCCGATCGGAAATAACGTCGGAAATCGGCGGACATCGCAATGCCCAGGCCACCTTCCCCGTGCGATCGAGTTTCTTCAGTGCCGCTTCCGCCCGGAGTGCCTCCGATTTGCTGGCGAACGGCTGTGCACCCAGCAAGCGAACAGGCGGATTGGAGCGCGTGAATTTCGCCCCTTTGCCGCTGCTGTGGACCGCGAAGCGGGCTGCAACGTCGGTCGCGATGCCGGCGTAGGTTCGGCCATCACGGCACTCGAGCAGATAGAGCCACCACCCAGGGGTCATGCCCATGGGTTATCTGACGGCGATTGAACCCGGTCCC
>Ga0181534_10000765_pt1 | contig 22318 bp, 16 predicted proteins | sample PEATcosm2014_Bin_37_FD_119758 | JGI IMG/M metagenome (GOLD analysis project Ga0181534, IMG submission 119758) | Peatland microbial communities from MTU Mesocosm Facility, Houghton, MI, USA - PEATcosm2014_Bin17_10_metaG | ecosystem: Environmental > Terrestrial > Soil > Wetlands > Peat | place...
ACGCGGCGGTCGTCTGCGACATCAATATCACCCCACTGATCGATGTGATGCTGGTGTTGCTGGTGACCTTGATCGTGTCACTACCCATGATGACGCACGCAGTAAAACTGGATATGCCCGACAGCTCGAAGTCCAGGAACACAACCCCGCCGGAGGTCATCGAGCTGGATATCGACTCCGATGGGACGATCGTCTGGAATGATCACGTGCTGACGGGACTGCAGGACCTCGAAGTCCACCTGCAAGCGGCCGCCCGCCAGTCTCCCCAGCCCGAGGTTCATATACATCCCGACCGGCGTGGGAAGTACGACTGGGTTGCGCAGGTTCTGGCTGCGGCTCAGCGCAATCGGCTGACCCGCATGGGCTTTGTGAACACGGGTGAGTTCAGCGAATAAACCGCCGGGACTTGCATTCGATTCGCTGCGGACTATAATTTCAGTAATTACTGAAATAACGGAAGTGTTATGAAACTCACTCCGGTCATGCAGCGGTATATTGTTCACTGGGGAGAAATGGGCAGCCGCTGGGGGCTCAACCGCTCGGTCGCGCAGATCCACGCGCTACTGTATCTATCGCCCGCGCCTCTGCATGCTGACGAAATCGCGGACACCCTCGCGATCGCGCGCTCGAACGTGAGCGTAGGTCTCAAGGAGCTGGTGGCCTGGAAGCTCGTTCACGTCACTCATACACTGGGCGATCGCCGGGATTTCTTCGAAGCCCAACACGATACCTGGGAAGTCATCCGGGAAATCATCGAGGGCCGCAAGCGTCGCGAGTTGGACCCCACCCTGGAATTTCTGCAGGACTGCGCCGCCCAGCTCAAAAACGACACCGAAACGCCGCCCGAGGTTCGCGAGCGGATCACCGGCCAGTTGGAATTCATGCAGACCCTGACCCACTGGTATGAGTCGATCAATGGCCTGCCGCGCAAGACACTGCTGAAAATGATGCGCCTCGGCCAGCGGATCGCCAAGGTCATCGGCGACTGATCTGACGGGGTGCCCACGTGTCGCATGCCGCATCAATTGAGACTCTGCTGGGTGAGGTTGCCTGGCGACGGTTGCCGGCCGCAGTGCGAGCCCGCTTTCCGGATCCCGCGGTCGCGGTTGACTACGTCGGGGAATTCGAAATCGTGCGCGCCAGCCCGCTCGGACGCCTCATCGCCTGGTTTTGTCTGTTGTTGGGTACGCCGGTTGTACCGCGGACCGGCGTTCATATTCCCGCGGTTGTTCGGGTTGGACCCACCGAGCGCGGCGTCGCCTGGAACCGGGAGTACCAGTGGCCGCGAAGTTCCGTCGACCTCGTCCGCTCGACCAAGGTCATCGGCGCCGATGGCATTCTGGTGGAGGAGTTGCCGGCAAGGCTGTGCATGCCTCTGGATGTGCATGAAGCCGGCGGCGTCCTGCATTTCGTGAGTCGCGGTTATTACTTCCGGTTGGGGGCGTTGCGACTGTGGCTTCCCCACTGCCTGTCACCAGGAACGACCCACGTCGAGCACGCAGATGAAGGCTCGGGTTGGTTCCGCTTCACAATGACAGTCCGACATCCGCTATTGGGCGAGTTGTTTTATCAAACCGGCCGGTTCTGTGCGGCAGGAGCAGCGTCATGTTCTTCGTCTTCGCATTGATTACGTCCCAGGCGTTATTGGGAGCCGTCGACAATCTCTGGCATCACGAGATCACCGAGCGATTGCCCGCGAAGCGCTCGGCTGCGGGTGAGCTGGTACTGCATTCGGCGCGGGAATCGATCTATGCGTTCGTGTTCGTCGGCCTGGCCTGGTTTCGGTGGCAGGGAGCCTGGGCGGTGTTGCTCGCAGTCGTGATGTTGGTTGAAGTCGGCATCACTGTCATGGACTTCGTGATTGAAGACCAGACCCGGCGGCTCCCGCCGTTCGAGCGGATATTGCATACGATCCTGGCTGTCAACTTCGGCGCCGTCCTTGCCCTGCTCGGACCGGTTCTCAGCACCTGGTGGTCCATGACAGCGGCGGTAGTTCCCGTCTACTACGGACCGATATCATGGGTATTTACCGTCTTTGGCTGCGGTGTACTGGCGTGGTCGCTGCGGAACGCCATAGCGGTCGTAAGATTGCGCAGGCCACCGGAATGGTCGCGCAAACCGATCCTCGTGGGCGTGAAGGCGTCGGCACGGACTGTATTAGTCAGCGGGGCGACAGGTTTTATTGGTGGGCATCTGGTGCGCCGTCTCTTGAGACGCGGCGACCAGGTCATGGTGCTTACGCGCGACGCCGACCATGCGTTGGATCGCTTTGGGCCGCACGTGCGGATTGTCACAAATCTCAACGACGTGGAGGCTGGCGCGCGAATTGATGCGGTTGTGAATCTGGCCGGTGCGCCCATCATGGGGCTTCCCTGGACGCGGGCCCGGCGCGCCAAATTGATTGACAGCAGGGTGCGGACGACGCGCGCGCTGATCGCACTCATGAGTCGTCTGACACGGCCACCGCGTGTGTTGATCAGCGGCAGTGCAATCGGGTACTACGGCGTGCGTGCGAATGAATGGCTGGATGAGCACAGCACGCCGCGGCCCGAATTCCAATCACGGTTGTGCCAGGAGTGGGAAGCCGCTGCGTTGGCAGCTGAAGGGCTGGTGGCCCGTGTGGTCAGACTGCGTATCGGGTTTGTGCTCGGGCGCGACGGCGGAGCGTTGCCGCAGCTCCAGATGCCCGTCCGGCTCTGGGCAGGTGCGATATTGGGCCGCGGCGCCCACTGGGTCTCCTGGATCCACATCGATGATCTGATCCGGCTGATTGAATTTGCGTTGGATACGCCTGTCGTACGCGGGGCTGTGAACGCGGTGGCGCCGATGCCGGTCACGCATTCGCAGTTTCAGCGAGCACTGGGGGCAGCGCTCCATCGGCCAATTTGGCTGCGAATACCTGCCTTCGTGTTGCGCGCGATGTTAGGAGAGATGGCGCAGCTGCTAGTAGACGGTCAACATGTTGTTCCCAGACGCGCCACTGAGCTCGGGTTCACGTTCCGATTTCGGCAGGTCAGCGTAGCGCTGGCAGATCTTCTTGGTAACCGGCGTGCAGCACCAGCACCGTATCGAATTGCATCGCGGGGCTGATGAGCGTGAGGCAGCGCACACCTGATCCAGCGGTGAAAAGTGGCATCCGGTGCAGCACTACAATAGAGTTCGAGTGATGCGCAGTGACATTCGAATCGGTCTGGACACAGGTGGCACCTACACGGACGCAGTGGCCCTCGACAACCAGGGACGTGTGGTGGCAAGCGCCAAGGCGCTCACCACGCATTGGGATCTGTCCATCGGGCTGGGAAACGCGATTCGCGCCGTGCTGTCGGGCTTGCCCGCAGGGGCGGGGCGCGGCGATATCTCCCTGGTGTCCGTGTCCACCACGCTCGCGACCAACGCCGTCGTCGAGAATCGCTTCAGCCCCATTTGCACGATGCTGCTCGGTTTCGACGCCAACATGATCGAGCGGTCCGGCTTGAAGAATATGGAGGGCTGCGCCGTGATCAGCCTCGGAGGCGGTCACGACGCGATGGGTGAAGAGTTGGAGTCAATCGATGAGGCGGCGGTGGAGGGCGCTGTCGCCGAGCTCGGCTCCACGGTGGAAGCTTTCGCAATCGCCGGCCTGTTTTCAGTGCGCAATCCGGCTCATGAGCGGCGCGTGCGTGAGCTGATCCGAGCCCACTCGACGCGACCGGTAACCTGTAGCCACGAGCTGAGCTCCAAGCTCGATGCGCCCCAGCGCGCCTTGACGGCGGCACTCAACGCTCGACTGACACCGCACATTCGCCACCTGATTGAGGCGCTGGGCAGGGTGCTCGCGGCCGAGGCAATTGACGCGCCCCTGATGATCGTGAAGGGTGACGGCACGCTGATGCGTGCGGAAGTTGCGCTCGAATATCCGGTTGAGACCGTGTTGTCCGGTCCGGCAGCGAGCATCGTTGGAGCCGGGTTTCTTAGCGGTCGCGAAGACTTCGCTGTTTCGGACATGGGCGGCACTACCACCGATGTTGCGATCGTCGTCGGCGGTCGCCCTGTGGTGAGCGACGAGGGCGCAGTCGTCGGAGGCTGGCGAACGATGGTGGAAGCCGTCGACGTACACACCTGTGGATTGGGTGGCGACAGCGAAGTGTATCTCGATCGCGATCAGCGCCTCGCAGTCGGGCCTCGCAAAGCTACTCCGCTGAGCCTGCTGGCCACTCAGTTTCCGGATTTGATCGGTGAGCTGCGTCGCCTGGCCGAAGCAGAGCGGCCAATTCCTTTCGCTCCCCAGTTCGCACACCGCCACCCAGGCCGTGATCCCGGCGCTCAGCTCGACCGGATCGAGCAGCGAGTGTGGGAAGCCTTATCTGAACGTCCGCGGCCAGTTGGCGAAGTCGCGCGGACTGGGCCCGGGGTCGATGCGTTGCGACGCCTCGTCGGCCGAGGACTCGCAACCATCGCGGCCTTTACCCCTAGCGATGCAATGCATGTCCTCGGCAAGCAGAATAGTTGGAACGCGGAAGCTGCCAGACTCGGTGCCATTGTCCTGACGACCGAAGAACGCAACATCACTGCTCGGAAGGAGCGGGATACGCCCGAGGGTCTGAGTGAACGAACCTATCAACATGTCGTGCGCGCTGCGAGTCGTGTGGTCCTCGAAACGGCTCTGGCACAGGATCCCGGCATCGAGGCCAAAAACGGCCGGTGGGGACCCCTGGGCGCGTTGCTCGACAGTGCAGTGGAGGGACGCCCGTTTTCAAAGCTGGTGGATGCCCGGATAAATCTCGGGACTTCTCTCATCGCCATCGGTGCGCCCGTGGGCGCGTACTACCCCGAGGTCGCGCGGCGGCTCGGCGCAGAGTTGATTGTTCCGGAGCACGCAGCTGTCTGCAATGCGGTGGGCGCAGTTGCCGGTGTCGTGTCCGAAACCTCCGAAGTGTTGGTTAACCAGACCACTTACAACGTATTCCGCGTGCATGACCCGGCGGGCAGCCGCGATTTTTCCGATGCGAGCGCAGCGATCCAGGAGGCGACCCGGATTTCACGCGCCTTGGCAATTGCAGCCGCGCAGCGCTCCGGCGCGAAAGATCCTGATGTCAAAACGCTGGTGGCCGAGCGGCGCGCGCAGGCGGGGACCGACGCGGAGTATCTGGCCGAAGCCGCTGTGCGCTCGACGGCAACCGGCAGACCGGCCACCGGCAGTCGTCAATGACGAAGGCTCGAACGCGTCACATGCCTGAGGCAACTCGTCGCTTTTTAGGATCGAGGTCCAACTGCGCGGACCGTCGTTCCGTCGCGGCCGAATTCGAAGCGCAACACCCACTCTCGTGAGCCTTGGTCAGCGGTTGCGAAGCGCCACTTGCGAGCGGCTTCGCTTGCTACGCGATTGAAGTAATTGCTGGAGCTGGCGTTGTCCAAGTTGTCGCGAACGACGCGGCCGGAACCGTCGACGGTCACGCGGACCGCCACTTTGACATGACCGCGGATGGTGCTGCGGGAGGCGGCGGAGACAGTTGGAATCTCTTCGTGAACCGCAGCGTCGGAACCGCTTGATGACCCGGTTGCGGTTGCGGCCGGCGCGGGTTGCCGCGGCGGGGGCGGAATGTTGGCTCGCGCCGCAGGGGGCGGACTGGCGGCACGTGACGACGCGGTGGCAGCTGGCTGCGGAGCGCTGGCGAGTGACCGCGAAGCGCTGTTGGCTGGCTGCGGAGTGCTGGCGAGTGACCGCGAAGCGCTGTTGGCTGGCTGCGGAGTGCTGGCGGCTGACCGCGGAGCGCTGTTGGCTGGCTGTGAAGTGCTGGCGCCTGATCGCGCAGCGGTGCTGGTTTGACGCTGTGTTGGTGTTGGCCCCGGCGGTGGTGCCGCCTGTCGCGGTGTGGCTGCAGTGTCGGCTGCAGTTGGCGGCGTGGTCCCCTCAGGTTCGGTGGCGACCGTTGTCGGGCCAACCTCGGCGCCAGATGTCTGTTCCGCGGCCGGCGCCGGCGCGGAGGGTGAGTTGAGCAACTTCATCCCACCCCAAATCGCCACACCCGCCACCACCACCGCGATCAGAGCGGGAACCAACACTCCACGCTTCGACTCTTCGGCGTACTCAGAGAACGTCCGGACATCCGCACGAATCGGTGGCGGATCTGCAATCTGTAACGGTGGCTGTTGCAATGGCGGGACGGCCGCCGGCGCAGGCACCGTCTGTGGTGCCGGTCGAGCCGCAGCCGCAGCCGACCGAGGCCTGGTTTTGACCTGCAACTGCGCGACAGTGGGCCGCTCATCCGGATTCGGGTTGAGACAGCTTTGAATGATCTCAGCAAATTCCGGCGGCAGGTTGGTCGGGAAGGTGGGCGGATCGGTCCGGCCCCCGAGCCAGTGAGGCGGATACTGGGTGAGTGCCTCCGTCACGGTGACACCCAGGGCCCAGATGTCACCCGCGGCCGACACGGTGCCCTCATCTGATTCCGGCGGCTCGTAGATGGAGGGACGGCGCGGCGCCATCTGGGCAACGCCGACTGGACGGATTGTGTCGATCGCCAGCTTCAGGTGATCGTTGACCACCAGGAAGTTCGACGGCTTCAACTGCCCCTGGATCCATTTCTCGCGGTGCAAGAAAGCGAGGGCATCCAAGGTGGGGACCAACAGTTCCTGCACTTCGTCCGGACCCAACGCCCGGTAGGGAAGAATCTGCGACAGCGACTCTTCGGCATATTCCATGACAACGAATAGAAGTGGCTGGCCATCGAGCTCACATTGGCCCGAGTCCAGCAACCGCATCAGGTGGGGATGCGAGAAAGTGGACGCGGTCTTCCACTGCCACAGTTGCTGCTGGCTGCGCGCCGGATCCACCGGCACCAGTTTGATGGCCGCATTCAGAAAGCCTTCGACCGGCGACTCCGTGAGAAACACGGAGCTGTGGTTCGAAGAGCCCAGGAAACGGCGCAGGGGAAAGCTCCCGTTGACGGTCCGGCCTTCCCAGTTGTTGCGCACCTCAGCCATCGCTCATCCCGTGCCGGCGAAACCCTAAAGATATCATGAGCATCGCCGGCGAGGTGCGGGCGCAGCTCAGGCTTTGCCGAGATCTACAGGCTTTCCGGTGCGGGCGGAGTCGTAGATGGACATCATGATCTTCACATCCCGCAGGCCTTCCTCGCCGGGGACGCGGGTGGGGGTCTTCTCCAGGATGCAGCGTGCGAAGTCATCCATCTCGACCGCGAATTGATCGGTGGAGGCGGGATTGATCTCGCGGCCGTCACTTCTGACTCCGCGCAGTCCGCCGTAGTTGAAAGCGGGGTCGAGAGTGAACCAGCCATTCTCAGCCAACACGCGGAAATAGCCTGCACTGGCCGCCGCATAAGAGCTGCTGCAGTGACTCACGACGCCGCCGGGAAAACGCGATTCCCACACAACCGACTCTTCGACTTCGGAGAAGCGTGCCGGATCGCCCTTGGTGGTCATGGCCGAAATCCAGGTGGGCTCTTCGCCGGTGAGATAGCGGGTCGCCTGCAGGCAATAGATACCAAAATCCATCAGCGGGGCGCCGCCGGAGAGGTCTTTTTTCAAGCGCCACACGCCCGGCGGGCTGTTGAATCCGAAGTGCGCATCGATGACCTTGACGGCGCCGAGCTCCTGGTCGCGTGCGATCCGCACGCATTCCAGGTGATGCGGCTCGAAGCGGCAGCGATAGCCGATGCCCAGCAGCCGGTTGGCGGCCTTCACCGCGTCGATCATCTGCTGGCAGCGCTCGACGGAGATCTCCATCGGCTTCTCGCAGAACACGTGTTTGCCTGCCTTGGCCGCCACCAGCGCGTTGTCCAGATGAATGGCATTGGGCGTGACGACATACACGACATCGATGTCCTTGTTGTCGGCAATCCGGTGCATGGTCTCGTAGCTGTAGATGTTCTTGTCGGGGATGTTGTACTGGGCCTTCCACTTCACGGCCTTCTCGGGCGTGCCCGTGATGATCCCGGCCAGCCGGCAGTGCTCGGTTTTCTGCAATGCCGGCGCAATCTGATTAGTACTGAGGTTGCCCAGGCCGCACAGCGCAAAACCCAGCTTCTTGCCGGAAGCGGCGGCGAGCGCCCGTGTAACCCGGGTGCTGATGAAGGGAGCGGCTCCCAGGGCGGCGGCTCCAGCGACGAACCTGCGGCGATTTGTAGCCATTTGACGTAGGCGTCCTGCTGCGGTGGGGCCGGGAGTGTGCTGCGAGCGCTCACAAAGTACAATGGCCGCTGCCAGCCGCTGCTGAGGTCAAAACTTGAAAAGAACGCCCCGCAGACGCCGTAACGCAGTGACGATGCATGAAGTCGCCAAACACGCCGGTGTTTCGCCGATGACCGTGTCTCGTGCGTTGAGCGGCGACGCCCATGTACAGGAGCACATGCGCGCGCGCGTGCAGGCTGCGATCAAGGAATTGGGCTATTCGCCGAACGTCTCGGCCCGCAACCTCGCCCGGGCCGCGACTGTCCACATCGGACTGCTGTACAACAACCCGAGTGCCGCCTACCTCAACGAATTGCTGGTGGGCGTACTGGAGCAGACGAGCCGTGCGGGATGTCAGCTGGTATTGGAAAAGTGTGGGGCGCGCAACGAGCGTACGGCTATAGAGCGTCTGCTGGGCGACGGGGTCGGGGGAGTGATCCTGCCGCCGCCGTTGTCTGATTCCAACATTGCGTTGGAGGCTCTGAAAAACGCCAAGATTCCTTTTGTGGCCGTGGCGACCGGCCGACCGCAAGATGCGGGTCTGTCGGTGCGCATCGACGACATGGAAGCCGCGGCCGCCATGACGCGCCACCTGATATCCCTCGGCCATCGCGATATTGGCTTCATTGTCGGCGCCGCCAACCAGACGGTCAGTGCGCAGCGGCGCGCGGGCTTTGAGAAAGCACTGAAGGAGGAGGGCCTCACCCTGCATCCAGAATGGGTGAAGCAGGGCTCCTTCAGCTATCAATCCGGATTTGTCGCCGCCGAGCAGATCCTGGGCGGCAGCCGCAAGCCCACCGCGATCTTCGCCAGCAATGACGATATGGCCGCGGCTGCGATTGCGGCGGCGCATCGGTTTCGGATGGACGTCCCCAAGGATCTGACCATTGCCGGCTTTGACGACACCCCCCTGGCGACCACCATTTGGCCAGCGCTGACAACGATCCGGCAACCGGTGGCGACCATGGCCCGCAAGGCCGTGGAAATGCTCCTGGAAGAGATCCGGCTGCGGCGCTTGGGCGAAACCCAGGAGCCCGCGCAGCACCTGATGAGCTTCACCCTGGTGAAGCGCGACTCCTCCGCGGAGATCTAGATCTCGAGACGGCCCGAGGCTCGCCTGAGGCCCAATTGTGGCCGCCGTCAATTGACGCCCCCTTCTTGATAGCGCTAACATTCTGCCCACTCGCTGGCCGGATGAGCCGGGGAATCCGCGTTTGGTGCAAGGGGGGCTCTTGAGCGAAGACAACACGTTGTGGGCGACGGGCGCGCTTGCGCTCGCTGCGGCGCGGCACACCTGTTCAGCAACCGGGGCCTGCCTTTACCGGCACGAAATCTAGGTGTACCTCGGAATCGACGTCGGCACTTCCAGCGTGAAGGCCGTATTGCTGGACGACAGTGGCACCATTGTCGGCCAGAGCTCTGCGCCGCTCGTCGTCAGCCGGCCGCAGCCCGGATTTTCTGAGCAGGATCCGGACAGCTGGTGGCAGGCAACTGTCAGCGCTGTCAAAGGTCTGCCCAAGGACCTGCGAGCCGCGGTGCGCTCCATTGGCCTGAGCGGCCAGATGCACGGGGCGACGCTCCTCGATGCTCAGGATCGCCCGCTGCGTCCAGCCATCCTTTGGAACGACGGTCGCTCCGCGACCGAATGCCTCGAGCTCGAGAAGCGTGAGCCGCGATCGCGCGCCATCACGGGCAACCTGATGATGCCGGGCTTTACGGCCCCGAAGTTGTTATGGGTCGCCAAACACGAGCCGGAGGTGTTTGCCCGCACGGCCCACGTGCTTCTGCCCAAGGACTTCGTGCGTCTCAAGTTGACCGGCGAGAAGGTCAGCGACATGTCCGATGCCTCCGGTACGGAGTGGTTGGATGTTGGCCGGCGGGACTGGTCCGACGCCATGCTGACTGCAACCGGCCTCACGCGGTCGCACATGCCGCGGTTGGTCGAGGGCAGCGAGCCATCAGGTTCCGTCACTGCCGCCGTGGCTGACCAACTTCAGATTCCCCGGGTTGTTGTCGCCGGGGGTGGTGGAGACAACGCCGCGAGTGCCGTAGGCCTCGGAGTCGTCTCACCCGGTGAAGCCTTCCTGTCGTTGGGAACCTCAGGCGTGTTGTTTGTGGTCACCGATCAGTTCCGGCCCAACCCCGAGCGGGCGGCCCATGCTTTCTGTCATTGCCTGCCGAAGACCTGGCATCAGATGTCAGTCATGTTGAGTGCGGCAAGCTGTCTCGACTGGGCCGCCCAGCTGACGGGGCAGACCGATCTGCCGCGTCTGGTCGAGGCCGCGCAGGCGCGTGGCGTGCAACGCCAGTCGCCATTCTTTCTTCCATACCTGTCCGGGGAGCGTACCCCGCACAACGACCCGAATGCCCGGGGCGTCTTCTTCGGCATCCGCTCGGACACGGATGCAGTTGAGCTGACTGCTGCCGTTCTCGAGGGTGTGGCCCTGGCGTTTGCCGATGGGTTGGATGTGTTGTTGGAAAAAGGTGGCTCGATCGATGCCATCAGCGTTACAGGCGGAGGTGCGCGGCTGCCCTATTGGGGCCAGTTGCTCGCCGCCGCTTTGAATCGTCCTCTCACCTATCGCGTGGGAGGAGAGGTGGGCGCGGCACTGGGTGCAGCCCGACTCGGCCGCCTTGCATTGGGTGGTCCGCACACGCAGGCTGACATTTGCGTGGCCCCTCCGGTCGATCGGGTAGTCCAACCTGACGCCGCACTGTCCTCACTCCTGGCTGCCCGCCGCCGCACGTTCACGCGGCTGTACCAGGATCTCAAGAACATTTTTGTGGAGTATTCGTAATGAGCCTGTTCTCGACGGTTGAGCCCGTACGCTTCGAAGGACCCGATACCCAGAATGAGTTTGCATACCGCGTGTATGACAAAGATCGTGTGGTGTTGGGCAAGCGCATGGAGGAGTGGCTGAAGGTCGGCGTCTGCTATTGGCATTCCTTCAACTGGCCGGGACAGGACATCTTCGGCGGCGGCACGCTGCCCCGTCCCTGGCTCGGCGCCACCATCTCGCAGGAAATGGCGGATACCAAGCTGGAGGCGGCTTTCGATTTCTTCAAGCGCCTCGGTGTTCCGTATTTCACCTTCCACGATGTGGATGCGATGGCGACGGCCACCACGCTCAAAGAGCACGTCAACAGCCTGAAGAAGATCGAAGAGGGCATCGCCGCAAAAATGGCGGCGACCGGTGTGAAGCTCCTGTGGGGCACGGCGAATCTCTTCAGTCACCCGCGCTACGCCGGTGGTGCTTCCACCAGCCCGGATCCGGAAGTGTTTGCCTGGGCGGCCACCCAGGTCCGCAGCTGTCTGGAAGCCACGCACCGGTTGGGCGGTCAGAATTACGTGTTGTGGGGCGGCCGTGAAGGTTACGACTCGCTGCTGAACACCGACCTGGGCCGCGAGCTGGATCAGTATGCGCGCTTCCTGTCGATGGTGGTGGAGCACAAACACAAGATCGGCTTCAAGGGCACGATCCTCATCGAGCCCAAGCCGTTCGAACCCACCAAGCACCAGTACGACCATGATGTGGCCGCGGTGTATGCCTTCCTGCAGCGTTATGGCCTGTCGAAAGAGGTCAAGGTCAACATCGAGGTCAACCACGCGACGCTCGCAGGGTTGGATTTCGAGCACGAGATTGCCGCCGCGCGCGCCTACGGCATCTTCGGCTCGATCGACATCAATCGCGGCGACCCGCGCAACGGTTGGGACACTGACCAGTTCCCGAACAATGCGCAGGAGCTGGTGCCGTCGCTGATCCAGCTGGTTGAGGACAAGGGATTTGCAACGGGCGGATTCAACTTCGACGCGAAGTTGCGGCGTCAGTCGGTCGACGCGACCGATCTGTACCTCGCGCACATCGGCGGTATCGACACCATCGCGCGCGCGCTGTTGGCCGCTGCTGACATCGTCACTGACGGCGCGTTGGAGAAGCTCAAACAGAAGCGCTATGAGGGTTGGGGCGGCGAGTTGGGCAAGCGCATCACCGGCGGTGAGCTGAGTCTTGCGAGCCTGGCGGATCTCGCCATCGAGAAGGGTTTGAATCCAACGCCGCGCTCGGGCAGGCAGGAGCTGGCCGAGAGCATCATCGCCCGGCACTCGAAGTACTGAAGATAAGGAAAGGGCCGCCCCGCCATGGGGGGCGGCCCTTTACACCTTAGGCGACCTCGTCAGCCAGCAGGCACCGCAGGACGCTGAGGGTTTGCGTCCCGCGGTTGAATGACATCGCGCAGCGCCTCGTCGAATCGACCGTGGGTGCTGAGAATCGATCCAAAGAGTTTGAACGCTTCAATGTCAACACTGAAGCGACTGCCACGATGCTCGCTGGAGGTGAAGTCGACCTGGGTGTTCGAGTGATCAACGTGAGCCCCCTAACAGGCAGACGCTCCGCTTTGGTAGCGCTACCTTTCTGACTCGAGTATATGCATACTCCCAACCGCATGGCAACAGCATTCATACGCTCCCTGGTCGCAACCCTCGGCGTGCTCGCCTTGCCGCCGCAGGTGTCAGCCGCCGCCGCGCCGCCTGCACATCTCACGAGCGAGCAGGATCACAACAGGATCCTGGAGCTGTTGCATATCCCGTCACTGCGGCGGGGACCGGATGGCGATCCGACCTCGCCCCGTGCCGCCAACTTCGATGAGAGCAAGGTAGATCCCAATCTGCGCTTGCCGGACCCGTTGTTGCTCAGAAACGGCAAATCGGTGACGAGCGCGGCGGCGTGGTGGAAATACCGCAGGCCGGAAATCGTCGCGGCCTACGACACGGAGATCTACGGTCGTGTTCCCAGGGACGTGCCGGCTGTTACCTGGAAAGTCTCGGCTGAAGTCCGTGAACAGGCGGGTGACGTTGCAGTGCTCAGGAAGGAGATCACTGGGCACCTGGACAACTCCGCGTACCCGGCGCTCGACGTCAACATTCAACTGACGCTGGTCACACCGGCCGCGGCTCCCGGGCCCGTGCCGATCGTGATGGAGTTGGGTTTGAGCGCGGAAGCGATGGCCGCCTTGCAGAAGCGCTTCACTCCCGAGCAGTGGGCGACATTTCAGGGGACCGGGCCTGATTGGCGCAGCCAGTTGCTGGGGCGCGGTTGGGGATATGCGATCCTGATTCCCACCAGCATCCAGGCTGACAACGGCGAAGGTCTGACCGCGGGCGTCATCGGTCTCACCAACAAGGGCCGGCCGCGCAGCAAACCGGACGAGTGGGGCGCCTTGCGGGCGTGGGCCTGGGGTGCGAGCCGTGCCATGGATTACTTTGCGACGGACAAATCGGTTGCTGCCCGGCAGGTCGGCATCGAAGGCCTGTCCCGTTATGGGAAGGCGGCTTTGGTTGCCATGGCGTACGAGCCGCGCTTGGCCATTGCGTTCGTCGGCTCTTCCGGCGCGGGTGGCGCCAAGATCTGGCGCCGGAACTTTGGCGAGCAGGTCGAGAATCTGGCGTCGAGCTCGGAGTATCATTGGATGGCGCCCAATTTCCTGAAGTACGCCGGGCCCCTCACGGTGAACGATCTGCCGATCGATCAACATGAGCTCATTGCCCTGTGCGCGCCCCGCCCGGTGTTTGTCAGCAGTGGCTCGCAACAGGTCGAAGGTGGCTGGGTGGATGCCCGGGGAATGTTCCTCGGTGCGGTCAATGCCGGGCCGGTCTATCGACTGCTCGGCCGGAAGGATCTGGGGACCAGCGAGTTTCCGCCCGTGGAAACTGCGCTGATCGATGGGGACATTGCCTTCCGCCAGCACAGCGGCGGGCACACGACCGGGCCCAACTGGCCCACGTTTCTGACTTTTGCGAGCCGCTACATAAACTAGCATCGAGGGGTTGACATGAGGGGGCTGATCGTTTGCGCGCTGCTGTTATCAGTGGCGCACGCGCAGGGACAGTTTGACGGTCAGACCGACGTTGGCAGCGTGGTGCCACCTGGCACTGCCTCGTTCAACGGAGCAACCAACACCTACACGCTGACAGCTGCGGGTGCCAACACCTGGTACCACGTCGATAACTTCCACTACCTGTGGAAGAAGTCCGCAGGCGACATGAGCCTGAGCGCGGAAGTCTCATTTCCGCCCATCACTTACGATCACACCCCTGACCCGCATCGTAAAGGCATTCTCATGTTCCGGCAAACGCTGGACCCGGGCGGTGTGTATGTGGGTGTGGCCCAACATGGGTCCGGATTGATGGCGCTGCAGTTCCGGCGCCAACGAGGCGCCAACTCCGAAGACATCGAGCTCAACATCGAAGGCCCGAAGACTGTCCGGATTGTGAAGCAGGGAGATGTCTTCACCATGTACGTCTCGATGCGGGGCGAGCCGCTGCATCCGGTTGGCGCGTCTGTGGAGCTTCATCTCGAGGAGCCTTTTTATGTCGGGCTCGGGGCGGTTTCTCACGATGTCAACACGACTGACAAAGTGTCGTTCGCACGGGTCAGTCTGCAGCGGACCGCGCCACCGGCGACGACTGCGAAACAGGTGCTGTACAGCACTCTCCAGACCATCTCCATCAACGACCAGTTCCGACGTGGCATGGTCATTCGGACAGTTCCGGCGCGCATGGATTCGCCCAATTGGGCGCCGGACGGGAAGAGCATTTATGTGCACGAGGCTGGTCGCATACAGCGGATTCCCTACCTGAACCCGCCCGCCGGCGGTACCCCGCAGGTTATCGACACCGGCAAGTTGGTTGGATGCTCGGGGAATTATGGTCTGTCACCCGATGGCAAGTGGATTGCTGTGAGTTGCAAGGAGGCCGGCGGCGCTCCTCACCAGGTATTCCTGCTCCCGGCGATGGGTGGTGGTACGCCGAGGAGGGTCACCAACACGGCAGTGGGCAGCTATTTCCACGCCTGGGCTCCTGACAGTCAGAGCCTCGCGTTCACACAAGGGAGCGGCGCCAGCAAGTCCGATCTTTTCACGGTGCCCATTGAGGGCGGAGGTGAGCGGCGTCTCACCAATGACACTGTCAACGACGGGCCTGATTACACGCCGGATGGCAAGTACATCTACTTCGATTCGTCGCGCTCGGGGAAGTTGCAGATCTGGCGGATGAAACCCGACGGGTCGGATGCTGAACAGATCACCGATGACGACGGCAACAACCATTCGCCGCATGTCGCACCGGATGGCAAGTCGGTGGCGTATCTCAGCCAGCAGGCGCCTGAGAATGGCGAGATTGTTCCTACGGTGCTCAAGGTGATCTCAGGCAGCGACGGGATGATTCATGAGGTGGCCCGCTTTCAGGGCAATCGCGGCAGTTTTCAGATGTACGGGTGGGGCGATGCCACCCATCTGGCGTTCGTCAGCTATCAGAAGCTCCCCGATGCCGCCGGAGCCGCTGCTGGGAGGCCGCCGATTACAGGCGTCTCACACCTTGCTGTTTACGCGGCCGACGCGGCCAAGACGGAGCGCTTTTATGCGCATGATCTGGGCGCCGTGATCGCGCCGGATTCTGAGGCCGGCAACGGCCATCGTTATTACTTCGCCCCCACTCAGTGGGTAGAGGTGCTGCCGCTGCCAAGCGGTCCGCCCTCCATCAACCGCCTGGACCACGTGGCTTTCACCACCACCGACGCTGTGCAACTGCGCAAATACCTGGCTGCGCAGAAAATCAAAGTCCCCAAGGACGTGGAGCACGGTAAAGACGGTAGTCAGTGGTTCGAGGTCACCGACCCCGAAGGCAATCAGATCGAGTTTGTGCAGTCTCCGGCGGCACTGCCTGATATCCCGCTCAATCCGCTGTCCAGTCACATCATTCACGTGGGTTTCATTGTCCACAATCGGGAGCGCGAGGACGGTTTCTTCCAGAAGGTCCTCGGCTTCAAACCGTACTGGTTCGGGGGCATGAAGGACGACAACCCCACCTGGATTTCACAACAGGTACCCGACGGCACGGACTGGCTGGAATACATGATCGTGGGCACGCCCGACACCCAGGGCATCCCGCCGACCATGAGCGGTGCCACACTCGGAGTGTTGAATCATTTCTCCCTGGGTGTAGCCAGCACCGAAGACGCCTACACGCTCCTGTGGAACGGCAACCGGCTCGATGACCAACAGAACACTCCCAAGATCGGCCGCGACGCGAAGTGGCAGCTGAACCTCATCGATCCCGACGGCACCCGGGCCGAGGTAATGGAGTTCCACGCCATCGGCACACCGTGCTGCTCGCCATTTACGGCGACCGATCCTTTGAAGTGAGGGTGCCATTGATCACATCGAGCAGCTCGTCGTTGCGGTCCTCGCTCAACTCCCAGAACATGATGCCCCCCAGGCGATGCTGCAACACGTAACGAGCCTTGATGGCGATTGACTGTGGATCGTCGTACGAGATGAACACCCGCGAGGTCGGATTCCACAGGTAGGGCGCCTGGGCGCGGTTGTCCCAATACCGGACGAAACCGCGCCGGCCGATGAAATTCGCCACCAGATCTTTGTAATCATGCGCGGCCTCGAAATGCTCGTAGGCCTGGTTCAATCCGTTGTTTCGAGCCGTCACTCCCGCGAAGCCCCGCCCGTAAAAGGCAACACCCAGAACAATCTTCTCCGGCGCAACACCCGCCGCCAGGTACTGAGAGACCGCCGAGTCAGTGTTCCGATCCCGAGGCAGGGCGTGCTCGGCGCGATACAACCCTGCGTGATGGCCCGTGGTCGGCGTGAGAGCATTGAAAAAGTCATAGCTCATCAGGTTGATCCAGTCGAGATACACCGTCACCCGGTCCAACTCAATGTTCTCGACGAGCTCGTGGTCCGCCGCGGCGATGGTCAACAGATATCGATCGCCCAGGGTCGCGCGCAGCGTCTTCAGCAGCAGGGTGAAGTTGTGTTTGTCCTCGGGGCGAAATTGGATGCCGGCCTGGCCGCTGCCCGGGTATTCCCAGTCGATGTCGATCCCGTCCAGCGAAAATCGGCGCACCAGCTCCAGCGCGCTGGCAGCGAAGGCGTGACGTGAGTCTTCGTTAAGCGCGGCATCTGAAAACCCTTCGGCCTGCCAACCGCCCACCGACAGCAGAATCTTCAATCGGGGGTCGGTTTTTTTCAGTGCCGCGAGCGCCTGGATCGGTGCGGCTGAATCCACGAATACCCGATGGTCTTTGTCAATGTGGGCGAATGCGACATTCAGATGGGTGAGCTTCTGTGTGTGAATCGCCGGCGGCGGGCTCCAACTGGCCACGTACGCCACTATCCGCTGCTGCGCGGACGCATCGAAACAGACAAATGTCAGCAGTATCAGCCAAGCAATCCGGCGCATCGACGAACCTCCATCACCGAAGACTACCCGGAACCATTTCTTTCAGCAGCCTTTACGCGGGAACGGTCCCGGGGATAGGATGCGCAATATACGGATGGGAATAACGAAACACGGCTCATCGTGCACCGACTCAAATACAACGCTATTGCTTTCACTCTGTCAGTTGCTGTTGGGGCCACGGCGTACGCCGAAGCACCCGACGCGGACGATACCTTCTCGCTCGGTACCGTAGAGGTCATCGGCCATAGGATCGCCGCGGATACCGAGGTTACAACTGAGACTGTCAGTTCCGAGGTGCTGGTGGCGCGCCACCGGGATGACCTCTCGGAGGCGCTCGACCTGATTCCCGGCGCTGCCATACAGAACACCGGCCAGCGGCGCGAACGCACTATTGCCATTCGCGGCTTCAACAGCCGGCAGATCCCATTGTTTATCGATGGCGTGCCTGTGTACGTCCCATATGACGGAAATGTTGATCTGTCGCGTTTCGGGGTGGATTACATCTCTGAAGTGGTTGTGAGCAAGGGCCTCGCCTCGCTCCTATACGGGCCGAACACCCTGGGAGGGGCGGTCAACCTGGTGAGCCGCAAGCCGACCCAGGCCTTTGAGGCCTCAGGCCGCGCTGAACTCGAGGCCAACAATCGCTTTGACAGCGACTCAAATCGCGTCAATGCAGCTCTGGGGGGCACCAACGGAACGATCTACGGACAGGTCACCGGCTCTTACGGGACCTCCAAGGGATATCTGCTGCCAGACGATTTCGTGCCTACCGCGGCGCAACCCGCAGGCGAGCGACTGGATGCGTCGGATAGCGACACGCTCATGACCGCCAAGCTGGGTTGGCAGGATGAAAACAACGAGGTCGCAGCCAGTTACTACCGGCAGGTGGGCTCCAAGTACGATCCACCTTATGCAGGCCAATATCTGCGGCCCGCTCATGCCGACGGCGTTCAGGTGCGCTATTGGACATGGCCTTACTGGATCAAAGAGAGTCTGTACCTGGTGGGACGGGATGCGATCACCTCACAGGGCACTTTGCGCTGGCGCGTGTTCAACGACACATTCCGTAATTCTCTCAGCTCATACGATGACGCGAGCTTCACGACGCATACCCGCCCGTATGCGTTCTACGGCAGCGCCTATAACGACTACAGCTACGGCGGAAATGCCGACTTCGAGTGGAGCTGGAATGATCAGCAAACCACACGCATTGCTTCGCATTTCAAGCGGGACGTCCATCGCGAGTTCCAGGCGCAGCCAGCTTTGCCAGTGATGCACCTGGATATACCGACGTATGACATCGCCATCGAGCACGAGTGGCGGATATGGTCGGCATTCTCACTGACTCCCTCTTATTCCTACATGTGGCAGCCGGAACGGACCGTTCAGGTCTACAACAGCAACGTAAAAAGTTACTCGCCCGTGACGACCGATCGGTCGACAGCCAACAACGGGCAGTTGGTCGCGACTTACCAGCTCCAGGAAGGCACTGCGTTTTTTGCAGGTGTGAGCCACAAGACTCGCTTTCCCACCATCAAGGAGCGGTTTTCCGGGGGACTGGGAAGCGCTGTCCCGAACCCCGGGTTGAAACCGGAGAGTGCGCTGCACGTCGAGGCGGGTGCAGAAGAGAAGGGGACCAACTGGTCGGCGCGAGTCGCTTTGTATCAGAGTCGATTGCACGATGCGGTCCAGCAGGTTTCCATCTCGCCAACCGCTTGCAGCGTGCCTCCCTGCACCGAACAGGAGAACGTCGGCAAGCAGCGTAACCGTGGATTCGAAATTACGGGGTCGTACGCGCCTATCGATACGCTTCATCTTTCCGGTGAGGTTGATGTGGTGCAGATCGAGTACTCAAACAATTCGGCTCTGAAGCCCATCGGGATCCCGGGGAACAAGTACCGGCTGATGGGAGACTGGAACTTCCTGCCTATGCTCTTTGCCCGTGCGGATTGGCAGCATGAGGCTGCTCGGTACAGCAACCCCATTGCGCGAGTGGCGGGGTCGTTCAATCTGGTCAATGCGTTCTTGCGCTTTGAGCCGTCCAGCCACTTCGGGGCTGAGATCGGCGTGCGCAACGCCACAAATGAGTTGTACGCTTACGAGGAAGGGTTCTACGAGCCCGGCCGAACCTGGCTCGCCCAGGTGGACTTCCATTTGTAAGCGGGGATCGGAACATGCGCGCTGTACTGTTGTCTTTGTGTCTGGTTGGGATGGCCAGTTCCGCGTTTGCCGACGAGGCCGACGGCTGCCAGAAATTCGCATGGGATGTGTCCCACGAAGTGGCGGTCATGAAGCAGACGCCAGCGCCCGTTACGGCGGGCACCAAGCCGGGTGCTCAGGCACCGGAGGTGAAGCTGGACAAACCGTATGAGCTCAAGTTGTCGCCGCAGTCAGGCGTAACCTACAGCGCGCAGCCGATGAAGCCGACGCTGAATGACAGCGCGCTGGGTGGCCTGGTGAGGTTTCATACCGGTAAGGCAGGGCTGTATCGGGTGGCGATCACCACCGGTCACTGGATCGATGTGGTCAATGGCGATACGCCCATCAAGTCGAAAGACTTTTCAGGCTCGCGCGAATGTCCACGGCCGCACAAGATCGTCGAGTTCGAATTGCCGGCCAACCAGGAGCTGGTACTGCAGTTTAGCGGCGCCACTGATCCGACCGTCATTGCTTCGATCACGCCGGTCGCGGCGTCCCCGTCAAACTGAAAGTCGCCGCACTCGCCGCTACGCTCATTGCCCTGGGCACTCGTGTCCAGGACGATGCTCATCCGCCTCAGTCCTGGCGTGCGCTCAATGCGGTTGAGCAGGGGCAATTCAACACCGGGTACGCGGTATTCAATACCGAGTTCGCGCCGGCCAACGATCCGCCGGGGCGGGTGGATGGGTTGGGGCCGATTTTCAATTCGCAGAGCTGTGATTCGTGCCACAACAGTCGCAGGCGCGGGCGGGGACCAAGCGGGGCTGGGGAGGCGCCTTCGGATCTGGTGATGCAGCTCGGGCGTTTGCGCCAGGGACGTGTCGTGCGAGGCAACGCCGGCTATGGGTTTGTGTTAAATGTGGCGGCTATCAAGGGGTTTCGGCCGGAGGCGCGGGTATCGATTGCTTATCGGACCAGGGTGGTGAAGCTCTCCGATGGCGCGGCTGTTGAGTTGAGGGAGCCGACATATCGCGTTGACAATCTTGATGGCCCAGCGTTGGCATCCGATACGGTGCTGATGCCGCGGCTCCCACCGTCGGCCATGGGCGATGGGTTACTGGAGATGGTGCCAGCAGACGAGTTGGAGCGCATCGCGCACGACGAAGCCACCGCTGGCCTCAATGGCCAACTTGCCTGGCTGACCAAGGGTGCAACGCGGGTATTGGGTCGGTTTGGTTGGCAGGCTAGCGAGCCTACCGTCGCGAGCCAGGTTGCCGTTGCGTTTGCACGCGAGATGGGGCTCACCAATCCCCTGGAGGCGCATGACGACTGCGCGCCGACCAACGCGGCGTGTAAGACGGCACCCCAGGGCGGCAACCCTGAGGTTGAACCGGCGCTCCTCGACGCCGTAGTTAATTTCGTACGCTGGCACGCAGTGCCGGTCACAAAGGCGCCGGATCTGACTGGCGCAGGAGCTCAATTGTTCGAAGCTGCCGGCTGTGCTCAATGCCATCGCCCGACGCTGAGCATTGAAGAAGGGAAGGTGATTCGTCCGTTTACAGACCTGCTCCTCCACGACATGGGACAGGGTCTGGCCGACCGCACCGTCGGGGATTCGATTGCCCCCAGCCAATGGCGCACAGCTCCGCTGTGGGGAATGCATGCGGCCTCAGTCGCCACTCAGGCGCAGCACTACCTACACGACGGTCGCGCCCGCTCGCTAGAAGAGGCGATCCTGTGGCACAACGGTGAAGCCCGCTCCGCGCGCGACCGGTTCGCCAAACTCACGAGCGACCAACGCCGCACGCTGGTGAACTGGATCAACACTCTCTGAGCAGCGACCGCCAGCGCCGGCGTCTTGCGCGGCTCAAACGTGCTTCGCTAAGAACTCACGGAGCACGGTCACCGTCTCATCAGGGAATTGATCGACGAAGAAGTGTCCGCCGGGGAGGGATGCTTCTGTGACATCACTGCACCGGGCGCGCCACTGCGCGGGAATATCAAACAACTGCGCCATCTGTCCCGAAGACCCGTAAAATACGAGGGTAGGGCATTGCACCTGGCGCCCCACATCCGCCGTGTCATGCTCGAGGTCAACACTCACAGCCGCGCGATAGTCCGAGCACGACCCGTGGATCATGGCGGGGTCGCGCCACGCGCGCCGATATTCCGCCAACATCTCCTGATCAAACCGCGCCAGACTCGTCGCTCCCCATCCGGCCAACTGATACTCGTAGAAAAAGTCCGGATCGGGGCCGATCAACCGCTCTGGAAAGGGCTCCGGCTGCGACAGGAAATACCAGTGCCAGTAGGAGGCGGCGACCTTGCGGTTGGTCTCCATCAACATGCTGTAGGTCGGGACGATATCCATCACTGTCAGTGTCAGCACGGTGTCCGGGTGATCGAGGGCCATCCGGTACCCCGTGCGGCCGCCGCGATCATGCCCGATCAGGTGAAAGCGCTGAAACCCGAGGTGCCGCATCAATGCCACCTGGTCCGCGGCCATGCTCCTGAACGAGTAGTTCGACCTGTCGGGCAAACACCGAGGCTTCCCCGAATCGCCATAGCCCCGCAGATCCGCACACACCACGGTGTACCGGTCAGTCAGTTGTGGGGCGACGCGCGCCCACATTGCTTTGCACTGCGGAAAACCGTGGAGCAGCAGGAGCGGCGGCCCTGAGCCGGCTGTGACATAAGCGATGTCGGTCGCGTCGACGTGCGCCACACCACGTGCAAATCCTTCGAACATGGCCGTCTCCT
>Ga0181534_10000767_pt1 | contig 22308 bp, 8 predicted proteins | sample PEATcosm2014_Bin_37_FD_119758 | JGI IMG/M metagenome (GOLD analysis project Ga0181534, IMG submission 119758) | Peatland microbial communities from MTU Mesocosm Facility, Houghton, MI, USA - PEATcosm2014_Bin17_10_metaG | ecosystem: Environmental > Terrestrial > Soil > Wetlands > Peat | place...
ACATAGAGAATGCGGCGCATCTCCTGCGTCTCGCGCTCGCGATAGATCCGGTCAACCCAGGCCTTGGCGATGCCGCGATCTGCTCCTTTGGATTGCCGGGGAGCGACGAGAAATTCAGTAATTTCGCCGGATTCATCCGGCTCTGCAAGGCCACGCTCTAACCAGGAAAGAAGATCGCTCCTGCCGCGCCCGCCGGCGGCCTGTAATTCAGGTACGATGACGACTTCAAATTCGAGCCCTTTGGATTTATGGATAGTCATCAACTGTACGCCGCAATCGCTGCTGGCATCGGGATCGGGCTGGGCGGTGAGCTGATTGAGCGCGGCATCGAAGCCGGGACTCAGCAGCGATTCTTCGCTGTTGGGCAACTGGTCGAGGAAACTCCAAAGCGCATCGAGATTGGCTTGCGCAGTTTGATCAACGCAAGAGTCGCCCCCTAGGCGCAGCCAGATTTGCTCAAGCCATGTGCCGAGGGTTACGGTTGGCTGCGCGGCGCGCAAAGAAGGGAATTGGCTCAACGCGTCGAGCACCCGTTGAGTAGCGGCCTGGCCGTCCTTGCTGAGCAGATGGCGGCGTTGGTTTAGTAGTTCCGGCACCGGCTGGGCAAGCATTTCGGCATCGTCGCTGCTGACCAATGTATGCAGGTCAGAGAGCGAGAGTCCGCACCAGGGAGCGCGCAATACGCCGAGAGCTGCAACACGGTCCATCGGGTTGAGCAGCGCTCGTGCCAGCGAGAGTGCATCCTGCACCTCGGGGCGAGCCGAAAGATTTTCTAACTCGACGGCGCGAAAAGGAATCTTCTTTTTCCCTAGGCTCTCAGCTTCGCTGTTTGCCTTGCGCAGGGCTTCGGCGATGGGGACCAGATGACTTTTGGCGCGGCCAAGAATCGCGATGCGATATTTTATTTCTTCGCCGAGTACACGGGCCGCAATTGCATCTTCGATCTTCTGCTGATGGTTTTGAATCTGCGCGACGATCGCAGCGATTTGTGCCGCGCGGGCTGCTTCGATATCTTCGTGGATGAGAGGATCTGTTGTCTTGCCAAAGGATATTTGAGGAACGAAGTTCAAATGAAGATTGGAACGGGGATGGATGTTTTCACATTGCTCACGCGCCGGCTCAGCGGAAGAAAATCTGATGCCGCTATGGTCGTCCGCGGAAAATATTTTGGCGAAGGTCTCGTTCAACTCTTCTACCAGTGCTGGTTCTGTGCGGAAGTTGGCGCGGAGAGCAACGGAGTCAGGCAGGAGCGGCTCGGCATCGGGGACTTCGAGGCCCAGATCGCGGACGCGGCTGAAGAGTTCAGTGTCTGCATCGCGGAAGAAATAGATGGACTGCATCGGGTCGCCGACCATGAAGCAGGTGCGGCCGGTGCGCTCGGGCCATGCTGCGATGAGGCTGGATAAAAGCTGGTGCTGACGGCGGCTGGTGTCCTGAAATTCATCGACAAGCAGATGGCGGATATCGCCGGCGATTACCAGTGCGGCATCGGTTGGCTCGCCGTCAGGGGTGCGCAGAATCTGCTGCGCGATTTGCGCGACCTCGGTGTAATCAACGGTTCCGGATTCGGCGAAGGCGATGCGCAGTTCGCCAGCGGCGTGGCGCAGCAATGTAAAGCAGGCGCGGATGATTTGCCAGTCTTCTTCTGTGTAACGGGCAGGAGGCAGCGTGCGGATGGAGGCAAGCGCGGATTCTAGTCCGGGGATGCTGCGCGCCTGCTCAATCAATGCGAGGAGTTGAGCTTTCTCGCGCTTGCGGTCCGCAGGAAAGCCGATACGGACGTTGACCTGCTTGCGAAACTCTCCCGCATCGGTGAGCAGCAGCTTTACGAGTTGAAGATGCGCTTGGCGCGCGGCTTCGATTTCATCGCCACCGTTGAACGGAGGAGTGGGGAACTCGGCGAGTTCAGCTAATTCTTGAAACTGCTTGCCTTCTTCATAGGAGCAGGCGAAGCGCGCCAACTGCAATGCTTCTTGGCGCGCGTTGGGAAGGTTGTTAAGCAAACGGCTGAGGGCAGTCAGCGTCGCATGGACAGAGCGGGCAAAGGGCCGTTCCAGCCGTCCGCGCAGGGCAGCTTCGTCTGGCTCACGGTCTAGGACAAATCCCTGCATCCAGCGGTCGCGCTTGGCGAGCATGTCGATCAATAGCTCCTCAAGCGAATGCCAATCGTTGTCGTGCCAGTTGAGCAACTCGGCGATGGAATCGCTCAGATTGCGATTGCTTTCATCGATCTGGCGCAACGTGGCGCGGGCGGCGCGGCGATAGAGATCGGCTGGCTGCTCTGCGATGTCAAGCGCTCCGCCAAGGCCGGAGAGCAGAGGCTGCTGCAGGGCCAGTTCGCGGCAGAAAGCGTCAATGGTGGTAACGCGGAGTTGCGCGGGGAGTTCGAGAAGGTTCCAGCCGAGCGCGCTGGAGCGATGCAAGACTTGTTGCGCACGAGGGTTGGAATCAGGCTTGCTTAGCTGATCGAGAATGCGGTTGCGCATCTCAGCTGCGGCGGCATTGGTAAAGGTAATGGCGACGACCTGGGCTGGTTCGTCTACTTCAGCAAGCAAGACAAGAAAACGTTCCGTGAGCAGAGTTGTTTTTCCCGAGCCGGCAGGGGCCTGAACAAGAACGGAGCGCGCAGGATCAAGTGCATGATAGCGTTCGAGCTGATCGGGAGGGACTGGTTTACTCATCGGCCTGCACCTCGCCGTCTGTTTCTGTACCTGCTGAATGTTGCTCGATGCGGCAGATGGTTTGCAGTCCGCAGCGTTCGCAGGTCTTTTCCGGGTCGCGCGGATTAACTTCAGCGTTGCCAGAGAGAAAATCACGGGCAAGCAGCTCGATGCAATTGCGCCAGTCGATGAGATCTTCTGCCTGGAGTAGATTGCGGACGAGGCTGTTGTGGCCTTTGAGTCCGGGCAGCAGCGTCGATGCGGGATCGCCGACGCGACCTGAGAATTCCATCTCACCGGCGCTCAATTTAGCAAAGACCAGGCCGCCCAGAAACTCTTCGAATCTCTCTTCAAGGGCGAATCCGGCGTAGAGTGGTAGCTGCACATTCTCCGGGCGGGGAAGATTCCAGACTTTGGGTGAGACCTGCCCGGTTTTGTAATCGATGACGAGCAGCGTGTTGTCGTTGAGCCGGTCAACGCGGTCGAGACGCAGATCGAGAGCAAGTCCTGCAATGGATTTGCTTGAGGCCAATTCCGTGCCTGCGACCTCGAAGGGGAAGCGAGTTGATTCGTACTTGAGCCACTCGGTGATAAGGCGAATGAGGCGCTGCTCTTCGAGTTCGAGATAGCGCTGCGGCATGCGCGCACGGAGCGGGGCAGTTATCTTTTCGCGGAAGGCGCTGCGTACATGCCCTTCGACAAATCGACGCAGGTCGCTGATCTGCTCCAGATCCGTATGAGAACGGATACCGCTCGGAGGGCCGGCCCAGACGGCGTGCAACGCTGCGTGGAGAAGTATGCCGCGCTGTGCCGGTGTGAATCCGGCCTCTGCGGGCTGCCAGTGCTCCGCGCCGAGCCGCGCTTTTGCAAAGGCCTGGAAGGGGCAGTTCGATTGCGCGGTGAGAACATCGGCTCCGCCATCGGCCCGGGAATGAGGAAAGGGAATCCGGCTGTGATCGGTATAGGCTTCTGTCAGCGGCGGCGAGGGTTTTGGCGCTGCGAACTCGTTCGGCAACGGTTGTTGCGGCCCAGCGATGGCAGCAACAAGGCGCGAGGGCTGGGCCTCTACGCCATTGCCCTGCTTTGCATAGCTGAAGTGGACTTCGGGCGCGGAGGCGAGGAGCCGCATGGTGATGGAGCGGGCCAGATCCCAATCGAGCTGGGCGGTGGCGTGGGGCATAGCGGCTTCGCGTTGCACGGAAACGGGAATCAACGGATGAAGTGACCCGGAGGCCGGCCAGGCATCTTCGCTCACGCCGAGAAACCAGATTGCATCGGCGGTGAGACCGGCGGATTCGGCTGGGCCGGCGATCTGGATGGGTGCATTGCGGGATTCAGGTGCGAAGAGCGTTTCACTAAGGGCGCGCGCGAGCCAATCGAGAAATGTCGGCCAGGGAATGCGGCGGCCATCAAAGCCCAGTGTGCCGCATTGCTCAACGGCCTGCTGCCAGCTGCGCAGTGCCTGGAACTCGGCGCTCGATAACGGGCGCGGGCCGGGCCAGCGGAGAGTTGCCAGCAGGCGGGGGACGAGTGCCGTCCAGTCGAGCGGTGTGCGGGGGATGCGCTTTGAAGATTCGAGAAGCTGCTGGGCGGTTTTTGCCCGCACGGCCCAGAGATCAGGGAGGGATTTGGCAGCTTGATTTGTATTGAGAAACTCAGTGAGGGTCCATTGGGGTTGCTCCAGACCTTTGCGACGCAGCATGCGCATGTAGCTTTGCAGCGCTAGAGACTCCTGTTCGGATGCGGCAAGCTGACCTGTAGAAAGCAGCCAGTCGATTTCGGATTCGGAGAGCGAGCTGTCAAGCCAGCGCAAGGCCAGAAGCGCTGCTTTCGTCAGTGCGATTTTGCTGAGCGGAAGGCCCAGAGAAAACTCGAAGAGCTGAGTGTCGTTTGAGTTGAGCGAGCCGGTGAATTTGAGGAATGTGCGTTCGATTTCGCCGCGGCGCTGGCTTGCGTCCTGGGTGATGACGAGAATCGTTGCGTTGGGTTTTGCAGTTAAGCGCTGGTTGGCCCAGAGCGCGCAGGCTTCAAGCTCAGTTTGCTCGTCGGGCGCTTCGTGAAAGTGGATCTTGGCGGCTTGTTTACCGAGCGCAATCTGTTGCCATTCGCCCCAGGCGTCGAAGAGTTCGCGCTGGAGAGGGAGCAGGCGGTCGAACCCGGCCAAAAGCAGCGGCGGGCGGGGCATGGTTTCTGCTTCAAGCAGGGGGATCAGCTCAACCGGCAGGCGGCTTTCGCTGCGCAGATTCTCTTTTTGGCAGATTGTATCGAAGGTCGTCAACCAGCCGCTGAAAGCTTCCGCATCCTGCTGCCATGCGCTCCGGGCACTTTCGCGCAGATACCGGGGCGCGAAGAGGGAGAGGCGCTCCTGCGCTTCCATTGCCAGAGCGGCCAGCCGCTGGCGCGGTCCATCAAGAAGAGTGGCCAGATGCCTGCTGCTGCCGACTGTCTCGGCCCAGAGGGACTGCTCCTGCGCTGTGTTGAGCACCAGGCGTCCGTCGTGGGTGTGCGCCAGCCACGCAGCGCGAACGAAGCTCTTCCAGTCCTGTATGTTGGGCGCAGGCCAAGCGGTAAGTCCCTCGGCACGGCGGGCTTGATGGAATGCGGCGGTGACGGCGCGAGTGGCACGGTCGCTGGCCGTAACCAGCAGACCGCCAGAGCGCAACCATGCGTCGATCTGATTGTCCGGCATCTTGCCCCCTTTCAGGGTTATACGCTGCCGGGTTGAGTCGATGCCATTCTGGAAATCTATAACAGTGCGGATGCGTGGATAGAAGATAAACAGGAATGAGATTTCCACCCGTCGAGAGACCGCGCTGGAACGATACAATCCCCTTTAGGCACCCTCTGGATTTGAGCGGGCCGATGGAGCGAGTCGAGCGATGGGTTATCAGGTTCTGGCCAGAAAATATCGTCCGCAGCGTTTTGCCGATGTGGCGGGGCAGGACCACGTCACGCGGACGCTGATGAATGCGCTGAGCCAGAACCGGATTGCGCACGGGTACATTTTTTCGGGCCATCGGGGAATCGGCAAGACGACTATCGCCCGCATTGTCGCCCAGGCGCTGAACTGCCGCACGGAAGTGGGCAGCACCGCGCGCCCGACACCGGAGCCGTGCGGGGTTTGCGACTCTTGCATAGAGGTGCGGCAGGGCAATGCAGTGGACGTGATTGAGATTGACGCGGCCACCAATCGCGGTATTGATGAGATACGCGAGCTGCGGGATGCGGCGCGCTACTCGCCGGCCCGCGACCGCTACAAGATTTACATTCTCGACGAGGCTCATCAGATTACCGACGCGGCCTTTAACGCGCTGCTCAAGACCCTGGAAGAGCCGCCGGCGCATGTGATCTTCATGATGGCGACTACGGAGCCGGAAAACATTCCGCAGACGATCCGTTCGCGCTGCCAGCACTTCAGTTTTCATGCGGTCAAATTCGACGACATTCTGGCGCAGTTGAAGATGATTGCGGGTCTCGAAGAGGTTGAGGCCGAAGAGGCCGCGCTGGCGCTGCTGGCCGAAGCCGGCGATGGGTCGATGCGCGACGCGCTCTCGATTATGGACCAGGCGATTGCCTCGGCGCCGCTGGAAAATGGCAAGGCGGTGCTGTCAGCGGCGCAGATTCGCGAGCTGATGGGTTCGGTGCCCAATGCGGTCTTTGAGCGGCTGCTGGAGGCTGTGGCTGCGGGCCAAAGCGCCGAGCTGATGGAGCAGTTGAATCTGCTGGTCAATGCGGGGCACAGTCCATCGTCGTTGGCGCGGCAGATGGTGCGCTACCTGCGCAATTCTCTGATGGCCAAGTTGGGCGGCGAGCAGACGGAGCTGCTGCAAATCAGTGGCGATGAACGGGCGCGGGCTGCGCGGACAGCGCTGCTGTTTACCGAAGAAGAATTGACGCGGAATCTGCAGATCGTGCTGCGGACATTCGATGATTTGAATTACCGGCAGGAGCAGCGCTTCCATCTTGAACTGGGGCTGCTGAAGCTGGTTCATGCGCAGCGGTTGCTGCCGATTGAGGAGTTGCTCAGCAGTGTTTCGAGTGGGGTGGCACAGCGCAGCTCGGCTCCAATTGGGACTTTGCGTCCGTCAGCGCCAATTTCGCGGTCTGCGAGTAGTCCCGTGCCGAGTGTGCCGCCTTCTACCGCAGAAACCCCAGCGCCATCCCCACTTTCGCCTTTTGGATCAAGCGGCGGCAGTTGGAGTTCCGGGCCTAGCCTCAAACAGAGCGCACAAGACGGCCCGTTGGCGACGATGGAGCGGCCAGTGATTCAGTCTGTTACCCCATCTGTCGCTGGGAGGGCAAGCGCATCTCCCACTGCGCCGCAGAGCATTTCCGCGCCGTTTGCAGTTGACAGCAGCACGCCCGGTGTCCCAACGAAAAGCTATGCTGAGATCGAAAGCATTCCAGACAAAGCCTCAGAAGCTACAAAACAGCCAATCAGCATTCCTGGCACTGACTCAATACGGAATGCAGTGACTGCGGCGCTCAATGCGGCAGGGCATGTTTCAGCGGCGCAGTTGCTGGGTGCTGGAAACTGGATTCTTGATGTGACGAGCCTGCGGATTGAAGTAGCCGCAATGGGCAAGAAGATGCTCAGTCTTACGATAAATGCGGCGGCGGAGAAGATTATTCGCCAGGAGTTGCAGCGGCTGGGTGCGCCGGCGCGGTTTATGGTTGTTCCGGGAGAAGGCGGTGCGCAGGTTGCGGCTCAGGCAGCGCCCCCTGCGAGCGGCAGCATTCAGGAGGCGGCCCTGGCCAATCCGCTGGTCGAGCGAGCGCGGGAGATCTTCAAGGCCGAGGTGCGCAGCGTCGTCGATCTGCGCGAGAAGTAACTGAGCGGCGCTGGTTCCTGGTACGGCGAGAAGGAGAAACGATGATCAATCCACTCAAGATTCCAGAAATGCTCTCCCAGGCCAACCAGATGCAGGAAGAGTTGCAGCGCAGGATGGCACAGACAGTGGTCGAGGGCCAAAGCGGCGGCGGCGCAGTGGCGGCGACGATGAACGGCAAAAAGCAATTGCTGAAGATACAGATTGACCCGGCAGCGGTTGTCGGACTCTCCGGTCCGCAGCCCGATGTTGAAATGCTGGAGAACCTGATTGTTGCAGCGGTGAATGAGGCCGGACGCAAGGCCGATGAAGCGATTCAGTCCGGTGTGCAGGGAATGCTGGGCGGGTTGAAGCTGCCGGGGCTAAGCTGAGGGTTTAGCTCAGTCAACGAGCTTAAATAGCAAAGGAGGTCATCAATGGTTGCCACGGAGATGAATCGTAGAAAGTTTATGCAAATGGGGGCAGTAGCCGGCGCTGCGGCGCTCACTCCGCGATGGATGAGTGCGCAGGCTATTCCTGATCGCGTACTGCAAGGGCGCGAGGCCGCGTCGCACGCGCAGATAACGACAATGAAGCTCTACGACAATATGTATCTGTTGAGCAATGGCATTGGTGGCAACATGGCTCTGCAAACAGGGCCTGAGGGCAACCTGCTCGTCGATGCCAACTTCTCTACTGCAGTGGCGAAGATTCGCGAGGCCATCGGTGTTGTGAGCCATGACGCACCCGATGCGCTGATCAACACGCATTGGCATTATGACCATACGGACGGCAACGAGAGCCTCCACGCCGCCGGATTCAGCATCTATGCACATCGCAAAACTCGAGAGCGGATGGCGACGGCGCAAACTATCCCGTTCTTCCATATCGTGATGCCGGCATCGCCTGTAGCTGCATTGCCTGCCATCACATTCGATGATGCCCTGCACCTATGGCACAACGGCGACTCGCTCGACCTGGTGCATTATGATCCGGCACATACCGATACCGACATCTATATTCACTTCCACAATGCCAATGTTCTACATGCCGGAGATACGTGGTTTAACGGCGTGTATCCGTTTATCGACGAAGCCACCGGGGGCAAGATAGGCGGAATGATTTCGGCGGCGGAAAAGTCGCTTGCTGTGGCGGACGACAAAACGAAGATCATCCCTGGCCACGGGCCAGTGGGATCGAAGGCAGACTTGCAGAGATTTCACGACATGCTGGCTGCGATTCGCGACAAGGTTGCCGCTCTCAAGAACTCAGGGGCAAGTGAACAGGAAGCCGTTGCTAAGAAGCCTACTGCGGAGTTTGATGCTGTTTGGGGCAAGGGCTTTGTGACTGGCGATATGTTTACCGGTATCGTTTATCGGACTCTGTAGGATGTCTTTTTCTCGGAGGCAAAGACTATGAGCCGCTATGCCGAGCCGATGGCCCGGCTGATTGAAGAGTTGAAGAAGCTGCCCGGAGTGGGCACCAAGAGCGCCCAGCGCTTTGCCTTCCATATTCTCCGTTCCACCGATGCCGATGCAGCGGCACTGGCCGAGGCTGTGCGCGGATTGAAGGCCAGCCTGCGGCTCTGTTCCATCTGCAACAACGTGACGGATGTCGATCCCTGCGCCTACTGCTCCAGCCCTACGCGCAATCAGCGATTGGTTTGCGTGGTTGAAGAGCCGACGAGCATTGCGGCGATTGAACGGACACGCGGCGGACAGTCCGGTTCAATGGGCGGCTACCAGGGGGTTTACCATGTGCTGCATGGAACGCTCTCGCCACTGCATGGCGTTGGCCCAGACCAGTTGCGCACCGCGACACTGCTGGCACGCGTGGAGCGGGGCGAGATAGACGAAGTAATTCTGGCTACCAGTCCGACGCTCGAAGGCGAGGCGACGGCAAGTTGGCTGGCGACTGCGCTGCGCAAGGCACAGGTGCGGATTACCCGCATTGCGACTGGAGTTCCCGCAGGCAGTGATATTGAATATGCCGATGAAGTAACGATGTCGCGGGCGATGGAAGGCCGGCGGGATATTTAGAGCAGTCTTTCAATCAAACCACTCTCGCATGCAGTATCTCTGATAAGAGTTTTCGAGACAGAACACATTTTCTGCAAGCGATGGGGCAATCGGTTGCGATTGCCCCATCCGCATCTAGACGTTTCTAGTGGATGATGACCACGTTCATGCTCCACGGAGGTAGAGTCAGAGACAGCGGCAATGTTGGCGAATTAATGGTTGTAGTTGTCGGTCCGGCCCAGGTATCGGTTCCAACCGGGTCGGGGATGGTGCCGGTCGGCGAACCGGACAAGTCGTAGATCGCCTTGTCGTAGGTTTCGACGGTGGCGCTTGTCGCTGTCGTCTGGCCGGAGAGCGTGACTACGACCGGCTCGCTGGCAGTCTCGTTGCGGTTGAAGAGCACCAGCGCCGTGCCGCCGCTATGGGTAGCGGCATAGGCAACCACATCGGTTGTATCGCCGGTGACGGTTGGTGTCAGCACATTTTCTCCGTTGACGGCCACGTTGCTGAAGAGCTGGAAGGCGCGCGCTGTTGGCAGCAGGATTCCTGGCGCTAATGTTTCAGCGGTGCATTGGTAGTAATCGGTCAGGCCGTCGGAGAAGATCATGTAGCCGCCGAAGTCCTGCCAGCCGTAGAGCGAACTGGCGAAGTTAGCGCCGAAGCTGGCGTCGGCGCAACCGCCGTAGGCGATCCACCAGGTCATGCGCGTGACTCCGTCGTTCATCAATTCGCCCAGTACCTGACCGGCGTACAAGGCTTGCGTGATGGACATGGATTGTTTGCCGGGAGTGCCGTATGGCCCGCCAATCTCGCCGACGTAGATGGGCGTGTTGGGCGTACCCCACTCTGCCAGTTCCGCCCGGATAGCGTTGATGTTCGTGGTCAACTTCTGTGCATCCTGCTCGATGAGGGTCGCATCGTTTTCCTGACCAGGAGCCTCCGGATAGTAGTGGTATTCGACGAAGTCATAAAAGCCCTTCGCGTTGGTGAGCACGGTGTTGTCCCAGCCGCCGGCGGTGTTGTCCAAGTCCACGACTACGCCGACTAGTGTGTTCGGCGAGGCTGCCTTGATGGCGTTGTAGAAGCCGCTGCTGCCAATCATTGAGGCTGCATAGGTTGCTGGGTTGTTCGCTGGAGAGTGCAGGTCTTCTTCCCAGGTAGCTCCATAGACCTCATTGCCAACGGTCATGTGGCTCACCGTGACGCCGAGCGAGAGTGCGTCGGCTACCCATGCAGCCGCCTCGCTGGGCAAACCGCCTCCGTTGCAGGTTGGATTCGTGCCGTAGTCCGCGGTCAGCGCCACATCAACGCCCGCCGGGAGGACGATGCCATTGACGAAGTTCGCAAACACATCATTGGTATCGGGTGTGCCTCCACCGAAGGGCGCATTCTGGCAATTGGTATTGGTCTGCCAGTGATAGACGTCGGACCAGGAGCCGCCGGGCCAGCGAACCGACTTGATGCCGGCAGTCTGGAAGGAGTCGACGATGACATTGCCGTTTTGGACAATGTCATACCAGGCAGCCATATCCATACCCAGAATCTGATTGCTGACGGCGATGCCTTTGGTGGTTGTGTTCACAGCCACTGTCGAATAGCCGCCGACATTCAGCCCGATGGAGGTGCTTGCAGTTGCACTGCCCGAGGTTCCGGTAATGTTCACCGTTGTTAACGCAGCGGGCAGAGAAGCGGCAGCGGTAAAGGTGACTACGCTTGAGCCGGTTGCGGGGTTGGCGCCGAAGGCGGCAGTTACGCCGGCCGGCAGGTTGGATGCGGCAAGCGTTACGCTGCCGGTAAATCCGCCAAAGTCCGATACCGAGATGGCGTCGGTGCTGCTGCTTCCCTGGTTCAGCGTCAAAGGAGATTCAGCAGCGCCTAGCGTAAACCCACTGCCGCCAGCGGCGCTGCAGGTTGTGCCGTTGATGGCGAAGTTTGTCGGCTGTGCGTTGGCGACGGTGTTCCAGGATGCGTTGAATCCGACCGATGCATTGCTGCCGCCAGCGGCGATTGCTGCATCGTAAGGCTCGGCGACGATGGAGACATTGGCACCGGTCTGGGTGAGCACGCCGCCCCAGAGATTGGTGATCACCTGACCATCAGGGTAAGTCCAGGTCAGTGTCCAGTTGGTCCATGCGGTTGTTCCGGTGTTGTTGATGGTGATGGCTCCGCCGAAGTAGCCAGTCGTGCCCGATACGCTCTGCCCTGAAGCGGTGTAGACAATGCTGCATGCCATGCCGGTTGCGGGAGTGATGGTGAGCGCAAAGGTGGTGGATGCTGTCTGCGTGCCGGAGGTTCCTGTGACGGTGACCGTCGAGGTTCCCGCCGCGACGCTGCTGGCCGCTGTCAATGTGAGAACGCTGGACGAAGTGGCCGGGTTGGTGGCAAAGGCGGCGGTAACGCCGGTGGGCAGGCCGGATGCGGCCAGCATGACTGAGCCGGTGAACGTGCCAGTGTCAGTGATACTAATGGTGGCTGGGCCGCTGGAGCCTGCCGCGATGGAGAGCGCGGGTACCGCCGGAGTAAGCACGAAGTTCGCTGATCCCGAGCCAGCCGTCACGGTTAGCGCGATGGTGGTGGAAGCAGTGAGTGTGCCGGATGTTCCGGTGATAGTGATGGTGCTTACCCCTGCGGCTGCGGTGCTGGCTACAACAAAGATAATCCCGCTGGTTCCGGTGGTGGGATTGGCGTCAAGCGATGCGGTAACGCCGGTGGGCAGGCCGGAGATGGCCAGTGTTACGGCGCCCGTGAACCCGTTTGCGTCGAGCACGTTAATGGTGTCGCTGACGCTAGTGCTCTGTGCAGTAGACAACGTTGCTGCCGAAGCCCACAGCGAGAAGCTGCCCGCTGTTGATGTCACTGCCAACGAGATGTGGGTGGTCGCGGTGAGCGTGCCGGATGTGCCGGTGATAGTCACTGAAGATGTTCCGGCAGTGGCCGTGCTGGCGGCGGTGAAGGTGATGATGCTGGCGCCCGTTGTAGGATTGGTGCCGAAGGCCGCAGTGACGCCGGTGGGCAGGCCAGTAGCTGCCAGCGTAACGCTGCCGGCGAAGCCGCCAATCGGGGTTACTGTGATGGTGTCAGTCCCAGTGCTGCCCGTAGCGATGGAGAGCGAAGCCGCCGAGGGCGCAAGGGTGAAACCGGCCGCGGAGGCAATAGTCAAAGCAATTGCCGTGGTCGCTGTCAGCGTACCGGATGTGCAGGTAATGGTGAGGTTGCTGACACCTATGGCTGCGGTGCTGGCGGCAGTCACAGTGAGTAAGCTGGAAGTGTTGAATGGATTGGTGCCGAAGGATGCAGTTACACCGGCCGGCAAGCCGGAAATGCTGCATGTTATGCTGCCGGTGAATCCGTTCAGGTCTGTTGCGGTGATGGTATCTGTTCCGCTGGAATTAGGCGCCAGAGTGAGCGCGGCGGCAGAGGGCGCAACCGTGAAGGCGGGGCCGGCGGTAATCGTGACCGCAATGGTGGTGGTCGAGGTCAGAGAGCCGGAGGTTCCGGTGATAGTGACCGTAGAGGTTCCAACAGGTGCTGTAATACTGGCGGAGAGTGTAAGCACGCTGGTGGTTGCGGTGGGGTTAGTGGCAAACGAGGCAGTTACACCCGTCGGCAGGCCAGATGCAGAAAGAGTTACAGATCCGGCAAACGGGCTGACATCGGCGACCGTGATGGTAACAGTGCAACTGCCGCCTTGCGGCATGGTGCAGGTAGTCAGTGAAGGCTTGATCGTGAAGCTGCCCGATGAAGAGACCACTGTGAGAGGCATGGTGGTGGTTGCGGTGGTCGTGCCGGAGGTTCCGGTGAGAGTGACAGAGTAACTTCCAGCCACGGCTGTCGCGGTGGCGGAGCATGTGAGTACACTGCTGGTTGTGGCCGGATTTGTGCCAAATGTACACGTTACGCCGGTGGGCAGGCCGGTGATCGCCAAGGTGACATTGCCAGTGAATCCGCCTGTATCGGAAATCGTAATGGTGTCAGTGGAACTCTGTCCCTGAGTTACAGACAATAAGGAGGCAGGAGCAAGCGTGAAGCTTGGCTTGGCCGTTACTGTCAGAGCTATTGTGGTGGATGCTGTCAGTGAGCCTGAGGTTCCAGTTATGGTTGCGGTTGACGTTCCAGCAGTTGCCGTCGAGCTGGCTGCGAATGTAACTACGCTTGCGCCTGTAGTCGGGTTGGTTCCGAAGGTCGCGGTCACTCCTGCAGGCAATCCGCTGGCTGCCAGAGTTACACTGCCCGCGAAGGGACTTACATCGGTGACGGTAATTGTGTCCGTGCCGCTTGCGCCCTGTGCAATCGACAAAGCGCCGGCAGAAGGCTTCAGCGTGAAGTTGCCAAGGCTGGCTGCGCCGCAGGTGACGCCATTGACAGCGAATGAAGTGGGAACCGCGTTAGTTGTGCCATTCCATGTGCCGTTGAATCCGATCCCGGTGAGACTGCCGCCGGCGGCTACGCTGCCGTTATAGGGTTCGTTGGTTACCGTAACTGCGGCGCCGCTCTGGGCTTCGATGCCATTCCAGAGCTGCGAAACCGTCTGTCCATTGGCAAAGCTCCAGGTTAACGTCCAATTGGTCCACGCGGTTGTTCCGGTATTCTGAATGGTAAGCGCGGCGCCGAATTGGCTGGTATTCTGCGGTGAAATTGTATAAATAACATTGCAAGCCGCCTGGGCGGAGGCGCGGGGCGCAGCAAAAGTTATCAAGAATGCCGCGAGTACTGACAGGTACCCGGTCAGCCGGCGGACGACAACTCGCCGGCAAGGGGGATTGATCTTCTGAGACATGGTTTCTCCTTGTACATCAAACCGCCCGCCAGCACCCGGGCGGATGTAAGCGTTTTCGACGAATGATGCCGGTATCAGAGTTCTATCCCGCAAGCCTGAGCGGTAGTCTACTGGCCTGCGAAGAGAGCTGAAACGAATTGTCGAATACATCAAAAGGTGAATAGACAAAAAGAGAATGAACCGGAGATGACTGCTATAAACCCGGTCCTGCTATTAACAATTGGCTCTGAGACGAGCGCGAAACGTTTTCAGAGCGGAGCTTCACCGAGGGAACAAACAAAATATGAAATCAATCATTGTTTCCAAAAAGCCTGCCGCCGATTTGCAGCAGTCTCTGTGAGCATTTCCATGCATTTTTTGTTTTGATACGAACGCGGAGAGGATGCTAAAACGTTTGATCAAAAGAAGTCAAGCTAGAAGTTTGAATGCAGGGGCACACTAAAGTAATCCATGACCTCGCGCCAATGCACTCAGTGAGTTGCTTGCACAGGGAACCATGCGGGCAGGGAAGTGTTTTGAGCAGCAACGTTGGGCGATGCTCGACTACAGGGTTGCGAGGCTTTGCTATTGAACGGCATATCGGCATCTTCTACAGGAACATGCGGCAGACACCTCTATCTTCCCGAGAGGTGACTGCCGCGCACTTTCCCTTGACCCGACCCGGATAGCACAGGAGTCCCTAATTTACGGTAACGCTGAATGTGGTCGTCGGCGAAGACGAAACAGCAGGACTCCCGGTTCCGGTTATGGTGAAGGTATAGGTTCCGGCGGTCGTTCCTCCAGCGGAGTTTCCTTGTGGCGCATTCCAGAAGTTTCCGCAACCGGACAGTGCGCCCAGCGCAACCATCACCACGAACGCGCCAAGCATCGCTCGCCAACTTCGCCGGCGCGCCGGTATCCCCAGAAAGATCACGAGCGCAAGCAGCGAACCGCCGCCCATGACCGTCCATCTCCCGTGGCTGTTGCCGTTCGGCTGCGGAGAAACGAGCAAGGCGGTGGTGGCCGCAGTGGTAGTGACGGTCATCGTAGTTGTGCCGGTGGTCGCAGTCGAACTCAACGTCACCGTCGAATTCGTGATGGAGCAAGTGGGATTGTCTACTGTGGCCGAAGGGCTGGACGAAGTCAACGCGCAGGCCAGCGTCACGGTCCCCGCGTAGCCATTCGTTGCATCTACCGTGAGAGTCGAAGTGGCCGACGTTCCTGGTGTCACGGCAGCCGGTGTAGTGGCCGATAGCGTGAATGTAACGGCAGAAGTGGCTGCCGTTACCGTAACCGTCGCCGTGCCTGTCGCCGAGGCATAGTTGGTGTCTCCGCTGTAGGTCACAGTCAACGTGTCAGTTCCGGCAAAGAGGCTGTTGGCTGGAATGCTGAAGGTGTACGCTCCGGACGAAAGGGTCTCAGCAGTCGAGGTATACCCTCCTCCAGACAACGTCACGGTTCCGGTCGGTGTGGCTCCGCTACTGGATGAGGAAGCCACAGTCACTGGTACGCTTAAAGCGCTACTAGCACTCAGCGTGGTCTGGGCCGGGGTAACCGTCACCGTGGCTTTTTCGTTGCCGATTGTGATCGGCCAGCCGTTCACCACGTTGGCCACATTCATAGATCCCAGGCCTGTGGCTTCGTCATATCCCACGCCCGCGCCATAACTCGGCAGAATGCCGATCAGATCTCCAGAGTAGAGCACCGAGCAGTTGGGCGATTGGATGCCAGTTTGCGGAGGATTGCCTTCTGTTGCGCCATAGTCGCACGGCATGGCATTGGTGCCCGTGTCGATGTCGTTGAAGTAGCAGCCGGTACTGTTAGCCTTTACGCTCTCCGCGCTGCAATTGGAGTACGTCTGATTGGCGGCCAGCTTGTACAGTTCGGCATTGGGGCTTCCCTGTGCCGTTCCGGCCTTCTGGTTGATCAACGCCATGACGCCGGACATGGTAGCTGTGGAGACTGAAGTCCCGCCGACCTCCTGCTCAAACGGCTCGCTCGTTGTGGAATAACTGCAAGGAGCATTGTTTGTATTGAGAGCGGAGACGCAGATCAGGTACGCGCTGCTTGACAGGAATCCGTCCGAGCCGAAAAAAGAAATGTCAGGAATGTCGCGTACGCCGTCGCTGGGAATGCCGGCAACACCGGCCTGCCAACTGGGTTTCGGCCATCCGTCCTGAACCAGTGAAATAGAACCATTCGCAGCGCCGGTGCTGGTGGTGGTGGAGAGGCAACTGGATACGTCAGCGCCATCGTTGGCGACGCAGCCGCTTGCACCGCCACCGGTTCCCACCGTATCAACATAGAAGGAGAGATCAACTCCGTAGCTGTTATCAATAGCCGACCAATAGTTGTAAACAAAGTTGCAGGCAGTCTCGGCATCCGTGACGCCTGCAACGCTATAGAAGGTCGCTTGCGACTCCAGAAATGCAATCCCCAGCGGGCCTGCGCAGGTGTCGTTCCAGGGGACTTCCGGCACGTAGCCGATAGCGCTGGAGCCATTGCCGGCGTTGGTCGAGTTCCAGTACGGCGCGGCGGCGCATTCAGTGGTGGATGACTGAGAGCACCAGTTGAAATCGGTGCCGCCTACGGCGGTATTGAAAGGTGTAGACGCCAACCCGCTTACCGAAAGGCCAAATTGCGCGGAATAGGGATTGCCGATTGCATCGCCCCCGTCATCACACTCCGGTGAACCCGCGTCTCCCGAAGCTACGAAGACAGCAATTCCTTCAGAAGATGCTGTCTGCCAGAGATTGTAGTACTCGACATTGCCGGCGGTGCCGTTGGCGAGTTCGCACTCGCCGTAGCTTACGTTCATGATGCTTGCAGTGTCGTTGTCTACGATATATCTTTCTGAATCGTAAAGATTATCGTCTGACGAAGAGGCTGGATAGGATGCCACCAATACGATGTTTGCGCCTTTGGCGATCGATCCGGCCCACTCAACATCCAGAGTGTTTTCCATCAGGTCGTTGATGATGCAAGGAGGCGGGTTGGCTTCCGTGCCAGGATCTGTGCAAACCGTGAGCGGCTGGCTGTTGCCGGAGACCATCGTGAATTGGTTCGCTGAGTAAGTTGGCAGTCCAAAGTTGCTGCGGAAGGTTGCTACGTCGTTCTGGCCATTCGAACCCGAGACATTTATGCCTGCGTTGATTGCGCTGGTGCCTGCAATGGCGACGGTTTGGCCGGTTCCATCGATTGGGGAACTCGCATTCCATAATGGAAGAATGTTATAGATAGTGGCAAAGTCGTATGGAGTAACATCCTCAACCAGATAAGCGGAACTCCCACCACTGGCAGGCACACTGATTCCGAATTCCGGCCTGGCAGTTTCAGTCTTGTGAGCGAAGCTTGCTGCGGAATCGCCGGCGCGCTGCCAATGTCCTGTTGCGGAGTCTCTCTTAACGTTGCTTCCTAACCGGTGCTGGGGCCGCGCAAAGAAGTTGTGGAGCGACTTCACGCCTACCACAACCTGCGCCAGCGCTGCTGGTATCATGGGGTCGCTGATGTTGCCGATATGATGAACGCCCTTCACTTCCAGGTTATGGATCTCGGTGTGAAAGGTGTTCTCAACCTCTGCCGCGGTTCCGCTGAAGCGGATCGACATTCGATCCTTGGTCACTTGAGCGATGGAGAACCCATGCCCGGTCAGCCAAGTAGAGATCGTTGCGATGTCGGCCTCAGAAGGACCAAAATCGGCGCCCACTTGCTCTGGCGTGAGCCAACGATGAAAATTGGGTGAGTTAGGGTCGTACTGGCTGGCCACCATTTTGTCGAAGGCGTCCTGTTGTTCTGGAGAGCGGCTCAATACCAGAATCAAATCGCTCATGGGCAGGTCAGGACTCACGCGACCCCGGTCATTCTTTGCAGTGGCAAGGGGGTGAGTGTTTCCTCGTAATGTTATAAGATTACTTTCGTCGACCGGATTGAGAATCCGTATCGTGGGCGCAACTGCCTGGGCCATGGCCACCGCTTCGAAAAGCAATGCACCGCTCAAGGCTAGAAGATGGAGGGAGTGCGTCAGACGCATAAGTCTTCTCCTCGACGTTCTTGCGACGTCAGAAACTGTTTCTCCGGAAGTCGTAAGTAGTTGATGCTTAATTTGATATATTGCAGTCGAAACATCAGTTTAGCATTGCGAACCCAAAAGTCAATAACGAGGGGGAAAATTAACCAAGGACGATGCATAAAAATGTCCTTAGCTCTTAATCTACACTGAGTCGGAAATCGATCAATAAAGAGAGGGACAACTGCCTGAAGTATTTTGCCGACTCACGCGATCCTCGTATAGTGCGGAACCGTGAACACTAGCTGGAAGAGGTTCAATCGTCATTGCGGTGCGACTGAATCGAGCGATTCGTCAACATTGGAGCACCAATAACAGCCTGCCTGGTGGCTTGATCTAGGTTTTGCCAAGGCCAGGACCAAGGACGAGCCGTCATGCGGCGCAAACTTTCTTCCTGCTTAAGCGCTCTGCGCTCAACCTACCCAAACAGGAAACAACCTTGAAGCGGGGCATCAAGAAAAAATAGGCTCAAAGTTGCTGATATTGATACGCGTCAGCCCTAAAAAACTATCGAAGCACGCTCTACATTTGTCGCGGAGAAAGCAACTCGTTTTCCACAGAGTTATATTCGGTCATAACTTCCCCATCTTGACATGCTGATTCCCCCTAGCCATACTGACTGGGCATTGTGAACTGAAGTAAACATTTAATCGCGCTAAAGTAACAAGGAATTACTTCACCTTGTTAGGCTGGCGCGAGGATGTATAACCGTGCGCATTTTTCCTTCTTGGACACAAATGGTCCTGCGCGCAATGTCTCCTCCGGTCGTCATCCTGTTGACGGTCGATCATGCGGCAACGTTCGGTGTTTGCCAGTCTCTCCAGGGAACGGCAAGCAACCTCACTCCACTGCTAATCAACAAGACTCCACTCCACTGATAACCAACAAAAGGAGAATGTCCTTGAAATCCGTCCCCCGATCTCTCATCGCCTTGTGTCTGACATCGTTCTGCCTCCTGGCCACGTCGAATCTCGCTGACGCGCAAATCACACCTACGACGCCACCCTCGTTTCAAGCCACCTCGTCGCCTGTGTTTCCCAAGTACAAGGTCATGGGCGTGGTCTATGCGCCGCCGGGTTCGGCCAGCAACGTCACCTATGGCAATAGCAACCTGGTTGGGTCAACGGATACCATGTCAACCTCTAACTCAAGCACGAATACTGTGAAAGTCTCAGTTACGGCGGGATTCGGGATTCCATTGCTTTTTAGTGCAACCGCCACATACGACTTCAGTGATTCTTGGACTGAATCCAGTGAGTTTAGCAACTCCATTGCCATCCAGACAACGACAGGCAACTCCATTGCCACCATGGGACCGATCAGCTCTTCCCTGGGTGTTGATCACGACAACGATGTCATCTATATATGGCTAAATCCGGTCTTGACAGGCAGCGCAACAGGTGTAACTCCGGGTAGCAGTCTCACGTGGACTGGTTTGGCATCAAACTCATGCGATCCGAATGATCCTTCCGCCCCGCTGACAGTCAGTCAAGCTGTGAACGGCTGCGACCCCAATCAATACCCCTATCCGGATATCGTTGGAATTCCGGTCTGGTGTCTGAAGAATCCCTACTCTCCGCTTCAGGGATGCGCGCAATGGATTCCCTATACCTCGCGCTCCTGGGATACTTCTACTTGGTCGAGCGATCCTTATACACATCTTCCGACAGGTCCTGGGCTGACTATGCGCGACTACGCGGATATCCTCCAGGCCGACCCCTTTGTGACCGTGAACGGCAATGATGTCAACGTCTGCCATCCGACCTACGGGCCCAGCGTCGATCCGAATCTGGCGGAGACGATTGGACAAACTCCACTCACACCGACGAATGGGAGTACTTATACAGTCGATGATGCCGGTGTCACCTCGAACAGAATCAATTATGCCGATCCCTACGATCCGTATTATTACAACGGAACAATAGATCCATATAATGAAAATATCCCTCAAGCCACGGGTTTTTTCCCAAATAATTGCACCACGGCCAACACTGCGAACGTGACAGTCAACAGCACTACGATGGCCAACATGAACAGGTTCCAGCCGTACGGTGCGGTCGAGTACCCCGTACCCGGTCCGAACGGTTTGCCTTCTACGTATACCGGGAATTTTCAGTATTCCAATACTCAAACAAAAACGACCGTCGCTACAGACTCGCATACCGTTTCTCAAGGCGTATCCGTATCCGCTAGCGTAGACACTGGTCAACCTGCCAGCGGCGGTACTAGTGGTTCTATTGGATTTATCGGTTCGGTGACGGCCGGCTATAGTAATTCAACGACGTGGCAGCAGCAGAGCACCAACGCAAACACTGTGGGTAGTACCGCTTCCGCGTCGTATTCCATCACTGGGCCGCAGTTGAGCGACAACTATGTCGGCCCGGCGACGTATAACGTCTACCTGGACAATGTATATGGCACCTATGCCTTCTATTCTGATTTGGAACAACCCGTGACTCCGGCCGACTTAGCTACCGTTGGCATCACGGATGGAAGTACCGCTTGCTCGGCTGTGAGTTCAACACCATGTGGTTCATTTCCAAATACTGGATCCGGTCTAACTTCAATTCAGGTTCAAACCGCACAACAATGGGCTAATCAATGGGCAAATTTTGGCTACAATGCGAACGATGAGCAAGTGGTGACATTGCGGAATCTCTCGACTAAATATCCGATTACCTTGGCAGGACCAGCCGTCACCTTCAGCGATCCAGGATTTCAAGTTGTTGAAGATGGGAGCGACACCTGCTCGAATACGCAACTGACACCGTTTAGCACCACAAACAACGCGTCAGATGCGCAGAATCCGGACTATTGCACGCTGAAGATTATATTTGCGCCTGTTCCCTCCGATCTGCCGCCCCTCCCCATCTATAATTCCACTCAGACGGTAAACGCGAATATCATTGCGGCTGGAACGATAAATGCGACGAATACCAATTCATCACAGAACACTTTCGCAACCAGCTACAATCAAAATATTCTCGTAACCGACTACGGGATAGTTCAGGGTATCGCCGCACCACCGGCAAGCCAGTTTGGCGCGACCTTGTATCCTGCGAATGCCGATTCAAACGTGCCGAACGCATATATCTTTACAACCTCCTCAACGTATACCTCAGGCGCTTTAACATACACCCCTCAGACGGAAGAATTCGTATTCACAAATGTGTCCAATTCAACGGTGACCTTTCCTTCTTACGCGGCCGGGCAAGAGGCGGCCACTGATTTTCTTTTAACGGATAGCGCCGATTTCAGCGTAACGAACGATAATTGTAATGGGCTGCCTGTTACACCAAATACATTTTGCACCTTTACGCTGCAGTACTTACCCACAACGCCATCGCAATCGGGAGTTTTCGCGACCAGGATAACCGCCATAAGCATAGGGCAGGGCGCGATTGCTACCGCCGGAGCAACAGGGACGACCGCTCCTGCGCTTTCCGTTACCTCGTACTATGACCCAACCGCGAGTGCTGTGACGATGCCCATGCTGGCGAACGATTTCGACAATACATATATCTATGAATGGGCCGAACCGATTACCATCACCAACACTACCCCAGGCACGGTGACTTTTTCTACGAATAACTCTCCGACCGTCGTCCAAGACCCGCTCGGCAAAAATTATACTTGCGAAGCGGATGCAGGTACTGGATATAACACATATTTCACAGACTGCATTTTCACCACCTCCACCACTGGCGCTACATCCACTATCGATAACCCGATTGTCTCGCCCTGGGGCTATATGTACGGCCAGTTGGGAGGAACGCCGATAACTGTCCAAGGAGCGGGTGGGCAACTCTACTATAGTGTGACACAACATACCATTCCTGGGTATTCAGGTGGACCCGCAGTGAATTGCTACGGCTCACTGGGACCCGGTGCCTCGTGCACAGCAGCGGTTGTCGCATTTCTCCCTGCCACTAGTTATGCCAGTAACGGCAATCCGAGAGGTTGGGACGACTCGAGTTTCTTAAGTAACGGCACATATCAA
>Ga0181534_10000768_pt1 | contig 22265 bp, 14 predicted proteins | sample PEATcosm2014_Bin_37_FD_119758 | JGI IMG/M metagenome (GOLD analysis project Ga0181534, IMG submission 119758) | Peatland microbial communities from MTU Mesocosm Facility, Houghton, MI, USA - PEATcosm2014_Bin17_10_metaG | ecosystem: Environmental > Terrestrial > Soil > Wetlands > Peat | place...
TAACGCCCAACGAGTGTCCGACTGCGCGGTGTCAGTGTTGATCCGGGGACCCACTGGATCAGGCAAGGAGGCCTTTGCGAAGGCGATCCACCTCGCGAGCAACCGGGCGCGTCGACCGTTTGTTGCGGTCAACTGCGCGGCCATCCCGGAGTCGCTCATCGAGAGCGAGTTGTTTGGTTACACGGCGGGCGCATTCACCGGCGCGCGCCGCGAAGGCATGCGCGGCCGGATTGCGCAATCCTCCGGCGGGACGTTGTTTCTCGATGAGATCGGCGACATGCCGCTCACCTTGCAGACCCGACTGCTGCGGGTCCTCGAAGATCAGGAAGTGACACCCCTGGGCAGCGAAACGTCGGTGAAGCTCGACCTGCGGGTGATCTGTGCGTCCCACAGGAACCTGCGCGAGTTGCTGGCTCGCGGGATGTTCCGCGAAGACCTGTACTACCGCCTGAACGGAATCACACTCGAGTTGCCTGCATTGGCAACCCGTCGGGACAAGGAAGCCCTCATCCGGAAATGCATTGCCAGTGAGATCCCCGCGGGCAGCACAACGTCCATCGAGGCCGCGGCGCTGGAGCGCCTGGCCGGCTACAACTGGCCCGGCAATATCCGTGAGCTGCGCAACACGGTCCGCACGGCGCTCGCCATCTGCGAAAACGGCGTCATTCGCGTGAGTGACCTGCCAGCGGAGATCACTCACCCCGGTCGCCACACCACCCCCTCAGGCGAGTCGGACATCTCACTCGAGCACGCCGAGCGGGAAGCCCTCCTGCGCGTAATCGAGAAGAACGACTGGGTAATGAGTCACGTCGCCACGCAGTTGGGTATCAGTCGCAACACGCTTTATCGTAAAATCAAGCGACACGGGATTCCCCTCACCCGGAACTGACCAGGAGACCTCATGAGCAAGGGCATGGACAAAAAGAAAGAGACCAAGAAGGAGCCGAAGCGCACTCCAGAAGAGAAGCGCGCCGCAAAGCGTGAGAAGAAGGAACAGCGCCGCGGCTAGGCCGCCCGCGCTGGCACCCCAGTAGCCGCCCCTGTCCGTCGTGGACGGGGCGCCCTCTCGAGCGGCCGCCCACGCCGGCGGTAATGAACCTGAGCTCCGCGCGGCCAGCGCCGCGCACATCGAGCTATTGCACCTGAACTTGTACTACCTCACCCGGCTTTGCTGTCGTTCCTGAGACGATCACCAGATAGCGGCGCATCGTCGACCCTTTCACTTCCACAATCTGCCGAATGGGCCCGATGGCATTCACAATGGCGGCGCCCGCAGCGTTCGTAGCGAACGACGCCAACGGCTGCAACACCCCCGTCCCATCTGCCTGTTCAGCCAGCGCCAGCATGTACGGCTCCTTCGGGTGCAGGCCGGTGGCCGACGCCTGCAGGACCTGCAACAGCCCCTGATCAAACAGTGACACGCTCGTCGGGGCGGCCGAAGCTCCTCCCGCAGCTCCCAGGGGAGCGAGGGTCAGATGAGCCACTTCACCCGCACCACCCAGCGGCTGCAATCCACGCGTCCCGTTGCCCTCGGTCACAGCTCCCGGCACGTAGACGATCGCCTGCGGCCCCTGCCCGATCGGCACCTCGGCAATCACCTTGTTCGTCGTCGTGTCGATGGCAATCAAACTGTCGCCATTCTCGAGTCCCACATACATGCGCTTGCCATCGCCCGATGGCCAGACGCCGTGCGGCAACTTCCCCACCGGCACCGTTGCGACCTGGGCGCCATCGGATATCCGGAACACCTTCACCAGATTCAGGCCCCCGACGGTCACGTAGGCGAAGATCTGCTTATTGGCCCGGGCAAAGTTGACATGGTTGGTAATGGGACCGGTATCGATCACCCGCAGCACGTTGAACGGCGGCTTCGCTTCGAACACCTCCGTCTTGCCGATGTCCTTCAAGGTCATCCAGACCTGCTTGCCATCCGGGGAAGCCGCAATGTTGGGGCAGAAGGGGCTCAGCTGGGCGACGCGGCCCACAATCTGGTGATCCTCGAGCGCAATGACGACGGTGGTCGGGTTGAACGACGAGCAGACGTAACCGTATTTCCCGTCCGGAGAAAAGATCTGCATTCCCGGGCCACCCGGCACGCTGATCCGGGTTTTCTCTGCGTAGGTGGTCGGATCGAGCACCGAGATGTAATTCTCGCCCCGCACCGTCACCCAGACCTCGCTGCCGTCCGGCGTGAAAAACGCCTCGTGCGGCGACCGTCCCACATAGGTCGTGTGCTTCACGGCGTTGGTGTTGGTGTCGATAAAGGTCACGGAGTTGGACCCTATGGACACCACGACCAGCGTACGATGGTCTGGAGAAAAACCCAGGCCGTGCACGAGCAGTTGCCCGCGATACAGCGGGCTCAGGTTACCCGGAGTTGGGTCGCCGAGACGGATCACGCCGAGCAACGTGTTGTCGGCGGCATCCGTCACCGACACGGTGTTGGAAAACTGTTCCGCGGCGTAAACCCGGTCGCGGTGGGTGATGGGAATCTCAGGCGCGGACACCGGGCCGGGGACCTGACCGGCAAAAGCGGTTCCCACGGCCAGCACAGCCGCAAACAGCAGCGCCCGTCTCATTTGCCGATCGCCTGGCGCATCACCGTGATCTCCTGAGTCTGCTCCACGATGATTTCCTGTGCCATGCGCCGTAACTGCTCATTGTGTCCATACCGCAACTCCGCCTGCGCCATCTCGATCGCGCCCTGATGGTGAGGCACCATAGTCGCCACAAAGTCCCTGTCAACGTCTCCGGTTGGCGTCACTGCCATTGCAGCCATCATCTTCGCCATCGCCGCGTCATTCTCTTTGAGAAACGGCGCTTCCGCCTCATTCGCGAGGACCAGTGCGCCGGCAACGAGAGCTCCCACACCGAGCAACACCCTGTGCATACGCTCAAACCTCGATCTTGCGCGCGACTTCCACGACATTGCGGGACGGCAGAGAGAACCGGTCCACCACCTTCACGGCGTTGCGATACAGAAAAGCAAACACGGGCAGGCGCCAGTGAGCGAGCCGACCTTGGCCAGGCTTGCGCACGATGAGATCACGCGCTGCGAAATAGACGCCGCCGTCGGTATCGATTTTCGGATCGAGATGCCTCAGGTTGGACAGCGCCCGGCACAGGTCTGGTATCTCCATAAAGCCAAACCGAGCGGTGGCGTGCCAGATGCCCTCACCGATGTGCTCCGCCTCGCAGCGGCGCTCGGGCTCCACACGCGGCGTCTCTTCAAATACAACCGTGAGCGTCACGACGCGCTCGTGAAGCGCTCCCATGTGATGCACGTGATAAATCATCAGCGGCGGAATCTTCTGCGGGGACTTGGTCAGAAAGATGGCCGTTCCGGGCACACGCGGGATCTTGCCCGAGGCCAGCTCGTCGAGGAATTTTTGCGAGTCTTCCTCGGTGCCCGCCAAGACGTCATGCACGCAGTCCACGCCTGACCGCCAGGTGCTCATGATGAAAAAGACACCAGCGCCCAACAACAGCGGCAGCCAGCCACCGTCGGCGATCTTCAACAGATTGGCGTAGAAGAACGCGATGTCGACGATCAGAAACACCCCGGCGACGGCCAGCGAGACCACAGCCGACCACTGCCAGATCCGGCGCATGGCCGCATACAGCAGGCACGTCGTCAGCATCATGGTGGTCGACACAGCAGTACCATAGGCGCCCGCCAGCTTGTCGGAGCTGCCAAACGCCACGGCAATAGCCACGGTGGCGACCATCATCATCCAGTTCACAGCCGGAACATAAATCTGTCCATAAGTCTGGTCCGATGTCTGCCGTATGTTGACACCCGGCAGCCAGCCGAGTTGCATGGCCTGCCGCGTCATGGAGAACGAGCCCGTGATGATGGCCTGACTCGCAATCACCGTCGCGATAGTTGCCAGCACCACCAACGGATACACCGCCCAGGACGGCGCAAGCTGAAAGAATGGATTGCCCGTGATCGTCTGCTTCTCGATCAACAGCGCCGTCTGTCCCGCGTAGCACAGCAGCAAAGCCGGCAGGACGATGAAGTACCAGGATCGCCGGATGGGGCCGCGGCCCAGATGGCCCATGTCGGCATATAGAGCTTCCGCGCCGGTAATACACAGGAACACGCCGCCCAACACCAGCAAGCCAACTGAGCGGTGCTGCGCCAGAAATTCCACCGCGTGCCAGGGATTCGCCGCCACGAGGACATGAGGATTGCGAACGATCCCGCTGATCCCGAGCAGCCCGATCACACCAAACCACAGCAGCATGATGGGCCCGAAGGCACTGCCGATTTTTTCGGTCCCGAAGCGCTGCGCCGCAAACAACGCCAGCAGAATCACCACGGCAATCGGCATGACGAAGGGTTTGAACGCAGCCGTCACTACATTGACGCCCTCCACTGCGCTCAAAACGGAAATCGCGGGAGTGATCACCCCATCGCCATAGATGAGCGAGGCGCCCAGCAACCCCATTACGGTGAGAATTCGAACCCGGGCTCCGTGCTTGAAACTATTCGCGCCGACGAGCGACATCAGCGCCATGATTCCACCCGCGCCGTGGTTGTCCGCGCGCATGACAAACGCGCAGTACTTCACCGAGACGGTGATAATCAGTGTCCAGAAAACGAGTGAGAGGATTCCTAAGGCGCTTGCGGGGGTGAACTGACCACCCATCGCCTGCGATACCGTCTGCAGCGTGTACAGCGGGCTGGTGCCGAGGTCTCCGTAGACGATGCCCAGAGCAGTGAGCCAGACCCAGTTGTGTTTTTCTTCGGCTGCGCTGTGCATCATCCGAAGTATACCGCCGGCACCGCAGCCGGAGTCTACGGCGTGACGGTCACGCGCCAGACCGCATTGCCAACATCGTCGGCAACGAGCAACGCGCCCTGCTTGTCAATGACAACGCCAACCGGTCGACCCAAGGCTTCACCTTGGTCGTTGACGAACCCAGTGAGCACATCGATGGGGTCACCCGCAGGCTGCCCATGCTGAAACGGAACAAACACCACTTTGTACCCACTGCGCGGCTTGCGATTCCACGACCCGTGTTGACCGACAAACATGCCCTCGGAGAACGGCCCGGAGGTGCGGCCGGCAATACCTTTGTAATACACGAGCCCCAGCGAAGCAGTATGTGCGCCCAGCGCGTACTCCGGCACAATGGCCTTGGCAACCAGGTCAGGTCGCTGCTCCGACACGCGAGTATCGACATGGGAACCGTAGTAGCTGAAAGGGAATCCGTAGAAACCTCCGTCCACCAGCGGCGTCATATAGTCCGGCACCAGATCGCTACCGAGCTCGTCGCGCTCGTTGACTACGACCCACAACTTACCGGAAGCCGGCACCCACGCCAGTCCGTTGGGATTGCGCAGTCCCGAGGCATAGATCCGGTGTTGACCCGTGGCAGGATCGATCTCCCACACGGCGGCCCTGCCCGCTTCGGCAGCAAGCCCGTTGTCACCCACATTGCTGTTGGATCCAACGGTGGCGTACAACCGCGAGCCGTCCGCACTGGCAATCACATTTTTGGTCCAGTGATGATTGATGGGTCCGGCCGGCAGATCGACCAGCTTCGTAGGGGAGTCGGCTACCCTGGTTGCGCCGTCCGCGTAGTGAAAGCTCACGACCGCATCCGAGTTCGCGACATAGAACTGGTTGCCGACCAGTGCCATGCCATAGGGCGAATTCAACTTGTCGGCAAACACGAAGCGCTGGTCCGCGGTTCCCGCTCCCGTAGTATCCCGTAGCAGGGTGATCCGGTTGGCACTGGGCGTGATGGAGCCGGCGCGCGTCATTACCTTCTTCTGGACCCACCCGCGGATGCCTTTGCCGTCTTCAGGCTTCGGCGGCGCGTTGGTTTCCGCGACCAGCACATCGCCGTTTGGCATTACATACAGCCAGCGCGGGTGATCCAGGCCGGTGGCAAAGGCGGTGACCGTCAGACCTGCACCCGGAATGGGCTTACCGCCAGGCGGCCACCCCTTGGCAGGCGCGATATGCAGCACCGGAATGAGCGACTTTTCCGGTTCCGGCAGCTGTGGATGGGGTCCCATACCCGCTGCCAAAGGCAGGCGCGCCGTGCCGCCGCAGCCGGCCACCGCGAATGCGGCGAACGCCAGTAAACCAGAGGCCAACAATCGCGATGAAGTGTGCATGAAGTGGCACACAGCAATTAAGATGCCGTGCGGGGCGGGCGCGTGCGTTCCGGCAGGTACTGCCTTGTATGTCAAGCATTTCCTTCGAGGCAAAGCAACACTTGCTTACAGTGTCTGAAGTGCGAATCTCGGGAAACTTCGTCCCCGGTTGCGTAGTCAACGTCGCAGGCCGGGCGTAGGGAGTCGGAAGCTGGTGGATCAGTGGTAAACGAACAAGAGAATGAGATTAACGACCCGGCCCGGCCGCAAAAGTCGTTCTTTCGCAGATATATCGGCATCTTCATCGTAGTTATCGCTTTCGCTCTGGTAGTGGTGCTCGTCCTGAGGCACCACAAGCAGCAGCAGGCGCTTGCAGCCCAGGAAGCCGGCGGCCCCGGTGGTGGGGGCCGCGGCGGCGGCACGGCTATGGGCGGAGGGGGCGGCGGTCGCCGGGCCGGGGGCGGTGGCGGTGGCGGCCCCAATAGCGCCGTTGCTGTGACAGTGGCAAACGTGGTCTCGGGTGACATCGAGGTGCGCGTTCCCGCGCTCGGGACGATTACACCCCTCGCCACTGTGACAGTGCGCCCACAGGTGAGCGGCATTCTCACGAAAGTGGCCTTCCAGGAAGGTCAGCTCGTCAAGGCCGGGCAGTTTCTGGCCGAAGTCGACCCACGTCCGTACCAGGCCGCCCTCGAGCAGGCCAAGGGCAATCTGCGCAAGGACCAGGCCCTGCTGGCCGATGCCAAGCTGGACTTGAAGCGCTTCGAGGAGCTGATCAAGGAAGACTCGGTTGCACAGCAACAGCTCGATACGCAGCGCGCGCTGGTTGATCAGTACGGCGGCCAGCTCGAATCCGACCAGGCGGCGGTACGGACCGCGCAGATCAATCTGGACTACACCCACATTGTCTCGCCGGTCAGCGGCCGGGTCGGACTGCGCCAGGTGGACCAGGGAAACTATGTCACGCCGGGCGATACCAACGGCCTGGTCGTCGTCACGGAGTTGCAGCCGATTTCCGCGATCTTCGCGATTCCCGAAGACAACGTGAATGCCCTGATGGATCAGCTCCAGGCCGGCAACGCGCTGACCGCGGAAGCCTTCGATCGCGGCAACAGCGCGAAGATCGGCCAGGGCCAGGTGAAGGCGGTCGACAGCCAGATTGATACGACCACCGGAACGATCAAGCTGCGCGCCCTCTTCAGCAACGAGGACGGCCGACTCTTCCCCAATCAGTTCGTGAACATCCAACTCGTCGTCACCACGCTGCACGATCAGATCGTGATGCCGGGCTCCGCTGTGCATCGGGGTGCTCCGAATGGTGTCGTGAGCACGTTTGTCTATCTGGTCAACACTGCGAACAACACGGTGTCGGTCCGTCCGGTGACGCTTGGGACCGTCGATGGCGAGCGGGTCGCGGTGACTAAAGGCCTCGAGCCCGGGGATATCGTGGTGACCGAGGGCGGCGATCGCCTGAGAGAAGGTGCATCCGTGATCCTGCCAGCTCAGACTACTCAACATCCCACCACGGTAGCGCCCGGGCAACCTCGCAAGCACGGTCAGCGTCGCAACCGCCCGCCAGGACAAGGGTCCCCGGGACAAGCACAGGGGCAACAGCCGCCAGCGTCAACGCCATCGAAATGAACCCGTCACGCATATTCATCCTGCGGCCGGTCGCCACCACCCTTTTGATGGTGGCGATCCTGGTGGTGGGCATGCTCGCCTACCTGCAACTGCCACTGTCGGCACTCCCGGAAGTGGCATACCCCACTATCCAGGTACAGACCTTCTATCCGGGCGCGAGCCCCGAGGTCGTGACGTCGGCGATCACCGCTCCCCTGGAGAAGCAGTTCGGCCAGATGCCCGGCCTGAACCAGATGTCCTCGACGAGCTCAGCCGGTGCATCGGTCATCACGCTGACATTCAACCTCTCATTGGCCATCGACGTGGCCGAGCAGGAAGTCCAGGCCGCTATCAGCGCCGGACAAAACCTGCTGCCACAGGATCTGCCCGCACCCCCCATCTACGCCAAGGTTAATCCCGCCGACGCGCCCGTCCTGACGTTAGGTATCACCTCAGCGGTCATGCCTTTGACCCAGGTGCAGGACATGGCGGACACCCGCATTGCCCAAAAGATCGCCCAGCTCAAGGGCGTGGGCGTTGTCAGTATCAGTGGCGGCCAACGGCCCGCCGTCCGTGTCGTGGTCAATCCTCGTGCACTGGCGGCCTATGGCCTCAACCTAGACGATCTGCGCACGACGATCAGCACAGCGAACCAGAACGGCGCGAAGGGCACGTTGGACGGACCGGCCCGCGCATACACGATCAACACGAACGACCAGATCCGCAGCTCCGAGGAATACGGCAACATCATCGTTGCCTACCGCAACGGCTCCCCCGTCCGAATGAAGGACGTCGCCACACTGATTGAGGGAGCCGAAAACACCAAACTCGGCGGGTGGATGAACAAAACCCAGGCGCTGATTCTCAACGTCCAGCGCCAGCCTGGCGCGAACGTCGTGGACGTGGTGAATCGTATTCATGACTTGCTCCCGGAGCTGAAGGCCGCGCTGCCACCGGGTGTCGATGTCGACATCCTGACCGACCGCACCACGACCATTCGGGCGTCCATCAAGGACGTGCAGTTTGAAATGATCCTGGCCGTGTTGCTGGTCGTGCTCGTGATCTACATGTTCCTTCGGGACACCCGCGCGACCCTGATTCCCAGCCTGTCGGTGCCCCTGTCACTGATCGGCACCTTTGCCGTCATGTACCTGGCGGAATTCAGTCTGAACAATCTCTCGTTGATGGCGCTCACCATCGCGACCGGCTTCGTGGTCGACGATGCCATCGTGATGATTGAGAACATTTCGCGTTACATCGAGCAAGGCGAGCGGCCTCTGCAGGCCGCGTTGAAAGGCGCCGGCCAGATCGGCTTTACCATCATCTCACTGACCGTGTCCCTGATCGCGGTGCTGATCCCCCTGCTGTTCATGCAGGACGTCGTGGGCCGGCTGTTTCGTGAATTCGCCGTGACACTGGCCGTGACGATTCTGATTTCCGCGGTCGTGTCGTTGACGTTGGTTCCCATGATGTGTGCGAACCTTCTCAAGCATCGCCCCGGCAAGTCCCACGAGCACGATGAATCGAGCTGGTTCGGGCGGGTCGTCAACTGGTATGGCGGCAAGCTCACCTGGGTGCTCGACCATCAGCGCTTGACGCTGTGGGTCGCGCTCGCGACTTTGGTCATCACGGCGGGGTTGTATGTCGTCATCCCCAAGGGCTTCTTCCCCGAGCAGGACACAGGCCTCATTCAGGGCGTGTCGGATGCCGCGGAGGGAGTTTCCTACGCGGCCATGGCCGAGCGCCAGCAGGCGCTCGCCCAGGCCATCCTGAAAGATCCGGATGTGGCCAGCCTGTCCTCGTTTATTGGCGTTGACGGCAACAACGTCACGCTGAACAGCGGTCGTTTTCTCATCAACCTCAAGCCTCGCGACGATCGCTCGGCAACGGCGACGGACATCATCCAACGGCTTCGTGACGAGACCAACAACGTCGTCCCCGGAATGATGCTGTACATGCAGCCGGTGCAGGATCTGACCCTGGACAACACCGTCAGCCGGACACAATACAACTTCACATTGGAGAGTGCGGACGCGGCCGCCCTCTCGTCCTGGACTCCCAAGCTCATCTCCCGTCTGAAGCAACTTCCGGAATTGACGGATGTGGTCAGCAACCAGGAGGACAATGGGCTGGCTGTCCAGGTCACCATCGACAGAGACAGCGCTGCGCGCCTGGGCATCAGTGTGGGTACGGTCGACAACGCTCTCTACGATGCGTTTGGCCAGAGAATCGTCTCGACCATCTTCACTCAGCAGAACCAGTATCGCGTGATCCTGGAAGCAGACCCGGCGTCGTATCAGTCGGTCGATACGCTTTCATCCATCTACGTGCCCTCCTCGGGCGGCGGCCAGGTGCCTCTGTCAGCAATCGCCAAGGTGACTGTTGAGACCCGCCCGTTGTTGATCAACCACCTGGCGCAGTTCCCAGCCACCACCGTGTCGTTCAACCTGGCACCCGGCGCTTCGCTGGGCGCGGCGGTTGACGCGATCGAAGCGGCGGAGAAAGCCGAGAACGTGCCTTCGAGCATTCATACAACGTTCCAGGGCGCCGCCCTCGCCTTCCGCAGCAACCTGACGAACGAATTGCTTCTGCTGGTCGCCGCAGTGCTCGTCATGTACATCGTGCTCGGTGTGCTCTACGAGAGCTTCATTCATCCGATCACGATTCTGTCGACCCTGCCGTCCGCCGGCATTGGCGCATTGCTGGCTCTGATGCTGGCAGGCGAGCACCTAACCATCATCGCGTTGATCGGCATCATCCTGCTCATCGGGATCGTGAAGAAAAACGCGATCCTGATGATCGACTTCGCCATCGACGCCGAGCGCACCCAGGGCTTGAGCCCGCGCGAGGCGATTTACCAGGCCTGCCTGCTGCGCTTCCGACCGATTCTCATGACTACCGTGGCGGCCATCTTCGGCGCGTTGCCGCTGATGTTTGGCACGGGAACGGGTTCCGAGCTTCGGCATCCGCTGGGCGTCAGCATCGTCGGTGGATTGCTGGTGAGCCAGGTCCTCACCTTGTTCACGACACCCGTGATCTATCTGGCCTTTGACCGCCTCGCCAAGCGATTCCCGCAAAGTGAGGAAGCTGACCTGGCGGATCGTCCCGCGTGAACATCTCAGCGCCCTTTATAGCAAGACCCGTCGCAACGATCCTGCTGACGTTTGGTGTTGCCCTGTGCGGCATCGTGGCCTTCGGGCTGCTACCGGTGGCACCTTTGCCCAAGATTGAGGCACCTGCCATCTTCGTGACCGCAGCGCTCCCCGGCGCAAGTCCGGAGGTGATGGCAAGCTCGGTTGCGACTCCGCTCGAGCGGCATCTCGGGGCGATTGCCGACGTTGACGACATGACCTCGCGCAGCAGTGTCGGCAACACCAACATCCAGCTCACCTTTGGGCTCGACCGCGATATCGAGGGCGCCGCGCGCGATGTCCAGGCGGCGATTGTCGCCTCGCACGCCGACCTGCCCTCCGCCCTGACACGCAATCCCAGCTACCGAAAGCTGAACAGCTCGTTGTTCCCGGTCATGTCGATTGCGATGACCTCCGATGTGCTCACTCAGGGCCAGATCTATGACGCTGCCGACGCTGTCATCTCTCAGCGCCTGTCGCAGATCGACGGTGTCGGTGGCATCAACGTCGGCGGCTCGGCACTTCCGGCCGTGCGCGTGGAGATCAACCCGCTGGCAGTGTCGAAGTACGGGATCGGCCTGCAGGACATTCGCGCCGCCATCTCCAACTCGAATGCCAATGCGCCCAAGGGCGCGATCGAATCCAACGAGCTGCACTACCAGATCTATACAAACGACAACGCGCGGGATGCAGAGCCCTACCGCAATCTGATCATCGCCAATCGCAACGGCATCACGGTCCGATTGGGCGACGTGGCGGAAGTCACTGACATGCAGGACGGCGCTACGGAGAACATCCGCACGTACGGCCTCTACAACGGCAAGGCCGCCGTCTCGGTTCAGGTTTTCCAGCAGCCGGGCGCCAACATCATCGACGTCGTGGATGCCGTTAAAGCGGAGCTGCCGCAATTGCGCGCCTCGATCGATCCGAAAATCGATCTGATTGTGACTTACGATCGATCCATCACCATCCGCGCCTCGCTGCGTCAGGTAGAGGAAACGCTGCTGATTGCAGTCGCGATGGTCATCCTCGTGGTCTACATGTTTCTGCACAGCGCCCGCGCTGCCCTGATCCCGGCCATCGTGGTCCCAGTCTCCCTGGTTGGCACCTTCGGCGCGATGTACCTGCTGGGCTATACCCTCGACAACTTCTCTCTGATGGCACTCACCATTGCCACCGGGTTCGTCGTGGACGATGCGATCGTCGTCATGGAGAACACTACCCGACACATCGAAGAAGGTATGTCCCGCATGCAAGCTGCGCTCAAAGGCGCAAGCGAAGTGGGCTTCACCGTCGTGTCGATGAGCCTCTCCCTGATTGCTGTGTTCATCCCCTTCCAACTCGCAGGTGGCATGGTTGGCAGGCTGTTCCGCGAGTTCACGGTTACGCTGTCGGTCGCGATCCTGATTTCGCTGGTCCTCTCTCTGACGACCACCCCGATGATGTGCGGCCGTTTGCTGGGCCGGGATCAGCACCGCAAACCCACGCGCCTGGCAATCTGGTTTGAAAGGAACTTCCAGCGCCTGCGGCAGGGCTATGAGAGCAGCCTCGGCTGGTCCCTCGATCATCCGCGCCTGATGATGATCTTTCTGCTGGCGACGGTCTGTCTGAACGTCTACCTGTACATCGTGATCCCCAAGGGCTTCATGCCGCAGCAGGACACAGGGCAGATTTTTGGCGGTATTCGCGGCGATGCGGATGCTTCGTTCCAGCTGATGAAGGCCAAACTGCAGGAGGTTGCCAAGATCCTCCAGGACGACCCGGCCGTGGACAGCGTCACGGGTACGGTGGGCGGCGGTGGCTTTGGACCCGGTGGTGGTGGCGGAGCAAGCGCGAGTGTCAGTCTGACACTCAAGCCACTTGCGGACCGCGACACTTCGGCCGATGGCGTCATTGCGCGGCTGCGTCCGAAACTCAATCACGTGGCCGGTGTGTCCACTTTCCTCCAGGCCGCGCAGGATTTCGGCGGACCCGGTGGCCGATCGGCCAACTCCCAGTATCAGTACACCTTGTTGGGCGATGATCTGACGGAGCTGCGGGACTGGTCGCAGAAGCTGCGGATCGCGCTTCAGAATGTGAAGGAAGTAGAGGACGTCGACACCGACTTGCAGCCGGGCGGCCTGGAGGCGGACCTGATTGTCGACCGCGACGCGGCTTCGCGGCTCGGACTCACCGCCAGCCAGATCGACAACACGTTGGGGGATGCGTTCGCGCAATCTCAGGTCTCAACCATCTATAATCCTTTCAGCCCCCAGCAGTACCATGTAGTGATGGAGGTTGCCCCGGAGTACTGGCAGAACCCGGACACCCTCAAGTCGCTGTACGTAAGTACCTCCGGCGGCTCAGTGAGCGGAACCCAACTCACCCAGGCCGTGGCGGGAACTACTTCGGTGACGGCGACGAAGAACGCCGCCGCCAAATCCTCTTCCACGACCAACGCCGCGGCGGTCGCATCCGACCTCGCGCGCAACCTCTCGGCCAACTCCCTGGCCAACGCCGGCCGCGGCAATACCTCAACAGGCTCTGCGGTGAGCGTCACCAAGGAGACGGTCGTGCCGTTCTCGGCATTCAGTCGCTTCGTTGAAGGGACGACCCCCACCACCGTGAATCACACCGGGACGTCGGTGTCGACGTCGATCTCGTTCAACCTGCCGGAAGGCGAATCGCTCGGCGTCGGCCTGGCCGCGATCGAGAAAACCCGCAACGACATTCACATGCCCGTCGCCATTCAGGGCGGCTCGTACGGAACGGCACGACTCTTTCAGCAGAATGCGAGCTCGCAGCCGCTCATGTTGTTGGCCGCGCTGTTGGCGATCTACGTGGTGTTGGGAATGCTGTACGAGAGCTACTCGCAACCGGTGACGATCCTGTCGACCCTGCCGTCGGCCGGGGTGGGGGCCCTGTTGGCCCTGTTGGCCACTGACATGGAATTCAGCTTGATCGCCTTTCTCGGCATTCTGCTGCTGATCGGCATCGTGAAGAAAAACGCCATCATGATGGTCGACTTCGCGCTCGACGCGGAACGCACACTGTCGCTGACGCCGCGGGAAGCGATCGCGCGCGCCTGCTCCCTGCGTTTCCGGCCGATCATGATGACCACACTGGCTGCGATCGCCGGCGCGCTGCCCCTCGCCGTCGCCTATGGCGATGGCACCGAAATGAGGCGCCCACTGGGAATATCCATAGTGGGTGGACTCGTAGTCAGCCAGTTGCTGACCCTCTACACTACGCCCGTTGTTTATCTGTATGTCCACCGCTGGGGACGCAAGAACCGATACAAGCAGACCCAGCTGCTGGAAGCGAGCTCATGATGCGGATCGTTCGAGGACTGCTCGTTGCGGCGAGCTTTGCGTTATTGACTGCCTGCGCCGTGGGGCCCAACTACAAGCGGCCCAACCTGGATCTGTCGGCCGCCTACAAGGAGCAGGACGGCTGGAAGCCCAGTGAGCCGGCGGATGCCATCGATCGCGGCAAATGGTGGGAGATCTATCACGACGACGTGTTGAACGGCCTCGAAGAGCAGGTCAACATCTCCAATCTGAACGTGCTGGCCGCGGCGGCCGCGGTGGAGGAATCCCGCGCTTTGCTGCGGCAGGCACAGTCGAGCTTCTTTCCGCAGGTCAATCTGAATGCCAGCCGGACCCGGACGGTGGCGGGCTATGTCGGGCCGGACGGCCGGGGCGCGACGACGGCCACGACGACCAACGACCTGGGTGTCTCGGGAAGTTGGGAAGTCGATCTGTGGGGCCGGATCCGCCGGCAGACCGAAAGCGATCGCGCCAACCTGCAGGCCAGCGAAGCCGCCCTGGCGAGCGCCCGGCTGGCGGCGCAAGGCGCGCTCGCCACCGCCTACTTTGAGCTGCGCGCCCAGGACCAGCTGCAAATCATTCTGAATGACATTGTCGCAGCCGAGCAGCAGTCGCTGAAGATCACGGAAAACCGTTACCGGGTCGGCGTCGCCGCCAAGGCCGACGTGGTCAGCGCCCAGACTCAACTTCTGACGAGCCAGTCCCAGCAGGTCAACGCGCCGCTGCAACGCGCCCTGCTGGAGCATTCGATCGCGGTGTTGGTCGGCCAACAGCCCGCCAATTTCTCGATTGCCACGACCGCCATGCGTTCGGATGTGCCCACGGTTCCCGCCGGCGTACCGTCGGCATTGCTGGAAAGGCGACCGGACGTAGCCCAAGCCGAGCGGCAGGTGGCCTCTGCCAACGCGCAGATCGGGGTGGCGATCTCGGCTTTCTTTCCCACTCTGGACATCACCGGCTCGGACGATTATCGCGGCAACACGATCAGCCGGCTGATCAGGACGGCAAACAATATCTGGTCCGTTGGACCCTCGCTGGCATTGTCGGTATTTGATGCAGGATTGCGGCGCGCCGAAGTGAAGCAGGCTCGTGCGGCTCACGAAGTGACTGTCGACAACTATCGACAGACCGTCCTGTCGGCGTTGCAACAGGTGGAGGATGACATCACGACGCTGCGCGTCCTGGAGCAGCAGGCAGTGATCGAAGACGCCGCCGTGAAAGCGGCGCGGGAAGCAGAGACCCTGACCTTGAATCAATACAAGGCCGGTACGGTTCCCTACAGCAGCGTCATCACGGCACAGACGACTCGACTCAACTCCGAGGAGACTGCCCTGAACGTCCTGTCATCGCGGCTGCAGGCCAGTGTGGCCATGATTCAGGCGCTAGGTGGCGGCTGGCACTCTCCCTAGCCAGGGACCAGCCGTAGCCGGGTGATTTCCGACGGGGCGCCAAATCGGTTGGGCGGCCCCCAGTAACCGGTGCCCCGGCTCACGTACACCCAGAGTTGGTTCAGCTTGTGCAGCCCGGCCGTAAAGGGCTGCTGGAAGCGCACAAACAGATTCCAGGGCCAAAATTGCCCGCCGTGCGTGTGGCCCGACAACTGCAGATCGTATCCCGCCGTCGCAGCAGCAGCGGCCGAGCGGGGCTGGTGGGCTAACAGGATCCGCGCGCCCGCATTCGAAGGCGCACCCGCCAAAGCGGCGGCAGGGTCGCTGCGTTGGTGGGGGTTGAAATGGTGCGAGCTGAAGTCGGTGACGCCCGCGACGACCAACGGCGCACCATCGTGGGTCAACACAGCATGCTCGTTGAGCAACACAGTCAGGCCGAGCCGCCGGAACTCGGCGATCCAGGGACCGGCCCCGGCATAGTATTCGTGATTACCGGTGACCAGAAAGGCCCCGTGGCGAGCCGTGAGTCTGCCGAGCGGCGCCGTATGAGCGCCGAGCTCGCCAACCGGCCCATCGACAATATCGCCGGTCACGGCGATGAGATCGGGGCGCAGGCCGTTGACCGCATCCACGATGGCATCAACATACTCTTTGCGAATCGAGTGGCCGACGTGCACGTCGCTGATCTGCGCGATCGAGAATCCGTGCAACGCTTCAGGCAGGTTGAGGATGGGGACATCCACATTGACGATGCGAGCACGTCGCCGCGCAGCCGCAAATCCAACTGCCGTCGCGATGACGGCGAACACCACAACCGCCGCGGCGGTAATCGAACGCAGTGTATATTCGTGCGCCGCTGACAAGGTCAGCGTGCCGACGAGCAACAACAGGTCACGCAGCACTGTGAAGACGAGCAACGAGGACGAGAAGCCCGCCATGAAGAGACCGGGACCTGCGAGCCGGGCCGCCTGCAGTCTCGGGAGCCGGCCCCGGGCCAGGATAGCGAGCAGCATCAGGGCCAGTGACCCGGCCACGACCACTATGCCTGCGACGCGCCAAGCGGGGCTCCCGAGATCCGGCACCAGACGCCAACCTATGTAAGCGTGCAGCAGCCCCAGAATTGCTATGAAGTACATGAATCGCCGAATTAATCGCATGCGAAATCCATAGATGGGAGCCGCCGCCCCAGCTTCAAGTGCCCCCGCGGCATATCCGGACGGCTTGCCGGTCCCGCGCCGCTATTGGTCCGCCGTTGCATCGATCATGGGCATCATGATGTCCGTTCTGGACAGCAGCATCGCGAACATCGCCCTGCCGAGCATCACGACCGATTTTCACGCCACCAAGGCGGCTTCCATTTGGGTCATCAACTCATACCAGATCGCTATTCTTGCAGCGATCCTGCCTCTGGCCTCCCTCGGTGAGATCGTCGGGTACCGGCGCGTCTCTCAGTACGGAATGGTGATATTCACTGCGGCCTCCGTCGGCTGCGCCTTCTCCAATTCACTTCTCACACTCAGTATCGCGCGCGTGATCCAGGGATTGGGCGCAGCGGGCATCATGAGTACCAACGCCGCGCTGGTGCGCTTTACATATCCCCAGAGCATGCTGGGGCGGGCCATCGGCATCAATGCGTTCGCAGTCTCGGTATCCGCCGCCATTGGCCCCACAGTCGCCTCGGCGGTGTTGGCCATCGCACCGTGGCCGTGGCTGTTTGGAATCAACGCGCCGATCGGAGTGATCGCTTTCCTGATTGCCGTGCGTGCGCAACCAGAATCTCCGACAGTCGATCGTCCCCTCAACTATGTTGGCGCGGCTTTGAATGCCGGGACGTTCATTCTGCTGGCCAGCGGCTTCCAGGCACTGGCGCACGAGTCCGCCGAGCCGCTTGCGCTGTTACAACTCGCCGCCGGGGCGCTGTTGGGGATCGCACTCGTGCGGCACGAGCTCGACCGCCCCTCACCCATCATTCCGTTCGATCTGCTGCGAATCCGCCTGTTCTCGCTGTCTGTCGGGACGTCCGTGGTGTCATTCATGGCACAGATGGCAGGTCTCGTCGCGTTGCCATTCGAGATTCAACGCCTCGGACGCAGCGTTGTTGAGACCGGCCTCTTGATGACTCCGTGGCCGATTGCCGTGGCCATCGCCGCACCGATTGCGGGACGCCTGGCAGACCGTTACCCAGCCGGCATACTGGGCAGCCTGGGAATGGTGTGTATGTCAGCGGGGCTCGCCCTGCTCGCCCTGTTTCCCGAGGGCGGCTCGACGGCCGACTTCATCTGGCGGATGGCCTTGTGTGGATTGGGATTCGGGTTCTTTCAGGCACCCAACAATCGGACGCTGCTTGCCGCGGCACCCCGGCCGCGCAGCGGCGCCGCGGGCGGCATGTTGGCATCGGCCCGACTGTTGGGCCAGACGCTGGGTGCGGCGGGCGTGGCCATCTTGTTTCGCGCCTATCCCCTGGCGGGCTCCAACATCATTTTGTGGTGTGCAGCCGCGCTTGCGATGGTCGCGGCGCTCATCAGTGTGTCGCGCCTGGCCGGCAGCGAGCCGCGATCTGGGAACGCGGCCCCTTAGGCTGTCAGCCCGCGGTACTCCAACAACGGTCCAATATCGGGTGGGCCGCCGTAGAAGTTGCGGAACATGGTCTGCGGGTCGTCGCTCCGGCCGCGCGACAACACCTTTTCTCTGAGCCGGTCGCCATTGGCGCGAGTCAAACCACCCCGCGCATGCATCCATTGTCCGGTGTCCCGGGCCAACACCTCACTCCACAGGTAAGCGTAGTAGCCCGCCGAATAACCACCGGCAAAGATGTGCATGAAATAAGTTGAGTGATAACGCGGCGGGATGATGGGGTAATCAACCCCATTGGCCGCCAGCGCAGCCGCTTCGAATTTCCCCACGTCGGCAGCAGCCGGCGCCTGCTCCACCGTGATCCGGTGCCAAGCCTGATCCAGCAGTGCCGCAGCGAGATACTCGGTGGTCGCATAACCCTGGTCGAATTTCTGAGCGGCCAGCACCTTCGCCAACAGGTCCTGCGGCATGGGCTCACCGGTCTGATAATGCCGCGCATAGTGTGCCAACACTGCCGGCTCGCGCGCCCACATCTCGTTGTATTGGGACGGATACTCGACGAAGTCGCGCGGCAGCGACGTGCCCGAGAGCATGGCGTAATTCACGTTGGACAAAATCCCGTGAATGGCGTGGCCAAACTCGTGGAACAGGGTAATTACTTCCTCGAACGTCAGCAGCGTCGGCTGGCCCGGCTGCGGCTTGGGAATGTTGGTGTTGTTGGCCACAACGGGCTTCAGCCCGAACAGCTTTGACTGGCGGACGAAGTTGTTCATCCACGCGCCGCCCTGCTTGTTGTCGCGTGCGAAATAATCGCCCATAAACAATGCCAGCGGCGCACCGTCGGCATCGAATACCTCGAACACGCGGACGTCCGGGTGATAAACCGGCAGATCGCGGCGCTCCCTGAAAGTCACGCCATAGAGCTCCTGGGCGGCGTAGAACACCCCATCCTGCAACACGTGCTCGAGCTCGAAAAACGGCTTTACCTGGGCCTGGTCGAAGTCGAAGCGCGCGGTCCGCAGCTGCTCGGAGTAGAACTCCCAGTCCCAGGGCTGCAGCTCAAACGCTGCGGTATGTTGAGCCGCGGCCTCGGAATCGATCAGCGCCTGCATATCGGCCGCGTCCTGCTTGGCCCGCTCCAGGGCGACCGGTGCCAGGTCGCTCAGAATCTTGTGGACGGCCGCCGGGTTGCCCGCGGACTCGTCCTCGAGTTGGTACGCGGCATGGTTGGGATATCCCAACAGGGCCGCGCGTTCCGCCCGCAAGCGCACGATTTTCGCGATTATCGTGGTGTTGTCGGACTCCGGATCGGAGCCGGCGCCCCGGGCCTGCGAGGCGCGATAGATTCGCTCCCGTAATGCACGGTTCGTCAACTGGGCGAGCGGCGGCTGGTTGGTCGTGTTCTGCAACGTGATGACCCACTTGCCTGTCAGACCCCGGGCCTGCGCCGCCGCGGCGGCCGCACCGATCTGCACAGCTGAGAGTCCATCCAGTTGCGCCACATCGTCGACAATCACAGCGCCGCTCCGCGTCGCTTTCAACACATTCTGCTTGAACAGCGTCGTCAGCGATGACAGCTCGCCGTTGATATCCCGAAGTCGGGCCTTGTCCGCCGCGCCCAGCCGGGCGCCGGCGCGCACGAACTCGATGTAGTAACGGTTCAGCAGTTGCAGCGATTCACTGTCGAGACCCAGACCGGCACGCCGCTGATACACCCCGTCGACGCGCGCAAACAACCCCGGATCCAGGTAGACCGCATCCTCGTGAGCCTGCAGCTGCGGCGCGATCTCGGAGTCGATGGCCTCCATCTCAGGATCGGTATTGGAGGCATTCAGATTGAAAAAGACACTGCAGACCCGGCTCAGCATCAGCCCCGAGCGCTCCAGGGCGACGATCGTATTCTGGAAGTCGGGGGGCGCTGGATTTTCCACAATCTGGCGCACTTCCTCCCGCTGCTGGCGCATGCCCTCCGCGAAGCCGGGGCGGTAGTCCGCGTTGCTGACCCGGTCAAACGGCGGCATGTGGTACGGCAGCGTGCTGGGGTGCGAGAAGGGGTTTTCGGCCATGTGATGAGTCCTGCTATTCTCTGCGCCCGATCATACCCGACGGGCATTACATGGGATCGATACTGTGAGCATCAAAAAAGACTCCGTCGTCACGTTCAATTACACCCTGAAGGATGATGCCGGCGAGGTCATCGACAGCTCCGCTCCCGGTGAGCCACTCGCGTATCTGCACGGCCATGGCAACCTGGTCCCGGGTCTCGAGCGCGAGCTGGAAGGCAAGAATGCCGGCGACAAGCTCAGTGTGAAAGTCACGCCGGCCGACGGCTACGGCGAGCACAACAAGGATCTCATTCAGAAAATTCCGCGTCGCTCCCTCAAAGGGATCAACAAGATCACGGTCGGAATGCGCTTGCATGCGCAGACGCAGGAAGGCCCGCGTGCCGTCACCGTAACGGCCGTCACAGGCGATATGGTCACCATCGACGGCAATCATGCGCTGGCAGGTCAGAACCTCAATTTCGACATAGAGCTCATCGAAGTGCGCGATGCTACGGAAGAAGAGCTTGCGCACGGCCACGTGCACGGTCCGGGGGGACATCACTAAAATGAACGCGCGTTGGGTACTGGCAGCGATCGGCTGCGGCCTGGTCAATGTAAGTTGGGCAGACACTGTAGTGGTAACGGCCGATCGCATGATCGATGTGATCGCCGGGAAGACGGTCGACCACCCGCAGATCACCATCACCGATGGGCGCATAATGGCTGTTGGATCCCAGGGAGGCAACATTCCCGCAGGGGCGCGGCGCGTCGACCTGCCGGGGATGACTCTGCTGCCCGGACTCATCGACATGCACACGCACCTCACAGCGGATCCGCACTACAGCGGTTACCGGGGACTCGAATTCACGGATAACTTCTGGACCGTGGTCGGCGTCGCCAACGCGAAGAAGACGGTGGAAGCGGGTTTCACGACGGTGCGCAACGTCGGGTCGGAAAACTACAATGACGTAGCTATCAAACAAGGCATCGAGACAGGGCACATTCCCGGCCCGCGGATCGTTCCCGCGACCTATGCCATCGGAGCCACCGGTGGTCATTGCGACTCGACCGAGTTTCCTCCGTCTATAACGGTGCCCTCACCCGCGGTAGCCAACGGGCCGGACGAGATACGGGCTACGGTGCGCAAACTGCGCAAGTATGGCGCGGAAGTCATCAAGTTCTGTGGCACCGGTGGCGTGCTTTCGAAGACAGATACCGCCGGCGGCCAACAATACAGCCTGGAAGAAATGAAAGCGCTGGTGGACGAGGCGCACATGCTGGGCCTGCGTGTGGCGGTGCACGCCCACGGGGCATCAGGCATCAAGGACGCGATTCGCGCGGGTGCCGATACAATCGAACATTGCAGCCTGGCCGATGCCGAGGCCTTCGCGCTTGCGAAACAACACGGCACGTACTTCTCGATGGACATCTACGACGATGACTACATCCTGGCTGAAGGCGAGAAGAACGGTACGTTCAAAGAGTCGCTGGAGAAGGAACGATTCATCGGACTCAAACAGCGCCAGACCTTCCAGGCGGCCCTGAAGGCCGGCGTTAAGTTGGTATTCGGTACCGATGCAGGCGTTTACCCGAATGGTGACAACGCCCATCAGTTCGCCACGATGGTGCAATGGGGAATGACGCCGATGCAGGCGATTCAGGCCGCCACGGTCACCGCAGGCGAGGCGCTGGGTCGCTCCGGCGATGTTGGAGCGATCGCTGTCGGGCGTTATGGCGATCTGATCGGCGTGACCAGTAATCCGCTGGCCGACGTGAAGGTGTTGCAGTCGGTCGCGTTCGTGATGAAGGGTGGCGAGATTGTCAAAGGCGCTGTCAAGTAGCCTGTTGGCAGGCGTGTTGGCGATTGCGGCTGCCGTTTCGCAGTCCGCCTCGTGCCCCGGCACTCTCACGGCGGCCGCCGCCGTAGCCGAGAAGAAGGCCATCCTGCAGGTCATTTCCGCCATGCAGGATGCCTGGAACCGGGGTGACTTCCGCGGCTACATGTAGGGGTTCAAGAACCCGGACGTGGTATTTGTCTCCGGTGGTAAATTCCAACAGGGCTGGCAGGGAACACTCGATCACTA
>Ga0181534_10000769_pt1 | contig 22209 bp, 24 predicted proteins | sample PEATcosm2014_Bin_37_FD_119758 | JGI IMG/M metagenome (GOLD analysis project Ga0181534, IMG submission 119758) | Peatland microbial communities from MTU Mesocosm Facility, Houghton, MI, USA - PEATcosm2014_Bin17_10_metaG | ecosystem: Environmental > Terrestrial > Soil > Wetlands > Peat | place...
CAAGTACGGGGTGAATTTCCAGCATATGCGGGCATCCGATCTGGTGAAGATCGACGTGGAGGACTTTGAAGCGGATGTGATCGAGGGTATGCGGGAGACCATCCTGCGCGACCAGCCCTTCATCGTCTGTGAAGTTCTGCCCCGGCTTCACGGGAATGAGAAGACCCGCAAAATCGTGGAGGCTCTGAAGTATCAGGCTTACTGGATCACTCCCCTGGGCTATATGAAGGTTTCCGGCTTCCAATGCACCCGCCGCCAGTTCACCGATTTCCTGTTATCTCCGGTCTCGACTCCGGATACGCTCCTTGAGAACCTCGACGCCCTTTGGCAATTGAGGAAACCGGCAGCCTGAAGATGCAGTTTTGCTCTGCCCGGCGATGGCCCTCCCCGGCATCATCGCCGGTTTCCACTCAGGCCATAGACCGCAAAACCCGCCAGCAGGAGTCCGCATCCCAGCCCGCACACCCCCGCCCAGCCAAAACGCTGCCACAACACCGACCCGGCATACGACCCGAATGCTCCCGCGCAAAAATAGCAGACCATGTAAACCATATTCAGCCGGCTGCGCGCCTCCGGCAGCAAGCCATAAATGCGCGTCTGGTTCGATACATGCCCGCCTTGCACACCAATATCGAGCAGCACCACGCCCGCAATCAGACCCGCCATGTGCCGTCCGAGAAAATACATGTCCACGAAAGAGAGGAGAGTGACAATCAGCGACGCCAGCACGTTCCGCCGACCACCATAACGGTCGGCCATCCGCCCAATTAACGGAGCGCACAGCGCCCCCAGCGCCCCCACCAGTCCAAACAATCCCGCCACTCCGCTGCCGTAGTGATACGGCGGAGTCTGGAGGAAGAAGACCAGCGTGGTCCAGAAGGCGCTGAAGGCGCAGAAGAAAATCGCGCCCAGAGTCGCCGCCTCGCGCAGCACGGGCTGCTCGCGAATCAGATCCAGCGCCGACCGCATCAACTTTGGCCAGGTCAACTGCACCACCGCCTGGCTCTGTGGCAGCCCCATGCGGATGGCCAGCGCCAGCGCCAACATCAGTCCGGCCGCCAGCCAGTAAATCGCCCGCCATCCTGCCAAGGTGGCTACCAGCCCGCTTAAAGTTCGCGCCAGCAAAATCCCCAGCAGCAGCCCGGAGAGCACGGTCCCCACCGTTGCACCCCGTCGGGCCTCCGATGCCAGGTGCGCGGCAAACGGCACAATCACATGCACGGTCGCGGTGGTGATCCCAATGCCCAGGCTGGCCAAAACCAGCCACCAGAAATTCCGCGCGCTGGCCATCGCTGCCAGGCAAACCGCTTCCGCCAGCAGCAAACTTACGATCAGCCGCCGCCGCTCCTGAGCATCGCCCATGGGCACAAAGATCAGCATGCCGAGCGCCGCGCCTAATTGCGTGACCATGGCGACCGTGCCCACTCTGGGCACCGACATGTGAAAAGTGGCGGCAATCAAACCCAGCAAGGGTTGAATGTAATAAATATTCGCCACCACCGCACCCACGCTGAACGCCATTAGTGCGACATGCGCCGGACGAATGCCTGCCTGCTTGTGCGGCCTGTCAATCACATCGTTTGGCGGGGGAAGATCCTGAGTGGGAGGGGAATTTACGTAAATCTCGCTCACACATTTAAGATGCCCGGAGCGGAAATAGAATTCAGCAATTTGGCAGGACGGGGCCTGACCGCCGGAAGTGCGTTGTGAATGCGCAGGATGCCCACACTCCTGGATGAATCGTTTGGCAAGCGTGCGCAGCAGCTTCTGAATTCCCAATTCGAAGGCGGCAGCCGGAAGTATCGGAACGCTTGTGCAAAAGCGTCTTACTTTGCCCCTTGCGCGCCGGACCAGTCGCGAGTACCATTACATTGTTCTCATTGGCCACGTTCCCGCGCAGGCCTTCCGCGTCCCAGGCCGTTCCCGGCGACGCGACGGATCCGATAACGGATAACCGATAAGCAATTTATACTTTCGCCAATTCGAATTTTGTTTTGACCACAGGGCAGTTGCTGACAATTTTTCTGGCCACCCCCGGAGTTCGGCAAGAGAGTAGCAGGCTTGGCGCACAGAACGCCGGGCGATGAAAGCGCTTCCTGAAAGAGGCAAAAACTTCCGGGCGTGAGACTGTCGGCGCGCCAACTTCGGCCTGGTCGGCCGCAACCAAGTGGGGCATCGGAAGTTGAGAATCCTGAGTCTGGGAAATCGCGAAATATGATTCTGTAACGCTGCGCCGGATGGATCAATCCGACCGGCAGCTCTGAGAGGACTATGAACGCAGGAGAAGGAAGACCCTCCGGGGGCGGAGGTCGCGGCCGAAGGCGCCGCGGACGGCGCCCCAACAACGGCCGCGGGCCACGACCCGCCGGCCCCAGCCAGGCCCGTCACAATCAGGATGGCATTTACACCGCGCCCATGGATCACAGCTACCGCGCCGCCCTGGCGGGAAACGGCAGCAATGGCCAGAGCCCGCGCCGCGGACTGCGCCCCGGTTTTGCCGCGCCCTTCGCGCCGGTCGATCCCGAGCCGCTGCCCGCACTGCGGGAAGATGCCCAGTCGCGCATCTTTGCCTTCGTCGATGATCTGTTTTTCGCCGCCAAGATTCAGGAGACGGCCCGCAAGCTGAACGTAAAAGTCGAGTTCGCCAAGAACGACAAAGACCTGGCCGAACGCATGCAGCAAAACGGCGAGGAGAAGCCCTCGCTGATCATCTTCGACCTGAACAATGTGAACGCCAAGCCGCTCACCCTGATTCCCAAACTTAAGTCGAAGTTGAAGAAGGGAACCTCCATCATCGGATTTCTCTCGCACGTGCAAGGCGACCTGAAACAGAAGGCCCACGAGGTGGGCTGTGACATGGTGCTGCCGCGTTCTGCCTTCTCCCAGAACCTGCCGCAATTGCTGCGGCGGCATGGCGCCGCAGAAGAAGAGAACCCCACGGTGCAGTAGTTCGGCCGCCCTGCAATCTTAAAGTGCTTCCAGCGAGCAGATTCACCCCGGCGGCCACGCCAGGGACCGTCCGCCCAGCAGATGCACGTGCAGATGGAATACCGACTGCCCTGCGCCCGGACCCACGTTCAAAACGGTTCGATAACCCTGTTCGATATTGCGCTGGCGGGCGACTTCGGCGGCGGCGAGGTGGCAGCGGCCAATCAGTTCGGCGTCTTCGGCCTGCGCTTCCTTCAATCCCGCGAAATGTTTCCTGGGAATGACCAGCACGTGGGTGGGGGCTTGCGGGCTGATGTCTTCAAAGGCGAAGACATGGTCGTTTTCATAGACCTTTCTGGCGGGAATCTCGCCGCGCAGAATGCGGCAGAATAAGCAATTGCTGGTGGCATCGGTCATGGATGGCTCAGTCCTGGTCGTTGGTTGTCGGTCGGCAGCCTGTCGTCGTGCATTCGACATTATTCCAACATGAGGATGCGGCGTAACACAAACTCGCGCACCTAAGGCCAACGACCGAAGGCCAACGACTGCGGGCCAACGACGTTTTCCCTCAATCCAGCCGCACCAAAAAAACCGCGCCTTCGGTGGTTTGGGCCTCGGCGGCGAGTTTTTGCGCGCGGTCGCGATCGTCATCCAGCACCCGAATGCGAATCCACCAATTGCCCGCCGGGCTGGCGAAGGGCTGCACTTTGGCAGCGCGATAGCGGCGGGCCAGGCGATCCGCGACCTGCGCCGCATCCTTCTCATGTTTGAAGCCGCCGATCTGTACCGCCCACTTCCCTCCGGTGTCGATGGGGACGGGAGTTTGCATCACTTCCAAGCGCACTTCCGCAGTGCCGGGACCGTAGACGTCGAGCTGGCGGGCGGCGGCCAGAGATAAGTCCAGGATGCGGCCGGGGATGAAGGGCCCGCGGTCGGTGATGCGCACCAGCGCCGTGTGCCCGGTCTTCAAATTGGTGACCCGGACGATGGCGCCCAGGGGCAGGGTGCGGTGGGCGGCTGTCATGGCGTGCATGTCATAGACTTTGCCGTTCGACCCCACCCGATGGTGGTAGGGCGGGCCATACCAGCTGGCTTCACCGATTTCGCTGGTGATCGGTTGGGCGCTGGCAGGGAGGGTGGGCGCGGCTAGCTCGGAGCTCCTGGATTCGGCCGCGGGCAGGCGATCGCCTTTTGTCTCGCCCTCGGGCAGGGTGGCCGGTTCGGGAATCTCCGGGGCGGGCGCAGGCGGTGGTGGCACTTCGGTGCGGCTCTGCTTGGGATGTCCGCAGGCAGAGACCAGACAGATTGCAGGCAGCGCAATCAGCAGAGCAAGGGCGAAGACGGAGGGGCGTCGCTTCACTTGCGTTCGGCTTGATGCTCTGCCTTCTTCTGTTCCATATAATCGGCGAATTCGGATAGCTTCTGGCTGGCCGTGCGCAGGGCTTGGGTGGAGTGCTGGCGCACCGTGGGCACGACTTCATCGTTCAGATATTGGATGAGCCCGGGGATCTCCTTCTCGATTCTTTCGGCGGCCTCGGCAACGGCCTTGCTGACTCTAGCCGAAGCTTCCTCGACTTTGCGGTTGAAGTCGTTCATGGAACTCCTTGACTGTCACGGTCCGGAGGGAACTAAGCCAATGCCGGAGGAGCAACAGGGTGATTATTCCTGCTTTGGGAGACAGGGTCAAACGCCAACTTCCCTTGTTTTGGTAAGGATAATATCCTTGCTATAGTAAGGATTATGTCCAAGGTGACCTCCAAACTCCAGTTAACTGTTCCCAAGGCGATTGCCGAAAAGTACGGGATTCGCCCCGGGGATCACTTGGAATGGATTCCGGCGGGAAAGAGCATTCGCGTGGAGTTGGCGAGGATCGAGGCAGCACCTGTGCACCGGCAATCCGTCAACGATTGGCTGGCGTCATTCAAGGAAAACGTTCGCTGGCTGAATGAACTTCAGGCGGGCGAATTGGAGGACGCGCGCGCCAAACCCGCGCATCTTACGCGGGAAACTCGCGGATGGACAAGAGAAGACTTATACAACGACGAGCGAGGCCTCCCCCGTGGATTCCCTCGTTGACACCACCATACTGGTATATTTTTGCGATCCGCGGGATCCTAGGAAGCGGGCAAAAGCCATCGATACTCTCGAAAAAGGCGGGCGGGCAGGAGAACTGCGCATCCCACATCAGGCATTAGTGGAGTTCGTCAGTTCCGTGACCCGATTGCGCGGGCGGGAAAAGCCGCTAATGAAGATGGAACTGGCGATACGCCAGGCTGAGTCTTTCATGGATCACTTCCCGGTGCTCTATCCCAACCAGAACGTTTTCCATATGGCGCTTTATGGAATTGCCGCTTACCGCATGGCATGGTACGAAGCGCATCTGTGGGCCTACGCAGAGCATTTCGGCCTGCCCGAAATTCTCTCCGAAGATTTTGAGCACGGCCGCCGGTTTGGCACGGTGAGGGTACGAAATCCGTTTATCGAGCCGTTGCGGGCAGGGTAGGAGTCGTGAAACCGCGATCCTCACAAAGTCTTTTCCCGCCTCCGCGGCGGCGCAATTTTCGTAACGAGCTGCTGGCTTGGTATGAACTGCACCGGCGCGACCTTCCCTGGCGCCAGAACCGCGATCCCTATCGGGTTTGGCTCTCGGAAATCATGTTGCAGCAGACGCGAGTTGCCGCGGTAATTGCGCATTACCACGAATTTTTGCGGCGATTTCCCACCGTGGAGAAATTGGCCGCCGCGCGGGAGGCGAGCGTGCTGGCGGCCTGGAGCGGGTTGGGATACTACCGGCGGGCGCGCCTGCTGCACGCGGCATCCAGGGTGATCGTGCGGGAACGGCAGGGCAAGTTTCCCGAAAGTGCGGCAGAGTTGCTCGAACTGCCGGGCATCGGACGCTATACCGCGGCGGCAATTGCCAGCATCGCCTTCAATGAACCGGCTGCCGTGGTCGATGGCAATGTCGAGCGGGTGCTGGGAAGGGTTGTGGGTAAGTCTCTATCCGGCGAACGCCTGTGGACAGCGGCCGGAGACTTGCTGGATGGAAAGCGGCCGGGGGAGTTCAACCAGGCCATCATGGAGTTGGGCGCTGTGGTGTGTACACCCCGTTCGCCTCGGTGTTTGCTGTGTCCCGTGGCGAAGTTGTGCTCCACCCGTGGCGAGTTGGCCGGTGGCGCGAAGGGGCCGGCGCAGATGAGGCGCGAGATTCATTACGCGTTGAAACTGCGCCAGAGAGAAGAGCGCGGAGCGGAGGTTTTTCTGGTGCAGCGGGCAAAGGGTGCCTCCCTGATGGCCGGGATGTGGGAGTTGCCCGAGATGTCGGGAGCGAACGGGCTCGACGATCCGATTTTCAGCCTGCGGCATTCGATTACCGTCACCGATTACGCTGTACGGGTTTGGGCGAGTGACGGCGAAATGAGGTTAGGCGGCAAATGGATTTCCACCGCAAGACTACCCCGTATCGCCTTGACCGGCCTCGCCAAAAAGATCTTGCGCCGGGCAAAAGCCTGGCCCGGGTGAGTAGCGGAAGCCCTCAAGTTCCTTCGTCTAGCGCCCCGATCCTTCGCATCATCTAGAATGAAGGCAGCTCAGATCGGGAAGCACTTTGAACTGGCTGGCAAAGATTATTGGCGGTAAATCCGGAGGGCGATCGATGGCGGCATTGACGGCGGGGGTGCAAGCCCCGGCATTCGAATTGAAGGCTTTGGACGGCAAGGCATTCGTACTGGAAGAGGAATTGGCGAAAAGTCCTCTGGTGCTCGCCTTCTTTAAGGTTTCCTGTCCCACTTGCCAGTATGCATTGCCTTTTTTCGAGCGCTTGCAGCAGGCGTATGGGCGCGAGGGCGTGCGCCTCATCGGGGTCTCACAGAACGATGCGAACGATACGGCACGGTTCTGCAAGGAATTCGGTGTTACGTTTCCAATTTTGCTCGACGATACGCGGACTTATCCGGTGTCGAATGCCTATGGACTCACCAACGTTCCGACGATTTTCTGGATCGCGCAGGATGGCGAGATCGAACTCTCCAGCGTGGGCTGGGTGAAAGCCGACTTCTCCGCCATCAATCGTAAGCTGGCCGAGTTCGGAAAGACTGCGCCTTCGGTGATATTCCGACCGGGGGAAGAAGTGCGCGATTTCCGCGCGGGTTGAGGCTCGAAGAATTAATCCCGCGGTCGCGGGACAGTCCACTGGGACACAATGCGAAGGCACTCCCGGAAGTGCCGGGAGAGTGCTCGGGAATAGCGCACCGGTGAACGTTAAGTAGACACAATACCCCGAAGCCGCCCGAAAGACTAAGGACTTATGGTTCCGTTCCACCGGATTCTCCGCTGGGTGGAGCTCCGCTCGTCCGTTACAATTCTCTAAAGCGTTGATAACGAATCCTACGTGCCGCCGGGCGTCCCCGCTGGGTGCCTTGCCGAGTCGAGGGACGTCCTTAGCTTATGCTAGCTTGCTTGAAAAGATGGGTTTTGGCGGCCGCCCTCGCGGCGCCTCTCGGCCTGATGGCTGGGGCGGAGGGGGGCTCGGTGGTTTCGCCTGCCGATCCCGATCCCGGCGCGGTGACCGCCAAGCGTGACGGGGTGTCGGTGCAGTTGCCCCCGAGCGCCTTCGCCGCCATGCAGACCATTAATCCCGAGCACATCCGCTGGCATGTGAAATTTCTCTCCCACGACTTGCTCGAAGGGCGGGGTACGGGGCAGCGCGGCGGAGACCTTGCGGCGGAATACATGGCGACGCAATTTGCCGAGTATGGATTAAAGCCCGCGGGAGACAATGGGAGTTACTTACAGAAAGTGCCCCTGGTCGGAGTCACTACCTTGCCGGAAACCCGCTTTGCGCTGCAGCCAAGGGAGGGCTCGCAGCCAGCCATGATCCTCAAGCCGCTCGAAGACTACGTCGCCTTCGATGAGACCCAGCAGCCGCAATCGGAAGTGGACGCCGAGATCGTCTACGTGGGTTACGGCATCGAAGCTCCGGAATACAACTGGGATGACTATAAGGGTGCGGATGTGCACGGCAAAGTCCTGCTGATGCTGGTGAACGAGCCCCCGTCTGAGGATCCCAGATTTTTCAAGGGCAAGGCGCTGACTTACTACGGGCGCTGGACTTACAAGTTTGAGGAGGCGGCGCGCAAGGGCGCGGTGGGCGTGATTCTGATTCACCGGGAAGATATGGCGAGCTATCCCTGGGACGTGGTACGCAACTCAGACGCGGGAGAGAAGTCGTATTTGCAGCTCGAGGGTCCGGCGCTAAAAGTGGCCTCCTGGGTGCGTGCGGAGGTCGCGGAGAAATTGGCAGCGGCATCCGGCATGGATCTCAATCAGATGATTGCCCAGGCGGGCAAGCCGGAGTTTCATCCGATGACGCTGGGAGTCAGGCTGAAGGCCCATATGGTGAGCCGGATTCGAAATTTCCAATCGAATAATGTGCTGGCCATCCTGCCAGGATCCGACCGCAATTTAAAAGACCAGGCGGTGCTCTATACCGCGCACTACGACCACCTGGGCATTCGTCCCGAGATGCCGGGAGACAATATTTACAACGGCGCTGCCGACAACGGCACGGGATGCGGCATTTTGCTCGAGGTCGCCCGCGCTTTCAGCGTGGCCAGGGACCGTCCGGGGCGGTCGATCATTTTCGCTTCGGTGACCGCCGAAGAGCAGGGACTGCTGGGATCGGAGTATCTGGGGAAACATCCTCCGGTTCCAGCGGCGAAGATTGCGCTCGACCTGAATTACGATGACGTGAAACCTCTGGGTGCCCCGGAGGAAGTGGAGGTCACGGGCGCCGAGCGGACCACGTTCTATCCCTGGGTGCAGGCGACGGCCAAAGAATTCCGCCTCGCCATTCGCCCCGACGCTCGCCCGGAGGCTGGTCAGTTCTACCGCTCCGATCACTTCAGCCTGGCCCGGGTGGGCATTCCTTCCTTTTCCATCAATCAGGGCATGACGTTCAAAGGCCACGACGCAGCCTGGGGGATGGCGCAGGAAAAGGAATTTGTGGCGAAGCATTATCATCAGCCGAGCGACGAGTACCGCCCCGAGATGGATTTCGTGGGGGATGGGGCCATGGCCCGGTTTGGCTTTGCCCTGGGATGGGAGGCGGCCAGTCTGCCCCGGCTGATCGGCTGGCAGAAGGGCGACGAGTTCGAAGCCGCGCGCTTGAAAGGGCAGTAGGGGCGGTGGTCCAGCCAACAGTCTGTCCACTTGTCGTGGATGAGTTCAGAGACAATCGGAAAGCGAGGAGTGGCTGTGAGAATCCGGTTCGCTCGAGCGAGCGGAATGTTCGTCTGCACGATCTCATTTGTTTTCATGCTTTTGCCCTCGTCAGCCGCGTTGGCAGAGCGCACCGGCGAGCCAACTTCGGGACAGGCAGCTTCGGGTCCGGCGGCCGCCATCTGGTCCGGGGTCCTGGTCTCCAGCGCCTGCAACGCTGACGAAGCCTTCAAAAAATCTCCGGAATGCAGCAGGAATGTGCCCGGCGCGAAAATTGCCCTCTACGACGACACCAACCGGCTGCTTTACCGACTGCAGCCCCAGAAAGCGATTACTGCACACCTGGGAGACACGGTTACCGTTCGGGGAGCGCTGCACGCCGGCGCCATTCACGTCATTTCGCTTCGCCGGATGTTGATCGGCCTTCCCGTGGAAGCCCCGCATCTCAAGGTGGCGCTCGCCCAGTCCGATTCCGAAGGCATGCCGGGAAGTCAAGTCACGCTGGCCGCCGAAGTCCGCCTGACTCCCGAGGTGCACATCTATGCTCCCGGGGCCAAAGGCTACAAGCCAATCCAGTTAGTGCTCGATGTCATGCCGGAAATGCGCTTCGCTCCGGCCATCTATCCGAAGTCGAGGATTCTGTCATTGCCGGAGATCAACGAGCGTATCCCGGTCTTCGATGGCACTTTCCGCATCCTGCAGGATATGACGGTGAGTACCGCCCCCGAGTTCTGGCAATCTCTCGGCAAGGAGGGAAAGCTCTTCACTATCACCGGCAAGCTGGACTATCAGGCCTGCGACGATCACATGTGCTATCTGCCAAATTCAGTTCCCGTCAAGTGGCAGGTGCGAGTGTTCCCGCTGGATCGAAATCGGGCGGCGGCCGAAATTCAGCCGAAGTAACCAAGCGGCCGAATAGCCTCTCCCGTGCGCCTATCACCACCGTAACCTTTAGCCGCTTTTGCCCCCATGCTAGCCTCACTATGCCTGCGGGATCAGTGTGTCTGGCAGGCAAGATTACAGCCCTTGGGCTCCTGATCCATGCCAAAATTCCCCGTCTTCCGCTTAGGCAATGAACCAGAACTCACGGCTCTTCCGGAGTTGGTTGCCGCCTCGCCTTCGCTCCAGATGGAGGGCATCGGTGTGGGGGTCGACAATCTGCGCCACGACGTCACCCTGAGCCCCCGGTTCATGGACGCCGCCCGCGCCCAGATTATGCGATTGATTGTCCGCCACGGAGAGCTGGAAGGCATGCTGTCCGCGGAAGCTCCCATCCGAAATCAGGCGCCTGCCTGGATGCGCAATGCGGCCGCGGGCAAAAACGGGGTGGTCATGCGGGATGTGGGGCCCGCCGACTGGAAGCCGCTGCTCACGGAGTTGCATCTCGCGACGCTGAACCGCGCCAAGAAGGAAGAAAACACCTCCCTGGACCTGCTGGCGCGTCTGGCGGTGACCAAGCTGCTGCGCAACGAAATGCACCATCAGTTCGCGCAGGTGCTGGAACGCTGCCGCGTCCTGCTGAAAAGTTACGAGAGCATGCGCAGCAATCGAGCCGTGGAGTATCGCGAGCGCATCGCCACGTTTCAGGTGCGCAAGAAAATCATCCTGCGCAAGACCGGCCAGGAGTTGTTCGAGACCCTGCGTGCCATCGAAAAAGAGACTTTGGCCCGCACCCGGCGGTCCCTCTTCGGAGAGGTTGCCGCCAGCAACCCGGCCGGGGCCAACCTTTCCAGCTACGGACTTTTTCTAAACCGCCTGGCCTTTACCGAGGACGGGCGGGACGATTACCTGTGCGCCGAACACTACGTGATGCTGGGCAACTGGGATCGCGATGCCGACCGCTACCCTCGCCTCCAGTTCATCGTATGGGGATTTCTCCGCGCCCTTTATGGTCAGGAGACCCCAACCGACATCCTCGATGCCTGGTTGTGCGCCCCGGAGAATGCCCGGGCCCTGGTGGGCACCGGGACTCCCGACGATTCCACCGCGGAAGGCATGGCGCAGCAGGACCGGCTGGCGATGTGGGTGCGCCTGCTCGAAGATGAAGAAGTAATGGAATGCGTGATTGCTTCCTACTATGCCGTTCCCCTGTTGGGCGAGTACGCTCCCCGCATCAACCCGCAACAGTTGAAGAATGCGCTGATCTCGCGCCCCGAGTGTGACCGCGTGGAGCGCATGATCCAGGAGCATGGCCGGCTTTCGCCGGCCAGCCTGTACGCCGCCGTGGCCCGGGTGGCGGGATGCCGCGGCGCCGAGCGGGCCAAAGTCGCGGCTCGCTTCCTCTACGATTTTTCCCTGTATCACCGCGATTTGCGGCGTCTGGACACCCTGAACGCCGCCCTCGATTCGATCAACCTGATCGCCACGGACAAGCTGCGTGAGCTCTCCCGCATGAACGGCACGCTCTATGAGTTCCTGCTGCCCGAGGAGCGTCCGCAGCAGCCCGAGCAGGAACGCGTGCTGCGCCACGTGGTGCTCAAGGCCGACGTCCGCGATTCCACCCGGCTCACCCGGACCCTGATGGAGAAAGGCCTCAATCCCGCATCCTACTTCAGCCTGAACTTTTACGATCCGGTGAACAAGCTGCTCGGCAAATATGGCGCGCAGAAAGTTTTTCTGGAGGGCGATGCCATCATTCTTGCCATCCTCGAGCGCGCCGGCGAGCCGGAACTGGCAGTGAGCCGCATGTGCGTGCTCGCCCGCGAGATCATCGAGATCGTTCGCGGCTACAACCAGCTGATGCAGCGCTCCGCCATGCCCGAACTGGAGTTGGGAATCGGCATCACGTTGCAGGAATCCGCCCCGCTTTATCTCATGGATGGCGAGCGCCAGATCATGATTTCGGAGGCGCTCAACGAGAGCGACCGGCTCTCCTCCTGCAATAAGCGCGCACGCAAAGTGATGGAATCGCAGGCGGGTCCGTTTCATGTCTACGTTTTTCAGCCCAAGGGCGCGGATTCTTCCGCAATCCCCGGAGCGAATCCCGAAGACGCCGTGATGAGTTACAACCTGGGCGGCATTCGCATGAACCAGGCGGCTTTTCGGAAGCTGGAGCAGGAAATTTCCCTGAGCCCGGTCGAGCCTGCTCTTGCTCGCACGATGGTGACGGCATTTACCCAGTCGGAGGCATCAGACAAGGCGGAATTCCGCCTGGTCCGCGGCATCGTACCCGTGGACCGTGAAATCTTCCGCAGGATTGTCATCCGGGAAAGCCGCATTCCCACAATCAATCCGGCCGATTTCTCGGTCCAGAGCTGGACCGAGCGCACGTATTACGAAGTCTGCACCGACCCCGCCATCTACGCCGCGCTGGAAAAAGACAAGCTGGAAAAAGACAAAGAGAAAAAAAAAGCTGCCCGAGCCGCGCTTTAGGGAGAGCCCGCCCCGGGGTTGGCCTGAGCGACCCGAGAGGCTGGCCGGCGTTCGCCGCCGACCGCCTTTCGTCGCCCGCAACCACCGCGTCATCACCTTGACCCCAACCAAAGAGCCATCGACGAAACTGCCTACTTGGAGCTACAATGCTTCCCAGCGTCCAGGAAGACGCGCACAGGCTCTATCCGGCGCCGCCGGAGGGGCACTGGAGGAAACCATGAGTTTTACCCCGATCAGCGGGCGTTCCGAGTACGAACTCCACCATAAAATCACCACCGCGACCCTGCGGGAACGCAAACTCCGGCACGAACCCATCGCTTGCCTCACCGCCTACGATTATTCCGCTGCGCGCCTGGTCGATGAGGCTGGAATCGAAATGATTCTTGTGGGGGACTCTCTCGCCCAAACCATACTGGGCTACGAGAACACGCTGTCGGTGACCGTCGAGGAGATGCTGCATCACGTGAAGGCGGTGCGGCGCGGGGTGAAGTCGGCTCTGCTGATAGCGGATATGCCTTACGGCTCCTATCAGATCGATGCCCGGGCCGCGCTCGATAACGCCACCCGCTTTGTGAAGGAGGGGGGCGCCGAAGTGGTGAAGATTGAAGGCGGCGAAAAGCGAGCCGATCTCATCCGCCGCATCATCGACGCCGAGATTCCTGTGGCCGGGCACATCGGGCTGACTCCGCAATCGGTCAACGTCATTGGCGGCTACAAGGTCCAGGGCAAAAATCTAAGCGGCATTGAACAACTGATGCGCGACGCAGTGGCGCTGGATCGCGCGGGCGTGGCTTGCCTCTTCCTGGAGGGCATTCCGCGCGAAGTCGCGGCCATGATCACGGCGGAGGTGGGCACGCCCACCATCGGCATTGGCGCCGGCCCGGAGTGCGATGGGCAGGTGCTGGTGTTCCATGATCTGGTGAATCTGACCTTCGCCGCGCCCGCCAAATTCGTCCGCCGCTATGGCGACGCGGCGGGGATGATTACCCAGGCGGCACGGGCCTTTCGCGCCGACGTGAAATCGCACCAGTATCCCGCGGATAACGAGTCCTATCATCTGCCGAAGGAAACCAAGGTTGGACTGGAAACGGTGCTGGCGCGCAAGCGAGCCATGGGCAGATGAAGCTCCGGCTTCCGTCTTCCCAACTGCGACGGGAAGGCGCGCACCCAAGGCGCGATGGTGCTAGCCTATTGTTAAGCAGGAGGTCTTAATGGTGCTCCCAATGTTGCTCTCAATGTCGCTCCCCATGTTGCTGCCGGCGTTTTTTCTGCCGTTCTTTGGTTTTGGGTTCGTCATGTATTTTCTACCTGCGATCATTGCCCTGGCGCGCAACAAGCGCGACATCACCTCGATCGTTCTGCTTAATTTCTTTCTGGGATGGACCATGATCGGATGGGTGGTCGCTCTGGTCTGGGCCTGTAAACATGACGTTCCGATGGTGGTGCGGTGAACGGTGGCGCGCTTGAACGGCTGCGTTTAACCTGGCGTCTTTCGCTCGCTTTGGCCGCGTTGCTCTCTCTGGCGGCTTGTTCCAGGCAAAACGCGCAGGCCACGCCCGATCCCGCCAGCTTGTTGCAGTCCGTGGCTCCGCCCGACCCGGCGAAGTCTGCGGCGGCGGAGAACAAGCACTGGGGAAATCCCTATCTGGTGATTCGCCCGGACGCGGTCGGAATGCTGACCGGAGTCGCCGCCAATGAAGAGCAAATCCTGAGGCCGGAGGAAATTTTGACGGCTCTGGCGCGGTTGCCGCTCTCCGCCTGGCCGTACGGGCGGGCGGTCGCGGTGCTGGTGGACGCCAAACCCACCAGTTCGGAGCAGGAGAAAATTGCCCTGCGGCGAAATCGCGGCATCGTCGCCGGCGAATTGCAAAGCGCCCATGTCGCCATCCACTGGATTCCCTCCTCCTGAGAGCTCAAACCGCCGCGCGCCACTCCCCAATGAAAATCTGCCACACCATCGAAGAAATGAGGGCGGTATGCCGCGCCTCGCGCGACCGCGGCAAGCGGTTGGGGTTCGTGCCGACCATGGGCGCGCTGCACGCCGGCCATCTCTCGCTGGTGCAGGCGGCGGCCGCGGCATGCGATGTGGTAGCCGCATCGATTTTTGTCAATCCACTGCAGTTCGGGCCGGCCGAGGATTTCCTCAAATATCCTCGCAGCTTTGACCGCGATCGTTCTCTTCTCGAAGGGCAGGGTGTGGAAATCCTTTTTGCGCCCTCAGCTGAGGAGATGTATCCCCCCGGGGCGATAACCTGGGTGACGGTGGAGGGGCTGACCGACAAGCTGGATGGGCTTTTCCGGCCCGGACATTTTCGCGGCGTGACCACGGTGGTGGCCAAGCTGTTTCACGTGGTCGAGCCCGACGCCGCATTCTTCGGGCAAAAAGATGCGGCACAACTCGCCATCCTTCGCCGCATGGTAAGCGATCTTAATTTTCCCGTCGAGATAGTCGCCTGCCCGGTGGTGAGGGAGCCGGACGGCCTGGCCATGAGCTCCCGCAATGCTTATTTGAACCCGGAAGAAAGAAAACAGTCGCTCGTCCTGCATCGCGCGCTAACGCGGGTGAAGAACTTATTCCAAAGCGGGGTGCGCGATACGGAGAAATTGCTGGCCGCCGGGCTGCAAGCGCTGGCTGAGGAAAATTCGGTGCGCCTGGATTATCTTGAAATCATCGATCCCAACACCCTCGATCCACTGCGCACGGCCGCCAAAGGCGCACTTGTAGCTGTAGCAGCGCACGTGGGGGCCACCCGGCTCATCGATAATCTCTGGCTTTAACGCAGCGACCCTGTTTAGCGGCTCGACTCCGGCTGGCTCGATTGCGCGGCAGATGCCGATCTGGTTTCCGGCGAGAGTCGCTGCCGCACAAGTCGTTCCACCTGGGACCAAACCTGAGGGTCACACTCGCTCTGCATGTGATCAGGGGTGAACACTCGATCCCACAATGCGGGCTGCGGGCAGCGGATGGGATCTTTTCTGTAATCCAGGAGGTAATTTCCCAGGATTGCCGTTTTCGCCGGGTCGGCGGCGGCGATCTTCCGCCTGCCGTGAACCATGCCGTGGGTCTGATAGAAGTTCACCGCTTCGGCTACGTTATCCGGAATGAGGGAATCGTTCTGTCCCGGTTTGGCGATGCTATCCACCTGCACCGTCAACAGCACGGGAATCCCCTGGCGTCCCAACTCGCGCGCCAGCGTCACCGCTGCCGCCGCCCCCCAACTGTGTCCATAGAGGATAATTCTGGCCGCGCCTTTTTCTTGCGCGGAAAGAACTCCGTCATGATTCACGTCGAGCAAACCAAGGATGGTTTTCCGCGCCCGCTTTCTTCGCCGGTTTTCGAACATTTGCACATAAGTTCCCGGCGGGGCGCTCTGGCGGATTCGCTGTGCGAGTTGAACCGGCGCGTGGTGGGCGTTATCGCGCCTTACGAAACCGCCGGTGAATCCGATGACAATGTTTTGGGGAGCCGTGCTCGCGAGGGCCTTAACTCCTTTGTTATCCACCACTCCCGCGAGCGCCGGAGCGGTCAGGGAACACAGACTCAATGCCACGATCCCCGCGCGAAATGGACTAGAGCCGCGCACAAGAAAATCCTCTCTTCAGATGATGTGCCGCGTCACTCGGATGCCGAAAAAGAACCTTCGTTCAAGACTTGTTTTTTGGCCTCAAGTGCGAATGCTTGACCGTTGCGGCTTTCCGGCTGCCCGTAACCAATGGAAGTCTATACCGCGTGTCAAGGAGCGCAAAGGCTGAGTGGTTGGTCCGCCTCAATTCATTTCATTTTCTTCCGACAGGGCTCATCCCGAGGAGCTGCGTAGCCTTGGTCCGGAAACAAGGCGGTTTCCCGCAAGAAAGTATCGCAATGGGTTGGCAGTGGCCTTGGTAATGCCGATCCGTGGACTGACCCTTACCGCTGCGTCCGCAAAATTATCTTCTCCGAGCCACAGGCTCGACTGGGACGAGGTGAGATCGCTTCCATTGTCGCGGGCGCGGGTAATGCCGAAGGCCTCCGCCAATCGGCCGGGGCCGCTGGTCAGGCGGCGAGGATCGCCCAAAGCCTCGATCCTGGAGAGTTTGCGAGCGTGTGCCATGGACTCTATCCCGAGAAGTGGTTCGAGCGCTCGAAACAGCACCGATCCGGCTTTGCCCTCGCGCTCGCAGGAAACATTCAGGCAATAATGATTGCCGTAGATGAAATAAACGTAGGCATAGCCGGGCGGACCGAATAAAACACGCGTGCGCTCGGTATTGCCGGCGGCGGCGTGGGCGGCGGGATCTTTTTCGCCCAGGTAAGCTTCCACCTCAACCACCCGCCCCACCCTGTGCATGTCACCCTGGCGAACGTCGCCCTCGCGTACCAGCAGCTTTCCAAGGATCTCGCGTGCCACGCGGCGGGGATCGCGCGCGAAAAAGGCGCGAGGCAACGGACGGATGTTTCCCACGGCAGGATCCGGGCGAGCGGACACAGGGGTCATCCGGCGAGCGCCACCTTCTCCGCCCTGCAGCATCCTCGTCAAACCCGCGCTAAGCCGCGCCCTTCGCCACTTCCTTCAGGTAGGCCAGCACTTCCACGGCGTGGCCCTCCGGCTTCACCTTGGGGAAGATATGTTGAATTTTGCCATTCGGTCCAATAATGAAGGTGGTGCGCGCAATGCCCATGACTTTCTTGCCGTACATGTTTTTCTCCTGCACCACGCCGTACGATTCCGCCACTTTTTTGTCGGCATCGGCGAGCAGGGAAAAAGGCAGCTCGAATTTCTCCTGAAATTTCTTCTGCGCCTTCACCGTGTCGGGCGAAATCCCCAGCAGCACGGCGCCGGTTTTCTGGATCTGTTTGTAGGTGTCGCGGAAGGCGCAAGCCTCCACCGTGCATCCCGGGGTATCGGCGCGAGGGTAGAAATACAGCACCACCACCTTGCCGCGCAGGCCTTTCAGCGACACTTCTTTACCGTTCTCATCCTGCAAAGTGAACTCGGGGGCCTTATCATTGATCTTGATATCCATGGCTATCTCATTTCCAGAGCAATTGAAATTGAAGGCGCGGCGTGCGATTTCGGCCTTGGCGGAGCCGCGGCCAGCGCTTGCCTTCAGAATTTCCTTATACCGCATCTTCGGGTCATTCGTCATTATGAGCGCTCTGCTCTTGTCGGCTTCCCCGAGCCCGGCCCAGGGAAGGCCGCAACTGAAGCGGCCCGAGGAGTCCCCTTCGGAAAAACCTCCGGAGGTGAAGAAAAAGAAGATAAAAGGCCCACGGGCGGTGGGAATTGTGCAGCTCAACCGCAACGGCAAGGGTTCCCTGATTCCCGTCGCCATCCTGATTGACGGCCATTTTTACGATGCCAGCGCGTATAAGGCGGATCCGGTGCCGATGGCGCTCGCCGCAGGAACGGTGTACGAAGCCGAACAGGCGGGCGATTCGCAGGGCCTGTTCACGGTGAACGGAGCGTTGCACAGCCAAGGCACGGGCAGCGCGCATCCCTGGGTGGGCACGGGAACTTTTCTGCCGCAAGGCGCGGTGGCGCCGAAGAGCACGCGGAAGGCGGAAGACGTGCCCGTCGGGATTGGCAGTGGCGGCGACGAGCCGCCTCCACGGCTGACCAAGAGCGCCCCTTCTAAACCCCCGGGTTCCGATTCAGCCGCAGCGAGTGCTCCTCCAGCCGCGGGGTCCGGCGAGAAGCCAAAACAGAATTCCGCCGGGGCCTCGCCCGCGGATAAATCCGCCGCTAACTCCGCCGACAAAACCGATCCTGCGAAACCGGCGTCCGATCAGCCCCCCAGCGAATCTCCAGCCAGCCAGCCGGCCGGTGCATCCACCTCCTCCGGGCAAACCTCGCCGAACCAGGCTCCATCGAATCAGAGTTCGTCCAAGGGAAGTTCGTCCAAAGAAAGTTCGCAGGATTCGTCTTCCGGCAATTACTACCGGCCCACCCTGCGCCGGGGCAAGCCGACGCAGGATGCCGCACAAAACGATGCGCCACAAAACGACGATAGTAACCAGGCGACCGCAAAGGCCGGCGCAAATGGCGTTGGATCGACAGCCGTGCCCGCTGCCGGAGCAGCCTCCAAGGCGCCGGAGCCGTTGCGCCTGATCCCGGCCGTCTCGGATGCGGGCGGGCCGGAGCCGCAATCGTATAAATTTTTCTGGAAGACTGGCGAAGAAGAAGAGCGGCGCAATCAGATGCTGACATTGGCGGCGAACGAGATACGGGCTTATGCCAATGCTCTGGCCAGAAACCATATCTCGGCCGCTCCAGCCACCCCGAAGGCCGCCGCCAGCCGCCAGGCGACGCTCAAGCAGGCCAAGCCGGAGTTCGATGATGTGCAATTTCGCGGCTTCGATCTCTGGCTCACCGGTCAGCCCGTGCTGATCTTGACCGCCGAGGCCCGCATTCCCGGATGGTCGGAGCCGGGAGCGAACGCCCAGCCTTATCAGGTTACTCTGGTGGCGCACCCCGATATCTATGGTGATCTGCATAAGCTCTACGCGGCGGTTACCGACAGGTTTCATCTGGATGTAACTCCGCAGCTGGAGTTGATCGATGTGGTGGATGCGGATGGCGACGGGCGCGGGGAATTGCTGTTTCACGAAACCAGCGATGCCGGTAGCGGCTACATCCTCTATCGCGCCACCGCGGACAAGCTGTGGAAGATGTTCGACAGTTTGAATGCCGATTGAATGCGATGACGTTGCTCTCTTCCCGCGAGATATTTTCGGCCGGAAATCTGACTCACGGAGAAACGACATAAGCGGCCAGCCTGAACCTCGCCTGCACAGCTGGGTTTCCAGGGATGGCCTCCGCCTCTACAGCCGCGTGTACGACGCCCCGGGTTCCGGAGCGGGAACGGTCTTGTGTTTGCACGGGCTCACGCGGAACAGCAAGGACTTCGAAGATCTGGCGCCGCACCTGAGCCGGCGCTACCGCGTGATCTGCCCCGACCTGCGCGGCCGCGGTCTTTCGGCTTATGATCCGACGTGGCAGAACTATCATCCGGGCATCTATCTCGCCGATCTTGCCGATCTGCTGGCCAGCCTCGGAGCGAAGCGGCTGGCTGTGATCGGGAGCTCGCTTGGCGGCCGGCTGGCAATGCTGCTGCCCGGCTTTCTGCCGAGCTCGATCGCGGGCATCGTCCTGAACGATATTGGGCCGGAGGTTGATCCCGTGGGCGCGGCCCGGATCCGGGGCCAAGCCGGGAGGCTGCCGCCGGTGGGGAGTTGGGAGGAGGCGGCGGAGCAACTGCGGCTGGCGTTTGGCGCTGCCTGGCCGGGACTCTCTGACGATACCTGGCGTCGGCTGGTCCGCCGAAGCTATCGCGAGAACGCGACTGGGATTCCGGTGCTGGAGTGCGACCCCAAAGTTGGCGAAGCGGCGCGGACGATTCCGGCAATTCCAGGCGACCCTTGGGCGGTATGGGCTGGGCTCACCAGCTTGTCTTTGCCGGTGCTGGCCATCCGGGGCGCCTTATCGGATTTTCTGAGCGAGGCGACTCTGGCGCGGATGCGGCGGGAGATGCCGGAACTTATCACGCTGACGGTAGAGCAGCGCGGCCACATACCGTTTCTTGACGAACCTGAGTGCCTGGCTGCGATCGACGATTTTTTGGCGAAGATCGCCTTTTAGAGCTGCTTAGGTTTCGATGCCCACGTGGCAGACCCGGCCGACCAGGTAATCCGATGCAGTTTTGCCCTCTTCCATGGTCATGATGTCGATGGGGTAAGCCTGGTTGTGGGGGCGCAGAATCAGGTGATTGCCGGCGGTCTCGACATACTTCACAGTGCAGCTTCCGTCCTTGAGCACGGCGTACATGTTGAACTCGCCTTTTCGATAAGGTTTTAGGGAATTGTAGTGGCGGTCGATCAGGAGGGTGGCGCCGGGCAGCAGCCGGGGGTACATGCTCATGCCTTCGCGGCCATCCACTTTGATCATCACAAAGCGCTCCCACTCTTCGCGTGCGCCCTCGGGCTCGGACTTCAGTTTCTTTAGAAATGACTTCTTGAATTTCAGTATTTCTTTCACGTCCATGCTGGTGATGAGGGGCTGGGTGGCGGCGACGGTTCCGTCGGTCAGCAAAACGTTCTGAAACTCGTCATCGCTGGGCGGAAGGATGGAGGCGCGCTTGTTGACCTCAGAGGGGTCGAGCAAATCGAGCACGGAAAGATGCTGCACAGCGAGCACCCGGTCCATGCCCTCCAGGCTCAGACCGCGCTTGCGATTGAGGAAATTCGAGATGTGAGCCTGCTTGAAACCAGTCTGCTGCGCCAAACGCAGGCCGGTCAGATCGCCTTCCTCAATGCGCTCCCACAGCGTATCGCGCAGATTGTCCTGCAATACCCGAAATTTCATAGCTGGGAGTATAGCACGCGAGCTATAGCATAACGCTAACCAGGAGAGATTTCCACAGCCCCTTGGGTATAACGACCTTGACCGACTAAAAATACAGCTATACGATCGCAATGCGTTATAGCTCAATCTGGTTAGCGGGGCGGAAAAAACCCATGGTCGCGACTGATAAGTGCAACGAGGAGCGGGACTTCCTGGAATTCCGGCGCAAGGTAAGGGGGGCCGAAGTCTTGTCGGCCGCCATCGAACATCTGTTGAAATCGATGAAGTTCAGCGGCAAGGTCAGTGTGGTGGTGCAGAACGGACGAGTGCTGAAATCGGGATACGAGGAGGGCTACTTTTCACAACGGGAGTCGGCGCTGGCGGTGGAGGGTGCGGGCAGCGCGAAGATATGATTTCGGGCTGATTCCCGGATGCATTGCCGGTAAGAACAATTAAATAGCGCACGCAGGTCTTCGTAATAGAAACGAGCCCTGCGCTTGCTTTTCCGCTGGATCGGCGGGAGGCGAGCGCAGGGCTTTTTTTCTGTAAGGAAACTCGGACAATCAGCCGCCCGACTTCGTATCGAAGCCGGGAAATGGGGGAACGATGCAAGGAAGCTTTGGGAGTTCAGGAAATCAGGCGAATCTCGAACTGAAATATTGCGAACGATGCGGTGGCTTGTGGTTGCGAGTGACAGGCAGCGGGCAGATTTATTGTGCGGCTTGCGGCCGGGCAATGGCGGAACTGCCGTCATCGTCCCGGGAAGCAAGACTGAGAAAAGCGGAGCAGGAGCCGCAGTGGAAGGGAATCGGCGGCAAACACGAGGGCTATGACGACGACGAGGCCACCGATCTTGAGGCAAGAGGAGGCCTGGCATGAGCGACTTTGTGGAATGGATTGCCGCCCAGGCCGATCGCGATCCGGCAAAAGCCTTGCCAGTCAGGCTGCTAAGGCTACCCTTCGAGAGGCCACGCAAGGACGAAGTAAATGCAAGCCTGACGCCAGGCCTGCCGGCCCACAATTTTCCCGGGAGGCCCGATTGGGAGGAGGTCGGACCGCAGATCGACGATGCCTTGGATCGCAATCCCCATATCGGCCAATACCGGGAACGGACTGTGGCGTTGCTGCGGCGCTACATGCGGTTCTCCCTTGAGACTGGGCGATTGCCCTCGATGGTGGGCAAGGAATTTTTTCGCGCCAAGGTGACTTCCTATCGTTCGGTAACGTTTGAGGACCGGGTGATTTTTGTGAGCGATGTGGAGAGGATCCTGGGCAAGCTGGAGTATTGGGATCAGCAGTTGATTGCAAAACTGATTCTGCAAGAGCATGGCCAGGAGAAGACGGCCGCGATGCTGCACTGCAACGTGCGAAC
>Ga0181534_10000770_pt1 | contig 22194 bp, 20 predicted proteins | sample PEATcosm2014_Bin_37_FD_119758 | JGI IMG/M metagenome (GOLD analysis project Ga0181534, IMG submission 119758) | Peatland microbial communities from MTU Mesocosm Facility, Houghton, MI, USA - PEATcosm2014_Bin17_10_metaG | ecosystem: Environmental > Terrestrial > Soil > Wetlands > Peat | place...
ATGACGGCGGCGACGTGACGCTGCTCGATCCGAAGACGGCGAGCGCCGCCGGCTCGATCGCGGTGGGCGCGGAACTCGAACAGGCGGTCGCCCCCGGGGATGGCACCGTCTATGTCAATGTACCCGCGTCCCATTCCATCGCCGTGCTCGACCTGGCGTCGAAGACCAAGCGGCGATCGATCAAATTGACCGGTTGCAGCGAACCCACGGGGCTCGCTTACGATGCGGCCGATGACCTGCTGATCGCGGTGTGCGGCAATGGCGTCACCAAGTTCGTGCGCGCCAAAGACGGCGCCGATGTGGCCACGTTGGTCACCGGCAAGGGCTCGGACGGCGTCATTTATGATGCGCAGCGCCGTTTGACGTTCGTCCCCTCGGCCGTGCAGGGGACGCTCAGCGTCATTGCGTTTGATCCGAGCGGCAAACCCGCCATCGTGCAATCGCTGAGTACGCAGAAAGGTGCCCGCCTCGGGGCGCTCGATCCCAATACCGGCCGGATCTATCTGCCGACTGCCAAGATGGGCCCTCCTGTTGCTCCGAATCCCTGGCCATCGGTCACGCCCGGTACGGTGCAAATGTGGGTGGTGGGACCCGATCGATGATCCGCGTCATCGCCACGGTCGAGCTGAACCCCGAAGTGCGCGAACAGTTCCTGGTCGAATTCAGGCAGCTCGTGCCGTTGGTGAGGGCCGAGCACGGCTGCATCGAATACGCCGCCGGCATCGATGTGGCGAGCCAGTCGGCCGCGCAGATCCCGCTGCGTGAGGCGGTGGTGACGATTTTGGAGAAATGGTCCGATCTGCCGGCATTGCAGGCCCATTTCACCGCCCCGCACATGCTCGCCTATCGCCAGCGTGTCGCCGCACTGGTCCGGCGCACCACGCTGCAAGTGCTGCAATCGGTCGACTGATGCCAGCGGCCGCGAATCATGTTTTCGCCACTGTTCACGAAGACGCACCAATTGGTTGCAGCAAATGCATGGTCAAACACGTTCAAAAATAATCTGCAAGCGCCGACAATGCCGCGACAGCGCTTGCGTTGGTGAGTGACGCAAACGCCACAACGATAAAACTTAAGGTTCGGGGAGAGACAAACTATGTTGAGAAGACCTCGTGTTTCGAGTGCGGCGAGCGCCGCCCTGGGCGGGCTCCTGCTATGCGGCGCCCCCGCCTGGGCCGCGGACTCCGCAACAGCCCCTACCTATGGACTCGAAGAGATCATCGTAACGGCCCAAAAGCGTACCGAGGATCTGCAAAGGGCCGCCATCGCGTTGAGCGCGGTGACCGGTGCCACGCTCAAGGAACTGGGCGCATACGACCCCCAGGCACTCACGGACCTCGTGCCGGGCGTTGAAGTCGGCAACAACAACTCCAACACCACCTTCGCCATTCGCGGCATCTCATCGACCACCGATGCGACGCTCGGCGACGCAGCCGTGGCCTTCCACCTCGACGGGGTGTTCGAGGGGCGTCCTTCGGCCGCCTCCGGCCTGTTCTACGATACCAATCGCGTGGAAGTCCTGCGCGGCCCTCAGGGCACGCTGTACGGGCGCAATGCAACGGCCGGAACCATCAACGTGGTGCCCAACCGCCCGAACTTCGACGGCTTCTCCGGCGAAGCCGAACTCGAGGCGGGAGATTATGGGCTGCTGCGCACAGCGGCGATGTTCAACGCGCCGGTGAGCGATACATTTGCCATCCGCGGCGCGATGCAATCGCTTCGGCACAATGCGTATCTCAACACGGGCTACGACGATGCCGATGACTTTGCCGGCCGCATTCAAGGCTTGTGGCAGCCGAACGCGGATTTCTCGGCGCGTCTGTTCGGTGACTTCTTCCATCAGGGCGGCGTCGGCAACGGGTTCGTACAGTTCCCGTTCAACCCGGCGAACCCGGTGCCGCAGCGATTGGGTTCCAATCCCTGGAACACCGTCGTGCCGCAGATCGCGCAGTCGGGCTATCTCTCGCCGGCCGGGACCACCAACAACACCAGTTGGAGCACCCACGCCGAGTTGAACTACAACATCAACGGCATGGTCCTGACCGACATTGCTGCCTACCACCATCTCACCGTCGACTACTTCGCCTACGGCAATGGTCTGGACAACTCCCAGAACGACGACGAGACCGAGACCTCGAACGAATTGCGGCTGGCATCCGCGCCCGATTCGCCCATCAAGTGGGTGGGAGGATTGTTCTATCACGACGAGGAACAGCCCTATACGCAGATCTTTTACGACAACGCCCAGCCACAAAATCCGACCTGCTGCGTGAGCCTCGGCCAGGGCACCAGCCTGCATTTCATTTATCCCGAGATCTCGAATCCCTCGTACGCGATATTTGGGCAGGCGACCTTCCCGGTGACTTCCGACATTCGGCTCACCGGCGGTTTGCGCTGGAACCACGACCACAAGGAGGTGATCGGCGGTACTTACAAGTTCTTCGGCGAGGACACGGTGCCGTTCTTCGGGCCGCCGATCCCGGCCGGTACGCAGCAGCTCTCGGTGGCGACCAATGCCGATGCAACGTGGACGAAAGTCACCTGGAAGGCGGGAATCGAGGCCGATGTGGCACCGAATTCCATGGTTTATGGCGATGTCAGCACCGGCTACAAGCAGGGCGGCGTCTTCGCCGGAGCGTACCCCAACACGTACAACCCCGAGTACATCACCGCGTATGAGATCGGCTCCAAGAACCGCTTCATGGAGAACCGCGTGCAGTTGAACGCGGACATCTTTTACTACAAGTACAAGGACTACCAGGTCGATCAGCTGGAAGACCTGCCGTTGCCGGGCGGGGGCGTTTCCTTCGGCGATGACATCTTCAATGCCGCACGCGAGACCGAGTACGGCGGTGAAATCGAAGGCCGCTGGCGGGTGACCGAGGACGACGAGTTCTACGTCAATACCGCCTACCTGCATGCGGTGTTCGATGAGTTCAACTTTCCGCTGCAAGCCGAACCGCCTCACCACGGCGTGGCGAATCCGATCGTCTTCGTCAACCTCGCCGGCAATACCCCGACGAGCGCCCCGAAGTGGACCGGCACGCTGCGCTATTCGCACACCTGGCAGTTCGCGGGCGATCAGCAGCTGATGTGGCTCGTGCAAACCCACATTGAAAGCAACTATTGGCTGTCGGTCGACCACACGATCGATCCGAACAAGGCCAACAGCTACCAGTCGGGCTATTCGCGCTCGCAGAGCTCCTTCACGTACTACATGAAGGACAAGAAATTCTCGGTGCAGGCCTACGTGCGCAACATCGAGAACAAAGGCGTCATCAACACCTACTCCTACGGCGGCGCGCCACCCGCTTACGCATCCATCGATGCGCCGCGCACCTTCGGAGTCGTGTTTACCGCGCGCTGGTAGAGGCGAGCCGCTGGTGGAGCAAAAGAGGGGGGCGTTGAGCCCCCCTTTTTCTTCAGCGGAGAAATTGCTCGATGTGGTTTGGGCTCAGGCCGAGCGCGCGGTAGTGACTGCGCGCCGCCGCGATCTTGGTGAACACATCCTCGTAGCCCGTCGGCACACCGACGTCATCCAGGTAAACGTATCCCGCGGTGACGTGAAACAACGTGATCATCTCGGGGACGTGTTCGGGCACGATCAGCGTGTGCGTCTCGCCGGGAACCTCGAAGGCATAGCTGCCCGGGCTCGCCACCCAGTCGTGTTCAAGATAACGCCAGCTGCCGCGCAGGGTGAAGGCGTGCACCGGTCCGAAGTGGCGGTGGCGCGAGAGCACGCCGGCGCGGCGCACGCGCAGCAGATTGAGGTAATACCCCTGGCTCTGGCTGAGCAGCAGCGGCCTGAACCACACGCCGTCGGCCTGCGGCACCCAGGCTGCCTCGTCGGCGTCGAGATCAAGGCCGTTGGGGATGAATAGTTCCGCCAGCATGTTGTCGACTCTCCGGGGATGATGGAAAAACCGGCCGTAGCCTAGCAGTTCACCGATCAGCGATGCTGCGCGGCGGCGTTGACGAATATGCATCAATTGATTGCAGGCCGCGGTCTTTTGCCCGGCGGCGTGTTGCGGCTAAGCTCCGGACTCACCGCCACTTCAAGCCAGGAATCGCGCATGATCGATCCTCGAACCGCCCCGTACGGCGCACTGCTGCTTCGAATCACGCTGGGTGCGCTGCTGATCGTGCACTTCTTGAACAAATTGTTGATCTTCACGCCGGCCGGCACCGCGCACATGTTCGTCGGGCTCGGGCTGCCGGGGGAACTCGCCTACCTGATCATGACCATCGAGATCACCACCGGCATTGCGCTGATCGTGGGGTTTTGGCCCCGCTGGGCGGCACTCGCGGCGCTGCCGGTCTTGATCGGTGCCGTGGTGTTCTTTCACGCCAAAAACGGCTTTGCCTACAATGCGCCCAAAGGCGGCGGCTGGGAGTACCCCGCATTCTGGGCCGTCGCGCTGCTCGTTCAGGTGCTGATCGGCGACGGAGCGTACGCGCTGCGCCCCTCACCGCGGTGGAAGACTTAACCGGAGATTTTATGAGTGAACCGAAGAAATGGATCAATCACGTCGTTTTCAACGTGAACAACCTCGATGCCGCGGTGAAATTTTATACCGAGGTGGTCGGCATGAAATTGATCATGCGATTCGATGACCGCAAAATGGCCTTCGTGTCCTTCGGCGAGCGCCATCACGACATCGGACTGTTCGAGGTGGGCGGCACGCAGGAACACGACCGGCAGTGGCATGGCTTCAATCATCTCGCCATGGAATTCGAAGGCGGCCCGAACGTGCTCGATGAGCTGCACGAGAAGCTGATCGACAAGGGGGCGAAGATCGACAATCTCGAGGGTCACGCGGGCGGCCGGCACAAGAGCGTGTATTTCTTCGATCCGGACGGCAACCGATTGGAGTTTTATTGGGAAAATCCCGATTGGCGGCGCGAGTCCGCCGAACAGGTGCGCAACGCCAATCAAGGGCCGCCCAAAGCCGGCTGAGCTTTCCCGGCCCATTCCCGCCACAGATCCGTGGCGCGAATGCGATGCCATCCGATGGCCTGCGGGCGGCTTTGGTCCGCCGCATCGAGGGGCAAGCGATTAAACATTAACCGCTGCAGAAGGCGTTTAGAGAGCCAATACGCAAAAATTGCCCCGGAATTGCGAACTTCGCAATACAAATCCGCCGCCTTTGTCTCTACCTTTTGACAAAAGCAACCTCGGGCTGCCGACGCCGGATTCTCCAAAAGGAATTGTTGACGCCATGTTTCTCACCCGTCTCAGTGTTTCGGCCCGGTTCCTGCTGGTCCTGGCGATGGGATTTCTTTTCCAGGCCGGTGTCTCCGTCGCATCGTTGATAGATCTCAAGAATTCGCTCATGCAGGATCGGATCAGCGAAGTGAAGAATCTACTCGACGTCGGCTACAGCACGGTCGCTCTATATTACGAGCAGTCCCGCAAGGGTCTGATGACCGATGCCGAGGCCCGCCGCGCGGCCGTGATTGCCCTGCGGGGCATGCGATACGATGAGAAGAATTACTACTGTATCTGGGACCTGAACGGCACGGGAGTCGCCCATGGCGGCAGGCCGGAGCTCGAAGGGAGGACGTTCCTGAACTCGCCGGATGCGAAGAAAAATCCGGTCGTCGCCAGCATGGTAAGCCAGTTGCTCGCCGTGGCGAAGAGCGACAAGAAGGAAGGCGCCATTTCCTATCGCATTCCGAAGGCCGGCCAGACCGTTCCTTTGGAAAAGATCGCGTATACCCGTTTGTTCGAGCCTTGGGGTTGGTCGATCAGCACGGGTGCCTACATCGATGACATCGAGAAGACGTTTCAAACGCGGGCGCTGTCGGCGCTATGGGTGTTCATCTGCCTGATTGCCGTGGGCGGCGTGATTACATTCATCATAGGCCGCGACCTGGCCGAGGCGATGAACCGGCTGTCCACCCGGGTCACCAGCGTCGCCAATGGGGAACTGGACGGCGACGTGCCGGACGTCGAGCGGGTTGATGAGGTCGGTACCATGGCGCGCGCCCTGCTGATATTGCGCGACACCAGTCGCGAAGCGGCAGAACTCAGGCTCGACCAACTGACGGGACTGCCCACCCGCAAGCTGCTCATGGATCGACTCAGATTGGCCAAGATACACAGTGCGCGCAGCGGCAGCTACGGCGGACTGATGCTGATCGACATGGACAGGTTCAAAGCGCTCAACGACACCCATGGCCATGACCTGGGCGACATGTTTTTGCGCGAGGTGGCGCGGCGGCTGACGGCCGTTTTGCGCGAGGGCGACACCGTGGCGCGTCTCGGTGGGGACGAATTTGTCATCGTGCTCGGCGATATCGGTCATACCGAGAAGGAGGCGGCCGGCGTCGCCGAGATGATCGGCAAGAAATTATTGGTCCTGCTCAACCAGCCGCACCAGCTCGGCAACGTCACCCACGTCGGTGGGGCCTGCATTGGCATTACGCTGTTCAAGGGGGATGGTGCCACCCCCGATGAGCTGCTGAAGCAGGCGGATCTGGCCATGTACAAGTCCAAGGATTCCGGGCGCAACGTCTGCCGATTCTTCGACCCGCAAATGGAAACCTCCGAACAGGAGCGTGAGGCGCTCGACAAGGAATTGCGACAGGCTCTGGTTGATCAACAATTTGCCCTTTACTACCAACCGCAAGTGGGACCCGACGGCGAACTCACGGGCGCAGAAGCGCTGGTGCGTTGGTTGCATCCCAAGCGCGGTGTGGTACTGCCGGGCGACTTCATTCCCCTGGCCGAGGAAAGCGGCTTTATCCTGCCGCTCGGTCAATGGATTCTCGAGGCGGCGTGCAGACAGCTGACCGAGTGGGGTACCCAGCCCATGGCGGCCGAATTCCGGCTTGCCGTCAACGTCAGCGCGAGTCAGTTTCGTCAGGACGATTTCGTGCAGCAGTTGGTTTCGACGCTGCGCAGGACCGGCGCCGATCCGCATCGACTGACGCTCGAGCTGACCGAAACCGTATTGCTCCACAATGTGGAGGAAGTCATCGAGAAGATGTCGGCGTTGAAAGAGGTGGGCATCAACTTCGCGCTCGACGATTTCGGAACCGGCTATTCGTCACTGTACTACTTGAAGCGCCTGCCCCTGGATCAGATGAAGATCGACCGCTCGTTCGTGCGCGATGTGCTGACTGACCCGGGAGATGCGGCGATTGCCAAGACCATCCTCGCCTTGGCCGATACTCTCGGATTGGAAGTCATGGCCGAGGGCGTCGAAACAGCGGAGCAGCGTGATTTTCTGGCGAGTGCGGGTTGCAGGCATCACCAGGGCTACCTCTTCAGCCCTCCGCTGCCGGTCCATGGATTTGAGCGGTTCGCCTGGCATGGAGAGTCGGTCAGGCCGCTGCTGAAAGCGATCGGCTGATCCTTCGGATTGCGCCGTTTGCCCGCCTGGCTGCGCATCCTTGCGCGGCGTGCCTCCATTATGTCAAATCCCTCACCGCGCCGGCGCATCTTGTATAGATAGAGATCTTCGCGCATCGTATTTCTAATACCACTAGAAAAACGCCTGCTTCAAAATAGAAAAACGCGGCTTTAATTACTAGAAAAACGCCTGCTTCAAAGGCAATTCCAGCCGCATTAATTAGAACAAATCATAGGGGGTTGTTATGCGGATAATTCCCAGTCTCGCGGCACTCATCGGTGCGGCGGCCGTCGCCGGAGCCGGTGCATTCGCCGGCGGCGTGGCGGTCGCAGCGGATGAGAGCCTGATGGCGGTTCCCGGCAGCTTGTCGGCAACCATCGACGCCGATATCGGCGAATTCAACAGCTCAAACATGACGGTCGAAGTCGTGCTCGCACCCAACAACGAGCCGCAATTGAACGAGTTGTTGCGGAATCTGTATGACCCCGGCGGCGCAAGCTACCAACAGTGGTTGGGCACGGGAGAGTTCTATTCCCGCTTCGCCCCGAGTGATGCGCAGATCGCCGCTGTCCAGAGCCATTTGCAGTCCTACGGCTTGATCATCGAAGCGTCTTCGTCCCCGTTTCTCGTGCGCGCGAGCGGACCGAGCAACGTGATCGCAGCGGCCTTCGGGACCAGCATTCACAACTACCGCAATGCGAAGGGTATCAGCTACTTTTCAAACGCTTCAGAAGTGCGGCTACCGGCGGGGTTTGCCCCGGGCGTGCGCGGAGTCGTGGGTCTTTCGAATACGGTGCGGCTGCACTCTCACACGGTACGGCCGACGGGGACCAGGCCCTCAACGCCAACGCCGTCCTGTGAAGCGCCGTATCCGACCGCAGAACAGCTGTTCAACGCGGTCATCAACGGTGTCGGGTTCGCATTCGGCTACGGCGACGGTCCGGGCTGCAACGGCTTGACGCCTGCGCAGACCAACTCGATCTACGGTGCACCGAACCTCGGGCCCCGAGGGCAGGGTGCCGGCGTGACCCTAGCCGTGTTCGAGCTCTCCGCCTACCAGCGCGCCGACATCGTCACCTGGGCGCAGTACTTTTACGGATCCGATTACACGCCCCCGCTCGTCGACATCATTGTCGACGGCGGTCCCTTGAGTCCGATCTGTCCGGCGGGCGACACGTGCCCGCCCGCATTTAATGGGTACTCCGGGGACATTGAGGTCGATGCCGACATCGAGACGCAGCTCGCCGTCTCGCCGGCCGCGCGCCATATCCTCGTCTACAACGCTCCGAACGATTACACCGGTCAGACCGAGCTCGATGAATACGTGCAAATTGCCAAGGACAATCGGGCAGATGTCATCAGTTCCAGCTGGGGTGTGTGCGAGAACGACGTCAGCGCCGCCTACGTGCAGGCCGAGGACATGATCTTCAAGCAGATGGCTCTTCAAGGCCAGAGCATGTTCGGTGCCGCCGGCGACACCGGCGCATTCGATTGCATCCGCAGCGATGGCACGACCATCGTCAACGCCGATGATCCCCCGACCCAACCGTGGGTGACGAGCGTCGGTGGCACCTCCTTCGAGTCGTTCAATCCGAATGCCGACCAGCATCCGCGCTACCCGAACGGCATTGAGACCATCTGGAACGTCGATGGCCTGTGCAATCAAAGCGCGTCGGAAGGCGGCATTCCAGGATTGACCTGGTGCGCGGTGACGGGTGCCGGGGGTGGTGGGTACAGCCAATATTGGGGGCGCCCGTTCTACCAGCAAGGGCCGGGCATCACCAATGCCAATACTGCGTACGGCAACGGCACCACGAATTGCGCACTGGCGCCCAACGGGACGCCCTGTCGCGAAGTTCCGGACGTCTCCGCGAATGCCGACCAGTTCACGCCCTACGCCGAGTACTGCACCGGGAGCGCGTCGACTCCATACAGCACATGCGCGACGATCACATCCAATGTGCCCGGTTGGTTCGGCATCGGCGGTACGAGCCTGTCATCGCCGCTGTGGTCGGCCATCGTCGCGAACCGTGTGGGCTTCGGGCACCACCGGATCGGCAACGCGAATCCGCTGCTCTATATCCTGTACAACCTGGATTATCACGGGTTTTTCCACGACATCACCGGGCGTGGGCAAAGCACCAACACCAACGGGTTGTTTCCGACCACGCCGGGATATGATCTGGCAACGGGTATCGGAACGCCCAAGATGGCGCCGTTGATCACGGGGTTCCCTGAGCACTAGCGCCAGCCAATCCAGGTGGAATGGCGATCGGGCCGCTCAATCAGCGGCCCGATTTTTTTCTGGTGCGCCCGGCAGGCGGGGGCCGAACTTGCCCCTCAGTTGTAATGCGCATAATCTATGCGCATCAATCATGAGCTGGATTCGTCCATGAAGGTGATGCGCCCCAAGAAAGCTGTGAACGTCGCGATTTCGGCCGAGCTGCTCGAAGCCGCCCGCGTCTGCGGCATCAACATTTCAGCGACTTTGGAGGCGGCGCTGGTGCAGCGGCTGCGCGAACTGCGGCGCGAACAATGGCTTGCACAGAATGCGGCGAGCATCGATGCGTATAACCGGGATGTCGAGGAACACGGTGTCTTCAGCGATTCGGAACGAAGTTTCTGATGCCGCAGTTCGCCGTTTATCGCAACCGCAATCCGCAATCCAAGGCACGGTTTCCGCTGCTGCTCGATATTCAATCGGATTTACTCGAGCCGTTGGGGACCCGCGTGGTGGTGCCGCTGACGGCGTCGTCCGGCAAGCTGTCCCGCTCGATGACGCGGCTGACACCGATCCTCAAATTCGCCGGCAAGGAATATCTTTTGGTGACACCACAGCTCGCGGGCATCCCGGTCACTGCGTTGGGGCCCAGCGTTGGAGACCTTGCCGGGGATCGCCAGACCATCACGGCTGCATTGGATTTCTTGATCGCGGGATTTTGACCGCATATCGCGCGGGCTCACGATCCACGCCGCGCCGGGCGCACCTTCAAATGTGCTTCTGCATGAACACGCTCAGCGGGTCATCCTGGTAATCACCAAACGGTCCCCGGCGCTCATAGCCGGCTGCGGCGTACAGGGCCAGCGCCTCAGGTTGGTAGGGCCCGGTTTCAAGCCTGAGCAACGTACAGCCGGATCCGATTGCCTGCGATTCGAGCGCGGCCAGCAGTTTCTTGGCGACGCCTTGCCCTCTGACGCGAGGACTGACGTACATGCGCTTGAGTTCACCGAATTCGGCGCAGAGCACCACCGCCCCGCAGCCGACTGCATGACCCGCATCATCCCTCGCAACGGCAAACAAGACATTGGATTGCTTTAACGACGCCATATCCAACTGGTGTCTGCTCTCCGGCGGGTACAAGGTGTCCTGATAGGCGTCCAGTTCGGCAATCAGCGCAGCCACTTCGGGCTGATCGGGGGATTCGAAGGCGATGGATGACTTCAAGGTCGGGATCGCCCGGACTCATCGTTGAATATCGCCTCCGGCGCGGCACGCCGGGCAGTCCAGTCCCCGTTGGCAATCTCCGCCTCGAGCTGGCCCGGTGCCCACCCGGCGTGGCCGACGAAGATCCGCAGACCATTCATGGGTCTGTCGCGGCCGAGCAGCTGGAGCAGCAGCTTGCGGTCCGCGCTCAAGTACACCCCGTCACAGGTCAGGATGGCGTCCATGGGTGGCGTCGTGGCGCGAAACAGGAACCACACGGACTCAAAATCAACGGGTCCGCCGAAGTACACCGTGTCGGGCACCTGCGTGAGCCGTTTGAGATCGGGAAAGAGTTTCGCGACGGGAATTCGCGTCGGCCGGTTGATGATGATGCCGACCGGGGCCGGACCGAGATTGTTCATCACGAGCACCACCGATTCCGCAAAGTCCGAATCCTGCACACCCACCCCCGCGACGAGGAGGATTGCCCGCAACGGCGGCTCATCGGCGGCGGCCGCCGGCCGCCATGACCCGCCAAGGAGCAGCAGCGCGCACAGTGCTCCGGTCATATAACACTTTGGGCACAAACCGCTTCTCACAGGCTTTGAGCTCGCTTCGCGTGATCGCATGGCCTTGGCTCATGTTACGCCGTCGATGCGGTGCGGGCAGCGGGCTTATGCGATTTGCATCTTTGACCCATTCAAGTCGGTATTAGCCCGCGCGGCGTCGCTTCATATAATCCCCTGTCGAAATCAAGTCATGTCCACGCATAGGGAGCACGATGAATTACAAGTCCGCACTGCTGTTGTTGGGCGCATTGAGCGCATCGATTCCGGTCATGGCACAGCAGAAAACCGGTCCAGGGATCAGCGGCGATGACGCCCTCACCTGGCATGGCATCACGCTCTACGGCGTCATCGACGTCGGTCTGCAGTACGACACGCATGGTGCGCCGTTCAGCGACTATCGGCCGGCCGCCAGCGCGAACATCGTGCAGAAAAACAGCCGCCAGTCAGTGACCGGTCTGACGCCGAGCAACATGGGCCAGTCCCGCGTGGGCCTGCAGGGCATCGAACCCTTGGGCGGCGATTGGTCGGCCGTGTTCCAGGTGGAAACGTTTTTCAATCCGCAGTCCGGCGAGATCGCCGATTCGCTCAAATCGCTGGTCGTGAACAACGGACGGGCCCTCGGCAGTCAGAGCACCGGCCTTGACGGCAGTTCGGCGGGCCAGGCGTTTCAGACCGCCTATGTCGGGGTGCGATCGACGCTGCTCGGGACGCTCACCTTCGGCCGCCAAACGACGCTCCTGACCGAGGGGGTGATCAAGTACGACCCGAACTACGATGCCACCGCATTCGGTCTGCTCGGGGCGTCAAAAACCTTCGCCGGCGGCGGCAGCAGCGAGGACAACCGGCTCGACTCGACCGTGAAGTACTCCGAGAAATTCAACGAGTTCGTGCACGTCGCCGCGCTGTACAAGTTCAACCAGTCCAATGGATCGGCCAACACCGGCGTGCAGGCGGACATCGGCGGCAACTTCGCCGGCGCATCGGTCGATGCCTATTATTCGAAAATGAAGGATGCGATCACCGCCACGTCCCTGAGCGCCGCCCAGGTCGCGCAGCTGCCGGCGTTGGGGTACTCGATCTCGAATTCTCTCGCGGCAACCATCTCCGACAACACCACGTACTCTCTCATGGCGTTGTACAAGCTCGATCCGTGGAAATTCTTCGCCGGCTACGAACACATCAAGTATGCCAATCCGTCAACACCGCTGAGCGCCGGGTTCAGTGATATCGGCGGCTATGTGCTCGCCTTCGTCAACAACGATGCCTACAGCGAATCAAAAACCCAGCAGGTGTACTGGGCCGGGGTGCGCTACGCCGTACTTCCCGAGCTCGAACTCACCGCCGCCTATTACGGCTATCACCAGGACGCCTACGGGACCGGCAAGCTCGCGGGGTGCTCCACGAACGCGTCCAACCTGTGCAGCGGCAGCTTCGAAGCATTTTCCTTCGATGCCGATTACCGGTTCAACGTGCACTTCGACGCCTATGCCGGCGTGATGTACAGCGGCGTGCATGACGGCGTGGCGAACGGATACGTCTTCTACACCACCAACATCAACCCGACCATCGGCGTCCGCTATAAGTTCTAAGAGTCCAGGCACGCGGCGGCCACCCAGCTCACGGCTGGATGGCCGCCCATCTCATCGCAGTAACGGCGGCGGCTGTTGGACGTTGATCAGTTTCTCACCGCGGAAGAGGAAGCCGTAGGTTCTGGGCCCCACGTAAGCGCCTTTGGAATCCTTCGCATCGATGGTGACCTTGACCTTCCAGCCGAACAGGCGCTTCTCGCTCATGAGCACCGCGCCGGAAATCACGCTCTCTTCACCCTGTTCGGGTGCGGTGACCTCCTTGTATTGCACCGACTCCGGATGAATGAGGTGCTCGGCAAAATAGTTGCTGATCGCTTCCCGGTAGTTGACCGGCATGGCGCCGTATTTGGTCACCGGAGCGGGCGGCGGCATGCCGGCATTCGGTAAGGCGGCCGGTGGCGGCGTGGGTTCCGCCGCAGCCGGCGGCGGCGCGGCCGGAGCTGCCGGTACGGGCGCGGTGGCGGCCGGAGCGGCCAGGGCCGCGGCCGCTGCCGGAGCGGTCAGGGCCGCCGCAGCCGCCGGGGCGCCGGCGGCCGCAGCCGGCGGCGGCGCCGCCGTGCCGGGCGCGTCCAGATTCCAGGAATCGACGCTGCATCGCCAGCCGCCGTCGGCTTGCAATCGCCATATTTCGAGGCGCCGCCCCTGATTCGATAGCGCGGCTCCGTGCGGACCGCTGAAACTGATTTGGTAGGTCCCGATCACATAGGCCAGATCGCCCGACGGGGACATTTCCACGGAGGCGGGATGCCATGAGAAGGCGAGGTGAGGTTGCCTGAGCACGTGGCTGACCGTGTCGCGCACCTGATCCCTGCCGCTCGCCAGCCGCTCACCGGGCAGAAACACGATGGCATCGGGGGCATAGAAGGCCATCCACGCATCCACATTCGCGCTGAGCGCCACCGCCGCCCACGCGGCGTCGGCCTGGCGCACCGCTGACTCGGCCGCCGCCAGATCGACCGCCGACCTGGCCGCGATGCCGGGCCGCCAACAGAAAAGTGCAACCAAGCCCAGGGCAATGAACGCTGCCCGTTGACCATTTTTCATTGAGATCCCCCGGATATTCGTATGTCCCCGGGAGAGTTTAGCGCGAGACGCGGGCTTCAGTTGGACTTGTGGTAGCCGGTGTTTTGAACCGCGACGGTCAGGTTTTTCGCCTGGGCGGTGAGTGTGATGTCGGAAGCATACGAAGTGCCGTCGTTCAATGTGCCCATTTTCACCGCGAGCGTCACGATATCCTGGGGCGAATCGAGGTAGCTCGCGACGCCCAGGTTGGTGATACGGTTGGTCGTCATATCGATTTGCACGCCCAAATTATCGCCGGGGAGCTGGTAATTTTTGAAGTTGATGCGAACGGCCTTGCCCGGATCGACGACGTCAATGGAGGCGTTGCCGGCATCCTTCACCGCTTGGATTTTCAACGGATCGGGCGGCACGTACGCTTTGACCAGGCCCACCGCGGATTGCATGTAGGCGGTGAGTTCCGCCTTCTTGTTGGCGATGATCCGGCCGCGCAATCCCGGCTTGGTGGCCGCCGGGGACGATGCGTCCAGCAGTACTTTTTGCAGCACGCCGTCGGCTCCGTAGTAGCAGCGCTGCTGTTTGCGCGATTTCTCCTCGCCGTTCAGACTGACCACCGTGGTTTCGATCCATTCGTATTGGCGTAAATTTGCCTGGCTGGTGGCGAGGGAGGTTTTGAGCGCCACCACCCGCTGCTCGAGGGTGGGCGCGGGGGCTTGGGCGAGCGCCGATTGACCGCAGAGAAGAGCAAGTGCGCCGGCACCGGCGAGCGCCCAGAAGGCGGGCGATTCAGTTTGCCTACCCAAGCGGTGCATAAGATTCTCCAGTGGGGCGAATGACAGTGATGGGGCGCCGCCGGCATTGTACGCCTAACGCAGGATGCCAGGATTACCGCCGGGGCGCGTACCCGAAGTTTCCTTGAACTCAACCGGCCGGCGGGCCTAAGGTGTCCCCATCACAAGTCACCACTTCGGGATCTCGAGATCTCAAATGCCCGCTGTCGCACGCGACTTCGATTGGAACGCACTCGGGCGCTGGCTCGAGCGGCACATCGCGGGATTTCGCGGCCCGTTCACGCTCGCAAAGTTCGAGAGCGGACAATCCAACCCCACTTATCGGCTCGACGCCGCGAGCGGCGCCTACGTCCTGCGGCGCAAGCCCTTCGGCCAACTGCTGCCTTCGGCGCATGCGGTCGAGCGCGAATACCGGGTCTTAGCCGCGCTCGCACCGCTCGGCTTTCCGGTTCCGCAGGTGTTCGCACTGTGCGAAGACGCATCGATCATCGGCGCGGCGTTCTATTTGATGGCCCTGGTCGAGGGAGCGAACTTCACCGACGGATCGCTTCCCGGGATGAGTGCGGCGGTCCGCACGCGGATCTATCACACCATGATCGACAACCTGGCGGCCCTGCACCGGATCGATCCGGATGCGGCCGGCCTCGCCACCTTTGGAAGGCCGGGGAATTTCTTCGAGCGCCAGGTCGCGCGCTGGACCCGGCAATATCGCGCCTCGGAAACCGAACGCCTGGAGGAGATGGAGCGGCTCATCGCGTGGCTGCCGGCCACGCTGCCGGTCGAGTCCGGTGTCGCGATCGTGCACGGCGATTACCGCATCGACAATCTGATCATGGATCCTGACGGGTCAAAGATCCGGGCCGTGCTCGATTGGGAATTGTCCACGCTCGGCGACCCGTTGTCCGACTTCTCGTATTTTCTGATGAACTGGGTCACGGCGCGCGACGGGCGATCGGCGCTCCACGGCCTCGATCTCGAGGCGCTCGGCATCCCGACACTCGAGCGGGTCGTCGCACGCTATTGCGGGTTGGTGGGCCGCGCCGCGATCGAAAATCTCGACTGGTACTTCGCCTTCAACCTGTTTCGGTTCGTGTGCATCGCGCAGGGCATCAAGAAGCGCTTGATCGACGGCAACGCCTCCAATGCGCGCGCCGGTGAATTGGTCGAGCGCCTGCCGGCCATGGCGGCCCAGGCCTGGCAGCTGGCCGAACGTGCGGGCGCCTGAGCGCTGGCGGAGTGAGCGCTGGCGGAATGGCGGGTGCGCTCACCCGAGCGGCGGATTGAGGTACTGATGCACCGCCTGCACCACCACGGATCCCTCACCCACGGCCGCCGCGACGCGCTTGACCGATCCGGAACGCACATCGCCGATCGCGAACACGCCCGGCAGCATCGTGGCGTAGGGTGAACTCAACGGAGTGCCCTTGGCGTCGAACCCGGTCTGCACGAAACCCTTGGGATCGAGCGTCAAACAGCCCTTGAGCCACTCGGTGTTCGGTTCGGCGCCGATCATCAGAAATACGTTGCCGATCGCACGCACCTGCACATCGCCGGTTTTGCGGTTGACCCAGGTGACCCGCTGCAGCCGCTCGCCGCCCTCGAGCGCGGTGATCTCGCAATACGGATGCACCGTGATCCTCGGACTGTGTTCGATGCGCTTGATCAGGTAGTCCGACATCGTGGCGGCGAGGCCGCCGGCGCGCACCAACATGTGCACGTGCGCGGTGGTGCGCGACAGAAAGACCGCCGCCTGGCCCGCCGAATTGCCGCCGCCGACGATGATCACCCGCTCGCCGGCACACAACTGCTGTTCCATGGCGGTGGCCGCGTAATGAATGCCCTGACCCTCGAATTTTTCGCTGTGCGTCACCGCGAGTTTGCGGTAGCGCACCCCGGTCGCCACGATGATGGCGCAAGCGCGCACCGTCTGCTCGCCATCCAGATGAATCTGAAACGGGCGATCCGCGCAGTCGATTCCGGCCACATTGCGCGCAATGGCGAGCTGCGCGCCGAATTTCTGGGCCTGCACCTGAGCCCGGCCGGCGAGAGCCTGGCCGGAAATGCCGGTCGGAAAGCCGAGATAGTTTTCGATCTTCGAACTCGTTCCGGCCTGACCGCCCGGCGCGATGCCCTCGATGACGATCGTCTTGAGGCCCTCGGAGGCGGCGTACACCGCCGCGGCAAGTCCGGCGGGACCCGCGCCCACGATCGCCACGTCGTGGACCTTGGTGGCATCGAGAAGCTCGGTGATCCCGAGCTCATCGGCGAGCACCAGGGTGGGCGGATTTCGCAGCACTTTGCGGCCCGGCAGAATCACCACCGGCAGCTGGCCGGCGGTGAGCTCGAAGCATTCGAGAAAGCCCCCCGCATCCGGATCGGCCTCGGTGTCATAGAGCCGGTGCGGATAGTTGTTACGCCGCAGGAAGCGCTGCAGACGCAGGGTGTCGGCGGCGTGACCGGGGCCGATCAGCACCACCCCGCCCTGATGGTGCACGATCAATCCCACCCGCCGCAGGATGAAGGCACGCATCAGAATCTCGCCGATGTCCGGTTCACCCGCCACCAGTTGCCGGAACTGCGCGCGCCGGACCCGCACCAGGCGGCTCGCGGCGCCGGTGCGCCCGGAGACCAGGATCATGCGGTCATTGAACAAGTCGAGCTCGCCGGTGAACTGACCCGCGGAGTGGATCGTGAGCACCTGCGGCGTGCCGTGGTCGTCGGCATCGAAGATCTCGATGCTGCCCTCGAGCACGAAAAAGAAATCCACCGAGCGCTGGCCGCGCTCGAACAGCACCGTCCCTGTAGGAAAACTGGAGACCTCGCCGTAGGCGCAAATCCTACGCGCCATCTCCTCGCTCAGGCGTGGATAGATCTGCGCCTCGCGGCTGTACGGATCGGTCGGATCCAGTTCGGTGTCGGCGGCGGTGGGCTCGTTCGCCATGATCGTTCAAGGGTAAGCTGCCCGTTCCGATGACGCAACGAGAGGACATGCCATGAAGAAAAGTTGCTCGCATCTTGCATCCTTGCAGCGCGTGGTGCCGAGCGCGCGCGGGTGCGAGGAGTGCTTGAAAACCGGCGGTGTCTGGGTGCACCTGCGGATCTGCCGGCAGTGCGGCCACGTCGGGTGCTGCGACCAATCGCCGGGCCGGCATGCCACCGGCCACTACCACGCGACCGGTCATGTGCTCATCGAGGGCTACGATCCACCCGAAGGCTGGGGCTGGTGCTACGCGGACGAGGTGTTCTTCGATCTCGGCAGCAACACCACGCCGCAGCTCGGGCCGATCCCGCGCTATGTTTAAAGATCAGCGATTGCGGATCCGCATGCGCGTGCCCAGGCGCACGGACATGTCAATCTCCAGCGGGTCGAGGATGTCGGGAAAGTAGGCGCCCGAAACGTGCGCGCCATGCAGACTCGCGCCCTCGAGCCGGCAGGTGCGCAGATCCAGGCCGCGCAGGTCCGCCTGGCGAAAATAACAGTCGGAAAAATCGATGTTGGCGACGTTGTATTCGCGCAGGTCGATCCCGCGGAAATTGCAGGCGTGCAGATCGTAGTTCTCCCCGGGCTTGCGCTGACGGTTGAACTCCTCGACGCGACCCTCGCGGATCATCAGATAATGCGGATCGGCCGGTTGTCGCAGCTTGCTATCGGGCATCGAATTGTCCCCTGAAAGATCATTTGGTCGGGCGACCAGCGAGCAGGCTACGCTGGATTGAATCCGCTCTCAATGGCGGGCACGGGCGAGCCGGCGATCATTGATGATCGCGGGGAATCGGCTCCTCCCAGCTCCTGGTGCGCACGAGCACGCCGTCGCGCCAGAGCGAACGGGTGTACTTGTAGAAGAAGGTGTGGGCATCGCTCGACAGCTCGAGCCGCCCGCGCCAGGTGAGCACGTGATCCGGCACCGCCTGAATGTACTCGGAATCGCCCTGCACCCGGGCGCCATCCGGGTGCGCATCGTCCACCTCGTACCGCAGCCGCTCGGAATGATCGAAGCGTCCCCACGGATAGTCCACCGAGACCTTGCCCTGCCACAGGGCGGTGCTGCTGCCATGGACTTCATCGCGCAGCACCGTCCACTCGCCCGGCCACGCGCTGTCGCTGCCGCCCGCAAGCGCGATGCCCGGCGGCTCATCGACGGGTTCGGGCGGCGCCAGGGGCGGCGCGGCGGGTCCGTGCACCGGTACGCGCGGCAGGATCACCCGCGAGGGTGCCTGACCGCCGAGCATGAGCGTGGTGGTCATCGGGTAGGGCGTCGGCCAGTTCATGGGCCACAGCGCATTGGAGACGGCCAGGCGAATGCGGTGACCTTGCGGAAACACCCAGGACGCCAGGTGCAGATTCAGGGAGATCGGATAAACCGTTCCCGGGGTCAAGTCGGTGGGCTGCGCCATCGAGTCGCGCTGCGCGCCATTGATGCCGGCGCCGGTCACCAGCGTGACCGCACCGTCCGGTGCCACGTCGCACAGCCGCACGAACCAGTCGGCGAGCCGCGCATCGCTCGCCGCCTGCAGGGTGACCCGCGGCAGGCCCAAAATGGCCACGGGCTCCTCGAGCACCGGTGAGTCGTAGGTCAAGCTGAAGGCATCGATCGGACGTTGGTCGGGCGCGAGTTCGCCCCACCAGAAGCCGGCTTCCACCCCCACCGAGGGCACGTAGCGCAGCTCGTCGCGGCCCGTGCCCGTGGCGGCGCGCGACAGCTGGTGCTCCGGCTGCAGATAGAGCGTGGTCGGGGCGAGGCCCTGGGGCGGCCAGGCTTCGGCGCGCCATTCACCGGGAATGGTCTGCGGCTCGGATCCCGGCGGGTGAGCGTGTTGTTGGTAGATGATGACGCGCGGATCCGCGAGCACGCCGGTATTGCGGCCCTTCAGCCAATAATCGAACCAGCGCACCGCCTGATCGCGCCACTCGTACAGCGGGCCATAGTCGCTGCCGTTCGGAAAGCCATGATTCCAAGGTCCGATCCACACCTTGAGGGGCGCCTTCACGCGCTCGAGCATGCGCACGATGCTGTCGCGGTACCCGTCCTGCAGTCCGCCGATCAAAAATGCGGGCACCCTGAGCTCCTCGATCGGCCGCAGCGGCGCGCGCCAGAAGGCCCCGTCGCGCTGATGCCGTAGGTAATTGAGCGACCACGGCGTCGAGTCCATGCGCGGCCCGATCACCGCTTCATCGAGCGTGAAATCCGGCGCCCCGGTGCGGCCTTGATCAAGGTCCATGGTCAGTTCGAATTCATCGACGTGGAACACCCCATCCATGTAGTGCACGTCCTCCTTGAACAGCTCCTCGGTGGCGGCGGCGGCGAGAATCGCCTTGAGCGCCGGCGGCTTTTTGAGCGCCATCTGGATGGAGTTGAAGCCGCCCCAGGAGATGCCGAGCATGCCGACGTTGCCGTTCGACCAGGACTGGCGCGCGAGCCAGGCGATCACCTCGAGCGCATCGCTTTGCTCCTGAGCCGAGTATTCCCTGTCGGGCGGCGTACCCCCGCTGTTGCCGAAGCCGCGGATGTCGACGCGCGCGCCGACGAATCCGCGCCGCGCGAAATACGGATAGGTCCCGACATCGCGGATGTTTTCATCGTCATCCTTGCGGTACGGCAGATATTCGAGCAGCGCGGGAAAGCGTTCATTGCGCCGCGCGCCGTCCGGCAGATAGAGCGTGGCGGCGAGCTGCACGCCGTCGTGCATCGTGATGCGGGTCTTCTCGATCCGCACGCCGTAGGCGGGCGCCGAGGGTGCGAGCACCGGCGCAGCCGCGGGCGCGGGCGGCGCCGCGGAAGCGGCCACCGGCAACAGCGCCGCCAGCAGCAGCGCGGCCGCGCGCATCAACCCGCCCAGCCGCAGTGGCGCTGCGCTGCGCATCAGCGCGGCCGCCGCGGGCCCATGCGGCCGCGCACCCCGTCCCACCAGCCCTGCGCCACGGCCGCGATCTTGCTCGCCTTCTGTCGTTCGTGCAGGGCGATGCGCTTGCACAGCCGGAAGCGGCGGCCGAAACTCTTGAAAAACCAGATCCCAAAACGATAGTTGCCGTATTCGCGCAGCAGCACGGTGTCGTTGCGCGCGATGTAGTAGCGCCGATCCGGGGAGTGATTGAAGGTCCATTTCGTCCATTTGGCGATCCCCAGGACTTGATGCTGCGTGATGGCCCCGATCGCGTGCGACATCAGCGCCCGGCGCGTCCTGATCACGCGAAAGCCGCGGGCCCGGGCCCGAAAACAGTACTCGGCATCGACATAGTCGATGAAGAACTCGTCGCGAAACGGCCCGAGCGCCGCGTGGGTCGCGAGCGGCAGCAACGAGCCGGAGGTGATGACCGATTCGACCTCGAGCCAGGGATCGCCCGTCGCCGCGATGGACTCTTCGTCAGGCCGGTTGACATCGCGGTATCCCGCGCCGATGACCGCCACCGTGGATTTTTGCGGATGCGCGGCATGCACCGCGAGCAGGGTCGCGACCAGATCCGGCTCGATGCTGCTGTCCTGATCGAGCAGCAGCGCCCAGTCGAATCCGCGCGACACCGCCTGTTCGATGCCGATGTTGAGGGCGCGTGCCACGCCGAGATTGGCGCCGTTGGCGATCAGCGTGATCGAGGCCGCCGCGCACTGCGCGCGGATCATTGCGAGCTCCGCATCGTTCGAGCCGTTGTCGACGATGACGAGCGCCCCGACCTGGCCCACGATGCGCACAAGCCGCTGCGGCAGCCCGTCATCCGGGTGGTAGGTCACCATGACGGCGCACACGGAAGGGTTCACGCGCGGGACTGGCACGCTGTCTGGCATGCGGCCATGGTATCAACGATGTCAGGGTCGGTGTCGACCCGCGGACTTCAGGCGCAGTTCGCCAGGTCGTCGTCCGCGTTGGGATGGGCGGCGAACAGGGCCTCATCGGCGCCGATGTCGCGGGTCATCCGCGTCACCCGGTCCCACTCGGCCGCCGAGAGCTGTTCGCGCTCGCGCGCGAGCTTTTGCGCGATCTCGAGGAAGGCAAGACGGTTGTTCGAAGCTGCGCTGTAGTAGACCTCGAGCAGCTTCAAGCGCAGGTCCCGCCGGTGCGGTTCGCGTTCGATCGCCATCTTGAGCACCTGGACGATGTTGGTGCGCCGCTCGGCAACCACCACATGCTCGTTCATCACGCTCGGCATCTGCACGTGCTGTGCGGTGGTGTCGAACTCATGCGGCAGGTTGTGTTCGAGCACCACGGTATCGAGGGCGAGATTCACGGTGGTCTCGCCGCTCGCGCGCGGGGTCTCTCTGCTCAGCGGTTCGATCGACGGCGTGGCAGGCGCGCTCGGCGGCGTCGCTGCCATCGCGGGTGCCGGGGCAGGCGCTGCTGCGGCGGACGCTGCTGCGGCGGCGGACGCTGCTGCGGCGGGCGTTACCGCCACCGTCGGTGCCGTCGGGGTGGGTGCGGCGGCATGCGCGGGGCTCGGCGGCGCTTCGGCTG
>Ga0181534_10000773_pt1 | contig 22141 bp, 10 predicted proteins | sample PEATcosm2014_Bin_37_FD_119758 | JGI IMG/M metagenome (GOLD analysis project Ga0181534, IMG submission 119758) | Peatland microbial communities from MTU Mesocosm Facility, Houghton, MI, USA - PEATcosm2014_Bin17_10_metaG | ecosystem: Environmental > Terrestrial > Soil > Wetlands > Peat | place...
CCCACCCAACCCGCAATGGCCTGACAACGCGCAGATTGCGGTGTCGGTCGTGCTGAACTACGAAGAGGGTGGCGAATACAACATTCTGCACGGCGACCCACACTCTGAATACGTTCTGACGGACGTGGGTGGTGACCCGTTACCGAACGCCCGTAACCTGAACGTCGAATCCAATTTTGAGTACGGCAGCCGGGTGGGCTTTTGGGAAATCATGCGGATGCTGCGCCATCGCCGCGTACCCGCAACTGTTTACGCTGTGGGCATGGCGCTCGAGCGCAATTTGGCCGCCGTGGCTGAGATCAAGGACAGCGGCTTTGAGGTCGCGTGTCATGGTCACCGGTGGATCGACTATCAGACGGTTCCGGAGGACGTGGAGCGGGCGGATATTGCCCGTAATGTCGATGTTATAACGCGGCTCATGGGTAAGCGGCCTGTCGGGTGGTATACAGGCCGTCCCGGCCCCAACACACGCCGGCTCGCTACCGAGCTCGGCGGTTTTTTGTACGACAGTGATGCGTATAACGACGATTTGCCTTACTGGACGCCGGTTGGGGCGGGTCATCAGCTGATTATTCCGTACACATTTGACTGCAATGACAGTCGGATGCAGCGAGGGGGCGATATCGCGACCAGTGAAGACTTCTTTCGCTACTGCGCGGATGCCTTCAACTGGCTTTATCGGCGCGGCGGGGAGGGGAGCCCGCGGATGATGAGCATTGGGTTGCATGGGCGGATCATCGGCCGTCCGGGACGAATAAACGCGCTGGAGCGGTTGTTGGACCACATTCAGCGGCACGATGGTGTTTGGATGTGCGATCGGGCGTCGATCGCACGCCACTGGCGCGGATTGTATCCACCGGCGCCGACTTCTACGATTGGTGTTGGGGCGGCTGCGCCATGAACTACGTTCGATTTGGCCGGACCGGTCTGCAGGTGTCCCCGCTGTGTCTGGGGACCATGTCCATGGGGAGCTCCGCTTGGAAAGGTTGGGTGCTCGACGAGGCGGACTCGATACCGATCCTGCGCAAGGCCGTGGAGCAGGGTATCAACTTCTTCGACATGGCCGATTGGTATTCTACCGGCCGCAACGAGGAGGTGGTGGCGCGCAATGTGCTCAAAATGAGCCCGCGCGAGCAACTCGTGTTGGCCACGAAAGTGTTCTACCCGATGAGCAGCGATCCTAATGATCGCGGGTTATCGCGCAAGCACATTCTGGCCTCCATCGATCGATCACTGGCCCGCATGGGCACGGATTACGTTGATCTGTACGTTATCCATGCGTTCGATGTTGCCACGCCGGTTGAGGAGACGATGGAGGCGCTGAACGATACGGTTCGCGCCGGGAAGGTGCGATACCTCGGCGCGTCTACCATGTATGCATGGCAGTTCGCGAAGATGAACCATGTTGCTGCGATGAACGGCTGGGCGCCGTTCGTAAATATGCAGTGTCAGTACAACGTGCTCTACCGGGAGGAAGAGCGGGAGATGATTCCCTACTGCGCGGATCAGGGGATTGCCGTGACGACGTTCAGCCCGCTGGCGCGTGGTTTTGTCGCTCGAGAGTCGAGTGGGGCTACGGCACGGACGACTCATGATGCCTATCAGGACTTCTACGGTGATGACATTGATAGGGAGATCACTCGTCGAGTTCACGAATTGGCCAAGCGAAGGGGAGTGAGCGCCGCGCATCTTGCGATGGCTTGGGTATCAGGCAATCCCAACGTCAACATTCCCATCATTGGGGCGGCCAAGACGTCCCACATTGACGTGGCGGTGGAAGCCCTCAAAGTAACGCTGGACCCCGCGGAACGCAGCTACCTGGAGGAACCGTACCGCCCACGAGACGAAATCAATGACCAACGCGAGATCCGCCGCCCACGCGCCCTAGGCTAGCCGATCAACCAAGGGCTGTTTTCGCGGACTTCAATTAACGTGGGGCGGTCTGCAAGCAAGGCATCTCGAAGCGCTTGCGCGAGGTCCTCGGCGCTGGCGGGGCGGGTCGCGTGACAGCCCAGGCTCTGCGCCAATCGCACAAAATCCGGGCTCCTGGGCTCCACCCCGATGCGCGGCACCTTCTGCGCGTCCATCTGATCCACAATCGCCTTCAGCGCATCGTTGTTCCAAACGATGACAGGCAGCGCCAGCCGCTCTTCAGCGGCGGTCGCCAGCTCATTCACCGTGAACATGAATCCCCCGTCCCCCGCAACAGCGATGACAGGCCGATCGGGCGCCCCGATCTTCGCGCCAACCGCCATCGGCAAGGCGACACCTAGGGCACAGTACGTCCCGGAGTAATACCAGCACTTCTCCGTCTCCATCGGCATCGCATAACTGCCGGTATAAACAATCTGCGAAGCATCCCCCATCACGATCGCATCCGCCGGCAACGCGGCACGCAAAATCTTCCAAACCCGCGCATGTTGCCTTTCAACATCGGTCATTTTCGCAGCGTTGCCCGCCAGGACCTCGCGCACTCGCGCCTCGCCCTGTGTTCGCTGCGAGACAACCTTCCGGCCGGCCAACGCAGAGGCCAACGCACGCAGGGCAGGGCGCGCATCCGCCTGGATTCCCACCACCGCGGAATACTTCGACGCCAATTGCACCGGGTCGATGTCAATTCGAATAATGTCCCCCGGGATATCGAGGTGATTCAGAAAGGTATCCCCCTGAGCGACCTCAGTTCCAACGAGTAGCACCACATCAGCGGCGCCCAACTCACGCTGACTCGCCTCTTGAACAATCGATGCACCTAAAGACAGCGAGTGCGATTCCGGCAGGATTCCCTTGCCGGCGTTCGTGGAAAGCACAGGCGCCCCGATGTGTTCTGCGAGAGCTGTGAGCGAATCGCGCGTTCCCACCGCGCCACCACCCACGAGGATCAACGGTCGCGTAGCCCGGGCGAGTCGGTCCGCAGCTTCCTCGACCGCTGCCGGATCAGGCATGGGCAACGACGGCGAGCGGCGAGGTTTCCATTCGGCCGTCACCCGCTCAGGAAGCACATCGCGCGGCAACGAGAGATGCACCGGTCGAGGCCGCGTCCCTCGAAACACAGCGTAAGCCCGCCCAACCAACTCCGGCAGCTCTTCCGGATATCGAACCATGGAGCTGAACGCCGTAAATCCGGCCGTTACCGCAGCCTGATCGTCGAGCTCATGAATCGCGCCCCAACCCTTGCCATGCGAGCGGGTAATCGTGCCTCCGGACAACACCAGCATGGGTTGTGAGTCACAGTAGGCCTGCGCGATTCCGGTCGCCGCATTGGTCACGCCGGGCCCCGCAATGATCGTGCAAACCCCAGGCTTGCCGCTCGAGCGCGCATAGCCGTCAGCCATGAGGCTCGCGCCTTGCTCGTTGCGACACTGCACGTGACGAATCCCTGCGCGCGCGATGCCGCGATACAGCTCCACGGTCATCGTTCCGGCCATGCCGAAGACGGTGTCGACCTCATAAGCCGCGAGTAACTTCATCACGGCTTCGCCGCAAGAGATCGCTTCCACGTGGTTCTCCATATTTTTTTATGATTGGCGCTGGCAGTTGAGCGAAATCTACGAGACGTTAACACAGGGAGGAACATCATGAACCAACGTGAGCTCTACGAGCGTTTCCGCGCCCTTCACGAGCAGAAGGGCGGCTTCATCATGCCGAACGCCTGGGACGGGGCTTCGGCGCTGATTTTGAAGCGGGCTGGTTTTCAGGCACTCGGCACATCCTCGGCGGCGCTGGCATTCGCCCTGGGTCGGCCGGATGGCCGCCACGCCGTCTCCCGGGAGGAGCACATCGCCAACGCGCAGTTGATGGGCGGGCTCACCGATTTGCCGATCAACGGCGATTTTGAGGATGGCTACGGCAGCACGGCCAGCGACGTTGCCGCGACTGTCGAAGCCGCGATCGCGGCCGGTCTCGCCGGTATCGGTATTGAGGATACGAGCGGCGATTCCGAGCATCCGATTCGAAAATTCGACGATGCGGTTGAACGCATGCGACAGGCAGCGAAGGCCGCGAAGGGTCGCATCGTGCTGACCGGTCGCTGCGACAACTTCATCCAGGGTCGCCCCGATCTGGAGGACACGATCAAACGTCTGGTGGCGTTTGCCGAAGTGGGCGCCGATGTGTTGTATGCCCCGTATCCAGGAGACATGGGAGCGATCAAAGACATCGTCGCGGCCGTGGCGCCGAAACCAGTTAATGTGCTGGTGGGGCCGTCGAGTGGGCCGATCCCGTGGGCTGAGCTGCAAAAGTCGGGTGCGAAGCGCATCAGCCTGGGCTCGGCGCTCTACAGCCGGTTGATGGGAGACATGCAGAAGGCAGCGAGTCAGCTTGCCGCAGGCGACCTCGCAGCGGCGACCGCTGGTGGTATTGGCTACGGAGAGCTCACGCGACTCGTCAGTCCGGGGTGAGCTGCGCCCCGCTGAGCTGATACTGGTGAGCCGGCGCCGGCTCCTCCAGGTAGGCCGCGATGCGGAGTCTGAAACCGGCTTCCGCATCCACCATGGACATCAACTCCTCGGCCGAGACTTCGAGGTCGGCGGCCGAGGCGGGACTCGCGAGCCGGTACTTGATGTGAATGGCCCGGCGCATGTTGGTCCACCACTGCTCGTTGGCATACCACTGCGTGTCGAGGTTGCAGACGTAATCCAACAGCCCGAAACCTAACCGCACCGCCTTCTCGAGCGGTGTCATGTCCCCCGCGCCGATGAACTGCCGCTCGTCGATGTCATGCGGGAGTTGCGCCATGGCCCACTGCCGCATACAGGTAGTCATGCTGGCGATACAGGCAAACGCCACATTGACATAGGTTCTTGCCGCGGTTCCGTCAAAGGAGTAGTTCCCCTGCTCGTCGGGGTTTTCCATGCTCTCCTGCAACGGCGCGAAACTGCTGTTGAGATCGCCGCTCAGCACCTCGAACACCGCCCCCAGGTTGATCGAGTCCGGTTGCAGATCTGCTGAGCTCATGTTGTGACGCGGTGCCGCAAGGTTAAACTCCTGATGACCCGCAGGTACTGTGCCCGATGATAGCAGCAGCGAGACTTTCGGCTCACCGGCAGCGCGCCGCTGCCAAGCTTGGGACACCCCTCATTAAGAACTGCGTCGCGGAAGGCGGCCGCATATTTGTGAGAAAATGTGTCGTGTCTGGCCGTCACCTGACGATTTGAGTTATCGGCGAGTTGGGAGCAGCAGCAACATGGAAAACCCCTTCGAGGACGAGGCAGGACAGTTCCTCGTGCTCGTGAATGGCGAGGGGCAGTACAGCCTTTGGCCGGTGTTTCGTGCAGTTCCAGCCGGTTGGGAAGTGACCGGGCAATCTGGGGCGCGGCAGACGTGTCTCGACTGGATCGAGGCTCACTGGACCGATATGCGACCCAGGTCGCTCGTTGCCACCCGCTCAGCTAATTAATAACAGCGGCACATCGGCTGGTAGAGCCGTGAGCGCCTATTCCGATGGTCATGAAAGAAGCGCGCATCCGGCACCGAGTAACCGCCATGGGCAGCCCAGCGCTGCCGTTGTCCGTCGCCCAGGCTGAGATCTGGCGCACCCAGCGACTGCTGGGCGCCGACACGCCCTATAACATCGGCGGCTATCTCGAGATCCAGGCCGCCCTGAATTGTGACGTTTTTCACGCTGCACTCCTGCGTGCATTGACAGATGGCGACTCGTTTCTCTTCCGTTTCGTGGAGACGGATGCCGGTCCGAGTCAGTTGCGGGTGCCTCTCGAGCGCGTCGAGATCCCGCTGCTCGACCTGAGCGGAAGCCACAACCCGAGGGCAGACGCACTGGCCTGGATGGAGGTCGCCCGCAACCGTCCATTTGACTTATCTAGCGATACCGCGTTCAGGTTTGCACTCCTGAAGATCAGCCCCGACCGGTTCCTATGGTTCTGCACGGCTCATCACCTGGTGACCGACCTGTTCGGCCTCTCGTTGATGGTGAGCCGCGTCATCCTGTTGTACAACGCCGCGCTGGCGAACACCGCGGCGCCCTTGACGGATTTGACTCGGTGGTCTGAAGTCCTCGACGACGAGCGCCATTACTACAACTCGCACAGTTGCGAACGCGACCGAAATTATTGGCGCGATCAGCTTCGCGATCGTCCCGCCGCGGTCACCTTGTCCGGTCGGACGCCAGGCTGGCCGGGCCCGACCGTCGGCACCAGCGGCGTACTGCCGCGTGCGCTGGTGGCGCAACTGGAAGCAATCGGAGCACCCAGCAATGCCCGGTTGCCGGCGGTGCTTTCGGCGGTTGTCGCGTTGTATCTGACACGTATGACGGGCCAGCGCGACGTGCTGCTGGGCATGCCGTTGTCGGGTCGGGTCAGTGCCCGCCTGCGCGGGACCCTCGGCTTCGTTTCAAACGTGCTGCCGCTGCGACTGGCAATAAATCCTGCGATGAGCTTTGCGGAGCTCATCAAACTGGCGGGCGTCCGGGTTCGGGAGGCCTATCGCCATCAGCGCTATGCCGCCGGCGCGATTCGTAATGACCTCGGGCTGAGCCCCGGTGATCCCAATATCTACGGCATCGTTGTCAACTACATGCCCACGGACGGCGCTCTCGAGCTCGCCGGTCGGCCGGTCCAATTCAACATCTTCCCGAACTCGCGCCGGGTCGAGGATCTGTTTGTAAATTTCCATGCGCGAGGCGCGGATTCCGATGTCCTGCTGCAGATGGATGGTAATGCGTCCTGCTACGATCAGCAGTCCATCGAGCGGCATCTGTCACAGGTGCTGACGCTGTTGCAGGCCGCAGCAGCGGATCCGCATACACCGGTACGGATGTTGCCGCTGCTCGATACCGCGAACCGTGCTCGGATCCTCGGTGAATGGGCAGGAGAAGCTCGTCCGCCTGTGCCACTGACGTTTGCGCAGTTGTTCGAGACGCAGGTTGAGCGAACCCCCGGATCTATTGCACTGGTTGCAGGCAGCCGCGGTCTCACCTATCGCGACCTGGATGAGCGAGCCAACGCGATCGCCGCCCGCCTCATAGACCGAGGTGTAGGTGCCGAGCGCGTCGTGGGCCTGTGGGCTGACCGGTCAGTTGAAATGTTGGTCGGACTGCTGGGCATACTCAAGGCGGGGGCTGTTTACCTGCCGTTGGATCCGGCCGCTCCGGCGGAGCGTTTGCGACTGATGCTGGAAGACGCGCGGCCGGTGTTGCTGTTAGGCAATCGGTCCTTCGACTCGACGCTCCCGCAGGAATCGATTGATGCGGCCACCTCGGCTGAAAGGCCGGTACGAGCCGCCGTCGTGGGCGACCCTGCGTACGTAATCTATACGTCCGGCTCAACCGGCACGCCCAAAGGCGTCGTGGTTACGCATGAAGGTCTCAGCGCGCTTGCATCGTCGCAGGTCGAGCGGCTGCAAGTCACGAGCGACTCCCGCGTGTTGCTGTTCGCAACCCTGGCGTTCGACGCATCGGTGTCAGAGATACTGATGGCATTGTCCACGGGCGCGGCTTTGATTCTGGCACCTGCTGACTCGCTGAGCGGCGCTGCGCTGTGCCGGGTGTTAGTCGAGCAACGCATCACCCACGCGACGATTCCGCCTGCTGTTCTGCCGACACTCGAAAGAGAAGATGACCTGGCTCTTCAGGGACTGATCGTGGCCGGTGAAGTCTGCGCACCGACGTTGATCCAAGAATGGAGCGCCGGTCTGCGGATGATCAATGCGTACGGTCCGACTGAAAGCACCGTATGCGCGACCATGAGCGAGCCGCTTCTGGGAGACGGCGTGGCGTCGATCGGCACTCCTATTGCCGGCACGCGCGTGTATGTTCTGGACGCCGCTCTCGAACCGGTCGCAGTCGGCGTTGCCGGTGAGTTGTATATCAGCGGAGCAGGGCTCGCACGCGGCTATTTGAATCGACCCGGTCTGACCGCGTCGCGCTTTGTAGCAGACCCCCATGGTGCGCCCGGCAGTCGGATGTACCGCAGCGGTGATCTGGTTCGTTGGCGCGAAGACGGCTCGTTGGATTACCTGGGACGGATTGACGAACAGGTGAAGATCCGCGGCCATCGCATCGAGTTGGGCGAGGTTGAAGCAGCGCTGCTTGCCGAACCAGCGATCGAGCAGGCTGTTGTAGCTGTGCGTGAGGGGTCACTCGTCGCGTACATCGTCACGCGCAAGGCGCCGGACGTAGCCAAGCTGCGAACCTCACTTGCGAAGCGACTGCCGCCGAATTCGATTCCTGCATTTTTTCTGGCGCTGCCGAAGATGCCCCTGACATCGAGCGGTAAAGTGGATCGGCTTGCTCTGGAGTCGATCGACGTTCGCTCTGCCCTGCGTTCCGGTGGCTACGAAGCCCCGATGGGTGCCACGGAGACGGCGCTGGCTGCCATGTGGACGAAGCTGCTGCGCGTCGAGCGCATCGGCCGTCATGAGAACTTCTTTGAGCTCGGGGGCAACTCCCTGCTGCTGGTGCAGCTGGTCGACCAGATGGCGAGGCGCGGTTGGCGCGTGGCGGCCGCAGCACTGTTCCAGCAGCCTACCGTGGCCGCGTTGGCTGGGGCCCTGCAAACCGCGGCAAATGCAGTCCGGGCGGATGCGCCGCTCATCCAGTTGACCCAGGAGCAGATCAATCACATCGCGGCGCGCCTGCCGGGTGGCTCGGACAACCTCGGTGACATCTATCCACTCTTGTCGCTGCAGGAAGGGATGCTGGCGCATCACCGCACTTCCAACAGAGATGCCTACATTCTGCGCGCGTTGTTGTCATTCGACGATGAGTCGCGTGCCGAGAAATTCCTGAATGCTCTGCAAGTCTCCATAGATCGGCACGACGCTCTGCGAACAGCGGTGCAATGGGAAGGGTTACCAGAACCGGTACAGGTCCTTTGGCGTTCGGCCCGCCTTCCGGTGATCCGCCGGTCTGCGACGGACATGGAGCCGCTCTGGGAACTCGGCCGCGACCGCCTCGACGTGACGCAAGCGCCGATGATGCGTGTCCAGGTAGCCCCGGCGCCGGGCGGCGGTCGCTGGCTGATGCTGTTGCAATGTCACCATCTCATACTCGACCACAACAGCCTGGAACAGTTGATGGCGGAGTTGAGAGCGCACGTAGCAGGGCACGCGGAGCTGCTGCTACCGTCTGCTCCATTCCGCGATTTCGTGGCGCAAGTGCGTTCCGGAGCCACGCCGGTACAAAGTGACGAGTTCTTCCGCGCGATACTTCAGGATATCGAGGAGCCGACCGCGCCGTTTGGCATCGTTGACGTTCGCGGCGACGGTGCCTCGATAGAGGAAAGTCGGCTGGAACTTCCGGCGGCACTCTCGCTCCGGGTTCGAGTGCAGGCCCGCCGATTCGCGGTGCCGCCTTCGAGTTTGTTCCATCTGGTCGCGGCACTGGTGATTTCTCGCACGGCCGCCCGCACCAATGTTGTATTCGGCACCGTCTTTTCTGGACGGATGAATCGCGGGCCGGAGGCTCATCGGGCCTTCGGCCCGCATATCAATACGTTGCCGTTGCGGTTGTCCCTTGCCGGCCGGAGCGCCGCTGTCGCCCTTCAAGAGACGCATGATCGTCTCAGTGAAATGCTGCGGCATGAATATGCCTCGCTGTCGCGAGTGCAGAGTCTCAGCGCTGTAGGCCCCGGCTTACCGCTGTTCTCGACGTTATTCAACTACCGCCATGACGCCAACAGGGTGTCATTGGCGGAGCGGATTGAGTTGCTGCCGGGTGTCAGGCTGGAACGCGCCGAGGAGCGTACCAACTATCCGCTCTTTATTGCGGTGGACGACCTGGAGTCGGGATTCAACATCACCGCTCAGGCGGTGGGTGAGATTGGCGCGCGGCGAATGTGCCGGTTCATGCTCACGGCAGTCGAAAGCGTGGTGCAGGCCTTGGAGGAGGATGCTCAAACCGACTTGCGGCTGTTGTCAGTGTTGCCTGCCATTGATACGGGAAGCCGTTCTGCGCCATCCGCTCCGCAGACCTTTGTGGCGATGTTTGAATCGCAGGTGGACCGCACGCCGGATGCGGTTGCGATTATCGCTGGCGGTCGTAGCCTGACCTATCGCCACTTGGACGAGCGCGCGAATGCCGTGGCGCACCGCTTGATGGCCGAGGGCGTCGAGGCGGAACAGATCGTAGGGTTGTGGGCGGACCGGTCGGTGGAAATGGTAATTGGCCTGTTGGGCACATTGAAGGCCGGCGGCGCTTACCTGCCGCTCGACCCGGCCCATCCGGCCGAGCGCCTGCGCCTCATGCTGGCGGATATGCAACCGCTGGTACTGCCTGCGGCGCTCCAGCAGTGGACGATCGACGCCGCCACCCGCACAGATCGGCCCAACCGACGCCTGAACCCGAATAGCCCTGCCTACGTGATTTATACCTCCGGCTCGACCGGCACTCCCAAGGGCGTGATTGTCGCGCACGCCGGTCTCAGTTCGCTGGCATCGACTCAGACGGAGCGAGCGCGGGTGACTCCCGAGTCGCGAGTGTTGCAGTTTGCGACTCTCAGCTTCGATGTATCGATGGGCGAGATGTTGATGGCGCTGACGACAGGCGCCAGCCTCGTCCTCGCGCCTCCTGAATCGCTGAGCGGTGATTCCCTGCGCCGCCTGTTGGTTGAACAGCGCATAACGCACGCATCGCTACCGCCTGCCGTGTTGGCGACTTTGAAGCGAACGGACGATCTGACACTCGACACTTTGGTAGTGGCAGGAGAGGCATGTCCGCCTGCGTTGGTTGGCGATTGGGGCTCCGAAGTTCGTTTTATCAATGCGTATGGACCCACGGAGAGCACGGTTTACGCAACCATGAGCGAACCGTTGCAAGGCCACGGTGTCGTCCCGATCGGTACGCCGGTTGCCGGAACGCAAATCTACGTATTGGACACGGCACTTCAGCCAGTCGCTGTGGGCGTGGCGGGTGAGTTGTACATCAGCGGTGCGGGTCTCGCGCGCGGCTATTTCAAGCGTCCAGGACTAACTGCATCGCGTTTTGTCGCGGACCCCTACGGCGAGCCCGGAAGCCGCATGTACCGCAGCGGTGACCTGGTTCGCCGGCTCGAGGATGGCTCGCTGGAGTACCTGGGGCGGGTAGACCAACAGGTTAAAGTCCGCGGTCATCGCGTCGAGCTCGGAGAGATTGAGGCGGCGCTGCTCGATCTCTCGGCAATTGAGCAGGCGGCTGTCATCGCAAAGGATGATGCTGCCGGAGGCAGGTCCCTGGTGGCCTGTATAGTTACTTCCGCGACTGTGGACCCGGCGGAGCTGCGCACCTTGCTGTCTGAGCGGTTGCCGCAGTACATGATCCCATCGTTGTACATGGCGTTACCGGACCTGCCTCTGACCGGTAGCGGCAAAGTTGATCGACGCGCTCTTGCGGCAATGGATATGAGCTTCGCCGCGCGAGCGACGTACGAAGCGCCGACGGGACCGGTGGAGACTGCCCTCGCCGCAATGTGGACCGAGTTGCTGAAGGTCCCCCGGATCGGCCGGCACGAGAACTTCTTCGAGCTCGGCGGCCACTCCCTGCTGCTCGTTGAGCTCATCGACCGGCTGGCGCAGCGTGATTGGCGGATCGAGGCCCGTGACCTGTTCAGGCAGCCCACCATCGCCACGCTGGCAGCCGCGATCCAGGCGGGGATCCCGCCGGTAGACGCCGCTGAGCCGCTCCTGCGGTTGGATCCAAACGAGCTCGGCACAGTCGCCGCTCACGTGCTTGGCGGCGCCGCCAACATCCAGGCCATCTATCCACTCCTGCCTCTGCAAGAAGGCATGTTGGTACATCATCGTACCTGCGAACATGACGCCTACACCCGGCGCTCCCTGCTTGCCTTTGACAGCGCAGAGCTCCTCGAACGGGCATTGACGGCCCTGCAATTCGCCGTCGATCGGCATGAGGCCTTACGTGCTGCTGTGCAGTGGGAAGGTTTGACTGAGCCGGTACAAGTGATCTGGCGCTCGGCTCGATTGCCTGTCGTGCGACTTTCCCACGCAACTGATGCCGACGGGCTGTGGGAACTGGGCTCGGCGCCAATGGATGTTACGCAGGCGCCGCTGATGCGTGTACACGTTGCCCGGGACACGGTGGAGAATCGCTGGCTGCTGTTGCTGCAGAGCCATCACCTCGTGCTGGATCAGACCAGCCGCGAATTGCTGATTGCCGAGATTCGCGCGCACCTGTCGGGTCGCGCCGCGACTTTACCCGCGCCCGCGCCGTTCGCCAATTTTGTCGCAGCCGCCCGTGCCGACACGGCCGGCGATGAGTTTTTTCGACAACTGCTACAGGATATCGATGAGCCAACTGCCCCGTTCGCAGTGCTGGAGGTCGGCGCCGGGGAGCTGGAGGAAAGTCGACTCGGGCTGCCTGAGCCACTTACCCGGCGGATACGCCGGCAGTCGCGTCGTTTGGGCGTCGCGGTGTCGAGCCTGTTCCACCTGGCCTGGGCCCTGGTGCTCGGCAAAACCTCCTCGCGCGACGATGTGGTATTCGGGACGACACTGGCTGGACGCATGCAAAGCGGTGCGGCTGCGAGCCGGGCGTTGGGGTTGGCTATCAATACTCTGCCGTTACGGTTATCTCTTGGCGGTAAGAGTGTGGCAGGGGCAGTGCGCGAAACCCATGCTGCTCTCAGTGACTTGCTGCGGTACGAACGGGCTTCACTAGCCCGGGTGCGGGGACTGAGTAGAGTCCCGGACGGGGTCCCCCTGTTTTCGGCTCTATTCAACTTCCGGCAGGATCCGCACGGCACGAGCTCTGCGCATCCGGTTGAGTTGTTTCCGGGTGCGCGCTGGATACGGGGCGAGGAGGGACTCGATTACCCGCTTGCGCTCGCCGTCGATGACCTGGGCGAGCGTTTCAATCTGACGATTCATGCGGTGGCCCGGATCGGCGCGCATCGCATGCTCGGATTCGTGGCGACCGCGGTTGAAAACCTGACCGAGGCCCTGGAAGAGCATCCTGACCGGGAGCTGCGACTCGTGCAGGTGATTCCCGGGATCGAGTTGCAGACCTTGCGGAGATGGTCGGGCAGGCAGTCCCCGATGACGCCGCCGCAGACATTTGCGCAGTTGTTTGAGTCGCAGGCGCACCAGGTCCCCGACGAGCCGGCCCTGATTAGCGCCGGGCGCAGTCTCACCTACCGTCAGTTGGATGAGCGGGCCAATGCCGTGGCCGCCCGACTGATCGAGCGCGGGGTCGGTGCGGAGCGCATTGTCGGCCTATGGGCTGATCGCTCGATGGAGATGATGGTCGGGCTGTTGGGCATTGTGAAGGCGGGTGGTGCCTTCATGCCGCTGGACCCGGCGTATCCGGCTGAGCGACTGCGGCTGATGCTGGAAGATGCACAACCGTTGCTCCTGTTGGGGACTACGCGATTCGATTGTGCAATCCCGCAGATTGCGGTGGATTCAACGACTCTGACACAGCCGCCGCGCCCGGTTGTTCAAATGGCTCATCCGGCCTATGTGATCTATACATCGGGGTCCACCGGCACCCCCAAAGGGGTGGTGGTTACTCACGCTGGCTTGAGCTCGCTGGCAGCGGGGCAGGTTGACCGATTCCGGGTCACGCGTCGCTCGCGAGTGTTGCAATTTGCGACCCTGAGCTTTGATGCCGCTGTGTCTGAGATACTGATCGCCCTCTCGGCCGGCGGGACTCTGGTACTGACTCCGGCCGACTCTGTAAGTGGCGAGCCGTTGCATACGCTTCTCGTGGAGCAACGCATAACACATGTAACACTGCCACCCGCTGTGTTGGCCACTGTGCGTAAGAGCGACGCCCTGCGACTCGAGACACTCGTGGTGGCCGGTGAAGCATGTCCACCTGCGCTGGTAGCTCAGTGGAGTCGTGGCCTGCGATTCATCAATGCCTACGGACCGACGGAAAGCACAGTCTGTGCCACGATGAGCGAGCCTTTGCAGGCGCAGATCGTTCCTCCGATCGGCACGCCGATCGAGGGTTCGCAGGTGTATGTGTTGGACACCGCCCTGGAACGGGTTCCTGCGGGCGTAGTCGGCGAGTTGTATATCAGCGGGGTTGGCCTGGCGCGCGGCTACCTGCGACGGCCTGGCCTGACGGCATCGCGTTTTGTGGCAGACCCCTACGGTGAGCCCGGCACTCGGATGTATCGAAGCGGCGACTGCGCGCGCTGGCGCGCAGACGGGTCGCTCGAATATCTGGGGCGGCTCGACCAACAGGTCAAGGTCCGCGGACATCGGATTGAATTGGGAGAAATTGAAGCGGCGCTGACGGCGCAGCCCGGCATCGAGCAGGCTGCCGTCAGTGTTTACGACGACCCGGGCAAGGGCAAGTCTCTCGTTGCCTACCTGGTTACGCGGACCCCGATCGACGCAGCCGAGTTGCGCCGCTCGTTGGCAGCTCGGTTACCGCAATACCTGGTGCCGTCGCAGTACGCGACGCTCGATCAGTTGCCTCTGACTCCAAGCGGCAAGCTCGATCGCCGCGCTTTGCCTGTGCCTGCCATCGCGAACCTGACGGATGCGCATTACGAGCCTCCGGAAACTGCCACCCAGCGGAAGGTTGCAGCGATCTGGTGCGAAGTTCTGCGCCTCGAACGGGTCGCCAAGCACGATGACTTTTTCGCCTGCGGCGGTCACTCGTTGCTGGCGCTCCAGGTGGTAGCCCGTGTGCGGGATGTATTCCGTCTCGAGCTGCCGCTCAAGATATTGTTTGATGCTCCCGGGCTGGCGGAGTTGTCCAGCGAAATCGATCGGATGTTGGCGCGGGGGGCGGCGCAGGATAGCGAGGTGATCCGTCCCCTGGACTGGGAAGGTCGTGCCGCGCCCCTGTCGTTTTCCCAGGAGCGCATGTGGCTCATCCAGAAAATCAATCCTGCCAATACTGCCTACAATATGGGCGCAGCCATGTTGTTGCGGGGCCCTGCGGACGTTGCTGCGCTGTCGGCGGCCTATGACGAGATATACCGCCGGCACGCGATCCTGCGATCACGGGTTCGTCTGCAGGAGGAAGGCGCTGAAGTGGCGATCGAGCCCTTCGTGGCGGGCACCGTTGCCCTGGCGGATCTCAGCGCGCATCCACAGGCGCAAGCGGCCGCGATGGAGCTCGTCGACTCTGACCTGCGCCGCACGTTCGATCTCGGCAACGAGTCGGTCATCCGGGTGCGCTTGATCAAGGTGGGGCCGGACCTGCATGTGATGAGTCTCGTGCTGCATCACATCGCCGGCGATCAGTGGTCGATGGGCATCTTCGCTCGCGAGATGACCCACGCATACAATCGACTGCGATCCGGCGGCAGCAGCGCTCTGGAGCCTCTGCCGGTGAGCTACATGGACTACGCTCATTGGCAGCGTAACGGCACTTTGCAGGCCCGCTTCGATGTCCAGTTGGATTTCTGGAAGCGCACGCTTGCGAACCTGCCGACGCTCGATCTGCCGACCGACCTGACTCGTCCGAAAGTCTGGACCATGAACGGCTCGTTCTATCAGCGGAAGATTCCGCCACGACTGTTCGCGGATCTGACTGCAGTGGCGCGTGGCGCCGGCAGTACTTTGTTCATGACACTGTTTGCGGGCTTTGCTGCGCTACTGCAGCGGCTCTCCGGTCAAACGGACATTCCGATCGGCGTACCGGTCGCCAACCGTACTCATAGCGCGATCGAAGGACTGATCGGCACGTTCGTGAACACGATCGTGTTGCGCGCGGATTTGCAGGGCGACCCGCAGTTTCGGGAGTTGCTCGGGCGCGTGCGCAAGACGGCCCTGGATGCCTTCGCGAACCAGGACGTGTCGTTTGACCGGCTCGTGCAGGAGATCGGCCAACGCGGTGATCGCAGTCGTGCGCCCCTCGTGCAGGTTCTTTTCAACGTGACCAACGCGCCCATGGACGACATCGCGCTGGAGGGTCTGCAGAGCGAGCCCATCATGCTCGATCGAGGCGGCGCTCAGTTCGAGCTGGGTTTCGGTGTGGATACCGAGATCACGCGTACGCTGAGCGTCGAATACAACACCGATCTGTTTGAGCGCACGACCATCGAGCGCCTGGTAGGACAGTATTTCACGATTCTGGAGGCGGTGGCGGCTGCGCCGGCAACCCGGATCAGCCGCCTGCCGACGTTGCCCGCCGAGCAGTGGACCACCTTGCAGGCCTGGAACGCCACGACGGTTGCCTGGCCGTCCGACTCGTTTCCGCAAATGTTCGAGGCGCAGGTCGCCCGAACGCCTGGGAACGTCGCTATTACTTTCGAAGGCCAGTCGCTGAGCTACGCCGAGCTGAACGCGCGAGCCAACGCCGTCGCGCGGAATCTCGTGACAGCCGCAACGGTCGGTGTCTGCATGAAGCGCTCGCCGCAGTTGCTGATCAGCCTGCTGGCTGTGCAGAAGGCGGGCGCTGCCTATGTGCCCCTCGACCCGGAATTCCCGGTCGACAGGCTCGCCTACATGCTGTCTGACAGCGGCGCACGGATACTCCTCACCTCGGGACCCTTGCCGGCCGGCCTGATAGTCCCTGAGGCAATTGCAGTAGTCGATGTCGCCGGCGCTGCGCAATCAGAGAACCTGCCAAGGGCTCCGCGCCCTCGGGATGCGGCCTATATCCTCTATACCTCCGGCTCGACCGGCCGGCCGAAGGGCGTCGTCGTTTCGCATGGCGCATTGGCTAATTTCCTCAACTCCATGCGTGAACGCCCGGGACTGTCGGCATCGGACGTTCTCGCGGCGGTAACGACAGTCTCGTTCGACATCGCCGGCCTCGAGTTGTATCTCCCGCTGATTGTGGGCGCGCGGATCGAACTGGTCTCCAAACAGGTCGCGACCGATGGGACCGATCTGGCCAGGCTCCTGGATACCAGTGGCGCTACGCTTCTGCAGGCGACGCCTGCGACCTGGCGCATGTTGATTGAGGCCGGCTGGAAAGGTAACCAGCGATGTCGCGCGCTGTGTGGCGGCGAAGCGGTTTCCCGCAGCCTGGCGGACAACATCCTGGAGCGCGTCGGCGAATTGTGGAACATGTACGGCCCGACCGAGACGACAATCTGGTCGACCGTGGATAAAGTCGAGCGCAATGGCGCCCCCATCAGTATCGGCCGGCCGATTGCCAACACCCAGATTCATATTCTGGATGCGGCAGGGGAGATTGCGCCAATTGGAGTGACCGGAGAGATTTGCATCGGCGGTTCCGGGGTTGCATCGGGTTATCACAATCGTCCGGCACTGACGGCTGAGCGCTTTGCGCCAGATCCTCATTCGAACGTGGCTGGAGCGCGGCTATATCGAACGGGCGATCTGGGCCGTTGGGGCGCCGACGGCAAGTTGTATCATCTCGGGCGTTCGGATCATCAGGTCAAGATTCGGGGCTTTCGCATCGAGTTGGGAGAGATCGAAGCGGCTCTGTGCGGGCACGCTGCAATTCAGCACGCGGTGGCGGCCGTGCGCGAAGCTGGACCGGAGGATCCGCGACTGGTCGCCTACGTGACCTGTCATGAAGCCGCGGATGTCACCATCACGGAGTTGAAACGTTTTTTGCGCAACCATTTGCCGGATTACATGATCCCTTCGATCATCGTAACTCTCGCAACGATGCCGTTGACGCCCAACGGCAAGGTGGATCGCGCAGGGTTGCCGGATCCCTTTGCCGGGCAGGTGGCCGAGGCGGTGGTGGACGAATTGCCCGCGACCGCAATGGAGCGCATTCTCGCCGATATCTGGCAAGTTGTTCTCAAGGTCGAGCGGGTGCATGCAGGCGATAATTTCTTCGAGTTAGGTGGTTACTCGCTGTTGTCGCTGCGGGTGGCGAAAATGATAGAGAAGCGGACGGGCCGCACCCTGGACCCGCGGACGCTGTTCTTCCACAACCTGCGGGATGTTGCCCGGAGCCTCGATCCCGAGGACACTGGCGAGAAATGAATCCGCTGTTCATTGGCACAACCGAACGGCGCCTGTTCGGACTCTACGAGCCTGCGGCCGCCTCACGGGGCAAGCCGCGCGCGGCTGTGCTCTGTTATCCCTGGGGCATGGAATACATCTATGCCCACCGAACCATGCGGCAGTTGGCCGCAAAGTTGGCGGCTGCGGGCTTTCATACCTTACGCTTCGACTATTTCGGAACGGGCGATTCCTCCGGGGAATCGGAGCAGGCTGATCTCGTTGGATCCAACTCGGACGTCGGGGCCGCCATGGAGGCGTTGCGGGATATCGCGGGCACCCCGCGGGTGGTGTTGATCGGATTGCGCGTTGGAGCAAACATTGCAGTGGAGGTCGCTTCGCAGCACGAGTCCGAGGTGGAGGCCCTGGTTCTATGGGATCCGATCGTATCCGGCGAGGAATATGCGGATTCGCTCGCGAATAGTGAAGTCAGCGAGCGGGTACGGCGGCAGATCCGCGCGCTCGACCTGCCGAGCAGATTGCCGAGCCTGCCGCAGCGATCTATGATTCTGGTTACGCAGCGCCTGCCGTCCCATGATCAACTGGGACTCCCGGTCGAGTTCGTAACTGCCGCCTGTCCCTGGGTGGAAGAAATAACCATGTCGGGCGCATTGCCGGTGCCCGCTATCAATCGGATCGAAGCATGGCTGCGGTAGAGGCGACGTTCAAGGAACAGGCGGTGTTGTTCGGCCGGCACGAGCTGGTCGGGATCGTTACCCGCCCGCCACCGGCCCAACAGACGGACGAACCGGCGATTGTCGTGCTCAACACGGGAATCGTGCACAGGGTGGGCCATCACCGCATGTACGTCTCCTTGTCGCGCGAGTTGGCAAAGAGGGGTCGTACCGTGGTGCGATTCGACTTTGCCGGAATAGGCGACAGCAAGCCACGCCACGACAGCACTTCGCCGCTCATGGCGAGCATGACCGACATTCGCGAGGTGCTGGACTCTTTGGAAAAGAGTCATGACGTGCATAGCTTTATCCTGGTAGGACTGTGTTCGGGTGCCGATCACGCTGTGTTGTATACCCACACGGATCCGCGTGTAGTTGGTCTGGTGCTGATGGACCCGACTCTGCCGCCGACATTCCGGTACTACGTGCACTACGTGATGCAGCGGCTGAAAAATGTGCGCAACTGGATCAGTCTAGCTACGGGTCGCAGCGGACTCATGCGCCTGGTATCCGCGCACCTGATGAACCGAGTGCGCCCCGCGCCCGAGGTTGAGGGCATCAGCCTGCATAATTTGCGCTTCAGTTCCTATCTGCCGCAGTGTTACCGCGGCGCCGCGGCGCGTGGCGTCAGGATGCTGGCCGTGATGACGTCGGTATCCGTGCGTCATACATACAAGCGACAGATGCTGGATGCGTTTCCGGAGGCCTCCGCGGGCTGCCAATTGCGACTGGAGTTTTTTCCGGAGAGCGACCACCTATTCTCCGGGGCAGAGGTGCGTGACCGGTTGCGGGCGGTGATTTGCGACTGGCTCGACACGCGGTGACTACCTCCCGGGTTTTGCGCAACACCGGCCTGTTGGTGCTCGCGCAGGCCATCGTGACGCCGCTTTCGATTCTCATCAATGCCGTTGCCGGCCGCACACTTGGGGCGGCGAACTTCGGCCTGCTATATCAGTCCTTGACGTTCTCCTCGTTCGTGTTCCTGTTCGTGGAATGGGGGCAGTCGAATGTACTGACGGGGAAAGTGGCCCGGCAGCGGACCCAGGCGGGTGAGCTGCTGGGCAGCGCGATTTTCCTGCGGGCCGGCGCGGCGCTCCTGGCTCTCATTGCCGTTCCGGTGGCGTGTGCGCTGGCAGGCTATGACAGAGACTTTCTGATCGTGTTGGAGCTTGCCATGTTGGCTGCGGGATTCCTGACGGTAGCGGGGGCCTGTCAGGATGTATTTCGCGGCTTCGAGCGTACGGATTTTGCCGCGGCATCCTTCGTCGGTTTCCAACTGTTGAGTGCGGCGGTCGTCATTCCGACTCTCCTGCGCGGCGGTGGCGTTCGGGGGCTATTGATTGCCCAGGCCTCCTGCGCGGCGCTCGGCATGTTGTTTGTGTTGAAAATGCTGCCGCGCATGGACGTGCCGAAGCTCTCGGTCCACCGTGAAGTCATGGGGGAGCTGTTTCGCGGGGGGCACCCGTTCATCCTGTTCGGCCTCGTGCTGCTGCTTCAGCCCGTAGTAGATGCCGCGATGATGTCCAAATTCGCAACAGCGCAGAGCATGGGGTGGTATGCCGCAGCTCGCAAGCTGGTGGGAATCCTGACCTTTCCGGCCGCCGCGTTGATTGCAGCACTTTATCCAACACTTTGTCGCCTGTACGCGCAGGACCAGGCCGCTTACCGCAGGACAGCGGCGGATGCGTTGCTCACGGTGTCGCTGGTGGTACTGCCGGTCACCGCGGGGTGTGGGTTCTTTCCGCAGTTGGGCGTTGCCATCTTCGGTCTGCGGGATTTCGGGCCGGCGGCTGACGATCTGCGCATCCTCGCGCCCTATATATTTCTGGTGTATTTCAGCATGGTCATCGGCTCGTGCCTGGTGTCTGCCGGGCGGCAGAACGCGTGGACCGTGGTGCAGCTTGGCTCGGTGGTCGTCAGCGCCGCACTCGACCCGCCGCTGATCAGTTGGTTTCAGAATCACTACGGTAATGGCGGCCTCGGTGTCTGTACCGCCGCGGTCCTCAGTGAGGTCCTCATGGTCGGCGGTGGCCTGTGGCTGCTTCCCAAGGGCATCCTGGCTGAGGTCCCCCGCGGCAACGTCGGCCACGTCTGGGGCCTGGTGCGTCGGCGCTGATTAACTGAGGACACGGGATGGCTCATCACAGGGCATCCGTGCAGAATGAGTGATGATGCAGGTTTACGCGATATCGGATCTCCACACGGATTACCGCGACAATTTTGCTCAGCTGGAGCAGTTGTCCCGGCTCGACTATGGCGGCGACGCGGTCATGGTCGCGGGGGACGTGAGCCATTCGCTGGAGGTCCTGCGCCGGACCTTTGATATTTTCCTCCAGCGGTTTCGCCATGTGTTTTTCGTGCCGGGAAATCACGAGCTCTGGACCCGGAATGGCGAAGGTACGAACTCGCTCCAAAAGTTCGAAACTGTCTTGCGCCTGTGCGAGTCGATGGGTGTCCATACGGGAGCGGAAGTGATCGGCTCTGGCGACGCTCGCGTTTGTGTGGTTCCTCTGTTCTCGTGGTACACGCGGCCGGGCGAAGGTAGCGACACCCTGTATCGCGAGCGCCCGACCGACGAACCGTCCGAATCAGTTTGGGCTGACGACTATCTGGTCAAATGGCCGCAAACGTCAGGCTTCCGACCCGTACAGTATTTTCTGGACCTCAATGCGGCGCGTGTCAGTGCCGAGTATCCCGTCGAGCGGGTTTCATTCAGTCATTTTCTACCGCGACAGGATTTGATGTTTGCTGCGCCGGGCGAAGGGCCGTATGCGCCGATGGATCCCGCGAGGGCGCGTTTCAACTTCTCGGCGGTGGCGGGTTCGACGCTGATTGAGCAGCAGATTCGTCAACTGGGGTCGCGGGTTCATGTCTATGGACATCAACATCGCAATCGCCGTCGCTGTTATGACGGTGTCTGGTATCTGTCCAACTGCCTGGGGTACCCGGAAGAGAGGCGGGGTCGGGTGATACAGGATCCAGGGGAGATTCTGCAGTTAGTTTGGCCGGTAGCGGGTTGTTAGCGGGTCTCGATGGCAATCTGCGCGGGCGCCAGACCGGCGCCCGTCGCGCTCACCTGGATCGGTCCGGTGGCGCCAGCCTTTGAGCGCACAATCAACAGCGCCAGGCCATTGAACGCCTGGCGATGATCGGCGTGAAACGGTTCGACGGTCGCGGCATTCCCGTTATCAACAGCCGCAATCCGGCCCGCTCCCGTGACCTTGAAGTTGACCCGGTTGGCGGCGACAGGGCACAGGTTTCCCTGCGCGTCTTCGATCCGCACCGTCACAAAGGACAGGTCATCGCCGTCGGCAGCGATCGCCGACCGGTCGGCGATCAATTCGATCTTCGCGGGGGCGTCCGCAGTGTGTACTTCATCGTGGGCAACCACTTTGCCCTTGGAATAGGCGGTCGCTGTGAGGACACCCGGTTGGTAAGGCACCTGCCACAGCAACCGATACTTGCTCTGGAATTTGAGCGTCTCGCTGACGTTGGGGCCGACGGGCAGCTCTACGGTAGTGTCGAAGGTCTTCTTACGGCCGAGCGAGCGGCCGTTGAGTGACAGCTCAACTTCTTCCGCGTTCGAATACGCCATGACCGGAATTTCCTGGCCCTCGTGACCCTTCCAG
>Ga0181534_10000775_pt1 | contig 22124 bp, 15 predicted proteins | sample PEATcosm2014_Bin_37_FD_119758 | JGI IMG/M metagenome (GOLD analysis project Ga0181534, IMG submission 119758) | Peatland microbial communities from MTU Mesocosm Facility, Houghton, MI, USA - PEATcosm2014_Bin17_10_metaG | ecosystem: Environmental > Terrestrial > Soil > Wetlands > Peat | place...
TGAGCCCGCACAGGAACCCTCTTCCGGGAGCCCGGCGACTGAGCTGGTCGATGGTGACCGTACATGTGTACATGCCCAAGATGCTGTCGGACGCCGACCCACCCTCGGAGCCCTCATTGGCTGGTATGCCGGGTTGATCCAGGGATCCAGGTCGAGGCGCCAGGGAATTGACCGTCATCTCATCAGTCTGGCTGGCCAGCCCATCGCCAGGAAGGTCGCCAAGTCATTGACAACTGCAGTGCTCGTTCAGCACGCGCAGACTCGGCGCCTAGCGGGCGTGAAGCCGTCCACCATCGGTATCGACCTCAGCTTGATCCACACTGTGCTCGAAGCTGCCAAAGAGGCAAATATTGTCTCTATTGATTTGGAGGTAGTCGATGAGGCGAGGAGACGTTGCAGGAGGGATGGACTCATCGGCAATAGCGATAAGTCTGGACGGCGCATTACCGAAAAGGAACTGAAAGACCTGGATCGCTACTTTGCTCGAGAGGATGGCCGCAGGGAACTACCGATGGCAGATCTCATGTGGTTCGCCCTCTATTCGACCCGCCGGGTATCCGAGATCTGCCGGCTCGAGTGGAAGGACAATGATTCCGACGAGCGGACCGGCCTTGTTCGCGATGCTCTACACCCGCACGAGCCCACCGCCAGGCACAAGAAATTCAAGATGACCCACGAAGCGTGGAGCATCGTCAACCGGCAGCAGCGAATGAACGAATACATCTTTGCCTACAAGGCCAGGAGCATCGGAATCGCATTCGCACGGGCTTGTTTGGCCCTCGACATTGCCGATGTGACATTTGACAACCTACGGCGCGAAGGCATGATCCGACTGTTTGAACGGGGGTTGACCCTTGCGCAGGTTAGAGAGCATTCCTTGTGCGACACATTGGGAACACTGCAGCGCTGTCAGGCTGCTGCACGACCAAAGTCATATATTATCTGCCGCACGAAACCAACCTTCCCTTGAAGAGCTTGGCTCTCCGCGTTGGGAGGCGGTACTACGCATTAGCCAGCTTCCTGCCCACGGAGCCGACAGCAGGTCGCCGACGGCATTAACGCGGCCCGGTCCAACGCCAAGCGGCTGACGGAAGATGCTGCTTGTCTTCTTGACGGGGGCCGATACCCAACCGCGGCATCTACGCAATTTTGCAGCCACCGCCGCGCAATCAAACGGCAAAAATGCAACTCCGTTTACTGCGCGTTCCGTTAGCGCCAACCGAAGGTGCCGGGCACGCGCTGGTTGTGAAATTGCACCGCAATGGCCAGTAGTTCGGTCATGACGACGATACCCTGTTCGCACGTCGGCGAGGCTGCGAGCGTCACCACTGGAGAGTCCCCGAAGCAGAGGGCGAAGCTGCTTGTCTTATGTCACTCCTCGGCAGCGCGATGTTCTAAGTACCGGTGGCCTCGTGGTGATCAGATGAATAAATGGCGGTCCGCAGCCTGCAGTTTTGCGCTGTGCGATCCACCTACAATAGTCAGCTCAATACCTCAGTCACTGACATTTATCAGTGTTGAGTGAGGATCGTGGTGGCGCGCGCCAGTTGATTGCCTGCTGCCTCGACAGCCCGCGCGGTAGTCAGCACAGCAAGCCGCGCGGCATCCCATTGATGCTGATCGATCGCATCCCGGATGGCCGGCAGGGTCTCGAGATCGGCACCCTCCTGCTGACTCGGAGCCTGCAGGAGATGCCGATACCAGGAACGCCCGGACAATCCTCGACCCAACAGAGCCTGCTCAACCGATCGCAGAGCGTCATTGGCTCGCTTCAAATCAGCGGCGGACAGCCTCGGTGAGGAGGCTGCCTGGTCATAGATCGCGGCGAATGTTTGTGCCTGTTGCGACAACCCCTGGCTCGCGGACTTCAATTCTGTCAGATCAATCTGCGCAATAGCGGGATCCTGACGCGGAGGCTCCGCTTCGCCACGCCAGGTTGCCGCGGCCTGCGCGTAGGCATGTTGATCGAGCAATTCGTTGCGCCTGCGCGCACGCTCGGCCAGGGAGCGATTGTAACTCTGCAGATCTTCAATCTGCTTCTGCAACGCCGCGGCGGTCGCGGCGTAATCCCAAGGGAGGATGTCAGCGTTTGCAACTCGCAGGACAATTCGCAGATCGATCTTTGACAAGGCATCGATATATTTGAGGCCGGGATCACCGAAGCGCTGATAGTGTGTGTAGCTGTCGTAAAGCGAATGGTAGATCGGCACGCTCTCCTCGTCCCCATCCCGGTCGTAGCCATAGCGAACGTGCACGGAAGGGATTCCGAGGTGATGAGTGAATGCAATGTAATCGGAGCCGGTCCCCAGCGGTTCGAGGATATAATGTTGACCCGGGGCAGACGCGTTCTTCTCCGCTGCGACTACCGCCCTGCGTGCCTGCAAACGCGCGCCAACGCTGACACCCGTCTCGGGATCTCGTACGTCCGCTGAAGCTTCTTCGATGAGGCGGCTCAGTGCAGGATTGCCACTGACATTGAGATAGCCGCGGCTGGTTGTATCGTTGTTCAGATAGAGTACTGCCTTTTTGCCGAGCTCGGCGGCGTGGGCATCAGCCCAGACGCGCGAACCGACGATGCCGATCTCCTCGCCGTCCCAGCTCGCGAAAACCAGTGTTCGCTTCGGCTTGATTCCCTGCTGATAGAGCTGGCCGAGTGCCCGAGCCTCCGCCAACAGAGCTGTCGTGCCTGCATGCGGGTCCCATGCGCCGAGTACCCACGCATCATGATGAACCCCGCGCACCACCCAGGAGTCGGGCTCCTCGGTGCCCTTCAACGTTGCAATCACGTCATATAACGTTTCAGTCTGCCACTGCGAGTGCACGACGAGCCGGCCCTTTACGCCCCCTGTCTCGCCGCCAACGTGATAGGCAAACGGCAATCCTCCTTGCCAGCGAGGTGGCCCGGTACGCCCTCCTAGAGCAAGCAAAAAGGCCGCTGCATCCCCATAGCCAATCGTCGCGACGGGAATCGACAAGTCAGGCAGCTTTTTGGACGCCTGGATCAGCGGGCTCTTTTCTCTATCGAACAAATCGTCAATGCCGAGCGTGCCTCTCTGGATAGTCTGTGGCGTTCGCCAGGCTCCACGGGGATAGACGTCCCCTTTGACGTAACCATCTTCGCTCGGATCGGAGAAAATAACGATGCCGACAGCACCGTGGGCCTGTGCCAGCCGCGGTTTGATCCATCGGCTCGCGCCACTGGAAGAAACCAACACGATTTTACCCGCCACATCGATACCCAGCCGGGACAGCTCCTCATAGTCGGCGGAGAGGCCCTGATGTACGTAAATCAGGGGTGCTTCTATCTCGCCATCAGGACTGTAGGCCTCCATCCCCGGCAGAGCGCCGGCCACCCGACTGTCGGCATCGCCCTCGACTGCCGGCTCGCTGAAATGGGCCTCGTAGCCGGACTCGTCCAACAGTTTGAACTGTTGGGTACTGGGATAAGCAACGAGAACCGGGAATTTTTCGATACGAGTCTGCCACCCGAACGCTTTGAACTGTGCAGCAATGAATTCGGCATTCTGCAGGTTGTGCGGCGAACCGATGTGATTGGGTGCCGAGGTCAGCCGTCGTAACCACCCATCCAGATCAGCGGTGTCCAACGTCGCGTCGAGACGCTTCTCGAGCGTGCGCTCTGTTTCAGCATGCGCACCAAGAAATCCATACAGGTCCGGGTTGTTTGCAGATTGCGGGACAGATTCTGGGGCAGCGGCCGCTGCGGACCCGCAGAGCAGCGCGCACAGCAGTGCCCGGGTCGCTCTGATACCGATTTGCATGTTCAGCCTTCGTCGACGCAGCTAAACAGGCAGCCTCTCACGAACAGCGCGACAAGCTCCAATACAGCACCGGAATTCCGGCCGTACCAGGCGTTATGAGCAATCAATCGGTCGCACGTCACTGCGGAGAAGTCGGGCGGCCCTCGGACATCCGCAACGGCAGCCAGGCTGCCTGGAGCTTACGGCAGGCAATTCATAACCACTTCGTCACCTCGTGTAGACTGACATTCCCACCGGCGGCAGCGCACAATCAACGTGCAGCGATGAGGATGACGGTGTCGTATTGACTGAGCTCGTGGTCGCGAGGCGAAATCTGTTGACGGCTGGTTGCGCAATGGCCGTGGGCGTGTCTTTTGTGGCTGCGGGCAAGTCTACCCTCGGCGGCGCAGCAGCCGCCGGTCCGGCTCGACTGTCTCTCAACGAGAATGCCTTCGGCTGCTCACCGCACGTCGCTGAAGCAATTCAACGTAGCCTCGTCGACTTGCCCCGGTATACGGAGCTAGACGCCCAGTCGCTGACGGCAGAAATCGCGGCCAGGGAAGGCGTACATCCGCAACAGATAGTGCTGGGAGCGGTGCTGCCCGCCCTGGGCGTTCACCTGGGCCTCCAAGGGGGCCCAGGCGGGCAGTTCATCTATTCACAGCCTGGATTCACCGACCTCGTACTGGCAGCACAGCAGACTGGCGGAACAGCAGTCGCGATCGATCTCAACGAGCGATTGGAGAACGATCTTGCGGCGATTCGCGCCCGAGTGAATACCAACACTCGCGCCGTCTTCATCGTAAATCCACACAACCCGTCCGGCACAGTCACCGACAACGAAACACTCAAATCATTCGTCAGCGAGGTCGCCCGTCGGACGCTGGTCATCGTTGACGAAGCGTATCTCGAATTCACCGATGAATTTGCCGCGCGTACCCTCGTAGATCGAGCTCGCGCTGGCGAGAACGTCGTTGTGTTTCGCACCTTCGACAAGATGTATGGCCTGGCAGCCCTTCAATTCGGCTACGCCATCGCCCCGGCCGGGCTCGCGGACACACTCCACAAACAGGGGTTGGGTGCGCCCCACTCGCTCAATCCATTGGCCGTCGTGGCTGCCGGGGCGGCCTTGCGGGATCCGGCTTTCGTCGCTGAGACCCGTCGCAGGACCGCTCGCGAACGGGATCGATGGCATCGGGCGCTCGACGATCTGAAATTGCGCCATACGGATTCCCACGCAAACTTCGTCTTCTTCGAACCGGGGCTGGCTCATGAGAAGCTGGCCGCGACCTTCCTCAAGAACGGCATCGACATTGGGCGCGCCTTCCCTCCACTCGACCATTGGGCGCGGATCTCCATCGGCTTGCCGGAGGAAAATGAGCGTGCGATCAACACCCTGCGCGAGATAATCAGGACACATACATGAGCCTTCAGCTGCACTATTGGCCTACTCCGAACGGCAAGAAAGTCACCATCTTTCTGGAGGAGGCGAACCTGCCGTACGAAGTCATTCCCTGCAACATCGGCCGCGGGGATCAGTTTGCGCCGCAGTTCCTAGAGATCAACCCCAACAACCGGATGCCCGTGCTGGTCGATAACGACCCACTCGGCGGCGGTGCTCCCATCAGCGTGTTTGAGTCGGGGGCGATCCTGCTGTATCTGGCTGAGAAGACCGGCCTCTTCTGGCCACAGGAGCCACGCCGCAAGTATGAAGTCGTGCAGTGGGTCATCTGGCAGATGGCCAACCAGGGCCCCAAATTCGGCGAGTATGGACATTTCAAGCGCGCCGCGGCCAAGCAAGGCGGACTGGACTACGCTTTGCGGCGCTTCAACGACGAAACCAACAGGCTGTACGGCGTGCTGAATAATCGTCTTTACGACCGGCCCTACCTGGCAGGCGATGAATATACGATTGCAGACATCATTTCCTATCCCTGGACGGTGAACTGGCAGGGGCAGGATCAGAACATTGACGAGTTCCCTTACTTCAAGCGTTGGTTTGAGGAGCTCAGCCGACGCCCGGCGGTGCAGCGAGGCCTCGCGGTGGGCAAAGACCTCTCCGGCGATCCAGCGACTTTGTCGCCGGAAGAAACCGAGCGTCGCGCGAAGTTACTCTACAACCAGCGTGCACGCCCGACCCCTCAGAGACAGGCGTGATCCGCGAGACAGAGGCAACTCCCGGTTGCTCTCTCATCTGACAGCAAAACAGCCGTTCGATTCCCACCCCCTCCGGCCCATGCATAGTGTTTTCGACTGGAAGCCCGCGGCGGTCGTGTTCGACTGCGATGGACTCTTGATGGACACCGAGTCCTGCTGGACTGTCGCGGAAACCGCAGTATTCGCCAGGCGGGGGCTGGGCTACGGACCTGAACACAAGGCGCTGCTCATCGGTAAGTCCGTTCCGGCGGCCGGCATTGTGCTGGCCCAGCTTTTCAACGAACCGGGGTCCGCCGCCACGCTGGCCGAGGAGTTGCTGCAGCTCGTGGAGAACATCATTGCGGAGCACGCCGAGCCTCTGCCGGGAGCCACCGAAATCGTCTGCGCATTAAACGGTGTTCTACCATTGGCGGTCGCGAGCAACTCACCACGGCGGCTGCTCGATATAGCGCTGTCACGCGGCGGATTTTCCGATCTCTTGCCGTTGACCATTGCGGCCGACGAGGTCGAAGCACCCAAGCCGGCCCCCGAGCTGTACGTGCGAGCCTGTGAGATGTTGAGTGTGGAACCGCAGACCGCGGTTGCCTTTGAAGATTCGGTCACAGGAGCTTCGTCCGCACGAGCGGCTGGACTCAAAGTAGTCGGTGTTCCCTCGCTGGCAAATGTGACGTTACCTGCGGATATTCTGTTCGCGTCATTGTTGGATTCGAAACTGCAGGCGTGGGTGGGGGATTGGCGTGACAAAGCCCTTGCGCTGAGACGTTGACGACCCTCAACTGAGGCAGCCGCCTCGCACGGCGTCATATGCACATTACGAAGTCTTCGTTCTATTGGAACGTCCGGCTATTTACTCTGGAGTTGAGCCGCGTCGCGATCAACACTGGCGCAAAGTCGAAGGAAACCTCAGTTGAGTCCCATTCCAGGCTGGTATCGCCCGCTGGGCCGCACCGGCATCAAGGTCAGCCCGCTGACGCTGGGCACGATGAACTTCGGCCCCCGCTACCACCCCGATGACGACCTGGCGGTGCGCGTGATCTCGGCCGCCCTTGACGCCGGGATCAACTTCATCGACACCGCCGACGTCTACGACTCCGAGGAGGTTGTTGGACGGGCGCTGAAAGGCCGCCGCGAGGATATCGTGCTGGCCTCGAAGTTCTTCAATCGCCGCGGACCAGACATCAACCACCGCGGTGCCTCGCGCCGGTGGATATCCAGGGCCGTCGAGGAGAGCCTGCGCAAGCTGGACACCGACTACCTGGACCTCTACCAACTACACAAGCCGGATCCCGACACCGACATCGACGAGACCCTCGGCGCCCTATCCGATCTAGTCCACCAAGGCAAGATCCGGTACTTCGGCACCACCACCTCCGAGGCGCACCAACTAGTTGAATTGCAACACGTCGCCCGCGAGCGCGGCCACGTCCGGCCTGTCACGGAGCAACCGCCGTATTCGATCCTGGCCCGTGATGCCGAGCGGGCCCTGCTGCCGGTCGCAGAGCAGTACGGCCTCGGTGTGCTCACCTGGAGTCCGCTGGCCGGCGGTTGGCTGTCGGGGCGGTGGCGCCGTGGCAAAGAGGTCGCCGCATCCAGTCGTGCGAAGGGAAACCTGCCGCGCCACGATCCCGAGAGGTTGGAGAACGTCGTCAAGCGCGAGGCGGCCGAACAACTGGCCGACCTGGCCGACGAGTCCGGCCTCCCCCTGGCGACCCTTTCAATCGCTTGGATCTTGCGCCATCCGGCGGTGACGTCGGTGATCATCGGACCTCGATCCCCCGAGCAGTTGGCCTCGCTGCTGGGCGCACCGTCGCTGCCCCTGGACGACGACCTGCTCGACGCGATCGACGCGATCGTGCCGCCCGGGGTCACGCTGAACCCGGCCGACCGCGGATGGACTCCCCCGTCGCTGAGCGATGCGGGACGCCGGCGGCGGTCGCTGCCGAATGGCACGAAGACCGTTGGCGCCGGCGCCGGGCTCGACGTCCGCTCTGGCCTGCGCCTGGCCGGGGGCGAGTAGTGAGCGCCGCGCCGCAGGTCGAGACGACACACTTCGAGGTGACCGACCACCCGGTTTATCAGGACTTCGCAGAGGTCGTCCGGACAGTCATTGCCCCGCGCGCCGTCGAAGTCGACGCGACCGAGGTGCCGCTATCAAACGTGGCCGCACTGCGCGAGGTCGGCTACTTCTCTTGGGCTGTTCCGGTGCAGTACGGAGGCACCGCCGTACCACCCGAGGTCAAGTACGCCGCGTCCGAACTCTTGTTTGGAGCATGCCCGTCAACAGCGCTCGCAGTGACCCAACACGATGGGCCGGTCGGTCTCGCTTTGAAGTCCAAGTCCAAGGCCGCCCTCGCACTGCTGCCGCAACTGGCCACCGGCGAGCGGATCGGCACTACCGGCGTGTCGCAGATCCGGACCTGGAGGGAAGGCCGCAGCATGTTCGCCAAGAAGGTGCCTGGCGGCTATCGGTTCGACGGCCCGGTGACCTACCTTTCCGGCTTCGGCATCGCCGATACCGGAAACCTCGGCGCTGTAGATCCAGACAACGATACCTATGTCTTCGGCATCGTGGATCTCACTCAGCCAGGGGTCAGTGGAAAGATCCTCGAACTGGCCGCAGTCCGCGGCTCACGCACCGCGTCCCTGCAGTTGGATAACGTGTTCGTTGCGGACGAATTCGTCGGTGAGGTCGTCGACATCGACGAGTGGCTTGCCAGTGACGGCATCACGAAGCAGAACCCCTTTGCCGCGGTCGGGCCGATCGGTATCGGGCGCGCCGCCCTCGCCGACGCACTCGAGGTCTTCCCCGGCGAACCGTCCCTGCTCAAGCTCTCCGAGGAGCTGGAGCACGCTGCGATCACGCCACTGCGCGACCCGTATTGGCGTGCCCAACTCGACGAGATCGTTGTGCGCGCGACGCTCGCGGGCCTCGTTGCTCGCGGCGGCCGGGGACTGAATACCAACCACATCGCACAGGTTCGCGCCAGGGCGGCGTTCTTTCTGCAGGTACGAGGGCTATCCGCCCCGATGCGCGTCGCGCGCTTCGAGAAGCTCGCACACATAGACAACCCGGCGGCCACCCAACGTGGCTGAGCGCACACTACACCTGAACCTCAACCTCGGTGCCACAGGGCACCCCAGGGCGTTCATCGACCCGCAATACTACGCCGAGACGGCACGCATCGCCGAACGCGGCCTGTTCGACTCGATCTTCCTGGCCAACATCTCGGGTCTGCGCAACGGCGTGCCGACGCAGGGGCTGGATACGATCATCGTGCTGACGATCATCGCCCAGGCGACCGAGAAGATCGGCATGATCGGCACGATCTCGACGACTCTCAACCACCCGTACTCGATCGCCCGGTGGTTCGCCTCGCTGGAACACGTCAGCAAGGGTCGAGTCGGTTGGAACGTCGTCACCACCCGCAACAACAACGAAGGGCTGAACTACGGCTTTGACCCACTGCCGGACCGTGTCACCCGCTACGAGCGTGCGATCGAGTCGATCGAGGTCGTCACTGCCCTTTGGGAGAGCTGGCAAGAAGGCGCCATCGTTGACGAGCCAGGTCGCCCCGCCCATTTCGACAACACAAAATGGGCGCCAATCAACCACGTCGGCAAGCACTTCTCGGTGGCCGGTCCCCTGCAGCTACCCTCCTATCGCAAGACGCGTCCACTGTTGACCCAAGCCGGTGGTTCCGACGAGGGCACTGGCGTTGCTGCGCGCTACGTCGATGCTGTATTCACCCCCGAGCTCTATCTGGACACGGCACAGGCTAACTATCGCAAGCTCAAGGACGAGGCCGCACGCTACGGACGGGACCCGGACACAATCTCTGTCTTGCCCGGCCTGACCCCGGTGATCGAGTCCAGCGACGCCACTGCGCAGCGCCGCCGAGCCGAGCAGGCAGATCGCGCCGCCGACCCCGCGGAGCAACTGCGCGCGTTCGCCAAGTGGGCCGGTGTCGAAGCTGCGGCTCTCGACCTGGACAAGCCATTCCCGATCGAGATCTTGCCTGCAAGCGATCCGATCTTCGGTTCGGTCGGCTTCGACAACGCCACGCGGGAATACCTGCGGCATAACCAACACCGCTCCGTCCGAGAGCTGCTCAGCGACGGGGCCGGACGCGGTGGGCACCGGAACATCACCGGTACACCCGAGCAGATCGCCGACGACATCGAGAGTTGGTTTCTAGGTCGCGCTGCGGACGGCTTCATCCTGAGCCTGGGCCGACGTCCCCGACCCGGTAGCCTGGAGGACTTTGTCGAGCACGTCGTTCCCCTGCTGCAGCGCAAAGGTATCTTCCGCACCGAATATCGCGAGGACACCATCCGCCAACGCTTCAATGCCCCCGTACGTTCAGCCGCCGCAGTGTTAGCGACCGTCGAGTAGGACCAACACCCTGGCCGCGCCCAACATGCACGTCCTGCCCGAACGGCAGCTCCACCTGGCAGTCAATGTCCTGGCGAGCGGGATTGACTGGCGGCGCTCCGGCGGGTTCACGAAAGCGTTCTTCGACCCGGCCTTCTACGCAAGCGTAGCGCAGACAGCGGAACGCGGGATGCTCGATACCGCGTTCTTGGCTGACAACTCTTTTCTGCATCCGGAGGGCTATCCCAACTCCGGTCTAGACCCAGTAGTCACCTTAGCCGCGATGGCACAAGCCACCTCGAAGATCGGCGTTGTGGGTTCGTACTCAACAACATTCCACCAGCCGTACAGCATTGCGCGGGTCTTCGCCTCGCTGGACCACTTGTCCAACGGACGGGCCGGTTGGAACGTGGTCACCAGCCGTAACAAGCCTGAGGGGCTGAACTACGGCTTCAGCGAATTGCCGAGCCGCCACGCTCGCTACGGTCGTGCAGTCGAGACGGTCGAGATCGTCACCCAACTCTGGGATAGCTGGCAGCCGGGGGCACTCGTCCTCGATACCGCCTCGGGTATTGCCCTCAACAGGACACTCATCAAACCGATCGACTACGTCGGCGAGTATCTATCCTGCGCCGGCCCCCTGCAGCTACCGCCGTCGCGACAGGGACGGCCGTTGATCACCCAGGCGGGTGGCTCGGACGACGGTATCCAACTGGCCGCTCGTTTTGCCGACGGCGTCTTCACAACATCCCTCTATATCGAGCCGGCACGCGAGTACTACACCAAGCTCAAGACAACTGCCGCGCGCTACGGACGGTCTCCCGGGCAGGTCGCCGTGCTTCCCGGGATTGGCTTGGTGATCGGCGCTACTGAACAAGAGGCCCGGCGACGTGCGGCCGAGCATGCGAGCCTGAACGGCGCTCCAACAGGTGACCCGGTCGCGCAGTTTGCGCGGATGATTGGCGTCAACCCGCAGGACCTCGACCCGGACAAGCCGTTCCCCCTCGAACTGCTCAAGCCAACGGGGGACACCTACAGCTCGGTCGGCTTCGATACCTCGACCCGACTCTACCTTGAACGCAATCGCGAACTAACCGTCCGTGAACTTGCTGCGCGCGGACGCCCCGGCGGGCACCGGCGGATCGTGGGCACTCCCGAGCAGATTGCTGATGACTTCGAGGAGTGGTTCACCACCGGCGCGGCAGATGGGTTCGTACTGATGCTCGACTCACTGCCAAGCGGCCTGGATCTCTTCGTCGACCACGTCGTGCCGGTGCTCCAACACCGCGGGCTGTTCCGTCGCGAGTACGCCGAGGACACTCTACGTGAGCGGTTCGGCGTACCATACATCCGCAGGTAATAACTCCGCGACACTAGAAGAACGTGGGGGGCAGAGCACCGTCGTTGACGATCACATCACCGATGACACGCGCCTTGTAGACCGTCGGGTTGTGAGAGTAAAGAGTGCGCATGTTTAGCCAGAACCGCTGCAGATGAGCGGACTCGCGCACCCAAGACGCGCCACCGGCGTCGTAGGCATGGCCCGCTGCGGCCAGCGAAACCGGCTCGACCGCGACTTTGACCTTGGCAACGGCTACACGCGCGGCTCTCTCGAGTACCTCGTTGACCTCGCCGTGGTCGCGGAAGTACTGGAGCGAGCGCTCCATCATGTCAGCGGCGGCCAGGATCGCCGCGTCCACCATGAAGGACGTGGCGGCCAACTCGCCGATGACAGCGAGCAGTTGCGGGTCGTGGCGGGCCTCGGGCGTGTTGCCCCACGAGTACGCGCGCTTGCGATCGCGCAGCATGTTCGCCGTCTCGGTCACCAGTGCGCGCAGGTTCCCGGCGCCGACCGCGTGCAGGAACAGATGGGCACTGCTGGTTCCGGCCTGAGCGCGCTGGCGAGCCGGACCGTCATCAATCTCCGCACGGGTGTTCTCGCCCACCTCGTCCGGGTACACCAACACGTTGTCCAGCAAGATCGTGCCGCTCGCGGTTTCCCGCTGGCCGATGCCGTCCCAGTCGTCCAGATGTCTAACGCCCTCGCGACGAGCGGGGATCGAGCAGTTGACCTTCTTGCCGTTCTCGTCGTGGGCGGCGACGCTGAGGAAATCGGCGTACAGCGCGCCGGTCGTATAGAACTTCTTGCCTTTGAGCCGAAAGTTCTCCCCATCCTTCACTAACTTCGTGTCGTAGTCATACGTTCCTGGCGGTGTGGTCGGCTCGGCCTGTGCCCCCGCGAAGATCACCCCGTCGAGAATCTGCTGCCGCCGCAGACGCCCCGCCGACGTGCTCAGCGAGCCAGTGCCACCACCGAAGTGACTGCGCAGGATGTGCGGGAGATCCGAGTCGGCCTCGGCAAGCCGGATGATCAGCTCGAAATATTGGCGGGAACTGTAGCCGGCTCCGCCCTCCGCGACCGGCAGTTGTACCGCGCCCAATAGGTGCTCGCGCACCAACGCCAAGCCGCGCAGCGGACCTGAGCGGTCGCCTTGCTCGCGCCGGCGTCGGGCATCGGCGGCGATCTCAGCCAGGATCCCGGCCAGCTCGGGTGAGTCCGGCGCGGGAGGCCTGCGGGTTTGGATTACTGTCATGGAACTTTCCTCGGCGCAACACGCCAGATCACACCACCTGCATCATCAGAAACCAACAGCGCGCCGTCGCTCGCCACTGCGACCGCAACCGGGCGGCCCCACGCCGTACTGTCATCCACCACGAACCCCGTCAGGAAGTCCTCGAAGTCGCCGGTGGGAACTCCGTCTTTGACGTGAACCCGGACCACCTTGTGCCCGGAACGCCGGCTGCGGTTCCAGGATCCATGCATCGCAACGAACACATCACCGCGATAACTCTTCGGGAATACGGACACCCCGCGGGTGGCTGTGTAGAAGGTCAATGACAGAGGCGCAGAGTGCGGTGTGAACAGGACGTCAGGTGCGGTGACCTTGTCAGCCAAATCCGGACGCTCGCCCTGATGGCGCGGGTCTTCGTGTGCGCCGGTGTAATACCAGGGCCAACCGTAAAACGCTCCTTCGCGGACCCGGGTCAGGTAGTCGGGAGCCAGGTCATCTCCCAACTGGTTGCGCTCGGTGGATACACACCACAACTCGCCGGATCCGGGTCGCAGCGCCATGGTGCCGCAGTTGCGAATTCCAGTTGCGTAGAGTCCCCGGCTCGCACCGCTCCCAGCGTCAAACCTCAGAATATCCGCCCTGCCCGTTTCGGTTCCCCAGGCAGCTCCGAGGCCGTGTTCCGACTCCCACGCGGCAATCTCGGCGCTGGTTTTTCGCGGCAATCCTGTAGCAGCGGCATCCGAGGCAGAACCCACCGCCACGAAGAACTGCTTCCCGTCCCGGGAGAACAGCAGGTCATGCGCGCCGTGGCCGCCGGTTTCGGGGGACAGCGGATCCACCACGGCCTGTGGATTCCCGCGGGCATGCAGATCGCCGCTTTGATAGGCAAAGCGGACAACCCGATTTTCCTCGGCGACGTAGACCCACTGCGGCCTGTTGCCGGATGGAAAGAAAGCAATACCAAAGGGCTGTTTGAGTCCTTCAGCAAATGTTTGAACCTCGCTCACCTTTGACGCCCCGGCCGGCGATCGGAGCACGAACACGCGACCGCTCTGCTGGGATGTGACGAACACGTCTCCGTTCGGTGCTACGCGCACCTGGCGGGCGCCCTCGATGCCGGTGGCAAACTGGGTCACTTCAAAGCCTGGAGGCACGCTGAGCTGAGCGTTCGACGGTTGCGGCACTACTTTGACGCGATTAGTGCTCGAGGGACTCGCGAAGGGCGCCGGTAGTGCAGCCGTCGTAATGCGCTGTTGGTGGCCGGGCGTGTCAGCCCGCCAGTCGGGAAATATCGGCTCCGGAGCGGCAGTCGTAGTGACAGCGGCCGCCGCTGATTCAATGGAATGAATCGACTGCAGGTACGCCACCACATCCTGCCGCTCCTCGACCCTGGGAATCGAAATGAACATGTTGGTCCCGGGAACGAGCGCGCCGGGTGCTGTCAGAAACTTGTCCAACGTCGGCGTATCCCATGTGAGATGGGAGTCGCGCAGAGCACTCGAGTACGGGAAATCCCGGACCGAAGCGGCCCGCCGGCCGACCACATCCGAGAGTCCGGGCCCCTGCTCGCCGCCGCCATCCCCGGATTCGGCGCTGTGACACAGTGTGCAGCGCTGCCGGAAAAGTTCCCGGCCGTGTGCTGAGTCGGCCGCTACCGACAGAGGACTGCCCGCTGCAAAGCCGACAGCCCACAGGGCAGAGACAATCCATGGAACGCATACGCCTGGGGGGGCTGCCGCAGTCAGTTTCTCGAAGGTCATCGCGCGGCGTCTCCTCGGCGGTACTCTACAGTCAACTCATCGAGCCGCTTCTTCAAATCCGCGGCGAGCGGCTGCTCCACAGCAGCCAGCGTCTCTGTGAGCTGCTCGGGCTTGCTCGCGCCAATGATCGGCGCCGTCACCACCGGGTTCGCGAGTACCCATGCAACAGCCAAAGTGGTCGGTGCAATACCCGCCTCGCGGGCGATTCCAGCGAAGGCCTGCACCGTCTCGAACTGCCGGTCGTGCCAATAGCGCTGTTGATATCGGTCCGCGGCGGTGCCGAGCGTGAACCGCGTCCCGGGTGTCGGGGCGGCAGCACCGTTGTGCTTCGCGGTAAGCAACCCACCTGCGAGCGGATTGTATGGAATGACTCCCAGGCCTTCCTCGGCGGCCAACGGCAGCAGCTCACGTTCAATCTCGCGAAACAGAAGACTATATCTGGGTTGTACGGAAACGAACCGGGTCACATGCCTGACATCCGAGCGCCCCAGCGCCCGTGCCAAGCGGTAGGCGAGGATGTTGGACACTCCAACATAGCGCGCCTTGCCTGAGCGGACGATGGTGTCGAGAGCTTCGAGAGTCTCGTCTAAGGGAGTGTTCGGATCGTCGGAATGCAACTGATACAGGTCGATATAATCCGTACGCAGCCTGCGCAACGACGCATCGATAGCATCCAGCAGATGCTTGCGGGAGGCCCCCTGATCCCAGGGCGCCGGTCCCACACGGGCAACAGCCTTCGTTGCTACGATGATGCGATTGCGCTTGCCCTCGAGCCAACGGCCGATAATCTCCTCGGTACGGCCGGCGGTGGTGAGGTCGCCTCCGAGCGGATAAACATCAGCGCTGTCCAGGAAAGTGATGCCGCCCTCCACCGCCCGATCCAGGATCGAGCGCGCCGTGGCCTCCGCGGCCTGTAGTCCAAAGGTCATGGTACCGAGGCACAGCCGTGAGACCGTCAGGCCCGTTGTGCCGAGTCGGGTGTATTGCATTGCTCAGATCCTTCGTAGGGAACCGCCGCGGCGGTCAGGGAAATGGGGTCTGTGTTCACGCTGTCCAGTTGTCCGGTCTGGCGGCTCCACAGGGTGTGGTACAGGCCGCGGCGCGCCAACAGCTCGTCATGGTTGCCGTCCTCGATGATGCGGCCTCGCTCGAACACCAGAATCCGATCGAGGTTAGCCACGGTTGAGAGCCGGTGGGCCACGACAATGACCGTCTTGCCGACCATGACTTCATCCAGCGTCTGTTGGATGGAGCGCTCGGTAATCGAATCCAGGCTGGAAGTGGCTTCGTCGAGGATCAGGACCGGGGCATTCTTCAGGACGACACGCGCGATGGCGATACGCTGGCGCTGTCCACCGGAGAGCTTGACACCCCGCTCACCGACCAGGGCGTCATAGCCTTCCCGGGTCTGTGAGATGAAGTCGTGGGCATGGGCGCGTCTGGCGGCCTCGATCACTTCGGCATCGCTCGCTTCGGTTCTGCCGTAGCGAATGTTCTCCATCAGACTGCGGTGGAACAGGCTCGGATCCTGCGGAATCAGGCTGAGCTGCGCATGAAGCGCATCCTGCGTCATATTGCGCAGATCAACGCCGTCGATCCGGATTGCACCCGCGATGGGGTCATACATGCGCAGCACCAGGCTCACGAACGTCGATTTCCCCGAACCTGACAGGCCCACCAGCCCTACTTTCTCGCCGGCGCCGATCCTGACATCGAGGTGATCGAAGATCAGCTCACCCGGACTGTAGCCGAAGCTGACATCCTGAAACTCGATCGCGCCGTGGGTTATGAGCGTCTCGCGTGCATTGGGAGCGTCAACCAGCTCGTGTGGTTGCACGATCGTCTGCACTCCGTTGGCCACGTTTCCGATGTATTCAAACAGTTCCAGAAAGCGGCGGCTGAGATTGCGAACCTCGTTGATGACCAGCAACGACAGGCTCACCGCCATGACGAACTGACCCATGTTGATCCTGCCGTCCGCCAACAGTTCGAGCGCGTAGTAGAGCGTACCTATCTTCAGGACCGCGGCGGCCGCGAACTGGAACCAGCGGATCCGCTCTGCGTAGCCGTTCGAGCGGCGTATAGCACGCAGTTCCCGCGAGAGATACCCGTCGAGGTGGTCCCGCTCAAACTTGAGGCGGGCGAACAATCGCGCACTGGTGAGGTTATTGACCGAATCGACGATGCTCCCCGTCGTCGCGCTCCGCGCGGACGATGCACGCAAAGCATGTGGTCTGCAGCGTTGTGCCAACCAATAGGAAAGACCAACGAAACATACCGCCCATACACACACGAAGTTGGCGAGCCCTGCGTCGGCGCCATAGAGAAGAGCCACGGCAACCGACAGAGCAACGATCGCCGGCCAGAACTCCGTCAGCAGAGCCAGCAACGTCTGCGCAACTCCCATTGCCGTCTCGCTGATCCGATGGGCAAGAGCCCCGGCGAAATCACTGCTGATGTAGCGGTGCGAATGATATTGGAGATAGTGATAGATCGAACGGGTGACATTCTGACGCTGGCGCGGTCCCAACCTGATCTGGATACCGCCGGCAATCCGCCCAAAGACCACTTCGGCCACTGCAAGGCTGACAAACATTGTCAACGGAGCACGCACCATCGTGGCGAGTGCTGCGTGACTTCCGGCCGCCGTGACCGTCCGGATGATCTGGGAGACACCGTACGGAATCAGTATTCCGCAAGTGGCGCTCGCGGTCTCACAGACAATCATCGCCAGGTACCACCAGCGATAACGTGCAACGAAAAAACAGATGAACCTGAAGGGGGTTGTCGGAAGCCGCGGTGTACCGGGCGCCCGCTGGAAGGCACCGTCCGTTTCGAACATCGAATCGCTCATTTCTGCCGCTCGTACGCCAGCTCGAGGTCGGATTCGATGGGCCGAGGAGCGGGCGCTCGGGACCGCTCCACGCAGACTGCATCGATCAGTCGTCGGGTAAAGGGATGCTGCGGACTCTTCCAGATATTTTCGTGGTCGCCCGACTCGACGATCCGACCTTCACTCATCACCAGCACCCGATCGGCCATGTAACGCACCACGGACAGGTCGTGGGATATGAACAGATAGGACAGGTTCAACTCCTGCTTGAGATCGACCAGGAGGTTGAGAATCTGTGCCTGGATCGACATGTCGAGGGCGGAAACCGGCTCATCGCAGATGAGCAGCGATGGTCGGAGGATCAATGCTCGCGCGATCCCTACGCGCTGCCGCTGACCGCCGGAAAACTCGTGCGGATAGCGCTGTAGCGAGTCGCGGGCCAGGCGCACATGGTCGGCAATATCGTAAATGCGGCGGGTTCGATCGGCCTTGTCATTCACTCCATGAACGGTCAACGCCGCATCCAATATCGTGAACACGCTCTGGCGCGGATTCAGCGATGAATAGGGATCCTGAAAGATCATCTGCATGAGGTGCCGCCGGTTGCGCAACTTCGGCCCCTCCTCCTTCGTGATGTCGACTCCGTCCAGAAGGATCTGCCCACCGGAGCTCTGAACGAGCCTGAGAATTGCCTTGGCCAGCGTGGACTTGCCGCATCCGGATTCGCCGAGCAGGCCCACGGTCTCACCGACACCAATGTCGAACGACACACCGTCAACGGCGCGGATCACTTTTGAGCGCGACTGGTAGGTAACTTGAAGATCGCGCACCGACAAGAGGTGCCGTACATGCGATACGGTCGGACTCTGCGGAGTCACCGCAGACACCTCCGCGGTATTGCTGGAGTCTACTTCTGTCAACCTCGAGGTCAGATAGTGGAGCTGCCGGTCGAGACTCATCGAGGCCCCGAGCAACGCGCGCGTGTAGCTCTGGCGAGGGTGCAAAAACAGGCTGTCTGTCGCTCCCTCCTCGATCTTCAGGCCGTAGTGCATCACGATGACCCGATCGGCCCACCCGCTCACCATACCCAGATCGTGAGTGATCAGAAGCAATCCCATCGAAAGCTCGCGCCGCAGGCCATCCAGCAGATCGAGGATCTCCGTTTGGACGACCGCGTCCACTGCAGTGGTCGGTTCGTCGGCGATCAGCAAGCGGGGACGATGCGCACTCGCCATGGCTAACAGGATCCGCTGCCGCTGGCCGCCTGAAAAATTATGGGGATAGTCGTGAAAGCGGTACGCGGGTTCGGGAATCCGGACCAGGTCGAGCAACTCCACGGCCCGTGCACGCGCGGCCTTTCGCGATATCGACGGGTCCACTCGCAGCGCTTCCACGAGTTGGGCGCCCACGGTCATCACCGGATTCAAGCTGGCCATCGGTTCCTGGAAAATCAGGCCGATTTGCCGACCACGCAGGTTGCGAACCTCCGGCTCGGGCAGGCGCACCAGATCCCGGCCGGCGAAGGAAATCCGACCGGACACCACCGCTCCCGCAGGTAGGAGCCGCATGAGAGCCAGCGCCGTGGTCGACTTGCCGCAACCTGACTCGCCGACCAACGCGACCGTCTCGCCCTTATGGACAGAAAGACTCAACTGACTCACCGCCAAGTGCGCGCCGAATCGCACAGTCAGATCGTTGACCTCGAGAAGCGGGCTCATGCGACGAGCTCGCGCAACCGGGGGTTCAACGCCTCGGTCAGCCCGTCGCCGACCAGGTTCAGCGCTACCACTGTTAAAGTCAGGGAAAATCCGGGCAATGCGGTCAGATACCAGGCCGTGCGCAGCAGGCCGCGCCCGTCCCCGATCATGCTTCCCCAACTCACGGTGTTGGGATCGGCTAGGCCTAGGAACGCGAGAGAAGCTCCCATGAGAATCGCCGTTGCGACGAGGACTGTCGCGGTCACGATCACGGGCGCGAGCGCGTTGGGAAGAATCTCGCGCAGAATGATCCGCGCGTTACCAAATCCCAAGGTACGGGCGGCAAGTACGAAGTCACGCTCCTTCAGCGTCCGGAATTCGGCGCGCACCAGGCGCGCCACCGTGGGCCACGAAGTCAGACCGATAGCGAGGGAGATGACCTGTGCCGAGGGGCTTCCCAATGCAACGATGACAATCATCAACAGAAACGACGGGGTCACCTGGAATAGTTCGGTCACCCGGGACAACACATCGTCTGCCCAGCCACCGAAATAGCCTGCCACCGCACCTAAAACGGTGCCCAACAACACACCGATGAGCCCAGCCGCAAATCCGGTGGTGAGCGACGCACGTGCACCGTGAGCAATCTGAGCCGCAACATCCCGCCCCAGCGCATCGGTACCCAAAGGATATTGCGCCACCTGAGCGGGCCAGAGCAGAGGTTGAGCCACGGTGTCCAGCGGGTCGCCCGGATAGAGGTAGGGCGCCGCCAGCGCAACGGCGCCAATCAAAAACAGGACGAGCAGTCCTACGACAGCCAGGGGCCGCGATGCAAAGGAGCGTAGTGATCGTGACATTCAGTCCACCGCGATCCGTGGATCGAGCCAGGCGTGCACGAGATCGATGAGAATGTTGGCCAGGATGACCAGAAACGAGCTCATGAACAAAATGCCGAGCAGCACGTTGTATTCCCTCGCCTGGATCGCTTCGATCATCAAGCGTCCCAGCCCGGGCCATCCAAACACCGTCTCGACTACTACGGCTCCGCCCAGCAAATGCCCGAGATGCAACCCAGCCATTGTGGTCACGGGCAGCAAGGCGTTTCGCAGCACATGCCGGAACATTACTCGTAATGGTGAAAGCCCCTTCGCCTCCGCCGTGCGTACGAAATCCTGCCGTCGCACTTCCAACATCGCCGCACGTGTGAGCCGTGCGTAGATGGCGGCGAATGCAAGCGCCAATGTCGATGCGGGCAGGATCACATACTGCACCCGGTCCCACAGGTGCGACCATCCCGTCAGATCGGCTCCGAGGGTCATTTCACCCCCGCTCGGCAGCCAGCCCAGATGCACAGAAAACAACACCGTCCCCATCAGGCCCATCCAGAAGGCCGGGGTCGAGTACAGCACGAGAACGAGTGCCGAGAGAATCCGGTCCGGCCAGCGCTGCGCCCAGAAGGCCATCGCAAATCCCAGGGAAACGCCGATCAGCAGCGCCAGTGCGAGGCCGCTCAGCATCAGGAACAGCGTGCCCGGAAGTCGAGTCATGATCAGATCCACCACCGAAGTTCCATATCGTGGTGAGTAGCCGAGGCTCCCGTGTGCCAGGTGACCCAGATAGTTGATGAACTGCTGTCCGACCGGAACATCCACGCCCAGGTGTTTGCGCAGCAGCGCCATGGACTCCGCGGTGGCGGATCCGGACTCGCCCGCCAGTACGTCCGCGGCATCCCCGGGCAGCGATTGCAACAGCACGAAGTTGAGCAGGATCACGGCCGCAATGGTCGGAATCGCCTGCAGGGACACCCGCAGCAGACGGCCGAGCAGCTTTCTGGCACGGTGCGCCGGAAAGCCCGCCGCGACTGGCGCAATCTGGAACAGCAACGACATTCAGGCGCCGGGTCGCGCAGGGTGGGCGGGATCGACCGAACGTCCCGCTACATCGCCGATGCCCTGTTGTTCTCCAGGCGGCAACGTGTCCGACGCCGCTTCCAGCCTGTGCACCCGCGCTTCCCAACCGCGTTGTCGCAGCCAATGCGCGGTGGTAGTCGCCCGAATGCCCGTGTCATCAATCAACACGAGGCGCGCACCGCGAACGGCAACATATCTCAGCGTTCCGAGGATCAACTGGCCACCTGGGGCGGACACAGAGCCCGGAATGTGCCACTCCTCATACTCCTGCGGAGTTCTGACATCGAGCAGATAGGTCGTGATGTGATCGCGCTGGCTGACCCAGCGGGCCAAAGCGGTCGCATCGATCGATTTCACCGCAAACTCCCGCTCCAGGCGCGCCGCCCAGCGTTCTCCCAGCTGGGCGGCCTTGCTGCTGATGGGGCCGAAAGTGCGCTGCAAGCCAACCTCCAGCTCCAACCCCGCTTTCTGCCAGCCCTTGGTGCCTTCTTCCAACACGGCTACACGGTTGGGCACTCTGGCATTGCGCAAGGTCTGCGCACCGATGACGCCGCGAGGATTGCCGGCGCAGGACACCAGGACGAGTGTTTCTGGAGAAGGAACGAGATCTGCAAAGCGTTGGATGAGTTCGCCGCCCGGTACCGAGATTGCCCGCGGCACGTGGCCGCGAGCGTACTCCTCGACTGTGCGGCTATCGAGGACCACGACATCCGCCCCACTTTGATAGAGCGCCTGGAGTTCGCTGGCCTGGACCGCAGGAGTGCCGAACTTCTCCCAAACCTGGGTGGAAAATTGCGGGGCGGACACACTGAAGGTGCTTTGGAAGCCGCTCTCGACCCAGCCAGGAAGTCCACCCTTGAGGTAGTGAGCGTCGTTGTACCCTCGTGCTCTCAGGTCACGTGTGATTTGCGCGGATGAGCCGTTTCCTCCGTCCACCAACACCAGCCGCACGCCTCTACGTGGCACGCGCGTAGTTATTCTCTGCAGAACCTGGTCTGCCGGGAGATTGGATGCGAACAGCGGCGCGCCATGTTGTACAAACTCTACTTCGGGTCGCACGTCCA
>Ga0181534_10000778_pt1 | contig 22053 bp, 20 predicted proteins | sample PEATcosm2014_Bin_37_FD_119758 | JGI IMG/M metagenome (GOLD analysis project Ga0181534, IMG submission 119758) | Peatland microbial communities from MTU Mesocosm Facility, Houghton, MI, USA - PEATcosm2014_Bin17_10_metaG | ecosystem: Environmental > Terrestrial > Soil > Wetlands > Peat | place...
AGGCAGCCCACCGCCGCCAGGTCGCCGGCCTTGAATTTGGTAACGGCGGAGCCGACTTTGGTGACGCGGCCAACAATTTCATGGCCGGGGACGCAGGGGTAGACAGTGGGCATCATTCCGCTCCACTCATTGCGGGCCTGATGCAGGTCGGAGTGGCAGATGCCGCAGAAGAGGATTTCAATCTGCACGTCGTGTTCGGTGGGATCGCGCCGCTCGATAGTGGCGGAAGCAAACGGCGATGTGGCGCTGGAAACGGAATAGGCTTTTGCTTTGTACATTGACGACCTCATTCTCCTCGATAAGCGATTGCGATAATCGGGGCGTTGTAGTGCTAGAAACGCGCACGACCATCCCACAGCCAAGACTATCGAACAACGGTTGCCTGGCGGTATCCCGATTCTGCCAATCTCTTGCCTATTTCTGCCGGAGTCTGCATTTTTGTGCACAGATATTTGGGTTGAACAATACCTTAGTATTAGGAGGGGGATGACCGTGCAGAAATCGATGGAGAACGGCGGACAGAACGAGGCACGGGCAGCGGAGATGCGAACGGAACTAGCCCGCAGGATTGCAAATCGTGCAGTCAGGGAAGGAGATATGCAGACTGCGATCCCCGGACTGCGCCTTTACCGCCGCTCGATACTCACTGCGTGCGCTTCCGCTGCTTACGAACCCAGCCTGGTTGTTTTTTTGCAGGGACAAAAGCGTATCAACCTGGGCAAAGCTACTTATTTGTGCGATGGATCGAACTTTCTGCTGACCTCAGTGGATTTGCCGGTGGTGAGCCAGGTGGTGAAGGCCAGCCCTGAAGAGCCGATGCTGTGCTTACTGCTCAAACTGGAGATGCCGCTGGTGCGGGAGATTCTTTCGCAGCAGGAGTTTCACCTGAACCCAGAGGCTGGGGATGCCCGCGCAATGGCCGTGGGCACAACTTCAGTGGAGTTGCTGGACGCGTGCACACGGCTGGTTGAGTTACTGGACTCGCCGGAGGATATTCAGTTTCTGGGCCGGTTGATCGAGCGCGAAATCATCTACCGGCTGCTGCGCAGTCCGCAAGGCAAGCATCTGCGCGCCATTGCCACGCTGGGTGAGCAGAGCCACCGCACCGCCAAGGCCGTGGAGTGGCTGCGCGCGAACTACGCCAAGCCGCTGCGCGTGGAAGAGCTTGCCGGCATGGCGCGCATGGGGGTCTCGACGCTTCATCATCAGTTCCGGTCGTTGACCGCGATGAGCCCGTTGCAATATCAGAAGCAGCTACGGTTGCATGTGGCTCGGGAACGGATGCTCAATGAGGGTCTCGACGCGGCCAGCGCGGCATTCGAGGTTGGTTACGAGAGCGCCAGCCAGTTCAACCGCGAGTACAGCCGTTTTTTTGGCCAGCCGCCAATGCGGGATATCAAGACGCGGCTGCTGGCCGGGGCAGAGACCGCGCGGGATTGACGGCAATCCTTTACATTGGTAGCAGGTTGTACAAATTAGGAGAGTTTGATGGATCGTCGTGAATTTTCCGCATTACTACCGATGCTTTTTGCCGCCCCTGCCCTGACCGCCACTGCGCAGGCACAGGCGGCTGGGTCTCAAACCGCAGCCGCTCCGGCTGCGCTGCCGAAGCTGGCCTCGGGTCAGTACGTCTGGGGCGAAGCCTACGGCGGGCAGCGGCCCGCGCGCACCTCGCACCGCTTCCTGATCGGCATGTTGCCGGACAATATCCGGCTGGAGGCGCATGTCACCTTTCTCGTCCCCGGCGCGCCGGCGGAACCGATCGAACATCACAAACACTCCGAGATGTGGTTTGTTCGCGAAGGCACTGTCACGCTGATGACTGCCGGAGTTACGCGCACGTTGAAGGCCGGCGACATGGGCCTGTGCATCGCCGGAGACGATCACTTTGTAACCAATGCCAGCAAGACCGAGCCGGCATCCTACTTTGTTCTCACCGTTGGACCGCCGGAGTAGTTCGGTTTATAACTCGCATCCGCGGTGTTTCATTTAACGGAAGGGCCGGCTACAAGCGGCGGCATCTTCAAAAATTGCCCGGGTGAGAGCGCTTGACGGCTCATCCGGGCCATCAGAACCGCGCCCTTGAAGTAATCCCGCTTATCGATTCTGGTTCCCACGGAGGAATGGCCGGCGAGTTGTGGGCCAAGCTGTAACTCGCCCGCGCCTTCCAGCTCGTCATCGACATAATTTCTCAGTTGCTTGCCGTCGTAGACGGCGGTAACTCGATACCATTTTCCTAGCGGATGCAGCAGTTTGCAATTCAGCAGCGTCAGCCTCTGCCCGGCAGTGGTTGCGAAGCTGTCCAGGCACCATTGCCCATCGACGATGCGGATCTCGAAGAGCATTCGATTGTCTGTGTTTGCGCCGGTCTTCGGGTCCTGTTCCTGCAGATGGAAAAAGCGTTGCGCCTGCGCGCCATCCGCGTCGGGACGAAAGATCACTTCCCAGGTGAAGGCGGTGGTTCCGGCAAGGGGATGGACGCCGACGAAGAGCGCATCGTCCACGCCGTTGAACTCCACTGCCTTGCCGTAGGGTGAGTCGATTAGGTGTGGGTGGCCGAGCACAGTGACGGGATGCCCGCCAAGTTGGCTGGTTTGATCGAATCGCCATATCTCCGCATCAGGAGGGCTGACTGTTTTGCTGTCGGAATGCGCTGGAACGGAACCCTGCGAGTATGCAAACGGCAAAGCCAGTGCAATGCCTGCCGCCATGCAGACGCATCCAATGCCCTTATTCGAAAATTGCATGATCCATTTCATTGATTGATCCTTAACGTCCAATTTGTGTTCCATGATGATGGACGGGGCGAGGGCGACGAAAGTTGGCGCAGCGAAAGGCCCGGCTCATCGCCGGGCCTTTCACCGTTGGAATGAAACTTACGCGAGCTGCGACGCGGATCGCGGCAAAGCCGAAGAGCCTGCTCGTATTCCTGCGCCGGTGCGCGACACCCGCTGGAGGGGTTTCTCGTTCAGGCTGCCCCTGGTTTCAGAATCAAAATTTCGAGCGCCAATCTGGAAGCGCGCAGGAACCATCACCAAAACGGCATCGTCAACCGTCCTCGACCTGGAGAAGGTTTCAAATCTCATCAAAAGAGCGGGAGTAATTTCCTGTCCTTTCGGGACCATCAGCGCCCCGGTTTGGGTTCGGACTTCTTGCTGCAAGATCATGCCAACTTTGAGCCGTGACGTCGGGACTTTGCGAAGCTGCATTGTGGCGGCTTCGTGCTGGATGCCTTCCAATGCCTCGACTAATTCCGAATCAAACTCGCCGTCGTGAATGCGCAGTCCCGCGATTGCTTCGTCGTCCTCAAGTCCCTTCATCCTCAGGCTCTCGAAGGCGACGGCCAGTTTAAGAATCTTTGCTCCCTTCACAATGATGTCGGTTTCAGGCCAGAAAAGAAGCGCGCCGCTTGCATCGATGCCCTTGCTCAGTTGCTGACCGATCATCCAGGCAATGGGTTCCAGTCTCGGAATATTCATCAAAAGGCTTCTGGCGGCTTGCGGATGCGCGGCGAACCCTGCCTGTTGCTCGTCAGAGAGGTCGTCTCCAACAAAAGCGGCTTGCATGACCTTCGGATCTAGCATGATGCAGCCTAACTGCGAAAGCATGGCTGCGGCCTCGAAACGCCACGGGCTGGGCAAGCGTAGCCGGGAAACCATGTGGCGAACGATATCCGTAATGCTCATTGATCGTCCAAAAGCCTCTGGACTGGCCGCGCTCAAAACATCAGTCAACACCTTGATGCTTCCCATGAGGGTTTTTTCGAGCAGGTTTTTCTCCGTGTTTATGAGGCGATGCAGGGCAAGGCCATCGTCGATTGCGCTTGACAGAATCTCTTTTGCGCATGGCTTGGGGAGGAAGCGGAAGATATTTCCGTCATTGACGGCATCGACCGCCGCCTGGAGGTCAGTGCAGGCTGTCAGGAGCACGCGTACAGAGTCAGGCGACTTCTGCCGCACCTGCGCCAGGAACTGGGCGCCGTTCATGCCGGGCATCCGCATGTCCGTGATCACCAATGCGTAGGGTCCGCGGTCGCTGATGAGAGCCATGCCCTCTTCGCCACTTGCGGCTGTGTCCAGGTTCACCGCTGTGCCGAACATGCGCCTATAACTCTCCAGGACTACGTCGTCATCATCTACGAAAAGAACCTTGTCGGTCACGATATTTTCCCTCCAACTGTATTTCTTCTCCGCGGTGAAGAACATAACGCCCTTATCCGGCCGCGCAAGCGCGGTCAGTCAAAGGTTCCCGCTTTGGCCGCTTCGCATGGTTGAGAATCTTTGGCGACGAGATGCAGAGCTAGACCACAGCGTAGCGATGTCATCGGCGCCGCGGTCACAAGCAATCAGTTACGTTTGGCACCCCAAGTCCGAGATTTGACCGTAGTCTGGCCAATAGCGGGAAATAGCACGTTGAAAGCGGGGCGGGAGGTCTATAGCATTTCCGGAAGATGAATATCAACGTAGCTCAGGCATCCATGTAAGTTTTTATGCATGTGCCTGCTTTGTATCAGGGCACGACTTCAGTCGTGCCGCAAAAGCCGCAAGAGGAGGGAGGGCTTTAGCCCCTGCGGACCCTTGGATCCTCTCCGCCTCCGCTTTTTGCACCGGAATACCATGTGCCGGAGCAAGATTGATATTCATCTTCCGGAATTGCTGTAGTCCGAAAGCACATGCTCAAGTGGCTTTTTACTCAAGAAAAAGCCACCTTTTACTGCCGTCAAAAAGTCTACGTTAATTCCGAAAATGCTCTAGGCCGCATGAATCCCAGCTCGCCAAATCGAGGAATCCGGGCAACTGCGCAATGCAAAGCATCAACATGCTCCATTTGGCCGGGTGGTGGATGCCTGCGATTGACGGGACTATCTCCCGCAGTTTATCAATATCCCAGGAGTGTACGGTGAAGACTCTTTCGGTATTTATCCTTTTCGTTACATTGAATGGTATCTCTCTCGCTCAGATTGCGCCGGCTCCGGGCATGCCGCCGGTGGCCCAGGCTCAACAGGCATTCGCGGTTGTGCAGGGACAGAGCATGATAATGACGAATCAGGCGCAACTGCAAGGAATGATCGCTACACAGGCCGCAATGTTGACTTCTGCCCAGGCCCGCGGGATGTTTCTCGCACAGGCAGCGTCGCTTCAGGCGCGCGTGGCTGCCAATCAAGGTGCTGTCTTCGCCGCGCAGGCGGCCTCCATCAATATGATGCAGCGTTCGCTGGAGATCCAGAAGCAGCTTCAGGTTCAATCGGCGATTCTCAACTTGCGCAGCCGCGGAATTGAGAGCGCTGCCGCGATGCAAAGAGGCGTACAATTGGCCTCGTTTGATCCCACAGCATCTTCCCGGCGTTCTGCCATGCTCTATGCCGAATCCGCGCAGTCCTCGGGCCAGGCAGCATCCGGCCCGCCTGCCGCGCAAGCTCCGGCGCCCGACCCGGCTCTGGTTCCCGCCGAGGCGCCGCCGATGATGATCCGCCCCACATTCGGCAACTCGCTGGAGGTGGACAGACCCACATTGTCCGAGGGGTCCGGCAAAGTGGAGGCGGGCGCAAAGATCAAAATCAAGTGCGAAACACATTACGCTACGCTCTACTACACCACAAATGGATGGACACCGACGACGCAGTCCGCGAAGTATACCGGTCCAATCACCATCAACGCGGACACTCACCTGGAAGTAATCGCGGTCGGGCCGAACTATATGCGCAGCAGCGTTGAGCGCGCCGATTACAAGGTTCCCAACTCGCCGACGCCTGTTCTTGAGTCAGCTGTGGCTGTTCCCGCGGATGGCATATTGCGGGCGGGAACACCGGTGCGTGTCGTTTTCGCCGGTGACGATATTGACTCCGAAAAAGCATCCGTCGGCGATCCGATCACGGTGGTTCTTGATGAGCAGGTGAAACTCGGCAAGACTGTAGTGGCTCAGAAAGGCGCTCCGGTCAGCGCGTCGCTCACATTTGCCGATCCAGGTCACGGTCCTGCTCCAGGAGATCTGGTATTTGAAATTCATTCCGTCGATATAGCAGGCAAGCATGTACCGCTCTTCGGCGGCGAAACCCTTGAGGGTGTCAAGGGAGGCAAGAACGCCACCATCAAGCCCGGCATGACCGCGATGGCCTTTGTCGCTGCCGATACCCTTGTCAAGTAGCTGAAACCGCCTTCGGCGGGGCGCTTCCGCGCTTTTGATCTTTGTGTATATCTCGAATCGCGATATTTCGAGAGATCTTCAGGCCCACGTCGGCGTGTTTCTTGCCGTGGTCGTTCTCAGTGTGCTGGTCTATTTCTGCTACGCCTATGCTCCAAAGATCACCAAGATCATTCCTCCGTCTACCCCGCATGGCATGCTGCGGGTCGTTGCGTTCATTTTGCTCTGCATAGGGGTGCAAATCGCCTGGAATGGACTCTCCGTCTTGATCGCCACGGTTCTCAGGCCGTGAAGGCAAGCAGAATGAGCAAACGGAGCAGATGATTCGCCCAGCGACGAGTTCAATCAAGGAGTCAACCATAGTAGGCGAATTGATTCCTCTCTGCGCATTTTGCATATCGAGTGGAAATTCAGCTTTGCCGCCAAACACGTTTCAGGTGGACGGAGTCGTGCTCGGATACGTTGCGAGGAGTCTCCACAAAAACCCCGCATGTTGATCGAGAGCGTCCGGCACGACGAAAAACATCGTCGGGAGACCTGAATGCCAGCGATTGATGACTCGACCGGATACTTCAGGCGTATTGGAAAATTTTTCGGCGCACTGACGGCTTGTCATGGTCAGCAAATATGGCATTGTCGATCCGGGATATGCGCGCCTCTTGCATCCGCGCAATGTGTCAAAAGCAACTTCTAGTACTAAGGTTGCGACCGAACAACGAGGAACTCAGGCGCGCTTGTAGGAGAGCATACATTTCTGCCAAGACAGATTGAACCTAATAATCTAAGGAAGCTCTGCACAAGTCGCAACCCGCGTCATATTTCTAGTTTAAGGCTTGTGTGTGGTCGATGGAAGTTGTAGTCGTGGAACCAGAGGTCGAGTTGACCGGTCCGTTCTTCTGAGTTCTGATCGGTGCGCGCGTAGGCCCGCTCGCGCAATGCGGTCTGGATGAATCGTTCGGCTTTGCCGTTGGTGCGCAGGGTATAGAGCCGGGTGAAGCGCTGCTTGATGTGCTGCTGTTGGAGGGTTTTCATAAACAGCCAGCGCTTGTAGCAGGAGCCGTTATCGGTGAGCACGCGGCGGGTGGAGATGCCGAAGCGAGCCGAATGAGTGCTGTGAGACCAGCATCAAAGCGGATTGAATGCACTTCGCGAGTCAAAGAATTTGGTTTATGAGACAGGCTCTAAGGTCATTCAGTCCATCCGGTCCGCTCTGCTGAAAACAGCGCACCCATTTGGCGGCGGTCTTGGCGCTCACGTTGAAGGCCGCGGCCGCCGCCTTCAACGTGAACCCCCTCTCGACAACCATTTTGGCCAACTGCTCTCGATTATGAATGGTCAATCGGGAATGCCGATTCGTCGCACAACCAGCTTCTCGCGTTTAGATCGAATGGACAACCTGTTGAAACTTCACAGCTAGAGCATTTTCCCTACTCGGCGGGACGTACAGCCGGAAAAGCACGAGAACCTGAAAAGTTTTCCCAATTCAGATGGTTTTTCGGTGTACTATTGGGCGCGGAAAGGACAGCGTTCAGCATAGCGCCGAAAATTGCGTTGCGCTTGGATCTTGCTTCTATCCCAACTCTCCAAAAATCAGAATCAAGGAGTCTTATGCCGTCTCCCAGCGAGTCTTCTTCCCCTCGTGCCCAGCTTCTGCCTCCAGGCTGGGCAGGCAGTCGCCTCTTACCCTCCGCCGCCGCTCTCAAACCGGCGACCACATCCGGTACCAGCTTCATGATCTCCAACCGCGTTGATACGGACGCAACCTGGGCACACTACATAAATCCGCTCCCTGGCGGTCAAATGAACTGGTTTCTTTCCACTGCCCAGTCAAACGATCCTACTCGAAGCGACTATATACAGCAGGGATCTTCCTCCACTACTCCGCCGGATAGCTTTGCAACAGCCATCGCTGCCGCGCTCACCTCGCAGACTGGCCCAAATCCCCAACTAACAGTCTTCATCCATGGCCTTGGCAATCTCTTTTCGGATGCCATCTGGGGGATGTCCTCAATGGGGGCAGATCTTGCCACCTTTGCCAATTACCCCGGCTTGGTGATCGGCTTTGACTGGCCAAGCTATGGCGAGGGGGAGAGCGTTCTCTACTACGCAACCAACGCGACCGATAAACAGTACTATTTCCCTCCCACAGCAACCTCAGGATCCATTCGGGACAACATCAACGGAAGTACGCAGGCATTTACAAACCTCGTCGCCTTCCTTGAGGGTCTGCGCACCACCATCAACGGCCTGACCATCTCGCTGATCTGCCATTCGGAAGGTAACTACATGGCCTTGCTCGGAACGCTCGGCAACTCTACACAGTACTTCGAGCATGTGCTGCTGCTTGCAGCGGATATCAACAACGCCGCTCTGCAGGTGCCAAGCGCTGATCCCCTCGTTGGCCAGGGATACGGCATTGCGCAGAGCGGTGGAGATGTCACGGTTTACTTCACCGAAAACGATGATGTGCTGCCATTTTCACTCGCTCACTGGGAGTACGATTATCACAACCCCGAGTTCGGTAGCCGTCTGGGTTCGGCGGGTCCTTTGTATAACGCAGGCCAACAGCCGGCCAATCTCTATTCCGTCGATTGCAGCGGGGTAATCAACGTGCAGAACTTTCAGTATCTGCAAAGCCTCAAAATTATCCCGACAATAACCGATGGCAGCGCCCTAAGCATGCATACCTCCTACCTGTTCATCCCGCAGATCGTGCAGGATATGGCCGCATTGCTCACCGGTGCCGGCCCGGCGAACATCGCGAACCGAGTTCCAACGGGTAATCCGCGGGCTTATTACATGGCCCTGAACAACAACAACTAGCCTTCACACCAGATTAGCTCACTCTGCGCCGTGGCCAGTTCGGGGGCACCCCCCGGAATAACTCATGGCCAGTTCGAAGCCATTGCCACTCCATCAATGACCACTATCCGGCCCGACGAGGTTGGTTCTGTGGCGGGAGGTAAAAAACCGGGTGCTCCATCCCCGGCGCGTACATGCTTTTTTGCGCCCGGGATGGAGCGCCTCAGCTTTCAACGGTTTCCCCTTACTCCCACACAGCAACTCCGCCCACGGCCGCATCCATCCGTTCCAATGCCTCCGCAGGCAATGTCACCTCCGCCGCACGCACATTATCCGCAATCTGTTCCGGCCGCGACGCCCCAATAATCGCCGAGGCAACCTCCGGCCGCCGCAGCACCCAGGCCAGCGCCATCTGCGCCATTGTCAATCCCAGGTCGCCGGCAATCGGCTTCAATTGCTCCACGGCGGCCAGCAGATAATCCGACCGGTAATGCCGCCCCGCTGTCTCCATAAATACGTTCATTTCGTCGCTCGCAGCGCGGCTGCCCGCCGGAGGAGGCTCGCCCGCTTTGTACTTCCCGCTCAACACCCCATGCGCCAAAGGAGAAAACGCCAGGTTCCCAATCCCATGCCGCGCGCAGGCCGCAAAGACCGCCGCCTCCGGCTTCCTCCACAGCATCGAGTACTGCGGCTGGCTCGATGAAAAGCCTTGCAGGCCTCTTTCTGCTGCAATCGCCGCGGCTTTGTCAATCTGCTCCGCCGTCCACTCGCTGAAGCCGATCGCCCGCACCTTGCCCGCCTTCACCGCGCGATCCAGCGCCGCAATCGTCTCTTCCAGCGGAGTCTCCGCGTCGTAGCGGTGGCACTGGTAGAGATCAATTGCATCCACGCCCAGCCGCTCCAATGAACGATGCAACTGTTTCTCGATCTGCACAGCAGAGAGTCCATGATCCGGCTCATCGCCCACCGGGAAATAGAGCTTGGTCGCAATCAGATAGCAGTCTCGCGGATAGGCGCGCAGTGCCTTACCCAACACCCGCTCTGCCTCTCCAGCGCCATATTGGTTCGCAGTATCAAAGAGCGTAATTCCGTGATCGATCGCAGCATGGATGCAGCGCGTCGCTTGTTCCCGGTCGATGCCTCCAGCCACAGTCAGCCAGGTTCCAAAGCTCAGCCGTGAAACTTCCAGCGGGCCATTTCCTAAACGGCAATATTGCATTCTTCAGCTCCAGCACAGCCGGCAAATAAGCGAAACAAATATCGAAGATGAACTAATTCATCACCTGCACCGAACCCTTGCCGGTCAACTCTTCCACACGCTCTACCCAGCCGCGATCCGCTGCGACTTTCATCTCTTCCGGCTCCAGAATCACCTCATACTCGCCCTTCTTCTGAAGATGGATCATCACCTTGCCCGGTCCCGGCGCGGCATCCGCAGCGGACTTCAATCCGGCGAAGATCTCTTCGGTCGCCCGGTCCAGATTGATGCGGATCCGCAACCCGCCCGGCAGCTTTACCTGCACCTCTTCCAGCGCCACAATCGAACTCACGGAAATCTTCGGCGCGGCATCCTCATCGCCAGTTAGAGTTCCGCGGATCAGCACAGGAGCCTCAATCTTTAACTGCGTCGCAAGCCGCTCATAATCTCGCTGAAAGCAAATCAGCTCGATCTTCCCCGTAGCGTCTTCTAATGATCCCTGCGCATAGAGTTTCCCATCACGCTTGGTTTTCTGTACCTTCAGGCCAAGAATCATGCCCGCAACCTGTATCTCATCCGCCGGATCACTCTGCGATCCCCAGCGTTTCTCCGGCGGCTTGCGTTCCAATGCTTCCGCGGTAGTGATAACTCCAGTCAAGTTACGTAACTTCTCCGCATACTTATCCAACGGATGCCCGGAGACAAAGAAGCCCAATACTTCTTTTTCATTGGCCAGCCGCTCATGCTCTTCCCAGTCCGCCCCTGGTGGCAGGTCATCGGCACCGCGTCCTGCAGAAGGCGGTTCATTGAATAATCCAAACAGTCCCGACTGCCCCTGCGCCGCATCCTTCTGTGCCTTTTGCGCCCGTTCCATTGCCTTGTCAACGGCATTGTATAACTGGCCGCGCTTGCCGAGAGAATCGAGCGCGCCCGCTTTGATCAGCGACTCAATCACCCTTTTGTTCATTACCCTCAGGTCAACCTTCTCGCAAAACTCCCAGAAGGTTTTGAACTTTCCGCCTGCCTCCGCGCGTGCACTGATAATCGACTCAATCGCGTTGCCCCCGACATTCTTTACCGCGGCCAGGCCGAAGCGTATCGCCTGGCGCTGCTCTGTGATGTGCGGAGTAAATTGCGCGCCGGAGACCTGCACATCCGGCGGCTCGACAGGTATCCCAATCTCCCGGCACTCGCCGATATACTTCACCACATTGTCCGGCTTCGAAGTCTCACTGGTCAGCAGCGCGGCCATAAACTCCACCGGATAATGCGTCTTCAAATAAGCCGTCTGATAAGCCACCAACGAATAAGCCGCCGAGTGCGACTTATTAAATCCGTATCCGGAGAACTTCGCCATCAGTTCAAAGATCTCGTTGGTCGCATTCTTATTGTGGCCCAGAGCAGCAGCTCCGCTCATAAACCTGTCCCGCTGTTGGGCCATTGCTGCGGGATCCTTCTTTCCCATTGCCCGGCGCAGCAAATCCGCCTCGCCCAGGGAGTAACTCGCCAGCACATTGGCGATGCGCATCACCTGCTCCTGGTAAACAATTACCCCCAGCGAGTCCTTCAAAATCGGCTCAAGCTCGGGTAGTAAAAACTCTACCTTGCGCCGTCCCCACTTACGCTCAACGAAGTCATCGATCATGTCCATCGGGCCCGGCCTGTACAGCGCATTCAGCGCGGTCAGTTCTTCCACGCTGTCCGGCTTGTAGCGCCGCAAAATATCCCGCATTCCGCTCGACTCGAATTGGAAAATCCCCGACGTCAGAGCCGTGTGAAAGACTTTTTTGAATGTCTCCGGGTCATCCAGCGGCACCATTTCGATATCTATCTTTTCGCCACGGGTCTGTTCAATCAGCTTCAGGCAATCGTCGATCACTGTCAGCGTCGCCAGGCCCAGAAAGTCCATCTTCAGCAGGCCCATCTTTTCGACGGCCTTCATATCATAGGCAGTTACAATTTCGTCGTTCTTGGTCTTATTCAGGGGTACCAGTTCAGTCAGCGGGCGCGGCGCAATTACTACAGCCGATGCGTGAACTCCCGATCCGCGCACCAGCCCCTCGAGCTTTTTTGCCGTATCAATCAGCACACGTATCTGCGCATCGTTGTCGTAGGCCTTCTGCAGGTCGGGCACGTCTGCCAGGGCTTGGTCAATGGTCATGCCCACCGTTGCCGGGACCAGCTTCGCAATCCGGTCCACATCGCCGTAGGGCATGTCCAGCGCGCGTCCGCAATCTTTTATGGACGCCTTGGCCGCCATCGTATTAAATGTAATGATCTGCGCTACCTGCTCGCGGCCGTATTTTCGAGTTACGTATTCGATAACTTCGCCGCGCCGGTTCTGGCAAAAATCAACGTCAATATCCGGCATTGTTACGCGTTCCGGATTCAGGAACCGCTCGAAGAGCAGCGCGTTCTGCATCGGATCAATATTCGTAATCTCCATCGCATAGGCTACTAGAGATCCAGTCGCAGAGCCGCGCCCCGGACCTACCGGAATCCCATGATCCCGCGCATACTTAATAAAGTCCCAGACAATCAAGAAGTATCCCGAGTACTTCATCTGCATGATGATGCCGATCTCGTACTTCAACCGCGCTTCATACTCATGCGCCGCCGTGCGCAGCACTCCACGCATCTCCAGCGCGCGAATCGCAGTCTCCATGCGCTTCCTCAAACCCTCGCGGCACACCTCTTCAAAGTAACTATCAATCGTATGTCCTGCCGGAACCGCAAATTCCGGAAATGGATTATCGACCTTGGCCAGTTTCAAGTTACAGCGCTCGGCAATCTCCACCGTTCGCTGCAAGACCCCTGGCTGATCCGGGAAAATCCTTCCCATCTCGTCGGCGCTCTTGACAAAGAACTGATCGGAGTCAAACCGGAAGCGCTCCTTGTCATGGACCTTCGATCCCGTCTGCACGCAGAGCATTACATCGTGCGCGTGCGAGTCCTCACCGCAGAGATAATGCGAGTCATTGGTCGCTACCAGCGGAATCTCCAACTCCCGCTCCAGGCGAAACAAATCATTCTGAATCCGCCGTTCGTCTTCGAGGCCCTGATCCTGAATTTCTAGATAGAAATTTCCCCGCCCGAAGATGTCCTGATACTGTTGCGCTACGCCCTTGGCCTTCTCATAATGCCCAGCCATCAGTTCTTCGCACAGCTCGCCGGAGAGGCAGCCAGAAAACCCGATCAGGCCTTGAGAGTGCTCGGCCAGGTAGCGCTTGCTGATGCGCGGCTTGCGGTAAAAGCCATGCAGCGAGGCCTCGCTGGTAATGCGAATCAGGTTGCGGTACCCCTCTTCGTTTTCGGCCAGCACCAGCAGGTGGTTATAGTCGTCGCCCTGCGCAGGGGCGCGATGGTCCTCGTTTTTGCAGACATACAGCTCGCAGCCCAGGATCGGCTTGACGCCCTTAGCCTTGGCCGCGTCAAAAAAATGCACCGCGCCGTAGATGTTGCCGTGATCGGTCATCGCCACGGACTTCTGCCCCAGCGCGGCAACCCGGTCAACAAGCTTTTTGACGTCGCAAGCCCCATCCAGCAGGGAGTATTCGGTATGCAAATGGAGATGTGTGAATTCAGACATGGCTAATCTGATTCTAGCCGCCAGACCGCTCGCGTGTTCGAGTGAATCCGCGGTTGAAATCCCGTCCGTCTGAGGAAAAGTCCATGATACGGAATCTATAATGAATCCGCGGGAGAAGGACTCAAGCGGAGGGACGCCGATGTCAAGGGTCTTTGTTTCATATGCGGCAGCAGACGAGGACTTTGTCAATAGACTAGTCGAGCGCCTTAAGGAGAGCGGCCACACGGTTTACTTTTCTGGCGGAAGCCTCCAAATCGGCCAAAAATGGCAAGATTCACTATCGAGTTGGCTAAGAGAAGCGGACGCGATAGTGATTGTCATCTCAGAAGCGTCCTCAGGAAGCCGCTGGCTGATGACGGAACTCGGGGCGGCTCTTGGATATTTCCAAGAACGAGGTCAACCGGTGATTCTCCCCGTCGTGATCGACGAATCCCCGTTGCCCGTACAACTGAGCCAGATTCAAGCACTATTTGCCCGAAACAAGGACTTGGATTGGATTGTTCCTCGGTTGACTGGCACTTTGGATGCGATAGTAGGCCGCGCGCAGGCGCGTACGGAAGAAAAGCGCGAAGTCCAAGCCAGAATAGAACGTCACGCTGCAGAATATATTAAAGAATCGCTTAGCGACTTACGCGAAAAGGAAAAGGTCTATAAGCGTATTGCCTACCTCTGGTACTCTGCTGCACTATTGGCATTGCTGGGAGGCGTAAGCTTTGCGCTTTGGCGCGCACTCATATCCGCTGCGACACAACCAACGTGGATATCGATTGTGCATTTGGCAGTTGCCAGTGTCCTTGTCATCGGTCTGCTTGGCGCCCTATCCCGTTTCGCATTTATTCTTGGGAAATCGTTCATGGTCGAATCACTGAGAAACGGCGACAGAATACACGCCATTTCATTCGGGGAGTTTTATCTAAAGACGTTCCCGGAGAAAGCTGAATGGGCGGAAATCAAAGAAGCGTTTCAGCATTGGAACATCGATTCAGGGTCATCCTTCATCACCCAGAATGCGACAGATATAGACCCGCAAATCTTGCAAACTGCGATAGAAGTTGCGAAGGCCATTGTGGGCAAGGCAAAAGGCAAGGATTAGCGGGATGCCTGCCTATGATGCGCACTTTACGGCAAGGGCGAGAAACCATAAACTCTATGCGCGAAGCGCGGCCGGCCGCACCGCAGATGCTCAATAAGTATCCTCGCGCCGCAGCCCGCAATACAGCAACACCACCTCGCGCTCCTCAATGTCGTAGCGAAAGCGGAATCTTCCCGAGCGCAGCCGGTATTGGCCATCGCCTGCCGAAACCCCTTGCAACTTTTTGATCTGATATTTGCCGCTCTTGTTTTGTGGGTCGACTGAAAGAATCCTGATTGCCTCCTCAAACCGCTCCACAAGCTCCGGGTGTTTGGGAGCCAGTTTCTTCATCAGCCGGTCAAAGTGCGCTGTAGTAAGGACGGAATACGGAAGCGCATCCATAGAAGCAGGGAACTACGCAGTCTTCCTTGTTGTGGTTGACTTCAGCTCAGCCAACAGCTTGGCGGCGGGTCGGGTTTTGCCTGCGGCGCGGTCTTTGCTGCTGGCCGCTATTGAAGTTTTCACCTTGGGGTCGCGCAGTTCCAGATAATCTTCCAGCTCATCGGCGGCCATGATGCCAATCACAGGAATCCCGTCCTTCTCCAGGATGAAGTATTCGTTGCCATTGTGCGCTCGCCGGGCAATCTGCCCCAGATTGATGCGCGCCTTGGTAATGGGAAGCCGATTGATTGTAGTCATTGATGAGTATTGATTAACCTCAATCAATATCGTAGCACTGAATTGCCTTCCGTGAGTCTCAACGCACACGGTTGACGCCCATTCCACTCCCCTCGCCGCACCGGCCTCGCAGTGTTAAAATCAATCAGTGCCGGGTCCTACGCGACACAATCCCGCCAACCCCGCCAGGTCCGGAAGGAAGCAACGGTAACGGGCTAGTGTGGGCGCAGTAGGTCACCCGGCGCTATTGGCGCCGCAGGCGCCTTTTATTGCGCCTCTGTGCCGTTGGCGCCCTTTACTGCGCAGTCGGCGCTTCGTACCGCAGAGACCTTTCCCGGCCTTTATTGGGAGAAGGCGTGAGAGATTCGCAGTCGATATTGAAGTTGCCTCAAGGAGAAGTGCATTGACCCTTACCGTTCGCCCCATCGTGGGCACCCGAGCCAAAATCACCGCGCTCGGCACCTACGTCCCGCCGCAAGTGATCACCAACAAAGACCTCGAAAAGCTGGTGGAGACCAACGACCAGTGGATCACCGAGCGGACCGGGATTCGCGAACGGCATCAGTTGGCCAAGGGCCTGGGCACGAGCGATATGTGCGTCGAGGCAGCAAAGAAGTGCCTGGCCGCGCGCGGCATCGAGGCCTCAGAACTCGAAGTCATCATCGTCGGTACCGTTACCCCAGACATGATGTTCCCCTCGACAGCCTGTCTGGTCCAGGACAAGATCGGCGCGAAAGGCGCATGGGGATTCGACGTTTCAGCCGGTTGCTCGGGCTTTGTTTTTGCTCTGCAAGCGGGCGTCAAACTCGTCGAGAGCGGCGCGCATAAAAAAGTCATGGTGATTGGCGCGGACGCCAACACCCGCATGACCGACTACACCGACCGCTCTACATGCATCCTCTTTGGCGACGGCGCTGGCGCGGTGATTATTGAGCCGGCAGCCGAGGGCGAGGTTGGCTTTATCGACTTTGTGCATGAAATTGACGGCTCCGGCGGCGTCTCGCTGAATCTAAAAGGCGGCGGCAGCCTGAACCCTCCCACGCACGAAACGATTGATAAGAAGATGCACTACATCTATCAGGATGGCCAGGCGGTGTATAAATTCGCGGTCCGCAAGATGGCCGAGGCTACGACCAAGGTTCTGGAGCGCAATGGAGTCACTGGTGCTGACCTGGGCTGCTTCATTCCGCACCAGGCCAACAAGCGCATCATTACTGCTACCGCTGACCGGCTGGGCATGGACCCCGAGCGCGTGATCATCAATATCGAAAAATACGGCAACACTTCGGCGGGGACGATTCCGCTGGCGATGGAGACAGCCGTAGAGCAAGGCAAGCTCAAGAAGGGCGACCTCGTCCTGCTCGCCGCCGTTGGCGCGGGCTTTACCGTGGGCGCGGCGTTGCTACGGTGGGAGATATAAAGAGTTCTTGAAGTAGAAGGTTGTGTCATTCCATCCTCAGTGACAAAAACAAGTACGTCACAAAGATGGGGTGCCTGGCGAGTAACCACTTTGAGCGCTGAGAGTCAGCGATCCGGGCTTAGCGGAAAGGGTATGCTGAGTCCGAAATATTTGCGGGCTTCTTCCACTAAATCTTGATCGGTCATGACTCCCTCTTGAATATGTGGCGGCTTACCCGGTGCGATGAAGTAATAGCCCACTCCAATTTTTCCGGTTCGGAAAACTCTCAGCTTTTTTCCAGACCGAATTTTGAAGGACAGTGCATCTGCCTCGTGGAACTCGATTCCAGCATTGAGCAGGGTATCTCGAACAGAGCCAACATAATACTGAAAGTCGCTGAGCGCCTCGTTCGCATCCGCGTCGTTGGCAATTTCAGACTCAGTCACAGGAACAAAAAACGCCACAATAGTCGGTTTGCGAATGACATATATGACCGGCTTCTCTGTTGATGATGGTGCCTGAGCGGAGCCGCACACAGCAAAAACGATAAACAATCCAACAATCCCCAAAAAGTTCTTCATCCCATTCACTTTATCTAAGAGTTTGTCCTATGGGGAAATTTTTCGCGATTCGCCGCGTCTCCGCCAGCGTCACAGTTTGGTCATCTTTAGCTTAAGGAACAATACAGTTTGCAAGGTCAGCCTCTCTGACCACAAACTCAGATTTTTCGTTTGTCAATTCGTAATGGTAGGGTTCGATGCTGATCAGCACTAAGCTTTCGTTATCGCGGGGAATTCGCTGAAGTACATGGCATTCGATAAATCCAGGTTGCGGGTATTCAGAGTCAGACCAGAGGTCCGCACTTGTAAACATCGGGACTTTGTCGATGATCGAGTGTGCCTCGCCTTGAGCATCACGAAAATGCGACTCGACAACTCCCGGCTGAGGCTCTTCGTCTACGAATCGCACAATTTGAACGCGAAGGCTAGGCATTCATAAATGATAGCGCGCTTCAACTTGAATCGGGGAAACTCAATCGCAGATCAGCGCGGATTCGGGGATTTCTTCGTTGTCTGCGGGATCACTCACTGCATCTGCCGGCTGTGCGGTAAAGAATTCATCTACCCGCTCCAGAACCTGCGCGCCGGTCTTGCACTGGTAAATTGCCGCACGCAGCTTGGCTCCGCCGGGTACGCCGTGCGTAAACCATGTGGCGAACTGCTTCATCTTGCCCGAGGTCTCACCGAGACGCTCGGCACGGGGCAGATCCTTGCTCGCCTCGGCCTCTGCTAAAAGCATCTGGAAGTAAGTGCGGATCATGCGGTAGCGGTCCGCTCCGGTTGGCTTCTCATAGCTGCCTGTCGCGGTGTACTGGGCAATCTGGCGAAAGATCCAGGGGTTCGACGGCGCGGCGCGGCCAATCATTACCGCGTCGCAGCCGGTGAGGGCAACCATTGCCGCCGCGTCTTCCGGTGTGCGAATATCGCCGTTGCCAATGACCGGAATCTTCACTGCCTGCTTCACCGCGGCAATCCACTCCCAGCGGGCCTGGCCGGTATAGCCCTGCTCGCGGGTGCGGGCGTGCAATGCGACGGCGTTGAGGCCTTCGGCTTCTGCCATGCGGGCCAGTTCGACGCAGACGATCTGGGCGTCGTTCCAGCCGAGGCGGAATTTGACGGTGAAGGGAATTGAAACCGCAGAGCGGACCGCGCGAAAGATCTCGCCAATCTTGGGCAGGTCGCGCAACAGACCCGAGCCGCCATTGCAGCCGACGACGCGCTTGGCCGGGCAGCCCAGGTTCAGATCGACGGTGTCAAAGCCGGTCTCTTCGACAATCCGCGCCGCATCGGCCAGCGTTTGCGGGTTCGAGCCAAACAACTGCGCGCCAATAGGGTGCTCATCGTCGTAAAAGGTGAGGTAGCGCTTGCGCTTGGACTCACGCATCCGCGAAAGTCCGTCAGCCGAGGTGAACTCAGTCATCAACAACCCGCAGCCGGATTGGGAGTTGCTGATTTCAGCATCAACGATGGGTGCCCCCGGTCTCGATTCTGAGACCGGGGAATTTGAATGATCGTTAGCAGCAGTGAACAAACTGGCATGGCGAATAAACCGGCGGAAGACCGTATCCGTAACGCCCACCATGGGCGCAAGCACCGTTGCCGGAGTGACAAGCACCGGGCCAATGCACAACTCCGCCGGCACCCGGGCCTCGGCCGGCATTGGGTGCTCAATGGGGTTGTCCCAGTTCTTGTTTACCGTAAAGCCCTTGCCTGCCATCTTTCCTCAGAACAACAAATTCTCCGCCTCAAGCATTTATGTTATCGGCGCGAAATAGAAAACGATGTAGACCTCGTCACCTCTCTTGGCCACTTGTCTCGGTACGGGTACAAATTCAAATTCGTACTTCGATGTCAGGGCGACTCTTTGCCAAGAGTCTGGTTTCGATTGCCTTGAGTTTTGTCGGATCCACGCGAAAACGCTCCGGAACAGAGACTATTTCGGCAGTGGGAGAATTTTCGCCATGCTGCCTGATGGCTATGACACCAAGACACCCGATTCCATCGTCATGAAATAATCCAAGACGCCCGAGTTCTCCAATGGCCAAAACATAGCTCTCTTCCGAAATTGCTAGGTACCGATAGTGAGCCGGCATAGTCATCAACTGTCGATGAATGTCCTTTAGTTTAGCGACGTATTTTGGATACCACGCCTTATTCAGTTCATTGAGTTCCTTGAGATTGGATGGATTCCATCGTTCGCCGTCGGCAGGGTTAAGATCGTGTTCCAGTTTGATCTCTACGGCGTGCAAATCTCCCGCGCCGCCGTGGTCCACCGCCAGTACGTCCGCCGCAATCAGGGAGGATGGCGGTTCCAGATAAATATTGGGGACGGAGAGTTTCCGGCGCAAAAGCTCCGCGACCGCATTGATAGCGCGTCCTTGTCTTTGGCGCAAAGTCAATTCTCGAATTTCTTCTTTCACGGCCATCAGGATACCCTTCCTTCTCCCCGTTGCAGTACTCGTTCCGCCCAGGTCTCAAATCGCGTGGCGGCATTGCAGAGTGCTGTTGTCTTTTCGAAATCAATCTGCTTATCGCCGTAGGAGACGTCCGTCTTCGCGCTTAGTAGCTTCTGAAGATGCGCAACGCCTTGATGATCAATCTTCGCCCCTGTACATGCCCGTTTCAGCGCGGGGATGGCCTCATTGTGGTTCTCACCGCGTGGCCGCTTGCCTCCAAGCCCGATCAACAGGGCATCGCTGAACGAGATAGCACTATGCACCGCCAGCAAAGCTGCCGCGGAAGCATATCCGGGGAGATCGTCCTGACAGAGCCGCATGGCACTTGCAAGCTGTCTAGCTCGGCGATGGTATACGGAAAGAGAAACATCGACCATGCAATCCCATCATCGCACAACGTGAAAAGGCCTCCGCCGTGGCGGAGGCCCAATCCATCGAACCCGATCAGCGCGGCGGCGTTACTTGGCAGCCGTTGTTGCTGCGTCGGATTTGGCGTACTTGCGGCGGAAGCGCTCGACGCGGCCCGCGGTGTCAACTAGGCGCTGTTTGCCGGTAAAGAACGGGTGGCAGTTCGAGCAGATTTCCACGTGTATGTCGCCCTTGTGCGTCGAGCGAGTCTCAAAAATGTTTCCGCAGGCGCACAGAACGCGCACGGCGGCGTAATTGGGGTGAATCTTTTCCTTGGGCATCTACTGACCTTTCCTGCAATTCTCTTCTATTATAGGGCGGAAACGGGCTGGAACGCAATCCGGCGGGGCTTTCGGTGGTGGTGCATTTTGGACTTTACCTGTCATTCCATCGCGTTCGAGAAGCAGGCATCTCGATACCAATTGGGATCAAAGCCTTGGGCAATCAGGATATAGCCACTGATCTTGCCCTACACCGGTTCCAGAATAGCTATACTTCGGAAGCAATACACTCAAGTGGCATTTTCCTCAAGAAGATGCCACCTTGCTCGATGTCCGCAAGGGTACGGAAATTCTGGAACCGGTCTAGTTACTCGGCTCGAAGCGCTTCAACCGGATCGACAGAAGCACTCCGGCGCGCTGGCAGATAACTTGCCAGCGCCGCAGCAGCGATCAGGACAACAGGTACCGCGGTGAACGTGATCGGATCGAGCGGGCTAATGCCAAACAAGAGCGTTCGTAGGAGGCGCATAAGCGCGGCTGCCGCGCCGAGGCCAACAGCTGTCCCAACTCCGGTAAGCACCAACGCTGAACGAACGAACATCCAAATCAATTCGCTCTTGTTTGCGCCCAGCGCCAACCTGATTCCGAGTTCCCGCGTTCGCTGCGCCACCGAGTACGAGATCACCCCATAAATCCCGATAATGCTCAACGCCAGCGCCATCGAACCCGCAATCGCCAGCATGACCAGCGTGAAGGTTGTTCGTGCCATCGATTGCGTATACATCTGCTGCATTGTGCCCGGTGAGGCCAATGGCAGATCCGCATTTACCGACCAGACCGCCTGCTGCATCTCTCCCAGCAAACCTTCCGTGCCCGCGCGGCTGCTGTGGATCGCAAAAGAGGCAAACCGCAGCCCACCCATCAAAGGCGGCGTCCGAAATCGGTCATAAAACATCGCCGGCCAGTAGACAATGGCTGGCGCTTTTTGATCCACGCCGTGCACGTGCACATCCTCCACCACGCCAATCACTTCCTGCCACGGAGAGTTCACATACTTCCTTATCCGCTTGCCAAGCGCTGCTTGCACCGAACCCCAATTCTCGCGCGCAAAACCCTGCGACACAATAACCATCGGGCGCACTTGCTCCAGGTCATCCCAGGTGAAGTCTCGCCCCGCAACCAGACGTGTGCCCAATGTTTGAAAGTATCCCGGCGAAATGTAGTTTTGCAGTTGCAGCGGCCCTTCCCCGCCGGGGTACTCCTTGCCTTCCACCGCAATCTGGTCGAAGTTCGGATCGTTGCCGTCCATCGGCAGAGCGACGGCAAAGCCCACTGAAGCTACTCCCGGAATCGCCGCGAGCTTGTCGGTAATTGCGCGCTGCATCACCGCCACCATATGCGGGTCCTTCGCCGTCTGCTCTGGAATAAAGACGCTCATTGTCTCAACGTGCGCCGCATCCGCAAAGCCTGGCTCGACATTACGCAGGGCGGCGAAGGTGCGAATCATCAGCACAGAGCTCACCAGCAGA
>Ga0181534_10000779_pt1 | contig 22051 bp, 21 predicted proteins | sample PEATcosm2014_Bin_37_FD_119758 | JGI IMG/M metagenome (GOLD analysis project Ga0181534, IMG submission 119758) | Peatland microbial communities from MTU Mesocosm Facility, Houghton, MI, USA - PEATcosm2014_Bin17_10_metaG | ecosystem: Environmental > Terrestrial > Soil > Wetlands > Peat | place...
CGGAACAGGCCATCAACTTGACCGTACCGCTGTAGGCCCCGGGCGCGAGGCCGACTGCCGGCAGGAACTGCGCCGTCGCGGTGGTGCCGTTCACCGTGATGGGGATGGTCGCCGCCAGGCCCACGCCCGAGGCGACCGCCGCGACATACAGCGTACCGCCGTAGGTCCCGGTCGCCGTGATCGTCACCACCTGCGCGGGTGGAATCTGGCCCTGGCTGTAGTCGAAGCTCACCGCCGAGGTGCTGGCCGTGAACATCAGCGAAGCAGGCGCGCCGCCTCCACCACCCCCACCACCCCCACCGCATCCTGCCAGTGACAGCAACGCCAAGCACAGGAGCGCAAAGCATCCAAACACGCGAGATGATTCAAAGTGGCGCATTGACTTCAGCTTCCCTGCTTGGCCGTCCCCATTGTGGCGCCCGATTGCATCACCCGGGCCGCGCTGCTGTCAAACCCGCGGATGACGCACGAATGACATAAGTTCGCCCGTGCGAGTGTGGCCGATTCGCCGCCGGCCAGCTATCCTGCCGGCACTTTCATGAATACGCCGACGACTCAATCCGACCGGGGCACTGAAGGGGCGGCGGCCGCTCCCGGGCGGCTCTATGTGGTGGCCGCGCCGTCAGGCGCCGGCAAGACCAGTTTGGTCAAGGCGCTCATGCAGCGCGAGCCGAAACTGCGCTTCTCCGTGTCCTACACGACGCGCGCGCCGCGCGCCAACGAAATCGAGGGCCGCGATTACCACTTCGTCCCCCACGCAAAGTTCGCGGAGATGGCCGCGCGCGGCGAATTCCTCGAGCACGCCCAGGTTTACGACAATTCCTATGGCACCAGCCTGCGCGCCGTCGAGGACGCCCTGCGGCGCGGCGAGCTCGTTTTGCTGGAGATTGACTGGCAGGGCGCGCGGCAGGTGCGGACGCGGCTGCCCGAGGCGCGCAGCATTTTCATCCTGCCGCCCACCCGGCAGGCGCTCGAGCAGCGGCTCACCACCCGCAGCACCGATTCCGACGCGGTGATTCGCCGCCGATTGCAGGACGCCGGCCGCGATATCGCGCATTGGACCGAATTCGACCATGTCGTGATCAACGACCGCTTCGAGCAGGCGCTCGAGGATTTGCTCGCCATCGTGCAGGAGCGCGGCGCGTCATTGGTGGCGAATCGGCCTGAGGTGGGCCGACTGGCCGCGGAATTGCTGGCCCCGTAACTGGCCTTGAGTCGGCTTTTTCTGCTATGATTTCAACCCCTTTAACGGAACCCTAGAAGCCATGGCGCGTATTACGGTCGAAGACTGCCTGCAAAATGAACCGAACCTATTCAACCTGGTGCTGCTCGCGGCGAAGCGCGCGCGCCGCTTGGCGAACGGCGCAGAAGCGACCGTCGAGTGGGAAAACGACAAGCCGACCGTGGTGGCGCTGCGCGAGATTGCCGCCGGAAACATCACGCTCGAGATGCTCGAAGAGCCCGAGGAGCCCATTCAGCAGCCGGTAAGCGAGCTGGATTTGCCCTCCGATTTCCGCGCGCCGCAGCTTGGCCTAGGGGATTAGACCAGCCTTCAACCAGGGTAACGATGGACTATGCGTCTTCCATACTCGGTTTCCTACCCGGTGGAAGACGCACCACCGGGATCAGTCAGCTCTTAGATAAGCTCGAGGCGTACCTCTCTCCCGCCCAAGTCGAGCGCGTCCGCGAAGCCTACGAATTCGGGGCGGAAAAACACCACGGTCAGAAGCGCGTCTCGGGCGAGCCGTACATCACCCATCCGGTCGCGGTCGCCGATATCCTCGCGGATCTGCGTCTCGATGCCGACACGCTGGTGGCGGCCATCCTGCACGACGTGATGGAGGACACGCCGACGGCCAAGGCCGAAATCGCCTCGATCTTCGGTGAGGTGGTCGCCGAACTCGTCGACGGCGTGAGCAAGCTCGATCAGATCCAGTTCAAGAACCGGCAGGAGGCGCAGGCCGAAAGCTTCCGCAAGATGCTGCTGGCCATGGTGCGCGACATCCGCGTCATCATGGTCAAGCTCGCCGACCGCATGCACAACATGCGCACGCTCGGCGTCATGCCGCCGATCAAACGCCGGCGCAGCGCCCGCGAAACGCTCGACATCTACGCGCCGATCGCCGAACGCCTCGGCCTGTATGCGGTGAAGCTCGAACTCGAGGATCTGGGCTTTCGGGCGCTCTATCCGTACCGCTACAAGGTGCTGGAGAGAGAATTGAAGCGGGTTCGCGGCAATCAGAAGGAATTCATCGGCAAGATCGCCGAGACCTTCAAGGGCGCCCTCAAGAAAGCCGCCATCACCGGCGGCGTCGAAGGGCGCGAGAAGCATCTGTACAGCATCTACAAGAAGATGCAGAACAAGGGCATTTCGCTCAACGAGATGGTCGACGTCTACGGCTTTCGCATCATCGTCGAGAACGCGGACACCTGCTATCGCGTGCTGGGGCTGGTGCACGGTGTCTACAAGCCCATGCCGGGCCGCTTCAAGGACTACATCGCGATCCCGCGCGTGAACGGCTACCAGTCGCTGCACACGACGCTGTTCGGTCCGAACGGCGTGCCGATCGAGGTGCAAATCCGCTCCGAGCAGATGCATCGGGTGGCGGAATCCGGAATCGCGGCGCATTGGAAGTACAAATCCGGCGGCGATACCTTCGGCGGCGTCGAGCACGACCGGGCGCGTGAATGGCTCGCGAGCCTGGTGCAGATCCAGGAAGGCGGCAGCTCCGAGGAGTTTCTCGAGAGCGTCAAGGTCGACCTGTTCCCCGACAAGGTGTACGTGTTCACGCCGAAGGGAAAAATCCTGCGGTTGCCGAGCGGTGCGACGGCGGTGGACTTCGCGTATGCCATCCACACCGACGTCGGCAACCGCTGCGTAGCGGCCAAGGTCGACCGGCGCCTGGTGCCGCTGCGCACGCCGCTGCGCAACGGCCAGACCGTCGAGATCATCACCGCGAAGGGCGCCACGCCGAATCCTTCCTGGTCGACCTTCCTGGTGACGGCCAAGGCGCGCGCCGCCATCCGTCAATACCTCAAGAATCTCAAGCGCGGCGAGGCCTTGGAACTCGGCCGGCGGCTGCTCGGGCTCGCGCTCGAGGAGTTCTCGCTCAGCCTGAAAAAAATTCCGGCCGCGGATATCGATGCCGTCGTCAAAGAGCTCAATTTGAAGGACGCGGACGAGCTTTACGAGAAGATCGGGCTCGGCGAACGGCTGGCACCGCTCGTCGCCCGGCGCCTGCAGCCGGCGCACGACGCCGCCGAGCACGGCGCCTCGAGCAGCGGCCCGTTGATGATCGCCGGCACCGAAGGTCTGCTGGTCACCTACGCGCGCTGCTGCTTCCCCATCCCCAACGATCCGATCATGGCTTACCTCAGCGCCGGGCGCGGCGTGATGATCCACCGGCAAAATTGCGGTAATCTCGCCGAGTACCGCAAGCAGCCCGACAAGTGGCTGTCGGTGGCGTGGGAAGGGACGCACGGTCGCCTGTTCAGTTCGGAGATTCAGCTGGAAATCAACAACCGGGTCGGCGTGCTGGCGGCGGTCGCATCGAGCATCGCGGGCACCGAAACGAACATCGATCAGGTCTCGCTGGAAGAGCGCGACGTGAGCAGCTCCTCGCTCAGATTTCAACTGCAGGTGCGCGACCGCAAGCATCTCGCGCAGGTGATCCGCATCATCCGCCGGATGCCCGATGTGCAGCGGGTGTTCCGCACGCTCGCTTGAATCTTCTTTTTTGATCCACCCAGGAACGCTTAACAACATGAGCAAGCAAGTCATTGCCACGGCCGAGGCGCCCGCCGCCATCGGCGTCTACTCGCAGGCCGTACGCGTCGGCAACACCATCTGGGTGTCGGGCCAGATTCCACTCGATCCGAAGACCAAGGAGCTGGTGACGGGCGACATCGAGGCGCAGGTGCGCCAGGTGTTCGTGAACCTGAAGGCGATCGTCGTGGCCGCGGGTGCCGGGCTCGACGATGTGGTCAAGGCCACGGTGTTCCTGACCGACCTTGCGCACTTCGCACTGGTCAACCGCGTCATGGCCGAATTTTTTCGCGAGCCCTATCCGGCGCGCGCGGCCGTGGGCGTCGCCTCGCTGCCGCGCGGCGCCGCGCTCGAAGTGGAGTGCATCGTCGCCCTGTGATCGAGCCGAAGCCGGTCACGGTCCTGCGCGGGGTCGGCGACACGCTGGCCGAGCGGCTGCGCGTCCTCGGCGTGCACACCACCCAGGACCTGTTGTTTCTGCTGCCGCTGCGCTACGAGGATCGCACCCGCGTCGTCCCGCTCGGTGAGCTTCTGCCCGGCCAGCGTGCCGCGGTCGAGGGCGAGGTGCTGCTCACCGAGATTTCGTTTCGCGGCCGGCGGCAAATGCTCTGCCGGATCGGCGACGGCTCGGGCTTTTTGACGCTGCGGTTCTTTCATTTCACGACGCAGCAGCAGGCCGGGCTCGCGCGCGGCATGCGCATCCGCTGCTTCGGCGAAGCGCGCCGCGGCCCGGCGGGCTTGGAGATCGTGCACCCGGAATATCGGCGCGTCGACCGGGACGCCGCCAAGGCCGATGATGAGCATCTCACGCCGATCTACCCCTGCACCGAGGGCATCACCCAGGGGCGGATGCGCCAACTGGTGCGCATGGCCCTCGACCAGACCTCCGCCGCCGATCTCGAGGATTGGCTGCCGGCCGCCGTGCTCGGCGATGCGCGGCTGCCGGGCCTGCATCAGGCGCTCAAGTACATGCACCGCCCGCCGGCGGATGCACCGGTGGAGCTGCTGCTCGCGGGACGGCACCCCGCCCAGCGGCGCCTCGCGTTCGAGGAACTGCTGGCGCATCAGTTGTCGCTCAAGCTGCTGCGCCAGCGCATTCAGAGCGATCCGGGCTGGCCGCTCGCGACCGACGGGGCGATGAAGGCCACCCTGCTGTCGGCATTGCCGTTCCGGCCGACGGCCGCCCAGCGGCGCGTGCTCGATGAGATCGAGCGCGACATGCGGCTTGCGAAGCCGATGCTGCGCCTGGTGCAGGGCGACGTCGGCTGCGGCAAAACCCTGGTGGCGGCGCTCGCCGCGACGCAGGCGGTGCAGATGGGACGCCAGGTCGCCCTCATGGCGCCCACCGAACTGCTCGCCGATCAGCATGCGCATAATTTTCGACGCTGGTTCGAGCCGCTCGGCGTGGCGGTTGCCTTGTTGACCGGACGGCAGACCGGCAAGGCGCGCAGCGCCGTTCTCGACGCCATCCGCAGCGGCCTTGCGCCCCTGGTCATCGGCACGCACGCGTTGTTCCAGGAGGGCGTCGCCTTTGCGGCGCTCGCACTGGTCATCGTCGACGAGCAGCACCGGTTCGGCGTGCATCAGCGGCTCTCGCTGCGGGAAAAGGGCGCCTTGGGCGGCCACCAGCCGCATCAACTCATCATGACCGCGACACCCATTCCACGTACCCTCGCCATGACCGCTTATGCAGATCTCGACGTGTCGATCATCGATGAGCTGCCGCCGGGCCGCACGCCGGTGAAGACCGTCGTGCTCACCGATGCGCGGCGCGACGAGGTGGTGGTGCGCATCCGCACGGCATGTCTGGGCGGGCGGCAGGCCTACTGGGTGTGTCCGCTGATCGATGAGTCGGAGGAGATGCCCTACCAGGCGGTGGAGGAAACCGGCGCGGCCCTCGCGCAGGCGCTCCCCGAACTCACCGTGGCCGTGGTCCACGGGCGCATGCCGGCGGCGGCCAAGGAGCGCACCATGCGCCGCTTCAAAGCCGGTGAAATCCAGCTTCTGGTCGCGACCACGGTGATCGAGGTCGGCGTCGATGTACCGAATGCCACGCTCATGGTCATCGAGAACGCGGAGCGCATGGGTCTTGCGCAACTGCACCAGCTGCGCGGGCGGGTCGGACGCGGCCAGCATGACAGCTCCTGTTTGCTGCTGTACCGGGCGCCGCTGTCGGCGCTCGCGCGCGAGCGTCTCGGGGTGATGCGCCATACCAACGATGGCTTCGAGGTGGCGCGCCGCGACCTGGAATTGCGCGGTCCTGGCGAATTGCTCGGCACCCGCCAGACCGGGCTTGCGCAGATGCGGGTCGCTGATCTGGCGCGCGATGCGGATCTGTTGCCGCGCGTGCAGATCGCCGCCGAGGCGCTGCTCGCCGAATGGCCCGCGCACGTGGCACCGCTGGTGCGCCGTTGGGTGGGAACTGCCGAGCAATACGGCCGCGTCGGTTAGAATGCCCCCATGATCCAAATTCCCGCCCGCCGCCTGGAGTGCACCCACTGGCTACCCGCCGAACGACTCGGTCAATTCAACATCGACCCGGCGGTGCGTCCGTGGCTCATCGCCAAGGGTCTGATCACCCTGCGCATGCATGTGGCGTGCGGCGAGCGGTTCTCCCTGATGCTCATCGAGCAGCGCACCGGACTGCTCGGCGCCGCGGTTCAAGCCGCGCTGCGGGTGACGGACAGCGCGGGGCTGTTTCGCGAGGTCGAACTGGCCTGCGACGATCAGGTGTGGGTGTTCGTTCAGACCATCGTTCCGGACTCCACCCTGTGCCTGCATCCCTGGCTTGCCGAACTCGGTGACGCCTCCCTGGGGCTGACGCTGAACGAGCTGTCGGCGGTCGAGCGCAGCGCCTACGAGTACGCGTGGCTGAGCGGGGACGAGCCGCTCACCGCCCGTGCGCTGCGCGCGGCCGAACTCAAGCCGGCCGGCTTGTGGGCGCGCCGGTCGCGGGTTCAGCTGCGCGGCGCGCCGCTGCTCGTGCAGGAGGTGTTCCTGCCCGCTCTGGGTCGCCTGTAAGGGGCCGCGCCGCATGCAGCTGCCGCGCTCGGGACTTGAATTGGGCGAGATGATCGCCCAGCGCTGGCGCTGGTTTGCGTACCGCGTGCGCTTTCATCCGTGGACCACCAACGAGCTGCCGCGAATTCTCGGCACGCTCGACGACTACGTGCAGCTCATGCGGCTCGACCGTCCGATCGGCATCTGGCTGCTGCTGTGGCCCACCCTGTGGGCGGTGTGGATCGCCGGCCGCGGCAAGCCGGACCCGCACCTGTTCATCATCTTCGTCGCCGGCACGGTGCTCATGCGATCGGCGGGGTGCGCGATCAATGATTATGCCGACCGCAGCTTCGATCCGCATGTCGAGCGCACCCGCGATCGGCCGCTGGCCGCCGGACGCATATCCACGCTCGAGGCGTTGACGCTGTTCGCGGTTTTGTCGCTCGCCGCCCTGGTGCTGGCGCTGCAGCTGAACAAGATGACCCTGCTGCTGGCCGTGGCCGGCGCCTTCCTCGCGGTCAGCTATCCGTTCGTCAAGCGCTTCCTGTCCGTGCCGCAGCTTTATCTCGGGGTGTCATTCGGCTGGGGCATCCCGATGGCGTTCGCCGCCCAGCTCGAGCACGTGCCGCGGGTCGCGTGGCTGCTGCTGCTCGCCAACATGCTGTGGGTGACGGTCTACGACACGATCTACGCCATGGTCGATCGCGACGACGACCTGGTGGTCGGCGTGCGCTCCACCGCAATTCTGTTCGGCGACTCGGACCGGCACATCATCGCGACGCTGCAGGCCATGACCCTGCTCGCGCTCTATCTGGCCGGTCGACTGCTGCATCTGGGAACTTGGTACTACGCGGGCCTGATCGGCGGTGCGCTGTTCTTCGTGCATCAGCTCTGGCTGATTCGTGGGCGCGATCGCGCCGCCTGCTTTCAGGCCTTCCTCAACAACAATTATTTCGGCATGTCGGTGTTCATCGGCATACTTCTCAACTATCAGTTCCTGCACTGATCTTTGACGGACCATGAGCGATCCCAAGCGTCCCGGCGACCCGCACAGCGCCTACGCGCTCGACGCTGCGTGGCTGCGCCGCGGTTTCGATCGGGCGGGCACGACCTACGATGCGGCCGCGGTGCTCGAGTCCGAGGTGCGCGACCGGCTGCTCGAGCGTCTGGATCTGACGGCGCTCGCGCCCGATGTGGTGCTCGATGCCGGCGCCGGGACGGGTCTCACCAGCCGCGCCCTGAAGCGCCGCTATCCCAAGGCGCGGGTGCTCGCGGTGGATTCGTCGCTCGGCATGCTGCGCACGGCGGCGCGCCGCCGCTCCTGGCTGCGGCCATTCAGCCGCGTCTGCGCCGATGCGGCCGCACTGCCGCTCAAGGATGCGAGCGTCGATCTCATCGTGAGCAATTTTCTGCTGCCGTGGATCGATCCGGAGCGTGTGCTCAAGGAGTTTCGGCGCGTGCTCGCACCCCATGGTTTGTTGAGCTTCACGAGCCTGGGGCCCGACACCCTCAAGGAACTGCGCGCCGCCTGGGCGCAGGTGGATGCGCACACCCGGGTGCTGCAGTTCATCGACATGCACGATCTCGGCGATGCGCTGATGCGCCTGGGCTTCGCCGCGCCGGTTCTCGATGTGGAGCGCTACACCCTGTATTACACCGAGGTGCGCCGCCTGGCGGCAGATTTGAAGGCGTTGGGGGCACGCAATGCCACCGCGGGGCGGCTCAAGGGACTCACCGGTCCGCGCAAGTTCGCCGCCATGGCGCAGGCGTACGAGGCGTTTCGGCGCGACGGCCGGCTGCCCGCGACGCACGAAGTGGTGTTTGGTCAGGCCTGGGGAGCCGCCGAGGCATCTGCCCCGCATCTCGATCGGGGCGGCTCGCGCACGATTCCGCTCGATGACATGCGGCGGCAATTGCGCGGGCGGGGGCGCTCCTGAACGTGCTTCAAGCACTCGAAATGATATTCTCGAGCGCATGCCAGCCGCTGCCAGCCAAGCCCTGTACGACCTTCACCGGGAGGCGTTTTGGATTTGCGTCAGCTTCGCGATCGCGGTGCTCGGCGCGATGATTTACTCGTCGATAAAATTTCGACGCTCGCCGGGCGCCCTTCCCGAGGCCACCATGCTGCGGGGCATCAAAGTGGAAATTTTCTGGGCTCTGGTGCCGCTGATCATTTTGGTGGTCATGGCCATTCCGGCGGCCGGAATCATCCTCAAAAATGCCGATCGCGCCGGGCGGGCCGCCGCCGCAACGGCTGAATCCGGACCCTTGGCGGCGGCGGCACCAGCCCATGGACGCCGCTGAGGACTTCGGGCGCTCGACCACCTTCCCGAGCGTGCGCTGGTTTCGACGGTTGGCCCGGTTCGGCGCCCTGCTGGCCGCGGGCGTGGTCGTGTTGGGCGCCTGGGTGCGGCTCACCGATGCGGGCCTCGGCTGCCCGGATTGGCCCAGCTGTTACGGTCATTGGTATCCGGACACCGCCCACCAGCTGCCGGCGGCGCTGCATGAGATGGTGCATCGCTACGTCGCGACCACCTTGGGCGCGGTGATCACGGGTTTGCTGCTGTGGGCGGTGCTGCGCCGGCACGCGCGCGGGCAGCCGCTGGCGCCGGTGGCGCTGCTGCTCGGCATCGTGTGCGTGCAAGGTGCTCTCGGCGCACTCACCGTGACACTGTTGTTGAAACCCCTGATCGTGACCGCCCATCTGCTGGGGGGTCTCACGACCCTGGGGCTGCTCTGGTGGCTGTCGCTCGAGCCGGATCCACGACCGCTGAAGCGCGAAGAGCGGGGATTACGCAAATTCGCGCTCGGCGCCCTGGCCCTGCTCGGGTTGCAGATCGCCCTCGGCGGCTGGACAAGCAGCAATTATGCCGCACTCGCCTGTCCAGACCTGCCCACCTGCCAGAACGCCTGGTGGCCCGTGATGAATTACCGCGATGCGTTCGTGCTGTGGCGTGGACTCGGCATCGATTACGAGGGCGGGGTGCTGTCGAATCCGGCACGGGTGGCCATTCACGTCACGCATCGACTGGGTGCCGTGGTGGTGGGCTTGTCCTTGATCGGGCTCGGGGTGCTGGTGTGGCGGCGGACCGCCGCACGGCGGTTGCGCATCGCCGGCGCCCTGCTGATCGCGGCGACGCTCGTGCAGATCGCGCTCGGCCTCGCGCTGGTGCAGTGGGGCGTACCGTTGCCGGTCGCGGCCCTGCACAATGCCGGCGCCGCCTTCCTGGTGGTCGCGATGGCGGGATTGCTGCGCGGCCTATGGCCCGCGCGGCCCATCGCGGCGGAGGGTGCACCTGGCCGGTTGGCCGAAACGGCGTGATACCCTGCCCGGTATGCGCACGCTCCCCGACACCCCCTCGCTCGCGCTGCCGCGCGTGGGCCGCTGGCGCGATTTTCTGGAACTCACCAAGCCGAAGGTGAGCCTGCTGATCGTGTTCACGGCGATCGTCGGCATGGTGCTCGCGTCCCCCGGCATGGTGCCGTTGCCGGCGCTGATTTTCGGCACGATCGGCATCGCGCTGGCCTCCGGATCCGCCGCCGCCTTCAATCACGTGCTCGACCGGCGCATCGATGAGCACATGACACGCACCCGCCACCGGCCGCTGCCGACCGGGCACCTATCCAGAACCCAGGCGCTCGCCTTTGCCTGCCTGCTGGCGATCGGCTCGATGGCGGTGCTTTGGCCGACGGTGGGTGCGCTCACCGCGGTGCTGACCTTCGCCTCGCTGATCGGCTACGCCATCATCTACACGCTGTGGCTCAAGCGCGCCACGCCGCAAAACATCGTGATCGGCGGGGCCGCCGGCGCCGCGCCGCCGGTGCTCGGTTGGGCGGCGGTCACGCACAGCATCGACCCGCACGCCCTGCTGCTGTTCCTCATCATCTTCACCTGGACGCCGCCGCACTTCTGGGCGCTGGCCATCGCGCGGCGCGAGGACTATGCCAAGGTCGGCATCCCCATGCTGCCGGTGACCCACGGCGTTCCGTTCACGCGCCTGCAGATCCTGCTGTACACGATTTTGCTGGTGATGTGCACGCTGCTGCCGGTGCTCTGCGGCATGAGCGGGCTCATCTACCTCGCGGCGGCGTTCGCGCTCAATGCCCGCTTCATGGTCTACGTGCTCGCGCTCTACCGCGATCAGGGTAATTCGCGGCCCAATCTGCCGATGATCATCTTCCGCTTTTCGATCACCTATTTGATGTGGTTGTTCGCGGCGCTCATCGTCGATCACTACTGCCTGTTCACGGCGTAGCTTCGGCTTCAGGCAAGCGCGTGCGCCGCGATCGGCAGCGAGCGCAGCCGTTTGCCGGTGGCGGCAAATATGGCGTTGCAGATCGCCGGCGCCACCAGCGGCACCGCGGGTTCGCCGATGCCGCCCGGCGGCTCGTCGCTTGGGGCCAGGTGCACATCGAGTTCCGGCAGTTCGTTGGAGCGCAAAATACGGTAGGTGTTGAAATTGCGCTGCTGCACCCGCCCCCCATCGAGGGTGATTTCACCCCACAGCGCGGCCGACAGCCCGAACACGATGCCGCTCTCGATCTGCGATTCGACGATGCGCGGATTGATCATCTGTCCGCAATCGACCACGCAGGTGATCTTGTGCACCTTGAGCGCGCCGTGCGCGATGGAAATTTCCGCCACCTGCGCGAGACACGTCGCGTAGCCCTCCATCAGGGCGATACCGTGAAATCGCCCCGGCATCGCGTGACCCCAGCCGGCGCGCTCGGCCGCCAGTTTGAGCACGCGCGCATGTCGGGGTTTGGCCTGCAGCAGCCCCAGGCGATAATCGAGCGGATTGACACCGGCCGCGGCCGCCACTTCGTCCATGAAGCTTTCGATCACGAAGCAGTTCGGCGCATGGCTCACCGAGCGCATGTATCCGACGTCGACGCCGATCTCCTGGCGCGCAAAGCTCAGGGCGAAATTCGGCACGCCATAGGGATAGGCCAGCGCATATTCGACCACCGAATCGAACGGATCGGTCACCGACGGGGCGGCGCGCGCGGTGATCGACGGTCCGGTGATGTGCAGTTTCCACGCCACCAACCGGCCGGCGGCGTCGAGTCCGGCGCTCACCTCTTCGCGCGCCGGCGGCCGAAAGGTGTCGTGCATCATGTCGTCCTCGCGCGTCCAGACGAGCTTCACCGGCGCGCCGACCGCCTTGGACGCTTCGACCGCGGCGGGGATGAAATCGACGTCCAAGCGCCGTCCGAAGCCGCCGCCGAGCAGGGTGGTGACGACGTTGACTTTCTCGGGTGCGAGACCCGCCGCCGTCGCGGCCACGGCCTGCGCCGACTGTTGGGACTGGGTGCCGACGTACAGGTCGCAGCGGTCGGGCTTCACGTCGGCGGTGCAGTTCATCGGCTCCATGGTCGCGTGCGCGAGCAGCGGCACCTCGTACACGGCGCTGAGCGTGCGCTTCGCGCCCTTGAGCGCGGCCGCGGCGTCGCCGTCGTGACGTGCACTCAATCCGGGGTTCGCGGCGGCGGTTTTCTCGAGCAAGGCGCGGATGGCGGCGGTGTCCAGCCGTTGATTGGCGCCGGGGTTCCAAGTGATGCGCAAGGCCTCGCGCGCCTTGAGCGCCTGCCAGAAGTGATCCGCCACCACCACCACCCCGCTCGAAGTGGCGAGCACGCGATGCACCCCGGGCATGCGTTCGGCCGCGGCCGAGTCGATCGCCGTCGCCTGGCCGCCGAGGACCGGGCTTTGCGCAATCGCCGCGTACAACATGCCGGGAAGTTTGACGTCGAGACCGAACTCGGCGCTGCCATCCACCTTGCCGGGTGAATCGAGCCTTGGCTGCGACTTGCCGATCAGACGGAATTGCGCCTTGGGCTTGAGCGTGATCGTCTTCGGATCCGGTACGGGCATGCGCGCGGCGGCCGCGGCCAGCTCGCCGTAGCTCAAGCTCTTGCGATGCGGGTAGAGCACCGCGCCATTTTCCGCGCGGCACTGCGCCGGATCGACGTGCCAGGACTTGGCGGCGGCCGCGATCAGCATGAGGCGCGCCTGCGCGCCGGCGGTGCGCAGCCGGTCCCAGGCGTCTTGCACGCTGTTGCTGGTACCGGTGATCTGGCCGCCGTTGCCGACGTTGACATAGGCTTCGCCGACGGGCGCGGAGATGACGCGGATGTTGGTCAGGTCCACCTCGAGCTCTTCGGCGAGCAGCATTGGCAACGAGGTGTACACGCCCTGTCCCATTTCGGATCGGTCGACGATGACGGTGATCGAATTGTCCGGCGCGATCTTGAGCCACGCATTTAATTGGCTGCTGACCTCGGCGCCGCGTGCCGCGGCAGCCGGCGCGCGCGAGCGGGGCTTGGCGCCAAAAGCGGGCAGCGTCAATGCCAGCACCAGCCCGCCGCCCGCCGCCGCCGTGCGCCTGCAGAAATCGCGGCGGCTCTCGTCCGGGGATTTGGCGCTCATGCCGGCTTTTCCACATCCGGCGGCAGCAGTTCGGCCGCTCGATGGATCGCCTTGCGGATGCGCCCGTAGGTTCCACACCGGCAGAGGTTCCCGGCCATGGCGGCATCGATGTCGGCATCGCTCGGACGCGAGTTGGTGCGCAGGAGCGCGGCCGCCGACATGATCTGTCCGGATTGGCAGTATCCGCACTGCGGCACGTCGAGTTCGATCCAGGCCTGCTGCACCGGATGGCTGCGGTTTTGCGACAGCCCCTCGATGGTGGTGATCGACCTGCCCACCACGGCCCGCAGCGGCAGTACGCACGCGCGCATCGCAACCCCGTCGATGTGCACGGTGCAGGCACCGCACAGCGCCATGCCGCAGCCGAATTTCGTGCCGGTCATCCCGAGGTGATCGCGCAACACCCACAGCAGCGGTGTGTCGGGCGCCGCCTCGACGTTAACTGATTGATTGTTGACGGTTATCGTTGTCATTCGAAAATCCCGCTGGGGCGCCCTCGAGTTCCATGCTACGCGACTCGGTGCGCTTTGAGGAGCGTCGGCAGCCGCGCCGGCCGATGTTAGGATGCGCCATGTCATTCAGCACCCCCTCGTTCTACTCGCGTGTCTTCGCCCTCACCGTGGCCCTGCTGCTCGGGGTGGCGCTGGTGATGATTTTCAGTCCGTTTCTCGCCGCCATGTCCTGGGCGGCGTTTCTGGCGTTCTTGCTGTATCCGCTCAACCTGCGGCTGCGCCGCCGCCTGCACGGCAAGGGGCGGGCGGCCGGGTTGCTGACCCTGCTCACGCCGATCGTCATCCTGCTGCCCTTGAGTGCGGTGTCGATCGCCTTCGTGGCGCAGATCTCCGTGCTGGTGCAGAAGGTCGAACAGCAGGCGCGGCAGTGGGACATCAAGACTTTTTCGGATCTGCAGAGCTTCCCGCTCGTCGCCCGCGCCAATGACTGGCTGCAGTCGCACACCGGCATCTCCGCCGCGCAGGTCCAATCCTGGGTGATCTCCGGCTCGCAGGAGGTGCTGCATCGCGCCGCCAGCATGAGCGGCTCGTTTTTCCTGGGTGCGATCGGCTCACTGGTGGGCTTCGCGATCATGATCTGTCTGATGTTCTTTTTTCTCAGCGACGGCGATGTGATGTGCGCCCGTGCGCGCCGGCTCATTCCCCTGGACGAACTGCGCAAGGACCGGCTGTTCCGGCAATTGAGCGACGTGACGCGCGCCATCGTGTTCGGCACCACAGTGACCGCATTGCTGCAGGGCCTGCTGCTCGGCATCGGCTTCGCCATTGCGGGACTGCCCGCCCCCGTGGTGTTCGGCGTGCTGGTGGCGCTCGTGTCGATGCTGCCCGTGGGCGGCGCGACCTTCGCCTGGGTGCCGGCGACCGCCTGGCTGTTCTACGACGGCCGCTGGGGGTATGGGATTTTCATGCTGCTGTGGGGATTGATGCTGGCCGGTATCGACAATGTGCTGCGCCCGATGCTGATCTCGGGTCGCGCGCGAATATCCGCCATGGCGGTGTTCGTGGGCGTGCTCGGCGGCGTGCCGGCGTTCGGCGCCATCGGCATCATCGGCGGTCCGGTGGTGTTGTCGCTGGTCATCGCGCTGATCGAATTTGCCGAGGAGGCGGGCGGCGCACCGGGTCGCGCATAGTACAATCCGCGCCCCCATGGACGTATCCCACCTTCTCGATGGCTTGAACGACGCCCAGCGCGAGGCGGTCGGTTCGCCGCTCGGCGCCGCGCTGGTGTTGGCCGGTGCCGGCAGCGGCAAGACCCGCGTACTCGTGCACCGCGTGGCCTGGCTGATCCAGGTCGAGGGCGCCTCGCCGCACAGCATCCTCGCGGTCACCTTCACCAACAAGGCGGCGGCGGAGATGCGCACGCGCATCGAAACGTTGCTGGGAGTCCCGGGCGGCGCGCTCTGGATCGGCACTTTCCATGGCCTCACGCACCGGCTGCTGCGCCTGCATTGGCGCGACGCCGGTCTGCCGCAAAACTTTCAAATCCTGGACTCCGAGGATCAGGCGCGACTGCTGCGCAAGGTGCTCAAAGCCCTCGAACTCGACGAGACGCGTTGGGTGCCGCGTGAGATCCTCTGGTTCATCAACGCGCAGAAGGACGAGGGCCTGCGGGCCAAGCACATCAAGGACGATGGCGACCCGACGCGCCGCCAGCTGATCAGGATCTACCAGGCGTACGAGCAGGCCTGCCAGCGCGCCGGGGTGGTGGATTTCGCCGAACTGCTGCTGCGCGCGTACGAGTTGTGGCGCGATCATCCCGCCCTGCTGCAGCATTATCGCAGCCGCTTCCGTCACGTGCTGATCGATGAGTTTCAAGACACCAACGCGATCCAGTACAAATGGCTCACACTGCTGGCGGGTCCCGACGGGCTGCCGTTCGCGGTGGGCGATGATGATCAATCGATCTACCGCTGGCGCGGCGCCCGGGTCGAGAATTTGAACCAATTCCGGCGCGACTACCCGCGCGCGGTGCTCTACAAGCTCGAGCAGAATTACCGCTCCACCGGCACGATCCTCAAGGCCGCCAACGCCCTCATCGCCCACAATGCCGGCCGCCTCGGCAAAACACTGTGGACCGCCGGTGCGGACGGCGAGCGCGTCAAGCTGTACGCCGCGTTCAACGAACGCGACGAGGCGGACTTCGTGGTCAATCGCATCCGCGACTGGGTGGAGCATGGCGGAGCGCGGCGCGAGGTGGCGGTGCTGTACCGCTCCAATGCGCAGTCACGGGTGTTCGAAGAGGCGTTCCTGAACGCACGCATGCCGTATCGGGTGTATGGGGGCTTGAGATTCTTCGAGCGGGCCGAGATCAAGGACGCACTCGCCTACCTGCGGCTGGTGGCGAGCCGCGCGGACGACACCTCGTTCGAGCGGGTGGTGAATCTGCCGACGCGCGGCATCGGCGCCAAGACCCTGGAGCAGCTGCGCGAGACGGCGCGCGCCCAGGGCACCTCGCTGTGGATGGCGGCCATCGCCAACATCGGCGGCGGACTGCCCCAACGCGCCGCGCTCGCGCTCCAGGCTTTCATCGATCTCATCGAGAAGCTCGCCGCCGAAGTACGCGGCCTGGAGTTGCACGAGCAGGTCGATCACGTGATTCAGTCGAGCGGCTTGATCGAGCATTTCAAGCGCGAAAAAGGCGAACGTGGCGAGGGGCGCGTCGAGAATTTGCTGGAGCTCGTGAGCGCGGCGCGCGGCTTCTCGCCCGAGGGCGAGACGGACATGCAGCCGCTCGAATCCTTCCTCGCCCACGCGGTGCTCGAGTCGGGCGAGGGTCAGGCGGATCCCTATGCCGACTGCGTGCAGATGATGACCCTGCATTCGGCCAAGGGACTGGAGTTTCCGGTGGTGTTCCTCGCCGGCATGGAGGACGGCCTGTTCCCGCACCAGCGTTCGGTCGCCGACCTCGCGGGCCTCGAGGAGGAGCGGCGGCTGTGCTACGTCGGCGCCACCCGCGCCATGCGCCAGCTCTATATCACCTATGCCGAGCAGCGCCGCCTGTATGGCGTCGATCAGTACGGCCAGCCCTCGCGCTTCATCGGCGAGCTGCCGCCCGAACTGCTCGAGGAGATTCGCCCGCGGCTGCAGGTGTCGCGGCCGGTTTTCGTCAAGCGCTCGACCGGCCTCGACGAGTCACCGAGTTCGGGGATGCGCATGGGCAGCCGCGTGCGGCACTCGAAATTCGGCGACGGCGTGGTGCTCAACTTCGAGGGCAATGGACCGCAGGCGCGCATTCAGGTGAATTTCGAACGCCAGGGTACGAAATGGCTGATGCTCTCGTATGCCAACCTCGAGGTGGTGTAACGGCGCTGGAATCGGGGCGCCGTGCGCTCGGTATATCCACCACGCTGGCTAATTTGCGTAAAAGTGATCGAAATTTTCCACTCAGCCGATAATTAATCGAAAATGGGATTTTCTTGCCATATTCGCGTTTAAATCCCGATCTAGTGGAATAAACTTCACCGAACCGCGCCATCCCAGTCGCGATCCAGCCGTTTGGCGGCCAGCAGATAGAAGATTGCCGCCAGCAGGTAAAATCCGGTCCCCGACAGAATCGCGTAACGTAACGCCTCGACACCGGCGCGGACCTTGAACGCATCCGAGAGCACGCCGATCAGCGTGGTCCCCAAACCGATGCCGAGCAGGTTGTTGATGAACAGGAACACCGCCGAGGAGGTCGCACGCATCCCGGCGGGTACCAGGTGCTGCACGGCGGTCAGCACCGGGCCCAACCAGGCGAGCCCGAGCGCCGTGGGCAGCAGCAGCACCCCTAAGCAAACCGACAGCTGGGTCGCCGACACGCCGACCACATAGAACGGGATGGTGGCAAGAAACGCGACCGCCGGAATCAGCCCATAAGCGGCCTTGCGGCGCGTACCGCGGGCGTCGGCCAAGGCGCCGCCGAGCCAGATGCCGGCCATGCCGCCGACCAGCACCAGGGCCCCGTAGGCGAGCGAGGCCTGCAGCAACGTGAGCGAGAAGCTGCGCACCAGGAAGGAGGGCATCCAGAAGAACAGCCCATAACCCATCATCGAGCAGCAGGCCGAGCCGAGCGCGAGCGCCCAGAAACTCGGCTTGCCCGCGAGCGTGGCCAACACCAGGGCGAAGCTCGCAGGTGCGGCGGCTGCGGACGCGGGCCGCCGGTCGAGGGCGCCGCGCAGGGGTTCGCGCACCGTCATCTTGAGCAGCGGCGCCAGCAACAATCCCGCCGCCCCCACGACCAGGAAGGCCATGCGCCAGCTCAGCCAATGGCTGATGAATCCCCCGAGCACGACGCCGGTGGCGCCGCCCAAGGGTATGCCGAACGAATAGACGGCGAGCGCGCGGGCGCGCTGCGCGACCGGGAAGTAGTCGCAGATCAGCGAGTAGGCCGGCGCGACCCCGCCCGCTTCGCCCACGCCAACACCCAGACGGGCCATGAACAGCTGCGCGAAGCTGTGAGTGAACCCGCACGCGGCGGTCATCACGCTCCACAGCCCCAACGCCGCGGTCATGATGCCCACCCGGCTCACGCGGTCGGCCCAGCGCGCGATCGGAATCCCGAGCAGCGTGTAGAAGATCGCGAAGGCCAGGCCGCCCATCAGACCCAACTGCGTGTCGGTGAGCCCGAGTTCGGCCTTGATCGGCACCGCCAGGATGCCGACGATCTGGCGGTCGATGAAGTTGAAGGTGTACACGGCGACGAGAATGACGAGCACGTACGCGCGATATGTCAGTGCCGCTTGAGGGTCCTCTGCGGTAACGCGTAGCTCGTTGGGCACACAAATCTCCTGGGCCGGAACAATGTGGGACAATGCACGGCATGGCTGTGCGGCGCAAGAAAACCAGTAAACAAGCCGGCACCATGCGTCCCGCCAAGGAGCGCATCCTCGACGCGGCGGAGGCGCTGTTCGCGCACCATGGCTTCTACGGCGTCTCGGTGCGCGAGATCACCAAGGCGGCGCAGGTCGACGTGGCGCTGGTGAGCTATCACTTCGGCGGCAAGCGCGAACTGTTCACCGCCGTGTTTCAACGGCGCGCCGAGCAGCTCAATCCCGAGCGGCTCGCCATGCTCGAGGAGGTGCGGCGGGCGGCGCTGCCCGCCGCGCCAACCCTCGAGCAGATCGTCTACGCCTTCACCTATCCGCTGCTCGAGCGTTCGGCGCGCGGCGGTCCGGGCTGGAAGAGTTATTTCGCGCTCGTGGCCCAGGTCAACAATTCACCGCAATGGGCGCCGGTGCTCATGACCCAGCATTTCGATCCGTTGGTGGAGAAATTCATCGCGGTGCTGCGCGAAGCGCTCCCCGATTGCGCCCCGCGCGAGATCTATTGGGGCTACCAATTCCTGACCGGCGCACTCACGCTCACCTTCGCGGAGACCGGCCGCATCGACCGCTTGTCGGGAGGCCTGTGCCAATCCTCCGACCTCGACAGCGTGCATGAGCGGCTGGCCCCGTTCGTCGCCGCCGGCTTTCAGGCGCTGTGCGGCAACACCTCGGGCGGGAATACACGGGGCGGCCGCCCGCCGGGCGACAAGGCACCCGCCCGCCCGGTACGCGAGCGGCGCTCATGATCGGGCTGCTGCAACGGGTGCAGAAGGCGCAGGTGCACATCGGCGGCGAGTGCGAGGCGGCGATCGGCCCGGGTCTGTTGGTGCTGGTGGGCGTGCGGCCGGGCGACGACGAGGCAGCCGGCGACCGGCTGCTGGATAAACTGCTCAAATACCGCATTTTCTCCGATGATGCCGGCAAGATGAACCTTAGTTTGCGTCAGATCAAGGGAGATCTCTTGCTGGTGCCGCAATTCACCCTGGCGGCCGACACCCGCCATGGCCTGCGGCCCGGGTTTTCGACCGCCGCGCCGCCGGAGCAGGGCCGTCGACTGTTCCACGCCTTGGTCGAGGGCGCGCGCGCCGCGCACGCGCCGGTCGCGAGCGGCGTTTTCGGCGCGGACATGCAGGTGTCACTGGTGAACGACGGCCCGGTCACATTCTGGCTGGAGAGCTGATTTTTCGAGCAGCGGCCAAATGCGACCGAACACGCAGCCGGGTGCTGATGTCAAATGTCATAATCTCGTTGGCGTATCATTGGCGCCAATACCTAAATGATTGCCGTGGACTCGGAGAAGCGACATGTTCGATTCAAAAATGTTACTGGTGATCCTGGCGATCGCCTTGGTGGTTTTCGGCACCAAGCGGTTGCGCTCGATCGGTTCGGATCTTGGCGCCGCCGTCAAAGGCTTCAAGCAGGCCATGAACGACGGCGAAACGGAAGAGCAGGTCAAGCAGCTGAAGCAGCAGAAGGACGCTGATTTCGAATCAGGGGTCGCGGCCGCAGCCGCCACGCCGGCCGACGTCAAGGCACCCCCCAAGCCGAACGCCTGATGCGGCATGCTTGATTTCGGATTCTCGGAAATCCTGCTCACTTCCGCCATCGCCCTCGTGGTGCTCGGTCCGGAGCGGTTGCCCAAGGTTGCCCGGCAGGTCGGCAACTGGATGGGCCGCGCGCGCGTGATGGCGCGGCAGCTCACCGAGCAACTCGAACGCGAAGTGAGTGCCGACGAGCTGATCAAGCAGCAGCTCAAAACCAGCGTCCCGGCGCCCGCCGCACCGACCGCGCTGGCCTCCCCGATGGCGACGGCTGCGACTGTTGCCGCTCCCACGCCAATGCCCGCACCGGCAACCGATGCGCCGCCGGCGATTCCAGCCACCGAGCTCGCCGACACCGCGGAGTACCGCGCGGAAGTGAATCGCACCAGCGTGGCATCCATGCATCCCGCGACACCGCCGCCGCAGCCGCAGCCGGAAACCATCCGCGCCGAATCCAGCATCCCGCACAATGAGTGAGCCCGAAGGCGAACCCGGCGGTCTCGCCGAGGGTACGCTCATCTCGCATTTGCTCGAGCTGCGCGACCGGTTGCTCAAGGCGATGCTGGCCGTCGGCATCTGCTTCATTCCGTGCGCGGCGTACATGAATCAACTGTTCACCTTCGTCGCCGAACCGCTCAAGCGCAAGCTGCCGCTCGGCGCGACGCTCATCGCCACCAGCGTGGTGGCGCCGTTCACCGTGCCGTTCAAGCTCGCCCTCGTGCTAGCCATCGGTCTCGCCATGCCCTTCGTGCTTTACCAGGCCTGGGCATTCGTCGCACCCGGCTTGTACCGGCACGAGAAGAAGCTCGCCGTACCGCTGCTCATCTCCAGCATCCTGCTGTTTTATCTCGGCGCCGCGTTCGCCTACTACGTGGTGTTTCCGGTGATGTTGAGCTTCTTCGTTGCCACCACGCCGAGCGGCGTGCAGATGATGACCGACATGGGCAGCTATCTGGACTTCGTGATGGTGCTGCTGCTCGCCTTCGGCGTCGCGTTCGAGGTCCCCGTGGCGACGGTGCTGCTGGTTTGGACCGGCTTCGTCCGGTTGCCCACGCTCAAGAAGAACCGCGGCTTCGTGCTGCTCGGAATCTTCATTTTCGCCGCCTTCGTGACGCCGCCGGACGCCGTGTCGCAAAGTGCCATGGCGGTTCCCATGTATTTTCTCTACGAGATCGGCATTGTCATGGCGGGTTTGCTGCTCAAGGACAAGATCGCGGCACGCGCCAAGGCTGAAGAGGCCGAGCGCGAGGCCGGAGCGTAAACGGTCAGCGAGTCCATGCGCGACTCCCGGTATTCGCTGAAGCTGATGGTGTGCCTGGGCACCATCTATCTGGTGTGGGGATCGAGCTTTTTGTTCTCGAAGATCGCGGTCAGCAATCTTCCCATCGCCCTGTTCTCGGCCATCCGCTTTCTCACCGCAGGTATCTTGCTGGCCTGCGCCGCGCATTTCTGGGGCGGACATGCCTTTCCGCGCCGCGCGGTCGATTGGCGCCATGTGCTGGTGTGCGGTTTTTTCATGGTGTTCGTGAGCAACGGCCTCAACACCTGGGCGATGCACTACATCGCCAGCAGCCAGTCGGCCTTGCTCAACGCCACCAGCGCTTTTTGGATTGCCGGCCTCGGGGTCTTCGGACGGCGCGGGCACCCGCTCACCCGCTGGGCCGTGCTCGGCATGCTGATCGGCTTCGCGGGCACTGCGCTCATGCTGATTCCGAAGGGGGGACTTGGGGCCACGAGCCTGCTGGCCGAAATGGGTGCGCTGACCGCCTGCGCCGCGTGGGCGCTCGGCACGCTGTATTACCGCAGCATCGACACGAGCCTGAGCTCGCTCATGTTCATGGCGCTGCAGATGTGCGTGGGCGGGCTCATGCTGCTCATGGTGGCGATCGCCCACGGTGATCCCAAGCACTGGTCGCCGAATCCCGCCGGGCTTGTGGCCCTGGGTTACCTCACCTTCTTCAGCTCATGCCTGGCCTACACCGCGTATGGATGGCTGA
>Ga0181534_10000780_pt1 | contig 22003 bp, 13 predicted proteins | sample PEATcosm2014_Bin_37_FD_119758 | JGI IMG/M metagenome (GOLD analysis project Ga0181534, IMG submission 119758) | Peatland microbial communities from MTU Mesocosm Facility, Houghton, MI, USA - PEATcosm2014_Bin17_10_metaG | ecosystem: Environmental > Terrestrial > Soil > Wetlands > Peat | place...
GCAAGCACGCCGAGTGGCCCCATCTCTGGAAATTGTTTCCGTGGGTGGTGGTCGGCATTCTGTTGGGCTGTTTTGCGCTGGACAAATTCAGTAACGCGGAGGCGCAACGGTCCATCGGCGGAATCCTGCTCGCCATGGTGGCGCTGCAATTCTGGCGGCGAAGCCAGCCGGACGATCTTGCCTCCCGGCTGCCGCACGCCGGATGGTTCGCCGCGCTCACGGGAATCGCCGCCGGATTCTCGACCATGACCGCCAACGCTGCCGGGCCGGTGATGGTGCTTTATCTTCTGGCCATCGGCTTGCCGAAACTCGCGCTTGTGGGGACCGGTGCGTGGTTCTTCCTGCTCGTCAACGTCTTCAAAGTCCCCTTCAGCCTCCATCTGGCCTTGATCACCACCGGCTCGCTCCGGACGGATGCCCTGCTGGTCCTGCCCATGGTGCCGGGCGCGCTGCTGGGACCGGTGCTCCTGAAGCGGATCAACCAAAAAGCGTTTGAAACCATGGTGCTGGCCTTCACCATTCTGGCGGCGTTGAGGCTGCTGGTTTGAAATCAAGAAATCGTGACAAGCACGCTCATTAGCACGAGTCGCGTGGTCAGGTGGACGATTGTGTGGGCATGACCCGGAGCCTGTTCTTCTCAAACAATCACTGGCGGAAATTAAATCGATTCTTGCGGAAAAATTCCCCGGGCTTTGTTTACTGCCATGGTGATTCTTAATGGCGTCGCGCTTTAGCTGAACGTTTGGTTCGGTAAGCCACTTTCTTTTCTGCAAGAACCATTGACAGCTGTTGCCCGTCCTCGTGTTCAACCGCACCGTATTCACCATTCATTACAAGTTCATCGCCCACAAAATCAGGATACAAAGCCGCAAGTCTGGGAATGGAGCGTTCTGCCAGTTTGAAATAATCCTGATCCAACTCAACACCGATGGAATCGTAACCAACCGCTTCGGCAGCCGCGATGGTTGAACCAGAGCCCATAAACGGATCGAGCACTACGCCTTCGCCAAGCGGGAGCAGCGCGCGAACTAAAATGCGCATGAAATGTTGCGGTTTGAGACAAGGGTGGTTTGAAATCGCCTCTTCGCGATCTGGAGTGCGTCCACTTGGGATTGAATCGGGCAAAGGTTTGTCAATCGAAGGCCGCCGAAGACCGCCAGTTTTCCATTGGCGAAGATTTTCGGCCACGGTTTTTTCTACGATGGGCTTTCGGAAAAGCATCCACGGTTCGTAAGCACCTTTGGGCGTCACACAAATTTCTGGAAATTCCCGTTCGGCATTCTTTGGCCTGTCGCCACCACGAAAGCTGAAATATAGCCGCATGATTGCGGTTCGCACTTCGTAGCCCGCCTCGGTCATCGCGCTCTGGACGAGGTGTTGCAAAATTGGATGCCCAGCTACACACACGTGAGCGCCTGGCACGAGTGCGGGCCACAAAGCCTTGCCCCATTCATGAAAGAAACGCCGAAGTTCCAGCTTTTGTGCGTCAGTCAAAACAGTAAAGCGAGGCAACGGGTCACGCTGGCTGCCGCCGATTGTCGGTGGAAGCCGCCACACTCCACCGCGTCCGGCGCGAAGTTTGGCAACCTCCTTCCCCGTAAATTCTAAAACACCGTAGGGCGGGTCCGTGCAGACGGCATGAAGTGAATGCGGCTTACACTCGCGCAGCCAGTCGAAACAATCCGCATGGTGAATCCGATACATTTCTTATCTGCGAACAAGTTCAACTATAGGCGAAAGACAATCAAGCTCAAAACGTGTATCAACTATGGGCGAAATGGATACCAAAACGATCATAGGGCGTTTTATTCGCAAACTCCGCGAACAAAAACAGCTCACCCAGGAGCAGTTGGCTGCCAAGACGGGTATCACTTACCAGCATCTTTCCGGCATGGAAAACGGTCGCGAGAATTTCACGATTGATATTCTTGAATCTCTGGCTCGTGCACTCGCCTTCCCGTTGCCACAATTCATCGCGGGTGCATTTGCCCCCGAACCGACCACAGCCGGCATTAAGGTCAATCACGTTTTTTTTCGCCCAGAAGTCCCATTGCCGTCGGGCATGGACATATCCCACTTGGAAGCAGCGATGAATGCAACGCAAAGTATCGTGGCTCGCATCAACGCCAATTTGCTTGCCAGCGGAGCAAAACCACTGGCGGAATACATTCAAGGCAATAACTTCAGCGGACTTGTTTCAAATGTTTTCTGCGATGCTCTCAACGACCATTCGCCCTACAAGCACAACTCCGATCAAGCCTATCCCGATCTCATCAATCCGGCGGCAAAGAAAGGCGGCAAGCCTGCTGGTTTGGAGGTGAAATCCACAATTCAAATCGGAAAAGGTGGCGAAAGTCACAACGGTCATTCTGGCTGGCACCTCATCGCGTGTTTCCAGATTGAGCCGCAAACAGGAAATGTCCGCTTCGTCCATCTCATGTTTGCGGTGCTGAACGGACATAATCAACCCGAACCCGATTGGACATACGTTGGCAGCAAGGTCAACGCCACTACAGGCAGTCGCCGCACTGAAACCTATAACACGACATTAGCAGGCACGACGAAACTTCGTGACGGTTCTGCTTTCCTTGACCCGACAACTGTGGATTTCAAACGCTGGCGTCAGGGGCGTAAAGGTGCTGTTCCTTCTTACTCAATCTTTGCGAAGTCTTGACCACTTTCTGCTGGTCATTCAATTTTACACTTGTCACTTCACCCGTGCGCTGACGGGCTGGCTCCAGGGACCCTGGCCGTGGGCGTTGCTGGCGGACACTCGGAACCAGTATTTCCTCCCGCTCGCCAGCCCGCTCACGTCGCAGGTTTGTTTGACGCAGAGGGTCGCGTGCTTCCAGCCGGTCCGCGCCGCGCGGTCGGTGGTCGTCTGGATGATGAAGGCGCAGCGGCGGACGGGCCGTTTCCAGCGCAGCCGCACCCGGCCTTCAAAGTCCGTGGAGATGACGCGCAGCAGAGAGGGCGCGCCCGGCACGCCCACCGGCTGCTTGTCCTTCACCACGCCCAGCCCCGCCGCAAGCAACACCGCCGGTTCGCCGCCGGTGGCGGCCATCAGCCCGGTGGCGGCATCGGTCGTCTGCTCGCGCATGGCGCGCACCTTTGTTGCCCGTTTTGCCAGTGCGGCCTTCAATGCGGTCTTCAAAACCTCCACATCCAAGTGCGCTTGGGCCGCCTCCGCCACGCTGTCCGCAACGGGAGGACCGGTCATGTATTTCCGGTGCGCCGCAGGCAGCTTGCCGATCCCGGTCGCCACGCGCCGGCAAATGGCAATTTGCTCGAGGACCGTCTTGTTTCCGAAGCCGAGTTTGAAGCGTTTCATGGATTTTTAACGATTTCGCCCCCGGACATAGTCAAATCCCCCGGCAAAGCGGCAAAGTCGGGGACAATTCGGGGCAATTCCACCCGGGAAGCGGTTAATTCCGTCAAAGAGTTGGTTAATTTGCATAAAAACCTGATTAACTCGCTTTCAGACTTAACCAAGTCATAGACCTTTTTTAGTAATAATCAATATTTATCTCCATCATTGCTTTGGAAAGAAGGAAGGTCCGAAGCGGACAAGCCAAGAAACCTCATGGAAAAGCAAAGAAAACCCGCCAACTTGCAGAGAAACTTCGCCGAGCAACCCGAGTCGCTTACGAACCTTGCAGGAAACCTCGCGGAAAAGGGAAGAAAGGCCGCGAAAGTTCCCCGGTCCGTCTGACAACTTCCAGGAAAAGAGACGGACTTTGGCAGTAATTTATGTTTGTCGCCATATTTGGATCATGATTTTCCAACAATTTTGCCGGATTTCACCCAATTTCAATCCCCACCGGACAATGGTCGCTGCCGGTCACGGCGGGCCGGATAAAGGCGCGCTTGAGCCGCGGGCGCAGTGATTTGGAAATGAGGAAATAATCAATGCGCCAGCCGACGTTGCGGGAGCGCGCGCCACCCATCACGCTCCACCAACTGTAATGTCCCCCGCCCGGCTCGAACTCTCGGAAGGTGTCGAGGAAACCGGCGTTCACCAGCGCCGTGAAACCGTTGCGCTCCTCAATCGTGAAACCGTGGTTGTGGATGTTGGCCTTGGGATTGGCGAGGTCAATCTCGGTGTGCGCCACGTTGAGGTCGCCGCAGAAAATCACGGGCTTCTTTTTCTCCAGTTTTTTCAGATAGGCCAGAAAGTCCCAGTCCCATTTCTGGCGATAAGTGAGCCGCGACAAATCGCGCTTGGAGTTCGGCACATAGACGTTCACGAGGAAGAAATCGGCGAACTCGGCGGCGAGCACGCGGCCTTCCTTGTCATGCTCGGCAATGCCGATGTGCTGAATGACATTCAGGGGCCGCGCCTTGGTAAAGATAGCCGTGCCGGAATAGCCCTTTTTCTCCGCGCTGTTCCAGTAGGTCGTGTATTTCGCGGGCCAGAGCTGTTCCACCTGGTCGGGCGTGCATTTGGTTTCCTGCAGGCAAAGGACATCGGGCTTCTCGGCGTCGAGAAACTCCAGAAAGTTTTTCTTCAGCACGGCGCGCAGGCCGTTGACGTTCCATGAAATCAGTTTCATGCCGGAAGAATAAACCACGGATGAACACGGATAAACACAGATTTGCCTTCTCGTCCTCGTCCTCGAAATTGTGGCATGGTTCGATTACGAGAACGAGGACGAGGAGGATTTCGCCACGTTGACGGCGCGAAGGCGGACGACTACTTTGCGGGCGAACGGAATGAAACACCTCACAAAATGGAGCGGTTTGATTCTCCTGCTCGCCGCGTCGCAAGGCGCGTTTGCCGGCGAACCGTGGCAGGATGCGCTGGCGCGGATGCCGCTGGCAGTTCCAACCACAGAATTGAACCGGACAAATTGTGTCCCGCTCTTGCTCGGTTCCTTTCAATCCAATGGCGTTGTGAAGGCATTCATTTTCATGCCGGGCGCGACCGATGAGCTGTATTTCTTCCGGCGCGCACACGCGGCGCTGATCAACGCCAATCCTTCGCTGCTCGACGCGGTCATGGCGCTGACGAATCAGACTTTTATCCAGGTCACATTCCAGCCGCCGCTGTTGCTGCTGCACACGACGGAGGATTCGCTGGACATGATTGCCGTCGTCAAAAATGAATCCTCGGCTGCGAAATTACATCAACGGCTTGTGCCCGGCCGTGTGCAACTCGAGGATGCGGATTGGGGAGCCGTGCGAACCGCGCTCAAGGGGAAATTGAACATCGGCCTGCGCCCATTTGAGAACGCGTCGGAAACGTGGCATTTTTATAGGCACGACTTCGCGGCCTGCGGTGTCACGGATTGGGAGATGCTGGAAACACTGGCGCTGGCGGGCAAGACCACTTTCACCGTGAACTGGCTCACGGCGAAATTCCAGCCGGACCGGCGCGAAGGCATCACGCCGAAGCTGGAAACGTTTCCTGCCCGTTAGAATTGGCCCGTCAGTCAGCCAACACCGGGCAAATCGGGTTTGACTCCTTTACGAAGTGCAAGTGCCATATCTGTCGCTTCGGCGAACCATTCTTTAATTTTACCACTGTCACCGTCATATTTATCACTAAATTCTTCATATATTCGGAACCCGTTTTTTTCTGGCCATTCTTCATATTTCATATTGTTGGCAGTTTTCGCTTCTTTATTGAACAGCTTTTCTGGATCAGTTGGGCGATTGATCCAATGAGTTTCAACGCTCATTACCAGCTTCGGTGAAAGCAGAAAATTAATCCAAAATTTCTCCGCATTGCCCCCAAGGCAAATCCATTGCTCTTCGCCTTTTTCGAACCATTGCGGCTTCTTGTCCAATATGCTTCTTAATTCTTCAGAATCAGAATTTTCTCGGAACTTAGCGAGCAATTGTTGGATGCCATAGCAGAACCGAATGTTGTCTGCGAACGACGATTGATCAAATGACGGTTTGCCGATTAGTTTTGGTATATTCATGTGATACATTCCTTTCTCTTTTAGAAAATCAGCGAATTGGGCGCAGACAAATTTGACGGCAGGCAGATTCAACTTATCGCCAGCTTGGAGGTGTCGCATCCCTGATAATTCCATGAGTGCTTGCTGAACCATAGCCCATTTCATGGGGATTACAGGAATACTATTATCGTCAGTTCCCGGGCTTTTGCCCGATGGTGAAAGAAGAACAAGAAATTTCGTTTGAAAGTCCTTAAACCGATCTTCCGTCTTCAACGCCTTTTGATAATCAGGAATTTGGTTTTCGGTGAAATGCCATTTCACTTTGTCTTCCAAGACGATAACAAAATCCTTTGACTGAATAACCAAATCAAAACGCCGCCTTTTTTTGTTTGTTGTCGAGCTTCCATCTCCTTCGTCATCGGCATGGGTAAATCCCAACTGTGTATGGATTTCAATTCCATCTCCACCGTCTTGCGGAAGGTTCACACTGTTTGATCCCGGAGCGCTGTTCCTAATAAGCTGGAAGAAATCCTTGCGAAATTCTTTCGACCGCAGGCACCAAGCCAATGCTTCGGTATAATAATCTTCCAATGCAGTTCGTTTTCGCTTTTCCCCAATACGGGGCGTGTATGAAAACAATCGACTGAAAAGATTATCCGCTGATAAATCGTCATTTTTCATTTTTCAGTAAAATTAAGGGATCAGTCCCAAGCGTTTCACTCCGGCGCAAACGCTACGGCGCTCATAAAGGGGTCAGTCCCAGCATTCTATTCCGGCACAAATGCCACCACGCTCAAAGGCGGCAGATAAAATTCCGCCGAATGCCGCTGGCCGTGGCAGGAAATGTTCCCCGCCGTCACGCCGCCCAGATTGCCCTTGTTGCCGCCGCCGTAAATCCCGGCGTCGCTGTTCAGCACTTCGCGCCATTTACCCGCGCGCGGCAGGCCGATGCGGTAATTCGGACGCGGCACCGGCGTGAGATTCAGGATGACGGCAAGCTGTTTCGAACCGTCGGCGGTCTGGCGCATGAACGAAAGAATGCTGTTCTCGCGGTCATTGCAGTCAATCCACCAGAAACCGGCGTGATCGTAATCCGCCTGCCACAGCGCGGGCGTGGCGGCGTAAAGTTTGTTCAGGTCCTCGACGAATTTCTGTAGGCCGCGATGGAACGGCCCGGCGTCGAGCAGCCACCAGTCCAATTGCGCGTTCTCGTTCCACTCGGCGCGCTGGCCGAATTCGCCGCCCATAAACATCAATTTCTTCCCGGGGAAAAGCCATTGATAAGCGAACAGGGCGCGCAGGTTGGCAAATTTCTGCCAGTCGTCGCCGGGCATCCGGCCAATCAAGGACAGCTTGCCGTGAACCACCTCGTCGTGCGAGAGCGGCAGGATGAAATTTTCGTTGAAGTGGTAGAGCATCGCGAACGTGAGGTCGTTCTGGTGATATTTGCGATGGACCGGCTCGTGCTTGAAGTAGCCGAGCGTGTCGTGCATCCAGCCCATGTTCCACTTGAACGAGAAGCCCAGGCCGCCGAGATACGGCGGACGCGTCACCAGCGGCCATGCGGTGGATTCCTCGGCAATGGTCATCACGCCGGGAAATTCCACGTGCGTGATGTGGTTGAACTTTTTCAGGAATTCAATCGCCTCCAGATTTTCGCGTCCGCCAAACTGGTTCGGAATCCACTGGCCCTCTTTGCGCGAATAGTCGAGGTAAAGCATCGAGGCCACGGCGTCCACGCGCAGGCCGTCAATGTGAAAGCGCTCGCACCAGAACAGCGCGTTGGCGACGAGAAAATTGGAAACCTCGTTCCGGCCGAAATTGAAAATCAGCGTGCCCCAGTCCTGGTGCGCACCCTTGCGCGGGTCTTCGTGCTCGAACAGCGCCGTGCCGTCGAACTTGGCGAGCGCCCACTCGTCGCGTGGAAAATGCGCGGGCACCCAGTCCACGATGACGCCGATGCCGGCCTCGTGCAGCGCGTTGACGAGAAACTGAAAATCGTCCGGCGTGCCGAACCGGCTGGTCGGCGCGTAAAAGCCGGTGACCTGATAACCCCACGACGGATAATAGGCGTGCTCGGCCACCGGCAGAAATTCCACATGCGTGAAGCCGAGACGCTTGACGTATTCGACCAGCGGCTTGGCCAGTTCGCGATAGCTCCAGGATTCGTTCGCCGATTTTTTCTGCCACGAGCCGACGTGGATCTCGTAAACGCTCATCGGCGAGCGCAGCGTGTCGCGTTCGCGGCGCTGCTTGAGCCAGGCGGCATCGTTCCACTTGAATTTTTTCGTTTCCCAGACGATGGCGGCCTGCTTGGGCGCAACCTCGAAGAAAAATCCGAACGGGTCGGTGTTCAGCTTGATGTTGCCGTGCGCGTCGCGGATTTCAAATTTGTAATGCGCGCCCTGCCCCGCGCCGGGAATGAAAATTTCCCAGACGCCGGAAGCGCCGAGCAACCGCATGGGATGAAAGCGCCCGTCCCAATTGTTGAAGTCACCCACGACGCTGATGCGCTGGGCATTCGGCGCCCAGACGGCAAAGCTTGTGCCAGGCACGCCATCAATCGTGCGCAGTTGCGCGCCGAGCTTCTCGAATATTTTCCGCTCGTCGCCCTTGCCGAAGAGGAACAAGTCCGACTCGCCGAGCGTCGGCAGAAAGGAAAACGTGTCGCGAGTGCGGCGCGTTCTGCCGGCTTTATCCGTGATGACGAAGTCGTAGGCGTAAACCTTGTTCGCCGATCTGGTGACGCCTTCAAAAATGTCCGTGTTTGGAATTCGCGCCAGTTCGATTTTCGGCTTGTCCTTTTCGTGCGTGGGCTGGATGACGACTTTGGCGGCGTCCGGGAGCAAGGCGCGGGCGACGAGGCCGGAACCGTCACCGAGCGGGTGCATGCCGAGCAGCGTGTGGGGCGACTGGTGCGTCAGATCAACCAGACCGCGCAACTCATCTTTGGTCAGCAACATGACAACAAAAGATTAACAGAGTGTGTCCAGAATCCCAATGCCGTTTATTCGCTGTTTTTATTTATGATTCCGGCGCTTCTTGAACTTTTTGTCCGTGGCGGGACATCACATTGCACCCGCAAATTATCCGGGCGATTTTATCGCTTGCAACCATCCGGAGGCGTGCTGAAACTTTTCCCGTCAATCATGAAACTAAAAATCATTCCTTCAACCCGCACGAAATTTGCCGCCGCGCTGCTGCTGACGGCGGGCATCTGGATTCCCGGACGGCTCACGGCGCAGGAACATTCCGACTACGCCTTTGGCGCCGATGTCTCATTCCTCAAACAGATGGAGGATGGCGGAACCCAGTTCAAAGATGCCGGCGTGGGGAAACCCGGGCTGCAAATCCTCCGCGACCACGGCTACAACTGGATCCGGCTGCGCATCTGCGTGGACCCGGTCAGCAACGGCCTGCCGAATGATCTGTCCTACACGCTGGCCATGGCGAAGCAAGCGCGCGCGCTGGGCTTCAAGTTTTTCCTCACCTTCCACTACGCGAACGGCTGGGCCGACCCGCGCAACGAACCCACGCCGCGCGACTGGCGCGAGCTCACGCCCGACGCGCTGGTGGAACAGGTTTTCATTTACACGAGCAACACCATCGCCGCCTTCCGCGACGCGGGAGTGATGCCGGACATGGTGGGCATCGGCAACGAAGTTTCCAACGGCTTCTTCATGCCGCAGGGCAAACTGCCGGAGAACTGGGACACGTTTGCCGCGCTCATCTACGCCGGCATCAACGGCGTGGACGCGGGACGCGGCAACAATCGCCGCCCGAAAATCCTCATCCACGTGGATCACGGCGGCGACCTATATTTGACGAAGACATTTTTCTACAAGTTGAACAGCTACGGCATTCCCTATGACGTGATCGGGTTCTCATTCTATCCGTGGTCGCATGGGACGCTCGTGGATTTGCGCGCCAACCTGCGCTACGCCGCCGGGGATTTGAAGAAGGACGTGATGGTGGTGGAAACCGGCTATTACTACAGCCCGAGCCGGTATTTCACAAACAGCCCGGGGCCGTTTCCGGAAACGCCGGAGGGCCAGAAACAATGGCTTGAGTCGGTGAATGAAGCGGTGATGGCCACACCCGATGGCCGCAGCAAGGGCGTATTCTGGTGGGAGCCGTCAGCGGGGCGTGGACTGGTGCAGCGCGGTTTTTTTGACGCGGACCACAACTCGCAACCGGTGTTGGACGCGTTCCTGCCCTACACACGACCGATGCACCGCACCGACAACCAGACCCCGCCGCGCGTGCCGCCGTCCGCCCTGAAATTCGGACCGGCACCGTGAAGAGGAAGGCAGGGCTAAAGGCTGAAGGCTGAGTGAAAAATTCTACACCTCATCCGGCCTGCGGCCACCTTCTCCCCATCCGATGTGGAGAAGGAATAGCGACGCGTGTTTCATTTCGCCGCCCAAATAGAATCGCCTTGACTCGGCGGGTGGTTGAGAATCCCCTTGTGGGGGACGCGAAACATTTTGGCAACGGGAATTCATTTCATGCAAAACGCGAATCAAACGCCGCAGGCCGGACCGATGGACGGACTGATTCAGGAGAGCCAGTTCGTCGGCTGGGTGTATCAGATGGATTACGAACAGGCGCTCATCCTGACCCATGACACCTGGAAGCTGCGGGCCAAAGGCGTGCCACTCCATTGTTTTCTGGTGGCGGCGGGTGCAAAAAAAATGGATGCGCCGCGGGAAATCCTGCTGTTGCGCGTGACCGGCCCGGCGGCTTTGCCGCAGGACGACGAGGCGGCAGAGGCCAAGATCGAAGCGTGCCAGGGCCGCGCCGCGGACCAGACCCGCGACGACACGAAGGATGAATTTCAATACGGCGGGTTGAAGTGCCGTGTGCTCGGCACGTTTTATGAGCGGAATGGCCGGCTGCGCCTCGGCAGCGACATCGAATCCTACGCCAGCGCGGCGCAACTGGCGGTTTATCGTCCCATCGGGGCCGCACTGGAAATGATCGTCAATTACATCAGCCCGGAGCGCGCCACCGCCGCCGAGGAGGAGGCGCGGCGGCTTGGGCTGAACGGCGAACTGCCGCGATTTCCCATCGGCACAGTGCGCTATGCCTCCACCGACCGGTTGCATCGCGGCGACGCCGCGGAGCCGGCGGTGTTTCACCTGAACGCAGTGGACTTTCTGGCGCGGCGCACGGCGGTGTTCGGGATGACGCGCACCGGCAAGTCCAACACGGTGAAGCAACTGGTGTCCGTGGTGATGCGCACGGGCATGGCACGCGGGTTGAAAATCGGGCAAATCATCTATGACTTGAACGGCGAATACGCCAACGCCAACCAGCAGGACAAAGGTTCGATTGCGGAGGTTTATCCGGGCGACACGATCCGGTATCGGATGATCCCAACGCCGGGCTTTGAGCCGATTTTGAACAATTTTTACCGGCAGATTTCGGAGGGGCACAACACGCTGCGGGGGCTGATCGAAGGCAGCAAGCTGAACCGCTCCGCCGACGTGGAGGCATTTTTGAGCATGGATTTTGAAGAGCCCCGGAAGGAGGATTGCAGCAGCGATCATGAATACCAGCGCCAACTGACGCAGCACCGGCTCAAGCTGGCGGCCTATCAGACCATGCTCACCCGGGCGGGCTATGAACCGCCCGCGGGCTTTGAAATCCGCTTCGAGGTGAATGCCGGCATCCGCCAGAAGGTGAACCGCACGGTGGACCCGGCAAACGGCCTCACGCCCGCGCAGGCTTACGACTGGTTTTATCTCGCGCGGCAAATCCAGGAGGAGCTCATCACCACCGGCGGCGCGTCATGGATCAGCCCGGACACGAACGTGCTCATCAACCTGATGCTCCAAAAAAACGACCAGGGCGGCTATATTCCCGGCTTCCGGCTGCTGCAGCCGTTCAAGGATTATCACGCGCCCAACCGCAGCACGGACGTTTGCGACGAAATCTACGATCACCTGACCGGCGGGAAAATTGTCATTCTGGACCTGTCCGTGGGCGACCCTACGCAGCGGGAGCGGCTGGCCAAACGGATTGCGCGGCACATTTTTCAAAATTCCATGGCCGCTTTCAACGCCGGCCGGCTTCCGCCACACGTGGTGGTCTATGTCGAGGAGGCGCACAACATCATCGGCCGCGCCGCGCCGCTCACGGAAATCTGGCCCACCATCGCCAAGGAAGGCGCCAAGGCGCGCATTGCCATGGTGTATGCCACGCAGGAAGTTTCATCCCTCCACCCGAACATCCTGGCCAACACGGAAAACATACTGGTTTCCCACCTCAACAACGAAAATGAAATCAACGAACTCGCCAAGTATTATGATTTCCGGGACTTTGCGGTCTCGCTCATCCGGGCGCAGGATGTCGGCTTTGCCCGCGTGAAAACCCTGTCCAATCCATTTGTCATTCCGGTTCAAATTGACAAGTTCGATCCCGAGAGGGAAAAACAGCGGGCGGCACGCGGATAGGACGGGCAGCCCAAGGATTCAAACTGAAGCCGGCACCAGCCGGCCAAGAAGGTCATCCACCTGGCGCGAATGGACGGCGGGCGTTCCCTCCGTCCAAATGACAAAATCGGCGCGGGCGATTTTTTGTCCGGCCGGCATCTGGGCGGCGATGCGCTGCCGGATGTGTTCCGGCGTCCAGCCGCGCGCCAGAAGCCGCTCGCGCTGGGCGGCGGCGGAGCAGGCGGCGCAGATGATTTTGTTGAAGTGCGATTCGGCCCGCGTTTCATACAGCAGCGGGATGACGACGACGGCGAGCGAATGATTTTCCCGGCGCCAGGCTTCGACTTGGGCGAGCCATTGTTCGCGGATGGGCGGGTGAAGGATGGCCTCGAGCTTTTTGCGGGCGTCCGCGTCCGCAAAAACGATTCGGGCGAGTTCGGCGCGGTTCAGTTCACCGGCGGAACCGATGACCTTTCTGCCGAAAGCGGACTGGATGGCCGCAAGCGCGGGCTGTCCGGGCTGGACAAGCTGGCGGGCGATCTCATCGGTGTCCGCGACGCGCGCGCCACGTTCGCGGAGAAATCCGGCGGTGGTGGATTTGCCCATGCCCACGCCGCCGGTGAGACCGCAGACTTTCATCGGTTCAGGGACGGAATGTCCGTCAAGGTCCCGACACGGCGCGATAAAAGCGGGAACGATAGCCCGGCGAGCTGGAGTCCAGGAACTGGATCAGGCCGCTGACCGGGGTGGTGTTGGTGAAGATAGGCACCCAGTTGACCAGGTTGGTGGAGGCCTGAATGACATAGGACTGCCCCGGCGTGGCGGCCAACGTAAGGTTGAACTGGCCCTTGGATTTGAGGTAACTGGCCGACAATTTTGGCGTGGGGGCGGCAGCACGGACGACGGCGACCGGGAGCACGTTAAAGCCTTTCACATAGCGCAAATAACCGCCTGATCCAGGTGGAAATTGCATGCCATTCAAATACACCTCCGGGGCCACGCCGCCCGGCGGGACGAAACCAAGCAGCGCATGGGAATAATAGATGGTGAGGCTGGGATCAATCTCCAGCATATCAGTGATATTGGTTCCAAGATAGGACAGGTCCAGCGTGCCGACATACAAACCGTTGTCTGCGCCCGTGCCGGAAAAATAGAACAACGGATAGCGGGGAGGACTGACATCCTGGGGATACAAGACCAAGTCAAAGATCGCGGCGTTGTTGGTGTAACCGGTGGCGGAGGCCCCGAAATCCTGACCCGACCAATAATGGTCAATTATATCATCACCATACGACAAGGTATAGACGGTTGTGCCCCACAGATTCCCGGTATTTGGTGTAACCCCAAAGGTAAATCCATTTTGACAGAGGAAAGTATTGTCTGAACCGACACCGGCATCCGACAGGTTGGTCACATACAAATTGAGCGCTGATTCGGCATAGAGCTGGGAGGGATCAATCATCAGGGAGTTGGCGAAAATATTGATACTGCCTCTCGCATAAATCTGGGCGTTGGAGAACACCGCCGTGCCTGCCGTGACGGTGAAATCCCCCGACTGCGCATTGTTCGTGCCGTTGTTGATCTGAAGATTGACGCTGTCAATCGTCTGGTCCGCGGCGGAAATATATCCATTGTTGACGAACACGAGATAATTCGTCGGCCCATCATTTCCGAAATTCGCGTCCTGGGGAATGGTCAGGGAACCGTTGTTGGTAAAATAGAGGAGGTTGGGCGCCATGGTATAGACCCAACTTTGGATGGGATTGCCGGAAAATGGCGTCAGGGAAACAGGATCAATCGGGGCGGTGCCGGGGAAGGTGAGATTGCCGTCGAGGGTAAAGCTAGTGCCATCGAGGAGAAACGTCTGGATGACATCCATGGAATCGCTGATGACCATGTTGGTGCTGTGCAGGAGCAGATCAAAAACCGAAACCGGGGCAACGGATGACAACTGGCTGGCATCCAACATCGTGTCGCTAAGGCCGACATGAACAAAATTCGTAATGGGATCGAAGAAGGGAACAGAATTCGAGCCAACGACTCCATTATTTGTGACGACAACGTTGGAAAACCCGAAGTTGGGAGTTATCACCACGGTCAGATTGCTCCAAACAGCACTCCATACATAACAATTCCCATGAAACCGGCTCACCGACGTGGAAGCCAGATTCGTGACGTTCAAATTGCCATTCGTCGCACCAAGATTATAGCTGAGGTTTTCGCAGTCTATGCTGGCGTTCTGGCTGCTCTTGAGGTTATGGGCCTGAATGACAACCTCCCCTTCAGCCCGCATCTGGGTGTCAAAGAGGTTCAAGTTGCCTGCATAAATGTGGACCCGGCCAGGCAAATTGGTGACCGAGGAGGAGTTAATGGTATTGGGGTTGCCGGGACTGGAAGGCGGCTCCGAAGCCTCGTTATCAGCAAAAAAGGAATAGTCGGAATAGATGGAGTTGGTGAGGGGATTGAACCAACTGGAGTCGTATAAGAAGTTTGTCGGTGGCAAACCGAAACCGGGCGTTCCGATGACCAATCCAGTCCGCGCCGCGACATAATTGGTCGGCCGATAAGTCTTGCCGGAGCATTCAGCAGCCGGGCTAACAACGAGGTTGGGCAGCAGCCCCCTTCCCCCGCCGTCCGCCAGCTCGGACGCCAAGGAATCCACCAGTTGCAACGTGCCGTAAGGAGAAGTCAACTGCACCCCCACAGCGTCAAAAGGATTGGGATTGAGCGTGCCGGGCAACAAACCGGTGGGTGTGAAACCGGTGGTTGCGGTGATGTTCGAATCAGCGACATCCACAAAGACCGCCTGGAAGACAAGGTTCGTGGGAAACACATTGGTTTGGACATCCGTCGGACTGTCGGAGTTGGTGTAAACCACCGCCGCGTAACCGGACGCATTCGTAAAGGAATCGGCAACGGTGGGGACAAAACCCAATGAGAAGCCTTTCCCAGTGGTGCCGCACGGAGCCGCATAATCAAAGGCCGCTGAAAGGGCGTTTGTCCCGTCCCACAACGCCGCGCTGTCAAAAAGCGCCGGCGTCAAGTTGGTCTGCCACCAATACTCGTCATAGATGGCCGTGTCCGCAGTAAAGTTGGTCTTGGTGTTGCTGCTGCCCGCTCCGACGATTGGATAATTGGTCAGGGAGCCGCGGGAGAGGTCCACATTCGAACCGGAAAGCATGATTTCACTGGAAGCATCCGCCGCCAAAAGCCCCCTGTTGACAATGTTGGTGGCGGACACCCACAAATAACCCTTTGAATAACCAAGTGGAATACTGCCGGATGTGTCGGGATTGGGCAGACTGAGGCTTTCTGATTCAATGTATCCCCCTGCCGGGAAAGTAGAGGGGTTGAAGTTGCCGTTGTAAAAACTCGCCGCCATGCTGCGCCCATTCGGTGTTCCATAATCGAATTCCCAGCCGACTGCTCCGACCATTTCGCGATTATTGGTGTAGTTGAGCGTATATTCCGTTTGGAATGGAAGCGGGTAGGACAACAATTCCACAAAACCGTTGTTGACGAAATTGGTGGCGTTAATATTCGGCGATGAAGAAACGGTATTGCCACTGAAACCGGCCCCCACATAAATCAAATTGCCGGTGACCTGGTAGGTGGACTGGATTTGCCCCATCGCCGACAATGAAATCAACATCAAACCAAACACCATGGCAAATCCGCGTTTCACAAGGCGATCCGGGCGGTTCATCGGATGATTTTCGTGTGCCATATTGTTCAGTGGACGGTGATAAAATAGTTCAGTGACTCGACCCGGTTCGCCGAATCGTTCAATTGAACGGTAAAGACATACACGCCGGGGGCATTATTGGTCACGATGCCAGAAATTACCCCGTTGGTGGACAATGTCAAATTTTGCGGCAACTGCGATCCCTGGCTGAGCGTCCAGGTGTATGGCGCCTGGCCCCCGGTGGCCGAGAACGTGGCGCCACTGTAGGCGACCCCATTTGTGGCATCCGGCAAGGTTGACGGGGTTGAAGCAATTTGAAGCAGGACCTGGCTCTCGATATTCTGGATGCTGGTGCCGTTGGGATAAATGACAGGCGCATTGGTCGAAGCATCGAAGGAACCCCAGATGAAACCCAAGAGTAAATAATTGGGGCCGTTCAAAAAGCTTGCCCCCTGATTGTAATAGACCGGCCCGACCTTGTCGTAAGTGAACGTGGTCGGGGGGTTGATCACCCCGGGACCCGCCAGCCCCGGGCCGACATTGGCTTCATCGAAGACAATTGGAGTTATCGCGACCGGCGTCTGCACAATGGCCGGCCCCGTAGCGGGACCCGGCGCAAAATCCGCGGCGGAATAGAGAAAGTCCGGCACCGTCACCACGCGCTGGAAATACTGGACGACCGGGTGGTTGTTGGAGTTGGTCACCCAGACCATCGAGTAAACATTGGTGATGGGCTGGAAGAACTGGCCGAGTTCCGAGTCATAATTGGCCCGGACAAACTGCAACTGGCCGATGCCCTGATATAGTTCGGGGACCACGGGCTGCGTCGAACAAAGAATCGGCTGAATCAACAAACCGTGGTTGGTGTATTCGGAAATCAACGTGACCGAATACTGCTGGCCGATGTTGGCCACCCCGGGCGGAATCGCGGCCGCAAAGATGGTGTTCGTAACGGCGACCGTGTTTGTGAACGGAACGGAAATGATGGTGTAGCCACAGTTCCACGCCGCCGGCTCAATCCAAAAGTCGCCGGATGGCGTGTTGGTCTGCACCGTCACTGAGGTGTCGTTGGTGCAAAGCTGGCCGGCCGAGCCGCCGGGGCACGGGGCGATGTTCGTGGTGACAACGGTCACCAAGCTGTTGGTGAAATAACTGTTGGTCACCACGTTCGCAAAAGTCTCCTGATAATTGGTGGAAATGGCGCCGATGACGTTGGTGAAAAAAACCAGCGCCGGTTCGCAAACCCCCGGCTGGATGATCAGCGTATGATTCGTGTATTGCGAAATGGTCGTCTGCGAATACGTCACCGTCTCGCCCGAGACCACCCCGGGCGCCGAGAAAATCGGCGAGGTCCCCGCCGAGACCGTGTTCGAGCTGATCACGACAGTGGGGAAGTTGGTGGAAAGAATCTGATACCCGCACCAGTTGGTCGGCTCGATGAAAAAGTCCCCGGAGGGAATGTTGGTATAATAGGACACCGGCACGATTGGGAAGGGATTGGTGAACAGTGTCCCCGCCGGCGCCCCGTTGGTGGTGAAGATGTTGGTGGTAACCACCGTGACAAGGCTGTTGGCGTTGGACGTGATGGTAATCACGTTCAAGAGCGTATTCAAATAAGTCAGGACATTCGTCGGGTAGGTGATGACGAGGTAATTGGTCAGCACCGGCTCGCAAACCCCCGGCTCGATCAGAAACTGGTGGTTGGTGTAGGTGTAAATCGTGTTCTGCGTGAACTGCGCGGAACCCAGATTATTAACGGTGCCGGCGGCGGTGACCGTGGTTGTGTAACTCACAAGCGGGGTAATGGCCAGAGGAGGCGGCACAATCGTAAAACCGCACCAGTTGGTAGGCTCGATGAAAAAGTCGCCGGTGATGCCGTATTGCCGCACCGTGGTCGTTGTGGTATTGGTGGATTGCGGGTTGCCCAGCGGCGAGCCGGCCAGATTGGTCACCGAGATGGTTTGAACGGTCACCATTTGATTGGTGCCATAGAGAGAGCGGCTGGTGTTGTAATCCACGAACGGATAAAAAGTGCCGTTGCTGTCGAGCATTATATTCCCAAAAACATAGGTGTAACGAGCCTCGTAGTTGGTGAAATAGCCGCTAATCGAAGTCACCTGGACAGGCGGAGTGCCCAATGGCGCTTTAAGTGGAATCTGGAGGCTGGTAACGAAATTCGTCGTGATCACGTTGGTGAAATAGGGCGTGGCACTCAAAATCACCAGTCCCGGATAGAGCGCCTGCAACTGCGCGATGGCAAGGGCGGTATTCACCGTCTGGCCGGTGGTATTGGTCAACGCCTGCAAGCTGAACAAGCCGAAGTCAAGCGTGCCGGATGTGATGGGCGGCGGGACCGAGTTTGGAGGCGGGTTCAGCAATTGCTCCGTTCCCAAGTTCGTGACATCCGGCCCCGGCTGGTTGGTGTAGGCAAAGACGACGTTCGTCACGGGCTGCGGCACCCCGTAGTTGGTCACGGTCAAAACCACCAGCCCCGGATACAACGCCACCAGGTCCGCCGGATCATTGGTCCTGGCCTCCTGAAGAAGCAGGCCGAGGTTGCCCGTGACCAGGACCTGGGGCGGGGCAAAGTTGGTGACGGCGGAGCCCGGCTGGTTGGTGAAGGATGCCGTGATATTGGTGGTAAGGGCAAATGACGTATAATTGGTCACGGTGGAGGTGATGATAAGGCCGGGATACAGCGCCAGCAGCGTGGCCGGGTCATCCGTCTGCGATTGCAGTATGAACGGCCCCAGGGGCAGGGTGGTGATCAACTGGGGTGACGGGAGATTGGTCACCAGAAGCAGGCTGCCCCCGCCCGGCGTTTCGGTGTTCGCGGTGTTCGTGCTTAACAGATAGCGCAACCCCGCCATGTCATCCCGGGTCATATTGTTGTAGAATTCGCCAAAATTCAGGCCGTCTATGAACGATGCCACCGGGGGATTGTCAAACAAAGGGTCCACGGGAACTTCGTAGGCATCCGCGTCCGGCGGAGATATCAGCGCGGCACCACAATTTTCAACGATGGTGTAGGTGTAAAGGTCGCCATTGACGTAGGGCGAGTATTGCCCCCAGTCCGGCGGATTGAAATTAAGCGGAGTGGTGGTGATGTCAAAATTTCTCATGACCACGTTGTATTCTGTGCTGGCCGGGCAGGTGGTGCCGGTCGGCTGATAGCGATTATGCAACCCCCAAGTGTAACGAACTGCATCCTCCAACCCCAATTGCGTCGCCATGTTTTTCAACGTCACGGATTTCAGATCAATCAAATCCAGGCCCTGCGCCTGGTAATTCAGACCCTTCGAGTTTAATGGAAATTCCGTCAAACCGGCGCTATAACTGTCAATGTTGGTCGAAAACACATTGTTCAGGATGGCATACGCTGAATCCACCGCCGCCACGCCATTGGAGCCGAAATAATCCAGGAAATTCGCGTTGGCGGCATAATACATGACGCGGGTGTTGCGACGGTATTCCTCGCCCAGATTCTTGGGCCCGGTTAACAGGCCGTCAAGCAAGTAAGGCACCGCAGAACCGTTGGGGAGCGGATTGTAACCGATGAGTGTCACCTGCCACGCATCGTCTCCGAACGCCACCGGCCCGAGCAGCGAATACGCCGAGACGGCCTGCGCTCCAAGCGCCAGCAGGCCGATCCACAAACTATTTTTAATCATTTGCCGCATACAAATTCCACTAACGCACGAACATGACACTATAGTAACCCGCCGAACCGCCCCCGACATAAATTGAATCGCTGGCGCCAGCCGCGAAACGCGGCACGCCCAGATTGCTCCATGCGGCGGTGAGGTTCGCCTTTACCAGCACCTGATAGGTGTGGCCCGGCTGGGTGTTCCAGCTCAAGAACAGACCCTGCGGTGTCTGGGTGAGCGCCTGTCGCAACCAAGTGGCCGAATTCGTCGGGTTGCCGCCCGTCATGAAAATTTGCAGGAGGGTCGGCCCTCCGGATGCCGCCGGCGCGCCGGCGGCAGGCCAGGAGGATATATTATAGCCGTAATACTGCTCCATCCATTCACACGGGATTCCACTCCAATCGCAACCGCTCCATGTCGTGCCGCTGGACGACGGTGACATCGGCGAGCGCCGGCCGGCCGTGGTCACGTAATCCACCGCGAAAGAATGCGTGCTGCCGGCCGTCAAGCCATTCGCCGCGGTCATCGTCCATTGATTGCTCGTCACGGTCACCGTCGGAGAATTTGTGCCATCCACATAGACTTCAAAGTCGGAAATAGAAATGCCCGGCAACGTCGGCCACGACACCACCAACTGCGGCTGATAAACATTGTTGCTCAACGTGAACGGCGCAAAGACGAACGGCGCGGATATCGGCGGCAGGTTGGACGCCATGTTGACATTGACGTAGCGCTGCGCATACAAATCGAAACTGGACGCGGTGCCGGTATAACTCGTCCAAACCGCCAGAAATTGATATGCGCCATCCGACGTCACCGCCTGCTGCATCTGCTGGCTTACCGTCGTGGTGTTCACACGGAATTCGCCACCCACCAGTGAACCGTTCTCATGCACAAATTGCCCATATACGCCCTCGCGCGAACCGTCCTGCCCCAAACTCGTCCAGACGATCATATAATCCCCCCCAATCGCACTGATGCGCGGGGCATATTGATCGCCATACAAATAAGTGTTCACGCGCAACACCGTGCCGCCGATCCCCGCGCTGGAAAAAGGCCGCGCATAGATGTCCCATCCATTAGTCGTGGTGACCAGGTCGAAAGCGTCCCAAGCCACCATGAAACTGCCGTCCGAGGCCGCGGCGACGCTGGGGTTGGCACACGGATTGGAACCCGTGTCCGCCAGGAATTCGTTTCCCTGCGCCACCCCGTTGTTGTTAAAAAGCCGAGCGTAAACATCCACGCTCCCCGAACCGACCTGGGTGGTGGACGTGCCGTTGGTGTTGTCAATGCCGGCCAAGTTAAAAGCCGTCTGCTCCTGTTCCGAAACCCAGGCGACCGCGAATCCGCCGCCGGCCAAGGCCGCGACCGAGGGCGTGCGCTGGTTGTAGGACGTGAACTGGTTGATCAGAAACTCGCCGCCGATTTTCTGGCCGGCCGGCGAAAATATCTGGCCATAGACATCCTGCAGGCTGTCGGAACTCACCTCGTCAAAACTGCCCCACACGACCACGACGTTGCTGTTGTTGAGCACTGCCACGGCGGGGTTGATCTGGAAATTGTTCGTGGGCACGCTCACCACCACGTCGGTTGCCGTCAGGAAAACGTTGCTCGAATTCAGAAAGCGCGCGTAGATGTGCTGGTATCCCTCCACGCCGCCCTGCCAGACAAAAACAGCGCCGCCGCCTTTCAACAGGGCCACACGCGCATTTTCCTGATCGTTCGTGCCCGTCACATTCACCCTCTGATCCGACCAATTGGGATCCGCGGACAAGGTCGAATTCAAGCGCGTCGCGCTGACGCCCCAGCCGCTGCCGTCGGTGACATTGTCCTGCCACACGACAAACCCGCCGTTGGTCCCCGCCGCAACGTCGGGCCAGACCTGATCGCCGGGCAAGGCGCCGACGATGGCGTATTCCGTTCCGTTGGTGGTGTAATAATTGGTCTGGCCAAAAACGGCGGCAGGAAGCACGAGGAACAACCCCCAACAAAAGCAAATGGCGGCCTTGCGGGCAATCAACAGCGACATAAACAACAGGTTGGCGGAATCTAAACGCGCCGGGCCGTTTTGTCCAAAAATTCTTTCGGCAAAACGCTTCCGGCACGGCCGCGCCGTCCCGTCTGGTATCCAGCTTCGCAAATTCATTTTTAAATTCTAAATCAAAACCGCCTGCCGACCGGCCGCCGCGCCTTCCAGCGCCGCGAGCATTCCCTGAAATCCCCAGCGCGCGAACAATTCGCGCAGCCGCCCGGCATCCGCCGGTTTTTCCGCCAGTTCCGCCGGCGAAAAATCGCACGGCAAATCGTCCCGCAACCGCACCAGTTCGC
>Ga0181534_10000784_pt1 | contig 21927 bp, 16 predicted proteins | sample PEATcosm2014_Bin_37_FD_119758 | JGI IMG/M metagenome (GOLD analysis project Ga0181534, IMG submission 119758) | Peatland microbial communities from MTU Mesocosm Facility, Houghton, MI, USA - PEATcosm2014_Bin17_10_metaG | ecosystem: Environmental > Terrestrial > Soil > Wetlands > Peat | place...
ATCGCCCACGCCCGCGTCTACAACGACTACATCGTCGAGCGGTTCTCCCCGTACTTCTCCCGCCTGGCTCCCACCGCCCCCATCCCCCTCACCGATGTCGACGATGCGGTGGCCGAGATCGAGCGGGTCGCGGCCAGCGGGTTCCGGGCCATCCTGCTTCCGGCCACGCCGCCCAAGCCCTACTACTCCCGGGACTTCGACCCGGTGTGGGCGGCGGCGCAGGCCAACGGCGTGCACGTGTTCATCCACACCCAAACAGGTGGGGTGAAGGTCAACGACCCCGAGGCCGTCACGCTCAAGGTGGTCATGGAGAATGCCGCCCAGGTCAACCAGCCGGTGACCGAGAAGTCGGCGTCCAAGCGGATGGTCACCCAGGCGATCTACAGCACCATCGCCCCCCAGCAGGTCATCTGCCAGCTCATCGGGGGTGGCGTGCCCGAGCGCTTCCCCGACCTCCACTTCGCCCTCATCGAGTTCAACGCCCACTGGCTGGCATCGCTGGTGGGCAGCATGGACAAGTGCTGGGTGACCGGGATCGGACAGGACCCCGACTGGTGGCTCGGCGTCTGGGACGACACGCTGCCCCCCTCTGAGCAGAGCAGCATGGCGCAGCTGTTCAAACTCAACGAGAAGTGGCCGTACCCGCTGATGCCCAGCGAGTACGTCCGACGCCAGTTCCACGTCTCGTTCCAGGACGACCCCGTGGCCGTGGCCTGCCGGCACATCACCGGGCTGTCCACCATCGTGTGGGGCAACGACTACCCGCACGCCGAAGGCACGTTCCGCGGCAGCCGGCAGCTCATGGACCGGCTGTTCGCCGACGTCCCGGAGGCCGAGAGGGCGGCCATGGTGGGGGGCACCCTGGGCGGGCTCCTCGGATTCGTCGCCCCGGTGCCGGCGGCGTCACCCAGGTCCTAGGCACGATCCCGCCGGCACCCGTCGCCGACATCCCTACTCCCACCCGGAGCCTGAGGTCACCCATGCGATGTCCGTGCTACCTGAGCCCGAGCCTGGGGACGACGGCGTGGCGGTGAGCGAGCTCCGATTCGAGGGACGGGTGGCGGTGGTCACCGGGGCGGGCCGGGGGATCGGCAGGGCCTATGCCCAGCTTCTGGCCGCTCGGGGCGCCAGCGTCGTCGTCAACGACCTGGGCGGGTCGATGGAGGGGACCGGGGAGGACGCCGGCGTGGCCTCCCGCGTGGCCACGGCCATCCTCGATGCCGGGGGAGTGGCCGTCGCCGACAGCAGCGACGTGTCCACGCCCGGGGGCGGTGCGTCGCTCATCGCCACGGCCACCGAGCGGTTCGGGCGTATCGACATCCTGATCAACAACGCCGGCATCATCCGCTGGGCCGGGCTCCCCGAGGCCGACGTGGAGAATCTCGCCACCCATCTGGCCGTGCACGTGAACGGGTCGTTCAACACCACCCGGGCGGCCTGGCCGCACATGGTCGCCCAGGGCTACGGCCGGATCGTCATGACCACCTCCTCGGGGTTGTTCGGCCTGCCCAAGAACCTCTCGTACGCCGCGGCCAAAGGTGCGGTGATCGGGCTGGCCCGCAGCCTCACCACCGCGGGAGCCGCCCACGGGATCACGGTGAACCTCATCGCCCCGGGGGCGTTCACCCGGATGGCGGGCCAGTCGCCGGCCGAGGCCGACGCCACCGCCGGGGCCGCGGGCTCCGCCCCGATGTCCCCCGACCTGGTGGCGCCCATGGTGGCCTTCCTCGCCCATGAGGACTGTCCCGTCAGCGGCGAGATCTACGCCGCCGGCTTCGGCCGGTTCGCCCGCATCTTCATCGCCTCCACCGAAGGGTACGTGCACCCCAACTCGGAGCCGACCATCGAGGACATCGCCCGGCACTGGGCGACCATCAACGACGAGGCCGGCTACTACGTCCCCTCCGACCTCATGGCCTGGTCCGACGCCTTCATGGCCCACCTCGACCCGGGAGACGCGGATGCTTCGTAGCCACATGACCGACCGGGCAGGGATCGGGTAGCAGGCCGTGGACCTCTCCCTCAGCGAATCGGAACAGGACCTCGTCGGCCTCTGCCGCGACTTCGCCCAGCAGCAGATCGCCCCACGCGCCCCGCTGGCCTGGGAGGAGGCACGCTGCCCGACCGACCTGCTCCGCGAGATGGGTGCGCTCGGCCTGCTCGGCATGCTCATCCCCGAGGAGTGGGGCGGGATCGGCATGTCGACGATCGGCTTCGTCGCCGCCATGGAGCAGATCGGCCTGGCCGACCAGTCCGTGGCCGCCGCATGGCAGGCCCACGTGACCATCGGCTCGTTGCCGCTCTACCTGTTCGGCAACGACGCCCAGCGGGAACGCTGGTTACGACCCCTGGCCGAGGGACGGGCGCTGGGCGCCTTCGGGCTCACCGAGCCCGGCGCCGGATCCGACGCACGCGGCATCAGCACCCGGGCCGAACGCCAGGACGGAGGCTGGCTGATCAACGGGGCCAAGACGTTCATCTCCAACGCCGGGACGGACATGTCCTTCGGGGTGACCCTCCTGGCCCGTATCGCCCCCGCCGAGGAAAGGCCGAGGTTCGCAACGTTCATCGTGGAGAGGGACGCCGCCGGCTTCACGATGGGGCCGAAGATGCGGGGCATCGGATGGCGGGGCCTCGACACCCGTGAGCTCTATTTCGACGACGTCTGGGTCCCCGACGATCAGCTCGTCGGCGATCCCAACCTCGGCCTCAGCCAGTTCCTGCGCACCCTGGAGGTGGGGCGGATCTCGATCGCCGCGCTGTCGCTGAGCCTCACTCAGGCCGTGCTCGACCTGGCCACCGCCTATGCCCGCCAGCGGGTGCAGTTCGGGCAGCCCATCTCGAGCTTCCAGGCCGTGCAGTTCAAGTTGGCCGACATCGCCACCGAGCTGGAGGCGGCGCGGTGGCTCACCTACCGGGCCGCCTACCTGCGCGACACCGGAAAGCCCTTCCTCAAGGAGGCGGCCATGGCCAAGCTGAAGGCCAGCCGCGTGGCCACCTGGGCAGCATCGGAGGCGGTCCAGATCCACGGAGGCCTCGGCTACATGCTCGACACGCCGGTGGCCCGCTTCTACTGCGACTCGAAGGTCTTAGAGATCGGCGAGGGCACCAATGAGATCCAACACCTGGTGATCGCCCGGGCCCTGGGTTGCTGAGTCAGACGGCGACCAGGCGGCGGATGGCACCGGCGATGGCGTCCCGGTCCGGGAGCCAGGCCCGCTCGAGGTCCGGGGAGTAGGGCGGCGGCGTGGCCGCGGCACCCACCCGCTCGATGGGTGCGTCGAGGTCCCAGAAGCCCTCACGTCCGACCACGGCGGCGATCTCCGCCCCGATGCCGAAGGGGACGACCGCCTCGTGGGCGATGAGCAGCCGGCTGGTCTTGTGGACCGACTCGAGGACGGGCACCACATCGAGGGGAGCCACCGACCGCAGGTCGATCACCTCGACGGAGACCCCCTCCTCGATCAGCTGCTCGGCGGCGGCGAGCGCCTCGTGCACCATCCGGGAGACCGATACGACGGTGACGTCGGTCCCGGGGTGCACGACCACGGACCGGCCGATGGGCAGGATGTGGTCGGCCGGTGGCTGCGGCCCCTTCATGCCGTAGAGGAGGCGGTTCTCGATGAAGATGACCGGGTTGGGGTCCTGGATGGCCGCCCGCAACAGCCCATAGGTGTCGGCCGGGGTCGACGGCATGACGACACTCAACCCGGGAATGTGGGCGAGGAGGACCTCCAGGCTCTGGGAGTGCTGGCTGCCCGAGGAGCGCCCGGCGCCGAACTGGGTCCGCACGGTGAGCGCCATCTCCGCTCTGCCACCGGTCATGAACGGGAGCTTGGCCGCCTGGTTGAGCAGCTGGTCGAAGCAGACGCCGAGGAAGTCGAGGTACATCATCTCGACCACGGGGCGCATCCCGGCCATCGCCGCGCCCACGCCGAGGCCGATGATGGCCGTCTCGGAGATCGGGGTGTCGCGCACGCGCCTCCCGAACTGATCGGCCAGCCCGCGCGTGAGCCCGAAGACGTTCCCCCCGGCGCCGACGTCGATACCGGCCACGAACACCCGGTCGTCCTCGGTGAGCTCGGCCTCGATGGCCGCGTGGATGGCGTCCATGGTGCGGAACACGGGCGCGTCCCCCGGAGGCGGTGGTGGCTCCACCGGGTTCGGCCTGGGCCGCAGGACGAAGTCGGGCAGGGAGTCCGCCCTCGGGTCGGCCAGCCGCCGGGCGGCCTCGACCGCCTCATCGAGCTGGTCGGCCACCGAGGTCTCCAGCGATGTGATCTCGTCGTCCCCCACGCCGACGCTTCGCAGCCGCCTCTCATGGGCGAGGAGGGGATCGCGCCCCTCCCACTCACTTCGTTCCTCGGGTGACCGGTAGCGCTGTGGATCGCCCTCGTAGTGACCGTGCCACCGGTAGGTCGTGGCCTCCACCACCACGGGACCGTGTCCGGCTCGCGCCCCGAGCACGACCTCGTTCATGACCGAGGCCGTGGCCGCCACATCGTTGCCGTCGACGGCGACGAATCCGATGCCGTACCCGGCGGCACGCTGTTCGAGCGAGGCGGCGTGCTGGGTGGATGCCGGGGAGAACTCGGCGTAGCCGTTGTTCTCGCAGAAGAAGACCACGGGCAGCTCCCACACGGCGGCCAGGTTCACCGCTTCGTGGAAGGCGCCCTGGGCTGACGCACCGTCGCCGAAGAACGCCACCGCCACACTGCCGTCGGCGCGGAGCTGGCCGGCTGTGGCTGCTCCCACGGCGATGGGCAGTCCCGCCGCCACGATGCCGTTGGCGCCGAAGATGCCGAGCGTGGGGTCGGCGATGTGCATCGATCCCCCACGACCACGGTTGGTGCCCTGGTCCTTGCCCATCAGCTCGGCGAACATGCCCAGCGGGCCGAGCCCCTTGGCCAGGCAGTGGCCGTGGCCCCGGTGGGTGGAGGTGATGACATCGGCCGATTGCAGGGGCCAGCACGCGCCCACGGCCGTCGCCTCCTGGCCGATCGACAGGTGGACGAATCCGGGGACCTCGCCATCGCGGTAGAGCTCGGCCACCCGTTGTTCGAAGCCGCGGATCAGGAGCATCCGCCGGTGCATCTCGACGAGGTCAGCCCGGGCGAACGGGGACGACGGGGCGGGGTCGGTGGTCACGGGTCGTGTAGTATACCGGTCGGTCGGTACAACGAGGGAAGAGCGATGATCGACGAAATCGAGATCCCCGAATCCTTCCCCAGCCCGGGCGCCGTCTCGGGCAAGCGGGTGGTGATCACCGGTGGCAGCCGCGGCCTCGGTGCCCTGCTCGCCCATGCCCTCTCCCGCGCCGGCGCCTCGGTAGCGCTCGTGGCCCGCACCGAACGGGACCTGAAGGCGGTGGCCGAGTCGCTGCCCGGCCCCTCCCTGGTGTTCAGTGGCGACGTGACCGACGAGGACTTCAACGAGGAGGTGGCCGACGCCACCGTGTCCGCATGGGGCGGCCTCGACGCATGGGTCGGCAATGCCGGGATCTCCCCGATCGTGGCCGGTCCGCGCCAGACCGACGCCTCGGTGTGGCGGCACATCCTGGACGTGAACCTGACGGGCGCCTTCCTCGGGGCCAAGGCCGCCTCGCGTGTGATGGGCGAAGGCGGGCGCCTGATCTTCACCAGTTCGGTCCTGGCCGAGCGCCCACGCAGAGGGCTCACGGCGTACAGCGCCTCGAAGGCCGGGGTGGTCGGCATGGCCAAGGGCCTGGCCCTCGACCTCGCTCCCGCCGGTATCACGGTGAACGTCGTGGCTCCGGGTTGGTTCGATTCGCCACTGGCCGACGCGTGGATGAGCAGTCCGGAGCTCTCGGCCGCCATCACCGGGCACACCGCCCAACGGCGCTGGGGGGCACCGGCCGACCTGGCCGGCGCCTACCTGTTCCTGGTCTCCGATGCCTCGGCGTTCGTCACCGGGACGGTGCTGAGCGTCGATGGCGGATACCTGCTGGTATGACATCACCCCGACGGGTCGTCGTCATCACCGGGGCGGGTGGCGCCCTCGGCGCGGCAGTGTCGGGTCAGCTGGCCGGCGAGGGGGCCACCGACCTCGTCCTGAGCGATATCAGTGCGACGTCGCTGGAGGCGACCGTGGCCGGACTGCCGGCGACCGACGGGTCGGTCGAGACGGCAGTGGCCGACGTGAGCGAGTTCACCCAGGTCGAGTCGGTGGTGACCCTGGCGGTCGAACGATTCGGCCGCCTCGACGTGCTGATCAGCAATGCCGGCGTGCTCGCGCCCAACGGTCGGATCCACAACCTGGCCACCGAGGACTGGGAGCGTGCCTTCCGGGTCAACGTGCTCGGCGCGGTGAACGGCATCCGTGCTGCGGTGGCCGTCATGCGGCCCCAGGGAACGGGCTCGATCGTGCTGACGGCCTCGGTCGCCGGCATGACGGCGTGGTCGCATGCCGGCCCGTACTGCGCCACCAAGGCGGCGGTGATCCAGCTGGCCAAGGTGGCCGCCGTCGAGTACGCACGCGACGGCATCCGCGTCAACTGCGTATGCCCGGGGACGTTCCTGTCGGGGATCCACGCCGACCTCCCCGCGTCCGCTCTCGAGGCCATGGCCGACCGGCACCCTCTGGGGCTCGGGTCGGCCCACGACCTGGTGGGCGCGTACTCCTACCTGGCCGGCGCCATGTCCAGCTGGACCACGGGATCGGCGATCGTGGTCGACGGCGGGTACTCGGCGCCGTGAGCGGAGCTACCCGTCGGACCCGGCGGTCGGGCTGGCGATCCCCCGCATGAAGATGTCCGCAAAGGGCTTGGCCACGTCGCGAGCCGATAGCCGCCCTCCCGCCTTCAGCCACAGGTAGGTGTAGTTGTGCATCCCGAGCCACGCCATGGCGGTCAATCTCGGCTCCAGGTCACGGAACTCGCCCGAGTCCACGCCCGCCTGCAGGACCGCCTCGACCCGACGCTCGTATCCCCGTCGACGCTCCCGGAACTTCGCGGCCCGCTCGCCGGTGAGCGCGGGGAACTCGTGCAGGAAGACCCAGACGTGGTCGGGATAGCGGTGGATCACATCGAGCAGCTCATCGCCGAGCATGGCCAGCTGCCGCGAGGGGGAGCCGCCGGCCTCGGCCACACGGTCGGCGCCCAGCATCACCTCGTCGATGACCCGGTCGTGGATCGCCGCAAGAAGCTCCTCCTTGGAGCCGATGTAGTGGTAGAGCGCGCCCTTGCCGAGGTCGTTGGCCGCACAGAGCTCCATGATGCCCGTGGCGTGGTAGCCGTGCCGGGCGAAGACCGGGGCGGACGTGTCTATGATCACCTGGCGACGTGCCTGCCAGTTCGCCCGTCGGGGAGAATCGCCGGTCGCATCCGTCGGTGCCATGGGAAGGCGAGGTTAGCGGCTGGTGGGCGCTCTTCCCGAGTGGTCTGCCCCGCCCCGGTGGACGGGCGCCGATGGCTGCCGTCCCGCCCTCTGGGCCGTGGCCCGGTCCCCGCCGTCCCGGGTATTCGGTGGTCCACCCTGGACATCTGCCTAGGCTGACCGGGGCCACACGATGATCATTGAGGCCGACGAGGACCGGGAACGACCGTGGGGATGGTCGGCCCGGCCGGGGACGAGGACGGAGGTAGAGCGCTCGTGACCATCGCAGAGGGCATCCGGTCCGACGTCAACTTCTTCGCCGTGCTCGCCCATCACGCGGCGCGCACGCCCGAGAAGGCCCTCACCGTGTTCGAGGGCGAGACGACGACATACCGGGCCATGGCCGTCCGTGCCGCGGCACTGGCCGGTGGCCTGGCCGAGCGTGGCGTCGGCCGGGGCGACGTCGTGGCCCTCCTCTCCTACAACTGCCCGGAGTTTCTGGAGACGGTCTTCGCCGCCAACCACCTCGGTGCGATCGCCATGCCCATCAATTGGCGACTGGCGGGTCCGGAGGTGCGGTTCATCCTCGAACACTCCGGGGCTCGTGCGCTGGTGTGCCACGGAGATCTCATCGAGCTCGCCAACCAGGCCACCGACGGTGTCGATGCGCGGCTCGTACGCCTGTGCCTGGCCCCGACGCCCCGCGTCGGTTGGACGGCGCTCGCCGACGTCCGTCTGGACCCGGGCCGGAGCGACCACGTCCCGGCGGCTCCCGACGACATCCATCGACTGATGTACACCTCGGGCACCACCGGAAGGCCCAAGGGCGTCATGATCAGCCATGCCAATCTGGCGTGGAAGAACCTCGCCCACATCGTCGAGTTCGGGTTCACGGGTGACGATCTCGGCCTGGTCTGCGGGCCGATGTACCACGTCGGCGCGCTGGACCTCACGACGACCTCGCTCATCGCCGCCGGGGCGACGGTCATCATCCATCGCACCTTCGACGCGGAGCAGGTGGTCGACGAACTCGAGCGTTCGCGGGTGACCACGGTGTGGCTGGCCCCCGCCATGGTCAATGCCATCATGGCGTTGCCCGATATCGGGCGCCGTGATCTGTCGTCGGTGCGCGTGGTCATCAACGGCGGCGAGAAGATGCCCATCCCGCTCATCGAGCGGCTCCAGCGCACGTTTCCCTCCGCCTGGTTCGCCGATGCCTACGGCCTCACCGAGACGGTGTCCGGGGACACGTTCCTGGACCGGGACAGCATGATCACCAAGCTGGGGAGCGTGGGTCGTCCCTGCCTCTACCTCCAGCTCGACATCTGGGACGAACGGGGGCGATCGGTGCCGGCCGGGGAGCGTGGCGAGATCGTCATGCGCGGTCCCAAGGTCTTCACGGGCTACTGGCGGGACCCCGATGCCACCGCCGAGGCCTTCGCCGGGGGATGGTTCCACACCGGTGACGTGGGCGTCCGGGATGACGACGGCTACCTCTACATCGTGGACCGGTTCAAGGACATGATCGTGTCGGGGGGCGAGAACATCGCCAGCTCAGAGATCGAGCGGGTGCTCTACGAGCACGACGGGGTGCTCGAAGCAGCGGTGGTGGGCCGTCCCGATGACCGGTGGGGCGAGGTCCCGGTGGCGTTCGTCGTCCTGCGGGGGGACGCAACGGCGACCGCCGACGAGCTCCTCGACCACTGCCGGGTCCACCTGGCCCGCTTCAAGGTTCCCAAGGCGCTCACGTTCCTCGACGCGCTGCCCCGCAACCCTTCCGGAAAGGTCCTCAAGCGGGAGCTTCGGGCCGGCGGCTGACCGGGCCGCCGGCTGAGCGTCGCAACCGCCTACCCGGGGGACCCCATGTCGCCGCAGATGACGGGAACCACTCGGGTCACACCACTCAGATCCCGCATGGGAGCGCGAATTTCGAGGATCCCATCGGCGTAGGTCGCGGTCACGCCCCCCTCATCGGTCCCCGATGGAAGTCGGATGTCCCGTGTGAATCTCCCGTCCCGCAGGTCCGATTCGGGCACGCCCACCCCGTCGAGCCGCCCGGCCCGGACGTGGAGGATGTCGGAGGTGATCGATACCGAGATCTCCTTCTCGGGCTCCAGTCCGGGGACATCGGCCATGACCGTGAACTTGTTGTCGTCGCGAAACTCCTCGGCCATCGCGTGCCTCCTGTGTCCGACTGCCTGTGAGCGGGGTGATCACCTTCGCGGCTCCCTCCGCGTCCTCGACGACATCGGGAGCCTCCGACCCAACGTGCTCGGCTGCGGGGCGGGCCCCCTGTTCATGATGGCGACGAGGAGGCATGTGCAGTAGAGCCGAAGGTCCCATCGTGCGACACACTCGGAGCCTCGTGGTGTCGGCGCCTCGGCCGTAGGCGTTTCGAGGGCTCCGGTCCGAGGGGCGGCCAGCTGACACGGGCCCCGGGCGGAAGATGACCTTCGGCCCTAGTCGATCCGCTGCGGCACCCGTAGCGTCTAGTGCGGGCGGCGACGGTCCCTTGGGCCTCGTGTCCCGCCCCGATCGCCACAAGGAGGATCAGATGAGCACCGACCGTCAACCGGTACCCGGAGGAAGCGAGAGGGCGTCACGGATCGTCGTGGGGGTGGACGGCTCGCTGGACGGAAGGGCGGCCCTCAGATGGGCGGCGGGGCACGCCGGCCTCACTGGCCAGGAGTTGCGACTGGTGACCGCAGTTGGGCCCAATCACCAGTTCATCGATGATCGAGAGGCCCACAGCCTCATGGAGCATGTCATCGCCGAGGCGAGCCGGGAGGCTCACCGGATGGTCCCCGGTGCCATCGTCTCGCACGCCGAACACCTTCGTGCTCCTCGGCGTGCCCTGCTCGAGGAGAGCAGAGATGCGGATCTGCTGGTCGTGGGGAGCAGAGGCCGGGGCGGCTTTGCCGGCTTGGCCCTCGGGTCGGTCAGCCGAGGCTGTGCCCACGAGTGCAGGTGCCCGGTCGTGGTCGTCCGGGCCTCGGATGCCGAGGTGTCGTCACGTGCGGTCGAACCGGGGAACCGGCGCATCGTTGTGGGCGCGGACGGTTCGCCCTCGTCGGGGGCCGCCCTCCTCTGGGCGGCACGGCAGGCTGATCTCACCGGCGCCAAACTGGAGGTCCTGACATCGTGGGACTGGGTTGAGGACTACGGGTGGGGCATCGTCGTTCCCTCCGAGTTCGACCCGGGTGCAGAGAGCGATCAGGCCCTGAGGCGGGCGCTCGAACCGGTGAGCGCGGCGTTTCCGGGCATCACGTTGGATACGGCGGTGGTCGAGGGGCCGGCTGCCCAAGTGCTGGTCAAGGCATCCACGGGCGCCGACCTGATTGCCGTGGGGAGCCGAGGGCACTCGGAGGCTCGCAATCTGCTGCTCGGCTCGGTGAGCGAATACTGCGCTACCCATGCGCACTGCCCGGTCCTGATCATGCACGATGCCACCGCCTGACCTAGGGGTTGGATGAGGGAGCCCGTCACCAGGGTGCTCCAGCCGCGGCCATCGGCCCGATCCCATCACCTGTCCACAGCGGGGGCGGGGGCGTGGTCGTCGGGTTGAGGTACGGCTCCGGAGATGACCTTCTCCCATGCAGAGAACGACCCCTGACCTAGTATGCCAACATGACTGAATCCGATGCGACGGACCCGGATTACGACCCGGAGGCCGTCCGCGCCAGGTACCTGGCCGAGCGCGACAAGCGACTGGTGCCCGGACGCGCCGCCATCCGTGACCTGAGCACCGACGAGTACTTCGCCCGCTACCGCGACGACCCGTTCACGCCGGTCGTCGAGCGCGAGCCCGTGGCCGACGACGTCGATGTGGTCATCGTGGGCGGGGGGATCGCCGGGGTCCTCGCCGGTGCCCAGCTCCGCAAGGCCGGCGTGGAGCGGATCCGCATCATCGACCAGGCCGGAGGTATCGGAGGCACCTGGTACTGGAACCGCTACCCGGGCGTGATGTGCGATGTCGAGTCGTCCATCTACCTCCCGATGCTCGAGGAGCTCGACTACATCCCCACCCAGCGCTACGCCTTCGGCGAGGAGATCCGTAGCCACCTCGAGGCCATCGCCGGCCGGTACGACCTGGTGGCTGACGCCCTGTTCCACACCGGGGTGACCAGCGCCGAATGGCACGAGGACGCCGCCCGGTGGCGGATCCGGACCGACCGGGGTGACGATGTGCGCTGCCGTTGGTACGTCCTGGCCGTCGGGATCCTCAACCTGATGAAGCTGCCCATCATCCCGGGCATGGAGGAGTTCGCCGGACGCTCGTTCCACACCGCACGATGGGACTACGGCTACACGGGCGGCGGTCCTGGTCAGCCCCTCACCGGCCTCTCGGACAAGGTCGTGGCCCTCGTCGGCACCGGGGCGAGCGGCATCCAGTGCGTGGCGCCGTTGGCCGAGTCGGCCAAGCACCTCTACGTGTTCCAGCGGACACCGTCGGCCGTCGGCGAGCGGGGCAACCGGCCCACGGACCCCGACTTCGCCCACGGGCTCGAGCCCGGCTGGCAGCGGTTGCGCATGGACAACTTCCAGTCGATCCTGATGGGCCGGCCCGTCGACACCGACCAGGTGGACGACGGGTGGACGCACCACTACGCCGCCGTGCAACACCCACCGCGAGTGAAGGGCATGACGCCGGAGGAGTTCATGCGTGGGGCCGAGGCCCTCGACTACACGATCATGGACGCCCACCGGCGCCGGGTCGACGAGCTGGTGGACGACCCGGCCACGGCCGAGGCCCTGAAGCCGTACTACCGGTACCTGTGCAAGCGGCCGTGCTTCCACGACGAGTACCTCCCGGCATTCAACAGGCCCAACGTCACACTGGTCGACTGCCCCGCCGGGATGGATCGGATCACCGAGCAGGGCCCGGTCGTCGACGGGAAGCTCTACGAGGTCGACTGCATCGTCTACGGCACCGGCTTCGAGGCCGAGCTGACCCCGCTCTATCGTCGCGCCGGCCACGAGATCGTCGGTCGCCGCGGCATCACGTTGGCCGAGAAGTGGGCCGACGGTGCTGCCAGCCTCTTCGGCATGATGATCCGGGACTTCCCCAACATGTTCGTCATGCCGGCACCGGGCCAGCAGGCGGTGGTGACCGTCAACTACACCCAGCTGGCCGTGCTCGGGGCCGAGTTCATCGGCGGCGCCGTCGGGCTGCTCGAGGAGAAGGGCGTGGAGGTGGCCGAGGTGAGTGCCGAGGCCGAGGAGGGCTGGACCAAGGCGGTCGTGGACACCCATATCGACGGCAGCGCCGTGATGTCGGCCTGCACGCCGTCGCGCATCAACAACGAGGGCCACCCCGAAGCGCTGAACCCCCGCAACGGCAACTACGGGCGCGGGTTCGGCGACTGGTTCGGCTACCGCGAGCTGCTCGAGCAGTGGCTCGAGTCCGGCAGCTTCGAGGGCCTGGAGCTCACGGTGCGGTCGACGGCATCGTGAGCGGCCGTCAGCGGGTCGCCGTCGTGACCGGTGGCGGGGGAGGGATCGGAGCGGCCATCGCCGAGGAGATCGGCCGTGAGGGCTGGTTCGTCGTCACCGTCGACCCGCTCGTCACCCTCGACGGCTCCGAACGGCTGCCGGAGCCGGAGGAGACCACCGCCGGTCGCATCGTGGCGGCGGGCGGCTCGGCCCGGGCCTCGTCGGTGTCGGTGACCGACGGCGAGGCCGTCCGGGCGCTGTTTCGAGAGCTGGTCGACGAGCACGGCGGTCTCGATGCCGTCGTCAACGTCGCCGGCATCACCCGTCAGACCTACTTCGGAAAGGGCACCGAGGAGGACTGGCGCGCCGTGCTTTCCGTGCACCTCGATGGCTACCTGAACGTGCTCGAGGCCGCCCTGCCGATCATGGCCGCCGCCGGGCACGGCCGGATCGTGGGCGTCACCTCCGGCTCGGGTTGGCGGGCCGCTGATGCCGGTGCCTACAGCCGCGCCAAGCGGGCCGTCGCCGCCCTGACCTGGCAGCTGGGCCGCCATGCCCCGCCCGGTGTCACCGTCAACGCCATGTCGCCCATCGCCGCCACCCGGATGATGGCCTCTGCCCTCGAGCGCGCCCGTAAGGCGGGCCGCTCGGGCGGCGGTGGGATCTCCTTCCTCTCGGTGGCCGGCCCCGAGGACCTCGGGCCGCTCGGCGCCTATCTCGTCGGTGATGAGTTCGGGTGGTGCAGCGGCCGGGTGGTGTTCGCCGGTGGATCGGAGGTGGCGATCGTCGACGAGCCCCGGCTTCTCGAGGTGGTGCGCACGGACGGGGCGGTCTCGGTGGACCGGGTGCTCGAGGCGGTGATGCCCTCGGCCTTGGCCAACGCTGAGGCCAGCCAGGCCAGCGGGGGCGGTGGCAACCCCCGGTTCGGATCGATCTTCGACGAGCCGGCGCCCGAGGTGCCCTCGTCGCCGGTGCGAGCCTGTGCTCTGGTCACCGACCGCTCCGGCCTGGCCGCGTGGTTGACGTCCGCGCTGGAGGCCCGGTCCATCCTCTGTCACCACGTCGAGGCCGCCCACGGCTTCGGCGACGCCGCCAAGGCGGTGAGCTCCCTCGCCGAGGCGGCCGGGCCCATCGACGCCGTCATTGTCGCTCTCGAGGGTGGGACGTCCCCGGCCAGCTCGTCCGAGGCCTGGGAGCAGGTGCTCGCCGAGCACCGGGGCATCGTCGGGCAGCTCCATACCGATGCCGCGTGGGCCCGGGCCACCGCCGACTATGCCGCCGAGGCCGATCGACCGGTCCGGTTGGTGACGCTCACCGATGCCACCACCGCAGGGGGCCGCAGCCGGGCCCAGGCCTCGGTGCAGCAGGCACGCATTGCCGCGGCGGCCACGGACGGGCGGGTCACCGCCTTCGCCGCCGGCATCGAGGCCCCCGAGGGGCAGGCCGGACCATCGGCCGGTGCCCTGGTCGCCCACCTGCTCGGACATCCCGATGCCACGGCTCTCGCCGGTGCGGAGTTGGTGGTCGGTCCCGGCTGGCTGGGCCTGCGCAGCCATCCCCGGCCCATCGGCAGCGTCACGTTCGGTGGTCCCGCCGTGCCCGGTTGGCTCGACGGAACGCTCCGGGAGATCGCCGGTGCCGCCGGGCCGGCGGGCCCGGGGGAGTCCTGATGGCGGACCGGCCCACCCGCGTCGTCGATGCCCACGTGCACATCTGGGACCCTGCCAACACCGGCTGGTACCCGTACCTGTCGCATCCCCCGAGCCACGGCACCGGTGACGCGGCGGGGATGTACCGCCGCTTCGACGTGGACACGTATCAGGCCGAGTCGGCCGGATGGCATGTGGAGAAGTTCGTCAACGTCGCCGCCGCCACCGGCCGTCACTCCATCGAGGAGACCATCGAGCTGGATGCCCAAGCGCCTGGCCGCGGCGGTCCCGCCGCCATCATCGGCGGGCTGCCTCCGACGGACACCGTGGCAGAGGCCGTCGAGCTCCTCGACCGGCAGCTGACCGCCTCGCGTTTCCGGGGCGTCCGCCCGATGGGCATACACGGGGGGCCGCTTCCCGATGCGGGAGTGCTCCGCGCTCTGGAGGAACGGGACCTGGTGTTCGAACTGATGGCCCATACCGATCAACTGCGGGAGGCGGCCACGGGACTGGAGGGCTTCGGGGATCTGAGCGTTGTCGTCGAGCACACCGGGTGGCCCCGCTCCGGCGCTGACGAGGAGTACGTGCTGTGGCGCGACGGTATCGACGCCCTGGCCGCCGTGGGCGACAATGTCGCGTGCAAGCTCTCGGGCCTGGCCATGCCCTTCGGGTCGGTGCAGGTCGACGCCCTCGCCCCGTGGCTCGAGTACGCCATCGAGGCGTTCGGTGTCGACCGCTGCATGTTCGCCAGCAACTTCCCCGTCGATTCGATGTACGGCACCTTCGACGATCTGTACACCGCGTTCAGCACGGTGTCGGCCGGGCTCGACGGCGAATCCCGGGGGAAGCTGTTTGCCGACAACGCCGAGCGCATCTATCGCTGCTGACGGGACCCGGGCCGGCCGCCCACCCCGTGGGGACGGCGTGGTCACGGCGTAGGATGCCAGGGGGCCGTGAGGGCTCCCGCCATCGCCGTGGGCCCGGGAGCCCCCGCACGCCGTCGACGAGGAGAGTCATCCATGGGGGAGCGGGTGTACCGGTGACCGTTGACTTCCGGGCATTCATCGGTCCGGCCCCGCACGGTCCTCTCCCGAGGGGAACGCCCTAGTGCCCGTGGTGGGCGGTGTCGATTCCTCGACACAGGCCACCAAGGTGGAGCTGCGTGACCTCGAGTCCGGTTCGCTGGTCGGCTCCGGGCGCGCACCTCATCGGGTCACCACTCCGCCGACGAGCGAACAGGATCCCGGCATGTGGTGGGACGCCCTGGTCCTGGCCATGGGGGAGGCCCTGGCCGAGGCCGCCTCCCATGGGGTCAGGGCCGCGGACGTGGTGGCGCTGGCTGCAGCGGCCCAACAGCACGGCCTCGTCGCCCTCGACGACCGTGGCGAGGTGATCCGGCCGGCCAAGCTGTGGAACGACACCGAGTCGGCGGTCGATTCCCGGCGTCTGCTCGACCGGCTCCCGCCTGCGGCCTGGGCCGAGGCGTGCGGCAGTGTTCCGGTGGCCGCCTTCACCGTGTGCAAGCTGGCGTGGCTCCGTCGCACCGAGCCACGGTCATTCGACCGGCTGGCTCATGTCATGTTGCCCCACGACTGGCTGACCTGGCGGCTGACCGGTGCCTCGGTCACCGACCGGGGAGACGCTTCCGGCACCGGGTACTGGTCACCCGCCGACGACGGGTACCGCACGGACCTGCTCGAGCTGGTCGATGACCGTGGGGACTGGCTCTCCCGACTGCCCACCGTCCATGGGGCCGGTGCCGTGGCCGGTGGCCTGCTGGCACCGGCGGCCGCGGCCCTCGGGATCCCGGCGGGCATTCCGGTCGCCGTGGGTACGGGCGACAACATGGCCGGCGCCTTGGGCACGGGCATGACCACCGGCGATGTCGCCGTCTCATTGGGCACGTCGGGAACCGTCTACGCCCTCCACGGCGAGCCGACGCACGATCCGTCCGGAGCCGTCGCCGGATTCGCCGACGCCACCGATCGCTTCCTCCCCCTGGTGTGCACCCTCAATGCCACCCTGGTCACCGACGCCGTGGCCAGACTGCTCTCCGTCGATCGCCAGGCCCTCGATGGCCTGGCCCTGGCCGCACCGCCCGGTAGCGGCGGCATGGTGCTGGTGCCCTACCTGGCCGGGGAGCGGACGCCCAACCGCCCCGAGGCCAGCGGCTCACTCCATGGCCTCCGACCCGGTGCCACCCCTGAGCTGCTCGCCCGGGCGGCATTCGAAGGAGTCGTCTGCGGCCTGCTCCAGGGCCGTGACGCGCTCTCGGCCGCCGGCGTCCCACCGGCCGACGGGAGGATGATCGTCCTCGGCGGCGGAGCCCGCTCGGCTGCGTACCTCGAGGTCCTGGCCGGCCTGTCGGGACGACCGCTCTCCGTCCCGGCGATTCCCGAGCCGGTGGCCAAGGGGGCCGGGATCCTCGCCGCGGCCGCCGCAACCTCCTCGGGCGTGGGCCCGGTGAGCGGGGCGTGGGACTCGGAGGTCTGGGAGACGGTCGACCCTGCCCTCGGCCCTGACCAGGCCGAATCCATCCGGATTCGCTACGCCGGAACAGTGGCGCAGGTCGGGGGCGGCGATGCCTCGGATCCCTGAGGAGCACCGGGCCTGGCCTCCGACGGACATCGGCGGGCGGCCCGGCGCGGTCGACTGCGGCACGACCTGATGGCACTGTGTCTACAGGCCGAAATGTCTACAGGGCGAAATGTCTACAGGGCGAATGGCAACGAGAGCCAAGGAGACAGCACCATGACCAACGCATACGAACCCCAGCCGGATGACCATTTCACCTTCGGGCTGTGGACCGTGGGCAATCCGGGCCGGGACCCCTTCGGGCACGAGACCCGTGCACCCCTCGACCCGGTCGAGACGGTGCATCGCCTGAGCGATCTCGGCGCCTATGGCGTGAGCTTCCACGACGACGACCTGGTGCCACCCGGTTCCTCTGCGGCTGAACGGGGGGACGTCGTCAAGCGGTTCCGCCGGGCCCTCGACTCGACCGGCCTCAAGGTTCCCATGGCCACCACCAATCTGTTCTCCCGTCCCGTGTTCAAGGAGGGCGCATTCACCGCCAACGACCCGGCCGTGCGCCGGTTCGCCGTGGCCAAGGCGCTGGATGCCATCGACCTCGGGGTGGAGTTGGGGGCGACGGTTTTCGTCCTGTGGGGAGGGCGCGAAGGCGTCGAGGCCGAGGCGGCCAAGGAGGTCCAGGGTGCCCTCGACCGGTACGCCGAGGCCGTCAACCTGTGCTGCTCCTATGTCCGTGAGCGCCACTACGACCTCCGGTTCGCCCTGGAGCCGAAGCCGAACGAGCCCCGAGGCGACATCTTCCTGCCCACCGTGGGCCACGCCCTGGCCTTCATCCACGAGCTGGAGTGGCCGGAGATGGTCGGCGTGAACCCCGAGTTCGCCCACGAGACCATGAGCGGGCTCTCCTTCACCCATGCGGTGGCCCAGGCCCTGTGGCAGGGCAAGCTCTTCCACATCGACCTCAACGCCCAGCGGATCGGCAAGTTCGACCAGGACTTCCGGTTCGGCTCCGAGGGGATCAGGGATGCCTTCTACCTGGTGAAGCTCTTGGAGGATGCCGGGTGGGAGGGCATGCGCCACTTCGACGCCCACGCCTATCGGACCGATGACGCCGACGGGGTGTGGGACTTCGCCCGGGGATGCATGAGGAACTATCTCATCCTGCGGGAGAAGGTCCGGCAGTTCCACGAGGACCCCGACATCGCCGAGGCGCTCACCACCGCCGGTGTCCGGGCCATCGCGCAGCCGACATCCCCCGATGGCCTGGGAGCCGACGCCATCCACGCACTGCGCGCCTCGGCGGGCACCGCGTCCGAGGACGAGCTGGGAGCCACCGGCTACGGGCACGAGCGGCTCGATCAGCTGGCCACCGAGCTCCTGCTGGGCGTCCGCCCCGGCCTCTGATCGGTAGGCGCCGGCATGGCACCGGCCGGTGGGGGCCGATGAGCCCGGCACCGGAGGCGCGGGGTGATCTCACCACCGGTGAGAAGGCCGCCCTCACCGGTGGGTCCACCTACTGGCGGACGTCGGGCGTGGCGCGCCTCGGGCTCGAGCCCCTCCTCACCAGCGACGGACCCAACGGGGTCCGGGGTGAGCGGTGGGGGGACGTCTCGATGTGCATGCCCTCGCCCACGGCTCTGGCCTCCACCTGGAACCGGGACCTCGTCGCCCGGGTGGCCGTGGCCCTCGGAGCCGAAGCACGCGACAGGCAGGTGAACGTCCTGCTGGCTCCCAACGTCAACCTCCATCGTCACCCCCTCGGGGGACGGAGCTTCGAGTGCTTCTCCGAGGACCCCTTCCTCGCCGCAGCGATGGCGGTGGCCTACGTGGCCGGCGTCCAGAGCACCGGGGTCGCCTGCGCGGTGAAGCACTTCGTAGGCAACGACCAGGAGTTCGAACGCATGTCGGTCAATGTCGAGATCGACGAGCGTGCTCTGCGGGAGATCTATCTCCCGGCCTTCGAGGCGGCCGTGCGCGAGGCCGGCGCGTGGTCGGTGATGGCCGCGTACAACCGCTTCCGCGGCACCTACTGCAGTGAGAGCGCCCCCCTGCTGGTCACGCTGTTGAGGGACGAGTGGGGGTTCGACGGGGTCGTGGTCTCGGACTACTTCGGGACGCACTCCGCCGAGGCGGTGGAGGCGGGCCTGGACCTCGAGATGCCGGGCCCTCCGGCCTGGCTCGGCGAGCACCTCGTGGCCGCCGTCGGGGAAGGCCGCGTGAGCCAGGGGGCCGTCGATGCCGCCGCCGATCGGATGGTGCGGCTGATGCTGCGCACCCGGGCCACCGGGGGGGAACTCCCCGCAGGCCCCGACCGGGTCGCCCTCATCCGGAGAGCAGCGGCCGAGGGCGCCGTGCTGCTGCGCAACACGGGCGTGCTTCCCCTCGAGCCGACCACGTCGGGAAGCCTCGCCGTCATCGGTCCGGCGGCCGCCCGCATGTGCCCACAGGGTGGTGGTGCCGCGGAAGTCACCCCTCCCTACGTCCGCACCCCGCTCGAGGCCCTGGGCGAGGCGTTGGGGCCGGACAGGATCATCCACGAGCCGGGCTGTGCCATCCCCGGACCGATCCCCTGCATCGGTCCGGGGGGAGTGCGCACCGGCGCCGGCGGTGAGGGCATCGCCGTCGAGTACTTCGCCGGCACGGACTGGAGCGGACCCCCGGTGCTCCACGAGGTCTTCACCCAGGCCCGGCTCGTCTGGTCGGGGCCGCCCCATCCGGCACTGACGGCCGGCCGGTTCTCGGCCCGGGCCTCGGCCGTCTTCACGCCCGACCACAGCGGGACCTGGGACTTCGGGCTCACGGCCATCGGCCAGGCCACGGTCAGGGCCGACGGCGAGGTCCTGCTCGACAACTCGGGCGCGGCGATCGGGGGGTCCTTCTTCACCCTGGGGAGCGACGAGGTGACCGCCAGCCTCGAGATCGTCGAGGGACACGACGTGCACCTGGTCATCGAGTACCGCATCGACGCGGCCGGACTGCCCGTCGCCGCCGTGAGCCTGGGGGCCCGCCTCCGGCCACCCGTCGATGCCCTGGCCCGGGCGGTCCGGGCGGCCGGGCGGGTCGAGACGGCCATCGTGTTCGTGGGGACGGACAACAGCACCGAGGTGGAGGGCGAGGACCGGGGTTCGCTCGGGCTGCCCGGCGACCAGGACCGGCTGATCCGCGCGGTCGCCGCCGCCAATCCCCGGACGGTGGTGGTGGTCAACAGTGGGGCACCGGTAGCCATGGACTGGGCCGAGGCGGTGGGGGGCATCGTCCAGCTCTGGTACCCCGGGCAGGAGGGCGGCAACGCCGTCGCCGACGTGCTCCTGGGCACGGTGGATGCCTCGGGACGCCTTCCGACCACGTTCCCCCGGCGGATCGAGGACACGCCGGCCTATCCGACCTTTCCCGGGTCGGACGGTGTGATCTCCTACGAGGAGTCGATCTTCGTGGGGTACCGGCACTACGACAGCGGGGGCCCCGAGCCCCTCTTCCCCTTCGGCCACGGACTGTCGTACACGACGTTCGACTACCGCCACCTCTCGGTCCGGGCCGGGCCCGAAGGGTTCGAGGTCAGCCTCGACGTGGCCAACACCGGGAGCCGGCGGGGCAGCACCGTGGTGCAGGCCTACGTGCGGCGGCCGGAGTCGGCCATCTCCCGGCCCGACCGGGAGCTCAAGGGGTTCGAGAAGGTCGAGCTCGAGCCGGGCGAGACCCGGGCGGTGTCCATGACGCTGGCCCGGGCGGCGTTCCGGCACTGGGACAGTGACCTGGGGGCCTGGCGCGTCGAGGACGGTCCGGCCGAGATCGCCGTGGGGGAGTCCTCCCGGAACATCCGCCTGCGCGCCCGCATCGACGTGGTCGGGTCTGATCTCCCGGCTGATGCCACGGATGTGGCCCTCAGGGGGAAGGGTCCGGACCCCAGCCGATGATGCCGTCGGCGTGCCCGTCCCAGTGGTCGAGGCACACCACGTCGGCCAGAGGCCGGCGCCGGACCGGCCCATGCCTGCCCCGGGGCCACCCGACCACGACGTGTCCGGCCAACAACCAGTCGTCGGGCACACCCACGGCCCGGCGCAGGAGGGGCTCCCCGCCGTAGGAGGCCCAACTGGTCAGGCAGGCGCCGAGGCCGAGGGCCCGGGCGGCGAGCAGGAAGTTCTGCAGCGCCGGGAAGATCGAGCCGCCGAGGAGCAGCTCGGAGGCCGTCGGGTAGCGCTCCTGGGTGAAGAGGACCGACGTGAACTCGCCGGCCCGGTCGTGGAGCTCGTAGGTGGCCCTGTCGGTGCGGGCCTTGCGGCTGTGGTCGTCGTCGGCCGGCCGGGTCATCCCGTAGACGGGCTCGATCACCTCCAGGGCCTGGGCGGCCGCCTGGGCCACCACGGCCCGCTGCCCGGGGGACCGCAGCACGATGAAGCGCCAGCCTTGCGCGTTGGCGCCCGACGGTGCCCACGTGGCCGCTTGCAGGCACCGGGCCAGGATGGCGTCGCCGACCGGCTCGTCGGTGAAGCGACGGATGGTCCGGGCCGTCGCCATGACGGCCCAGACGTCGGTGGTCGGTTCGCTCATCGGTGTCCTCCTGGCGGCGCGCCCGCCCCCGGTAGCAGCGACGCGCCCTTCGATGGGTGGAAGTGTCGTGTGTCCGATCCGGATCCACGGCCGACGGCGGGCACGTCCGGAACGGGACCCGGGGGGCAGGACCGACAGCCGGGGCGCGTGATCCCGTCCCGCCGATCAGGGGGCCGGCGTGAACTCGAGGTGGAGCTGGGTCAGCCCCCGGAGGATGAAGGTGGGGACGTAGCGGAAGCGACGGGCACCCACCGGGCCGTGGTGCTCCTCGGAGAGGCGGATGTCCGTCGTCCGGTCGAGGATGCGCTCGAGGCTCACCCTGGCCTCGGTGCGGGCCAGGGGCGCCCCGGGGCAGGTGTGGATGCCCCGGCCGAAGGCCAGGTGGTGCCGGGCGTTCTCGCGCTCAGGGTCGAAGGTCGCCGGGTCGTCGA